>Ga0307508_10000080_pt1 | contig 112455 bp, 210 predicted proteins | sample 9_EM_MG_FD_203089 | JGI IMG/M metagenome (GOLD analysis project Ga0307508, IMG submission 203089) | Populus trichocarpa ectomycorrhiza microbial communities from riparian zone in the Pacific Northwest, United States - 9_EM | ecosystem: Host-associated > Plants > Roots > Unclassified | place... | reverse complement strand
CGCAGGCGATGCAGTAGCAGAGACAGAATCCATCGTTGAGATGGGGACTTTCGTGGCCGCCGGTGCCGTTCATCTTCCTTTTCTATTCGCCTATAGTGAGAACGATGGTGCCGTGCTCTTCCGCCACCGTCACGCTCTGCCGATCCCCGCCAGCGCGCCTCATGACGGCCTTTTGACGCCGGGCCTCGCGGACATCCGGATACCTCAGGTTGAAGGCTTCCTTCTCCAGGCGAGCCTCAGTGATCGCGGCGCGACGGTTCCATTCCTCGATGGCATCGTGGTGCTCCACGACTGCCCGCTGGATGATCTCGCTGTTGTGCTCCTTCAGGCGTTCGGTGAGCCGCTCCAGGGCGCGCTGCACGGCGAGGTTGATGCCGAGCATCATGTCTCTCTGGTCACCGGACGCGCGTCGGCTCGTGCCGATGCCCTGGAACTCGCTGAAGGCGGCGGTGGCGACGACGACATTCTCATCGCCGACGATCTCGACCGCGACACCGACGACCTGCTGAGCGATCTCGTAGTGCTTCGGCTGCTTCGCCGGGGCGTTCTTGTTCGCGGAGACGCTCTCGCTGTAGGACATGCTGTTATCGAACTTCACTGTCTTCCTTCGCTGAGCAGTTTGTCGACATTGGCAGCAACATCGACGATCCATGTCGCTGCGTCGGGTTGGTCGCGCGGGACAGAGAGGTCGGGATGGCTCTCGGCCAGCTCCTGAATGGATAGCAGGTAGTGGCAGAAGAGCTTGTCCTTGAAGGCCTTCGCCACCTCGATACTGATCATCTCGCTGTTGATGCCGACCGTCTTGGTCAGCGCGGCGCCGATGGTGAGGATGGCCGAACCGAAGAGGCTCGCAAGGTGCATGATCACCTGGGGGATGTGCTCGGGCTCTTCGAAGATGGCCGTCATCGCCGCATCGAGACCGTCGAGATTGACGGCCGATTCATCGTCATCCATGGCTATGCGGTTTTCGAGGATGGCTTCTAGGAGTTGAACGGCGAGAACTGCCGTCTGTTCCACGGGCGTGTCGGTCATACCGCTCCCTCGGTAGTATGTATGGTTGTCTCAGCGTGCGCGGCATTGTAGGCGAAGTAGACAGCCTTCGAGATGCGCCCTCGCGCCGCTACGCTGCCGGGCTTCATTGCATTGGCCCAGCGGCGGACAGCGGCAGCCTCGACATGGGGTATCTCGACATCGAGGTGTTGGTCGATGACGCGCCGGTACTGACTGATGACCGCAGCCTCGACATAGGGCCTCATCGCCGCACGGAACTTGGTCGCATTCTTCTTCGAAAGGTCGAGCTGATAGCGACCGCCATCGAACGCGAAAGCGATAGTCTCCTGAGCGGCGCCGCCATCGATGTCATCGCGCAGCTCCGCTACTTTGACTCTCACGTCTCCTCCCGGAGGTGCTTGGCGACGGTACGAAAAAGGTCCGCAACCTCACCGGCCGTACGACCGGGGGCGTTGTTGTAGCCGACGACCGAGTAGGCGCGAAGACCGGGAATACGCGAACCATACTCGCCGTACTCGTCGGGGTGCTCGTTGATGTAGTCCGCGACGGGAAGTGTGTAAGCGTTCTGACCCCCTCCCATCCGATACGGCATCATGCCGTGACGAAGCATGACTCGGTAGATACCGCCCATGGCACAGACCGGGCCGAGGAGCGACTCGTAATCCCCGAGATCTTCCTGGAGCCAGCCGTCCGGCAGGGACACCTCGTCGGCGACCTCATCAAGAAGGTCGGGAACGCTGATCATGGTGCCTCCGGGATGGTCAGTGCGTCGGCCACGTCGTTGGCCGACGGGTCGTTGCGGATCAGGTTGATCACCGAGTCGCGGTCCTCGGGCGACAGGACCGAAAGACGCTCCAGCAGATCACTCGCCGCTCGCGCGGCGCGCTGCACGTTCGACATGCGTCGCTCTACCGCCGTCTCCACCATCCGCACGATGCTCACTTGCCCTCCAGCAGGTCAGCGATGACGTGGCTGAAGCGCATCACCTTCGGGGTCTGCTCGGGGTTCCACAGGCCGGACTCGCGATACGCGTCCTCGTCCGCGCGGGTGGCCTCGATGACGAGCTCCAGCACGTCGTGCGGAAGTTCGGACAGAACAACGAGACGAGCGATGATGGCCGCCGCTGCCAGAACCGAATTCATGGCCAGCATGACCTCGTCGTCGCCGCTGCCCATGATGGCAGCTCCGAGTGCGGCAGCTTGCTCTTCGTTCATGATCCTCTTATCCCCTCGTCGGCGTCTTTGGAGTGCTCCTTGACACTATGTTGTGTGGAGTCTTCAGTCAAGCGCTTCGTGCAGGCCGGGAGTAGGCCGATCGCACGGCGGTAGCGACACGCCCGCGCGACCATCCGTGCTTACTCTCGCGCCAGCCAAGAGCAACATCGAGAAGTGCTTGGATGGCGGCATCCTCCGGGATGCCCATATTGAGGCATTGACGCGCCGACCAGTAGATCAGTGATGCGTGCTCACCCTGGGGCGCCCTCGCCAGGTTTTTCAGCAGCGCTTCGGGTATGTCGCCCTGCCGCGCCGTCGCGGTACGTGGCAGGGACGTTCGGATGGTCGGCGGCCGGACCGCGCAGCGCGCCTGGAGCCATGTCGGCATGGCCCCGACGTTGTAGTCCAGGGCCATCTCGTAGGGCGCTCCGGCCGCGTTGCGCGAACCGGCCGCAAAGACGATGCCGCCCTTGGTGTCGCCACCGCCGCGCACGTCCAGCTTGTAACAGCCGTAGAGGGGCTGCGAGTTGGCCACGATCGGCGGCGTGGTGGGGGCGGTGAAGTAGCGGTGCAGCCCGTTGCTCGGGGTCCGCACCGTGTAGGTCTTGAGCCAGTCCCAGGTTCCGTCGCCGAGGGTTTCGGCGAGGTAGGCGAGTTGATCTTCACCATCGTGGATATCGAGGTCGGCGAACTCTTTCGGTATCGTCTCGCCGTCGCGCAACGTGTCGGTATCGATCACGACCAGGCCGGAGGGCTTAACGGCAATTCCGATATTTGCCATCGGCCAGCGCGTCCACCATTCAACGATCTTGGCGAGATCGCATGTCGCCTCGTCACCCCATTTGACGAGCGGGATTTTGGTGCCCGGCCGCGCCGGGAAGACATGCCACCCTACCGCTGCCTCAATTGCGTATGGAAGGAGGGTCTTCGCCATGTGTCGCTCTCCTGCGTCCTCGCCGATACGCCTTATCGAACTCACGACAGGCGTCGCACATCGGAACGTGCGTGAAGGAATGCCACCGTACGCCATAGGTGGTGCCGGGGACATGATGCCGTATGTGTCCCATGATGCCACGCTCGTAGGCGATGGCAACGGCATTCGTCATATTGACCGCACCAAGGATAGCGATGATCTCTTGGCATGTCGTGTCGATGCTGTACTTGCTGAAGCGCATAGCAAGACTGACCTGATCGCGCGTCATGCCCTCCGCCAACAACTTCAGCACAGAGATATGATGCTCGGCCAGGTCAGTCTTGAGTGTCACTATCCCCTCGAATCCATGTCAGCCAGCCATGCCGCGATGACAGCGCCAGCCTGAATCAGCTCGATGCGAAGATGCTCCGGGTCTAGCTCGGCGAATGCCTCGAAGACCTCTTCCTTGAGGATCATCGCCCACGTCACCTCACCATGAGCCGCCGCACTCTGCGTCTCATGAATGGCGTCATCCCGCAGATAGACATCCACCGTGCGACCCGTACCGTCCGGATGGTGCTGATCGCCCCACTTGCGTATCTGACGGCGGCGCTCCTTCTCGATCGCCTCGGCGAACTTGTGCACCCCGGGGACGGGCGTCATTTCACCCCACCCTCGGCCTCCTCGATATTCAGCGTGCCGTTGAAGTGGATGGTGTAGTTTCCGGCCCACTCGATCAGATCGTCCGGCAGCGTGATACAGAAGGCCGGGCCGGTGGGAGAGGTATAGTTGCTGAACTTCCAGGTTCGTCCGGCGCGGTCAACCAGCTCGACGACCGGTACCTCATGCTTCATAGGCCTACCTTCTTGTCGTAGCGCGCATACACCGATGCGATACCGGTTGCGGGATCCTGGCGTGATACCGCAGTGAATTCGCCGACCTCGTCGGAGCGGAAGGCCAGGATCTTCTCCGTGTTGATCCTCGTCGTGAGCTGATGGATCCGATGAACGTTGTCGGACTCTATGATCTTGGCCCAATGTCCGGGCTTGTCACGCAGCTCATCGACAACATCGTCATACCTGCCGCGTCGCTCACCCGTCCTCCCGGTGCTCACCGGCGGCGGCTCCTCCCAGGCAAGGATGCGAACCTCCTCCACCTCAACCCACCTTCGGTGTGTCGACGCTCATCTACTCATCGCCCCAGTTGGCCGGAATCTGCCCGGCCGCCTTCAAACCCAGAATTGCACCCGGACCCAGCGTCTTCAGGATCTCATCCGAAATCGTCTGCACCTGCGGCGCCTCCGGGTGAATCGGAGCGGGCGCCGGAGCGGGCGCGGGAGCCTGCGGGGCCGCAGCTGCCGGAGCCGGAAGCGGACGGAGCGGCGGCTGCTGCAACGCCGGATTCTCGGCATAACCGGCCGGGGCGCCCCAGCCATTGCTCGCGGGCGCGGGCGGAAGACTGTACGGATCCGGAGCCGGAGCTCCATAGCCACTCCCGGGCTGCGAGTACGCCGGAGGAGCAACCTGCGGGGCCCTCGCGTAGGTCTCCGGTGCAGTCGCCCACATGTCATCCTGCGGCTGCCGGTCCGACTGGCGCACCTCCGCGCTGAACAGCTTCGGAGGATTCTTCTTACCGACCTGCCGGGCATGGTCCTCGGCATAGAAGGTCAAACGCACCCAATCCCCGTCATGCAAACCGCGCATACCCGGAACTCGGCTCAGGGCCTCACTCACGGCCTTCTGACGTTCGAATGCCAGATAGACGCCGCGAATCCCATCATCGGCCTGAACCGTCTCGGGGCGCGGGGCCCCTTCACCATTACGCCACGCCGTCTGCAACTTCACCGCCAGCTGCATCACCGGTCGGCGAGGATGCCCCTGGATGTCGAAAGCGTCGTCGGTCGTTCCGCCGCCATCCCCCCAGAACACGGGCTTACTGGTTTCGAAGTTCCTCTGTTGCTGTAGGACAGGCTCGCCGATAACGAAGCCCTCGATGCTAATCGGGGGCGCGCCTTTGAAACTCATGGAGACGATTCCGCCGCCAGAAAGGAACTGCTCTTCCGGGGTCAACGGACGATCGGGCGTACCCATATAAAGCACTCCTTGTGGTGGGCCTTGGGGGTGTTTCACAAGCTACCACAGGGGAGTGGGAGCTTCAAGGGTCAGAAAGGCCCTTCAGCACCTTGACAACCGACAATGGTATCCGGTGAGTTCGGCATGTAGAACGAACACCAGCGGCAAAGAACAGTGACCGTCTTGGGAATCGACTTGATGTTCCGAGCATCACCACCGACGGTTACGATGATCTTCTCCAGCCGCTTCAATGCCGTTTGTGCAATCCGTCGGTCATACGACTCCGACCATGCCACGGCATCGTCGAGTCGACCTTCGGGCGGAAGGTAGATGTTTGCCACGCGCTTGGGTGACTCGCCAGCCAGCTCCAGTCCATATGCATACAGGTGCGCCTGGATTCGATAACCCTTCGGCGGCCCGTTGCGTGCGTACTTCTTCCTGGAGCTGGAGCCAGGCAATTTCCAGTCGATGACGACTCCGGTAAGTCGATCATAGATATCCAGGGACCCGCTGACGACGATGCCCTGCGGTGTGGTCATCGACACGCGATGCTCCACCAGATACCGACCGCTGTTGTTGTCTGCCCTCTCGTATGCCGACGCCAGGCTGGCATGCACGGCTGTTCCCACGTGAGCCTGCCATTTATCGGCCGTATGGTTGACGGGTCGATATCCTAGGATCGTGTAGGCCAGCGACCTCTCGCACTCCGAGCCCAGCTGCGACGGTCCGGGTACGCGCTGCTGCGACCGGTCCCGCGCATTCTCGGCCGACCAGATAATCTCCCTCGCTCCAGCCAAGATGATGGCCGTGTGGGGATCTGTATCCGGGGTATCGGTGGGCTGGCTCCAAAACTCACCTTGCGGCTGGCCCATCGAGTTGCTCCTTCACCGCTGCAAGGAATTCATCCAGGCGGCCATCGTTGTAGAAGGGATCGAGGTTGGTGCCGACCAGCGCGGTGGCGAATTCGGGATGCAGCTCGTAGAGCGCATTGCAGTAAGCCTGGCCTATGCGCTGAAGCGGCTCGCTCCGATAGTACTCATCGGCATGCTCCAGGTACTCGTGATACCGAGATCCCATGTCAGTCGACCACCTTTTCGATGATCTCGAAGGTGGCTGCTACGTTCTCGGCGATGTGGCCCTCTATATTGTCGTCGAGTTCGCGGACGGCGGCGGCGAGCGCCAGTGTCGCGTAGGCCATGACGGCCAGGTCCGGGCGACTGCGCAACATGGGATGATTCAGCATCTCTTCGGTCTTGGCTACGTAATGCTCGTAACCATCGGCTCCAGCGATATCTTCGAGTTCAGCCATCAAAGGAACCTCCGGGCGGGTGGGTGCCGTAGATAGTCGATGCAACGAAAGAAGAACTCGGGGTTGTCCCGGGCATGTCCGAGAAGATCGTTGTCGGTTCTGCAGAGCAAGCCTCTTACCTCGCCGGTGGCATGGTCGTGATCCACGGATAGTGCACGGGAGGCGCCGGTGGCACGGCGGCACAGCCAGCACTTACCACCCTGCGCTATATACAACCGTTCGTACTCGCCGGGCTTCAATCCATACAGCTTCTCACGGCGGACTTCGCGCTGCGCCTCTTTCCGGCGCTTCGTTTCTTGACGCCAATGCGTCACACAGCGCGGGCCGGGATGGGGCGCAGGGCGAAAGCCGCCCCTCGGGACGGCTCCGCCATTCTCCACCACGCAATCCTTACAACGTCGCACCTTCGCCGGTGTTACCTTGGCTGCCGCCACCGAACAACTCCCCCATCGATGTATCGCTCCCAGTCGCTGATATCCCCCGGGGACTCGCGATCTCGTATGGAGCTGACCGTCACCGCAATGGCATCGGCCTCATCGATACCATTACGGGGTGGCGGCTCGCCGACCGCCAGATAGGCCTCTACGCGCCTCTTGGACAACTCCATGTAGGCGGCGATGTCCTCCGCCTGCCAGCCACTCCGATAGAGCCGCCATACCCGGTTCAGCTCGCCGTTCGGCGTTCTGGATTTTCCCATCGCTACTCCCTCTCCGCTGCCGAAGTATCGTAACCATGCCACTTGATATGCTTCTGCAGCGACGGCTGACACAGCAGGGCGCCGCACTCGCTGCACTCCAGCAGGACGGCGGTACGCTGGCTCTCAGCAGGGCCGATGATCCTGAAGGTCGGCTGATCGGTCATGTCGGCAGCAGCCTCACTTCCTGGCGGGTCCGGCTGGCCTTCTGGAAGATCTCCGGGTAGAACTCGGAGATGTAGTTGGGGTCGATGGACGTGTGCGGATAGATGGTGACGCGCAGCACCGGCACCGTGCTCCGGGTCAGGATCAGCTTCTCCGCCGTATCCACATCGGGGTTGATCTTCAGGGCCGCCACGATCTTCTGCTTCAGCAGGTCGCGCTCGGCCTTGAGCTTCTTGGTGTCCCGCTCCAGCTGAGCCAGGCCCAGGGTGATGGCCTTGTAGGACGCGATGTGCTGATCCAGGCCGCGCGGTACATCGACGATGCGCTCCCCGCTGGCAGTGGTGTCACTCATAAACAATTCCTTCCATGAACAGGATTGCCACACAATTCAGACAGTCCTGATGACCCGATGGTTCTGGATTGTCGACCGACACTCCCACCCGGCCGCAGGCGGTGAAGAGCTCGCTCCAGACGATGATGCTATCGCCCCTGGAGCGGATACGTGGGAGGTGGTATGTATTGCCACTGCCGACGCGAATTCGTCTCAGCATGCCCTCTACTCCTCGGACGGAAAAGGACCCAGGCGTGAAGATATTTAGTCTCCACGCCCGGGTCCTGACCGCACCCGAGCTGCCCCGAGCAGGAAAGGCTCAGATGCGATCTGCTCTTCGGTTCACAGGGAGGCGCGCCGAAGAGAGTTACTCGGCCGCCGGAGTCTCCGACCCGCGCAGCGGCATGGCCTTGGCCTCCAGCCAGACCTCACCCTCGGGCGCGGTGACGGTCTCACCCTCACCGTTCACCCACTCGGTACGCGGGTCGCTGGAGTGCAGGCCCATGTTCTTGCGCTTGGCAGCGGTGCGCATCCGCTGCTCGATCTTCGTGTGATGTGCGGCCGGAACCGAGAAGACGATCTTCTGGTCGTGCTGCCAGGACTTCTCCAGCATCTCGTCGAAGGGACTCGGCTGCGGGCCGCGCGCCTTACGAGTGACGTTGCCCTCGACCAGCTTCGCGCTCGCGAGCGCAGCCTCCAGGTCGAAATCCCCGAGCGAATCTGCGGCGCGTGGCATGTGTATTCCTTTCATCGGTGTGAAGATAGCGGCGGCGGAATGCCACAGCGGCGAGGCAGATGGGGTCACGCCACCGCTATCTCAAACTCCGATCCTGTGCTGATCGGTGTTGGCTTTAACCTAACCGATGATCACGTTGCGCGCAAGGTACACGCAAACACCGCCCCGGCGAATGCAGAAGGCCGCCAGCATTATGCTGACGGCCTTCTGCGGCGACTCTACCTGACGCCTACTCAACCTCCCACGGCCACTTGGCATCCCGGCCCCGCGACAGCAGGTCCACCATCGTGAAGAGCCTGTCGCTGAAGCCGCCGATCTCGTACCGGTTCCGCCGCGACAAGTCGAGGGAGGTCTGGGCGTAGCCCGTGGTGTTCACCCCGAACATCGGAACGTCCGCCGGGATCGAGTCCGACACGGACACGCCGCTCCAGTCATGGAAGGCCTGCCCGTCCGTGACCACCACGACACGGTCATGCTTGGCAAAGCGCGTCCGCAGCGACAGGCCAGTCTCCGTACCGTGCCCCACCTCGCCGATGCGCTTCGTGAAGTCCTCGGCCTGCTTCAGCACCGAACCGCCCCGCGCCAGCGGATGGACGAAGGTGCCGTTCGCGTAGCCGACCAGATCGACCTGCGCACCGCGAGCCGCCAGGGCCACACCGAAGAGCGCCCCCACATCGACATGCCGGATCTGCGACTTGTCCGAAACCTGGCCGCGCATCGAGCTCGACGTGTCCACCAGCACCAGAGTGCGGCCCGGCAGCAGCGGGATGTTCGCGCACGCCAGGGCAAGAGCCTGCTCCAGCGGATACCCCCACCGCAGCGACGGCGCCATACGGTACGCCGACAGGTAGCGGTACGGGAACTGACGCGACCGCGCGATCTCCTCCGGATCCGCCAGCTTCGCCGCGACCAGCGCCGCCACCGAATCCGGCACACCCGCCTCGTCGAAGTTCCGCAGGTTCCGCACGAGCGCCATCGCACCCATACTCGGGATGATCGCGCTCCAAGCCTCCGCATCCATCGGGCCCTGCAGCCACCCGGCCAGAGACTCCCACGTCATCCCAGCCCGGTTCAGCACCTCCGCCGCATCCGGCCGCCGCAGCACCTCACGCCGATCAGCTACAGGGACATGCATGAGATCGGCGTGCGCGCGCAGCAGTGGCAGCGTCGCCGGGATCTTGTGGTCCCGGCCGTGGCGACGGTCCAGGATGTAGCTGAAGAGCGCAGCCTGCCGCGCGTCACGCGGCTTCGGGTGCACCATCTCGATGATGTCGGCGAACTGGAAGCCCTTCGATGCCGCCGAGTTCCACTTCAGGTAGGTGCGCTCGGTGTACAGGCGCTGCACCGCGTCGGCGACACCGCGCTTGACCGGCATCGGGATCCTCGGCGCGGGCGCGATACCGTTACACGCACGCTCGCCCTGCTGACCGTAGTGCGTGGCGAAGTAGCCGAGCAGCTCACCCGGCTCGTCCGCGCGCTGCAGCACCGCATCGGTCAGCTTGCGGTTGATCCCCGACGCCGGGTTCAGCTCCGGAAGGGCCTGCGGGCCGCTCGCGGCATGGGCCAAGCGCGCCAGGACCCCTTCCGCCGCAGCGGTGATCGAGGCCGACCGCATGTTGCCCTCGCCGCGCAGCCAGGTCGCGAAGGCCAGCGCCTGCGCCCCGGACCCCACCGCGACCGAGCGCACCAGCCCGTTGAAGCGGGCATCGCGGTCCGCCGCCGACTCGTAGAAGGTCTTCTCGCCGACCATGTTGGTCACGGCGAGGAGCGCCAGCTCGGACATGGTGTCGCGGGTGAAAGCGATGCCGCCCTCATAGGTGGTGGTGCGGCCGGTGGTGGTGCTCGGGCCGCGCGGCGGATAGGTCGTGCGGGCGCTCGGGGCGTTGAACTTCGACATAGCAGAACCCCTTCCAGGGCACGGCGGAAGGGGTTCTGCGTGACGTCCGGGAACGGTGCGGTTTACGGGTTGCGCCCCATGGCGCGGGAGGCCCCGGGTTAGTGGAGCCTCCAGGAATCGAACCTGAAGTAACCGTAATCCTTCGCAGCGGACATCGCTGCATAATACCTTCCGAGAACAGGTGCGGCGATTGCGGGTGTATTTCATTTCAAGGAAGTAACCCGACGGTGCCTTCGCAGCGGAAGATAAGCTATTCGATTGTTGATCGGCCGGTCCTCCCCGACCGCCGCCCCCACCCCTGGGTTTGAGGCAGCCGGGGAAGTCTATCATCCGAGAACAAGGTAACAGCGCCGTATGCTCTAGGCCGCTGAGCTACCGCCGACCGAGGTCGATGGCCCGGATTCGAACCGGGGTCTTTTCCATTGTGAGTGAAGTAGGCGTTTGTCTTCGCAGCGGATGATGAAGCTTAATGGCGCACCGGGACCGGATCACCCTGCGTCACCGGTGCGCCGAGGGGCCGTCGCCGAGCCGCCGGTTCGGACCCCCGTGGTGTTCCCCGGCCACGCGCGCGCCTCTCTGGGGGTGTCGCGCGGCCGGGGAAGTATGGAGCACCCTAGAGAACAGAGTCGACCAAACTCTTTTTCGGACCGGTACTCTAGCCAACTGAGTTACAGCGGAAGTCGCACCGCTGACGGGACTTGAACCCGCGACCCCCGGTTTATAGGGAAGTATGTCTGGTCTTCGCAGCTAGGGCTGCATTCAGTTGTACGATGCCTGAGAACTCGTATGGAATGTTCCGGGGTGATTTCACCAAAAGAAGTACCCGGGGTTTCCTTCGCAGCAAGCACCAAGATCAGTTGTTCAGTAGGTCCGAAGAGAACAAGTTCTGAACGATACGGCGACATATCATCTTAGAAGGGTGAAGTAGCCGTGGTGTCCTTCGCAGCTCCGAACAAGCACGACACTACCGACTCCACCTGAAGTGTGCAACAGACTAAAGGGTCAAGTAGAGGTAAAGTCTATTGATCATGATGTGACCTGCCGGAAACGACAAAACACCCCCGCCCCACCGCTCTGCCCTTGGGGAGGGACGGCGGTGAGGCGGGGGTGCGACGGGCACAGTGCATCCTGAGGTGTGCAGGATCGAAGCTATCCAACAACCGCATCGACGTCAAGAGTGGGCTCCCCGCCGAGGACTCGAACCTCGATTAGCCACTCCAGGGGCGGCTGTGCTGCCACTTACACCAGCGGGGATCGAGCGGAAGGTGAGGGATTCGAACCCCCAACGCCTTGCAGCGCTCCGGTTTTCGGGACCGGTTCCCTCTCCAATGGGAGACCTTCCGGGAAAGGACGCGTGGCCGGTGGGATTCGAACCCACGGTTAACGAGTGCGCATGGCCGCGCAGGCGTCACGCCGGTCTCGGGCGGACCATCGCCCTCAACCGGACCGTTTGGCCACTCCGGCACGGTAGTTCCACGACGTCCTCGTAGGTCCCACTGGATTTGAACCAGTGACCTTCTCCTTATCAGGGAGATGCTCCACCGCTGAGCTAGGGACCTGAGACGGTGGTGTCGGAGTAGCCAGCCACTCCATGATTGTGCTCCGACACCACCACCGGAACAGTAGCACGAAGCGAACGGACTCCAGTAGTGGTACTGTTCCTCACAACTTGAAGGAGCGGGCATGACCAAGCTCAACCAGATCATCGCTATCGAGAAGGGCGTGAAGGCCACATCCTTCGCCAACCTCACGGCAGCACACCACCAGGTCCAGAAGCCCCAGCTGCTGGCTGGACTGACACGCACCTACCAGCCGAAGGACGAGGAGGGTGAGACACTCCCCCCCGAGTCGCTTCGCGTCCAGGTCACGGCCGAGCAGGTACTGACCGACACCGCAGCCACACTCACGCGCCTGTTCGACGTCACCGCGACGAAGGACTGGGCGAACTGCACCGCCAAGGCCGACATCATCGTCGATGGCGAGACGCTCATCACCGGCGTGCCCGTGACCTACCTGCTCTTCCTGGAGAAGGAGCTGGTGTCCCTGTCGACCTTCGTCAAGAAGCTCCCCGTCCTGGACCCCGCCGAGGCCTGGCACCGCGACGAGGCCAGCGACACCTGGAAGACCGAGCCGACGAAGAGCCACCGCACCCGCAAGGTGATGCGGAACCACGTCAAGGCCGAGGCCACCGAGAAGCACCCGGCACAGGTCGATGTCTACACCGAGGACATCACCGTCGGGTACTGGACGCTGGTGAAGTTCTCCGGCGCCCTCCCGGCGAGGCGCGTCAACGAGCTCGTCGAGCGCGTCGAGAAGCTGCACCAGGCAGTCAAGTTCGCTCGCGAGCGCGCGAACGCCGCCGAGGTGACCGACAAGCACATCGGCGATGTTGTATTCGGCTACCTCTTCGCCTGATACCCCCAATCTCCCTGCCTTAGGGTAGGGTACGCATGGAGCGCAAGCTGAAGTTGAAGTTGAAGCTCACCGCGCTAAACAAGTGCAGGTTCGAGTCCTGCCCGGGGTACCCGTGCCCCGGTAGCCCAACTGGCAGAGGCAGCCCGACAAGGGATAGCGCACGAAGCTCAGACTATCGCTCCAGAATCAGTATTACCGTCGCGTACTAGATCGACCGAATGTGGGCTCCGACGATGAGGTCGCCGGTTCGAACCCGGTCCCTGGCACTCCATGCCGGGGTGGAGCAGTGGTAGCTCGCATCGATTAGCCTGACCTGCATTCTTAAATGTGCTAGCGCGCACAACGACGGCATTGACGCTATGTCATACAGAGGCCCCGGAAGATGGTTATCGCTCCGGGGTCTCGCCGCGTCCGCGCTACGGTGTCGGCGACGCCGTCGGTGCCGGTCTGGCCGGAACGCACTTCAGAATCACATAGCTGTGCCGGATGACCGCAAACTGCGCCTCGTAGACCGCGAGGTGAGACGGCGGCTGCAGCTTCGGGTTGTAGGAGTCCAGGAAGATCGAGTAGAGCGGGCAGAGGACATCATTGATCGTCTGATTCTGGACGGCGACGCTCTCCTTGAGTTTTTGGCTCGTGTCCATGTTCCCGTTGATGGCGAAGCCCATACCCGCGATGAGGACAGCAAAGACCAAGAGGCCGCTCAAGAGCACTTTGTTTACTACCTTGTTGCGCTTCAGCTGGTGCTGGTTGATCTCGTCCTGCGCATTCAGGCGCTCCATGCTGGCGTTGAGGTCGCGCACCTCGTTGGCGAGGCCAGCGACAACCTCCAGACGCCGCGTCATGCCCTCGGCGACCTCTGCAAGCTCCGCTGCGGCAGCGTCGGCAGTGGCCTTGAGGTGCGCCGCCGCCGTATCCGCAGTGGCCCTGATACGTCCCGAGGCGCGCTCGTCATCCGACTCACTCCCCATGGTCATCGAATCTCTCGCTCTCTCGCAATCGTTCAGCCGCGTCAGTCGCCACTCGCTTAAGTTCTTCGATAGAAGATTGGAAGTCTAGGGAGAATTTTTCCAGACTCCGCACTGTGCTGAGGAGTCGTTCCTGGATAGCAATCGAGGCCACGTTCATCTCCGCCTTGACCGCATCGACACGGTCGTTAGCTTCATCTCGCGTCATGACGGCGGCTCGCTACGCCGATAAACTGTAAGCTCAGCATCGCGAATGGCCAGCTGTACGCGCATTTCGTCAAGCTCGGCCAGCGCCTTGCGGTTCGTGTCCGACAGCGACACGACAACCTCCTTGACTTGTATAAGTTGCCCTTCGATAGCCTTAACTTGAGACTCGGCCTCATCTGCTCTTTTCCTCAGGGGATCAAGCAGCGCCAGCGCCATCTCGTTGAAGTCTTTAGCCATCTCCACAACCGACAACTTAGCAGCGTTGTTCATCTGGCGCTTAGCGGCTCGATGATTGAGCATCGCCATGATGCCGCCCACACCGCCCATGCCGCCCGTAGTCGCAACAATTGTCTGTATTGTTGAAGCGTCCATTACGGCTTGGCCATGCCAGAGACAATGCCATTCAGCTGGTTGAGGGCTGCCATGGCATTTGCTGCCGTATTCTGAGCATTGCGAACAAGTTCCTGGAGCAATGCGACCTGGGACTGGAGTGTCGCTACCTGGGACTGCAATGTGGTTATATTGGCTATAACTGGACCGAACTCTACCTCGAAGGACAGATCCTTCCATGCCAAGGCATCGCCGTCGTAGATCTCCAGTGTTTTCAGGTCGCTCCGGCTAACCACGGCTCCATTGAAGGGCACCGTGTAATCGGCGTCCCGAGCAGAGGCCGACGCGTAGGTAGGGAGGATCCTCGGATTAGCCACTATTCGCTCGCCTCCTGCATGGGAGTGCCGTTCTCGTTATAAGTGCGCCGCGCAAATGCCTCCCAGCGCACAGCCCTCAATGTCGACGGCAATGGTCCGGGCGTCAGCCCCGCCTGAACCATCGAACCACGCAGGATATCGATATGGTTGATGGCTTCCTGGAGCAGCTTCAATGCCTTGTCGCTATGCGCCTCGGCCTGCTTGAGGCGACTCTTCATGGATTCCAACTCTTCGCGATACGTCACTTTGAACTCGCGAAATTCATCTAGATCCACCTTGCGGTTCTCAACCTGAGCGGTAGCCGCAGTAGTTATTGCAGCTGCACGCCTCGAACTGCGTGCAACATATCGGCTTCCAAAGAATACGACGATAGATCCGAAGCTACCCGCGCCAATGCTGCTAACTACCGTTATCCAGGTCGACATGGTCCGGCCCTTCTGTCATTACCACAATCTGCCCCTCAGCCCATCCGGAAATCACCATCACCAGTGCGGCATATCCCCAGTACGTCACAATCGCGCGAATCCCGGTCCATATTCCGAGCAGATTGGCTGGAGCGGCGAGTTCCGCAAGGAGCAAGCAGCCCCAGATAAAGGGGACAGCCCAGGCGCCGATGAAGCCCCAGGAGTCCTGATACTTTCTTCTAATGCTGATAAGCGCCAGAGCGCCCGCGCCGATCCACGACATCCCGAGAACGAATGAAGGAATGTGCCTGAACAGAACCAGGGGGCTCTGCGGCGCAAGCCAGACCGACCATCCAATCACGACATCCAGCACCCCCAGAGCCAGGAGGCAGGCGCCGCGTCGCCCGATCATATGGATAAGCCCCGGTGGCATCTTCATGCGCTAAGCGCCTCCTCGATCCAGCTACGGTGCAACATAGGGTGGTGCCAATGTCGGATCACCGTTCGGGATGGAGTCCACCCAGCACACCTGCCCATGCTGGAGCACCCTCAGGAGAGTGGTTCCGACAACAAAGCTGATGCCAGAGTTGATGACATGCTGGTTCGTCGGGACGTAGCGAAGCTCCGTCCCCGACCCGTGCAGGACCCGCATGAGGTGCGGGTCGACTGTCTCAAATCCGTTGAAAATACCGATCCAGAAATCGATGCGGTTTGAGTCTGCCGTGGGCACGTCCTGCCTCATTCGCTGGGTGCGCGTAATGGAGCGAACTGCCCTGAGGCGCGAGATGTGTACGCTGTCAGAAGCCATATCAGGTCCCCGAGGCTGTCTGGTAAGTCAGAGTCCGCGTCCTACCGACGAAGTTCCCGGAGTTTATGTTTCCAGCCGTAGCGGGGATCGCCTTGGTCTTTGCCGTTTTCGCCACGGCATCGGTGGGTCCGACCTTCATGCCGCCGGTCGCACTGACCTGATGGCGCCGGGGCGAGCGCCCAGGCGCGGCCGTGTCGCCCATGATGTCCAGCCCCAGCGGGAGCTGGAAGGAGTCCATGATATGGAACTCCCTGGTCCCGTTCTTGTAGATCACTGTCACTACGTCACCGGCGTCCAATGCCGGGTTGGGAACTGCAGTGAAGTCGAGGGAACGCGCCATGCCGAGGTAATGACCGAGCTGGGATGCCGCATAGGAAGTGCATTCAGCCGATGTCGTCAACAGGTCATTCGACAGGTTGATGACATTGGAGCCGAAGAGGCTCGGCTGGAGCTCACCCGAGTTCTGCGTCAAGCCCCAGAAGGTAGGCGAGCGGCTGTCTGAATCCCAGGCATAGCCGACCGGCGTCTGATTCAGCCCATTGGACTTCCCGGTGACGGAGATGAAGTTTGCTACGCCGGTGCGTGCCACCCCGCGCTTGGCCGACACCAGGACGCCGCCGGGGCCGGAATTGAAGTTCCACACCGCCGGTGGTTGGCTGGGGACACCGCCGGTCAGATAGATCTTGAACTCGACGAGGGAGTACCCGCGCCAGCTGGGGTTGGCTCTCTGCTGGCCGAACATGCGAACGTAGCGCCCGGTGCCGGTGACGTTGATGGTCTCGTACCCACCCTTGCCGGTCCCGTTGGTGTAGATGGTCGTCCACGTCACCAGGTCGTTGGATATCTGGATCAGGTAGTTCGAGGCGTATGCCTTGTAGTCCCAGGCGAGGACCACCTGCGCCAGCGCCTGGGGGGATCCGAGATCGACATAGATCCATTGCGGATCCACGTACGCGATGCTGGACCAGCGGGTGCTGAAGGAGCCGTCCACGGCCGCCGCTGCGGGGAAGCTGGAGTTAAAGACGGACGATGCCGTCACCGGTGCGCCAGCAGCCACGTTGGTGGGGTCAGGGCCGACCGATCCGAGCAGGCTCGGGATGGGGAGCACATAGAAGTTGCCATCCCACCCGAAGCGGCCCTCGGCGCCGAGGAGTGCGCAGCAGCTCTGGACGGCGGCCCAGCGATCCTCGGTGAAGATCGTCCCGCCGGGAAGGTTCTTGGTGTAGGTGATCGACGGGTCGAAAATCACTTTCGCCTGCGGACAGACATCGTTGATCAGACGGGTCGTCAGATACTTGACATCCCAGCCGGAGCGGTCGTGCGGGTAGAAGAACTGCGCCCTCTGGATGATCTTGGAACGGTCGAAGAAATCGATAACGGGCAGGCCACCGGTGGAGTCCTCGGCGCTGACATCCTCGATCGTGAAGACCCCGACCGGCACCCACTCGGTGCTGCCGCTCCCGTAAACCAGTCCGGAGAAAATGCGTAGCTCCGTACCAAAGGGCGAAATAGGGGAGGTGATATAGGTGGGAAAGAAGCTCGGATCACCAATGGTGCAGGTGCCTGAGCGGCAGTTCTGCGCCGTCCTGTCCACCTGGATGGTGCCCGAGACGATCGGCAGCGACTGGACGTAATGGCCGCCATACCAGACATCCGCCCGCGCCGTGATCTTGTGCGACTCACGAACCGCCGTCGCGTACGAGGCGCTCAGCAGGCCGCTGTTCAGGTAGCTGCTGATCTGCGGGGGGATGGCTGTCATCTCAAACTACCTTCGATGTCTTGATGCTCACGGATACACCTCTACATGACTGTCCGTGGAGCCGGAGTCATCGGCGAACACGACATCATCCTCGATAGCGATGGAGTCCGAGGAGCCGGAGTCGTCAGCGAATACGATGTATCGCTGGACTGCGAGCGAGTCGACCGAACCGGCCGGATCCATCGGGTCTGGCGGGATGTGCGACAAGAGCGTGACCAGCGAAGAGTCCGAAGAGCCGGAGTCATCGGAAAACGTGATATCGCGCTCGGCGATCATCGTATCGGATGATCCGGCGTTATCCCACGTTACAACAAGGCTGCTAGCGCAGTACGCCGTCAGAATACCCTGATATCCGAGTGGAGCGGAGAATGTGACATCAAACTCCTGCGACACCCCGGTGCCACCGGACAGCACCTGGTAGGCCGAGACGAATTGCTTCTGCCTTACTCCGGTGTCGGTAACCAACCCAGCGATATCAAGGTAGGTACCCACGGTATTTCCAGTACCTGCCGCAACGGTCGGACCGCTATCGTCAGCCACGAGAGCGGCTATGATCAGATCGCCATCAATGGATGGTGTGACAATACCGCAACGCGTTGGTCCAGCGATGGCGTCGATGGCGTCGATACCGAAATTGTTGATGCCATCAGTGTAGTTAGCATTTGTGCTAAATACGCCGGAGAACTCACGGATATCAATCGCCAAACCGGCGCTGCGCTCATTGCTGTATGTGATCGTCAGCATATCGATTCCAGCAATGAGCGCACCGCCATCTTGGCGCGTCGATGCCATAAATATATGATCGTTACTCGTCTGCGCCGGACCGTTGTCGATCGTCCATGTGTTGTTCCGTGTATCCGTAACCATAGCGGTAGTCCCGAAGGTCACATGCCTCGTTGCTGCCGTCAAGATCAGGGTATTGCCGACGGTGGAACTCGCAGCGATAGTGATAGTAGCCGATACACCCGACGCCTCAGGCGAGTTGCCCCTGAAGTTCGACCCGACCTGGACAATCGGAAGCAGCGTGGAGCTGGTAATGGTGATATCCCGCTCTACCGTGAAACTGTCCACGGACCCGGCGCCATCGGTCAAGCCAGGATTCTTCGTCAAGACGATGCTATCGGCCGAACCGGCATTGTCACTGAAGCTCGGTGTCAGAACCGTACCTCCGCCGACCATCGTGTCGGTCGAACCGGCGCTATCGGTGATGCTCTTGTCCTGCTCCACCTTGATGCTATCGGTCGAACCGGCGCTATCGGTGATGCTCTTGTCCTGCTCCACGGCGATGCTGTCGGTCGAACCGGCGCTGTCGGTGAAGAGCCCCTTTGTCGCAGTCATGCTGTCGGTCGAACCGGCATCATCGCTGAGAACCTTGTCCTGCTCCACGGCGATGCTGTCGCTCGAACCGGCATCATCGCTGATGGATGGGCTCATGCTCGGGGCAGCTTTATAGGCTGTCGTCAGTCCGGCGAATGATGTCGGACTCGTCAGCGTGAAGTACTGGCGCTCAGCCACGCCGTTTCCGGCTGCAAGAACCTGGTATTCCTGGATGACTATATGGGTGACGACACCGGTGGTGTTATTGAAGTCCTCAGCTGTGTATGTCCCAACGGTACCCGTTTGGTTGTCGGCCCAGGAGATCGTATTTCCGGCATCTTTGAAGCAGACCGAATTCACGATGAGATCGCCATCCTGAGTTGGCGTCACCGTCCCGCTGTTGATAGGGCCCGTTGTGCTGGAGTTGCTGTTGTTCGCCGTTCCGTCAAGATAGCTCGCCGACAGAACGCCGGTGAAAACACCAGCGATCAACAGCGATCCACCGCTGCGTGAATTGTTCAGCGTTACAATGATGTGGTCCGAAGTCCCCAGCAGACCTGCATTCTGCCGAGTGGAGGCCATGACGATGAAGTCATTATTTGGCTGAATCGGACCATTGTCGACCGTCCAGGTATTGCCTTTGGTATCTGTGAAGACAACTGTGGTACCAGCGGTGGCCTCATTTGTGCAAAAAACCGCGATAACAGTACCAGCGACCGATGCCCGACTGAGGGCAAACATGGAGACGGTGCCCGTATTGGTATTGATAATGTCGCCACAGATACTTCTAGAAAAAGCAATGCCCATAATGCTCGCTCCAGGATCAGGTCATATTCATCCGCAGGTGAAGTCGTGCTCTTATGGGCAATGCATTAGGAACCGGCCGGACGGTTCAGGACGTCCAACCAGGTGGTCCGATGGGTCAGCAGATCATTCCAACTCGCGAATGCCGTAGAGACCAGAAGCCATGAGTTTCCAGCCAGCGACGTGAGAGTGCCCGACGGCGAGTCAACCTCGGTGAATATGATGTTCCACTCGCGCACCGTGTCGGTGCTGCGCACCTGCGGTCGCCCTTCGGTGAAGTTACCGATCTGGAAGTACATGTCCTCGAAGCCATCACCGCCGATAGCCGCAGAGTCGCACTGCATGAAGATGGGCTGCCCCAGGTCGAGCAGCGTGATCATGGCCAGACGGGAGGGAAGGTCGTATGTCCTCAATACCATGGCACCGGTGCGGGCGCCCTGGACGTCCGACAGGACCACCGGGAACTTCGCACCGATGATGGGGTTGATCTGCACGCGAGCGTTGCGGGCGACAGGCTCCATAGAGGCAATCTCTACCTCCATGGAGAGGCTGGGCTGCGACAGCGACTTCAACCAGATCGCCTGGTCGGTGAAGACGATCGTTCCCGGACCCGATGTCGCATTCTGCTGCGTCAGCGACCCATCGATATTGTGCTTTGTGCTCGTCGCGTTATAGGTGACAGCCGAGTTGAGCGGTGCTTCATAATCGAAGAAGTTGAATGTCGTCACACCGCCGGTCGAGATGCTATTGGCATTGCGACACACGCCGATAGATCCGTCCGGGTTGTTCCTGGTCACCAAGAGGGTATCTTCAGTGGCCAGGAGACCCGACACGGTAACCGACATGTAGGCATTGGCTGTATTCGGAGTCAGGGTGAACGAGAGTGCCATATGTCAGCCACCTCCCGATCCCGAACCGGACTCAAGCATGCGAACCAGCCAATTGTTATTCTCCTCGACGATGGCAAACGCACGACTGTCTATGTGCTCGCCATCCAGAATCAAGTTCGCCTCGATCACGGCGACTTGACGACCTCCGCCAGTCCCAGCGTTGAGTGCGGCTACGCCTGCGGCTCCGCCCACGCGCTGAACTGCGGCTCCAGTCAAAACGCCCTCGGCATGGCCCGAGTTATTGAACCCGGCCGTACCACTCGGCCACATACCGCCCTGGTCATACCAGTTGTTCGCTACCTCATGCGCCCATGCGGCGGCAGGATCGCCATACGAATTCTTGATGTAGTTCATACCCCAGTTAACCTGGGCCACATAGTCGCCGAGATTGTACGGGTGACCATGTCCGAGCGACTGGGGAATGCCATAAGCTCCCGAGCTGGGATTCACCGCATTATCGTTCCAGCCCGACTCCTGATTCCAGAGGCTAATCAGCGGGCTCATCTCATTGGCGCCCCAGCCATACCTTCCCAGCTGCGAGCGAGCATAGGCCTGCGCCTGTGCCGCCGAGCCGCTCAGTGCGCCCTGGTTGCCCACCGGCGTATTGCCACCGATGAGGTTTGCCGCGCGAGTGAAGCGCCCGAAACCGACGACGTTCTGGAGCGGCGAGTAGTGGATGCCGGACGAGGGTGATACGGCATCGAACATGGAGTTCGGCCCGGCGAAGATACCGACGTGGTTGGGGCTGGTCGGGTCCTTCGGGTCCGGGAAGTACTCGAAGACCAGGTCACCAGGGAGGGCCTGGGCCTTGGTCTCCTTGGTGGATGCCGCGTACTGTGCCTGCGACGTCCTGGGGATGTTGATGCCGAAGTGGCCGTAGGCTGCCTGGGTGAGGCCGGAGCAGTCATAGCCGACGGGCCCGGTACCGCCCCAGATGTAGGGGTGTCCGGTCCCGATTTGAGCGGCGTACTTGAGGATGGCGCCGGGGTCCATGGTTCCGAGGCCCGACCCGGAGAGCGCCATCGTGTTGGCCTTGATATCCGCGACGATCTTGTTGATGGCCGCAATCTGGATGACGGATATGCCCTGGTCGCTCATCCTGTCGAAGACGCCGCCAGCACCGATATCATATCCGGCGCCCACATCGGCGCTGGACACGAGACCGCCGGTGGCCATCTTGTTGATCTTGTGCAGGAGCGGCAGCATCTTTGCGGTCGCTGCCGCATTCACCACGAACTCGCCGTTGGACAGCATGGTCGGGATGGAGTCCGAGGTGCCGGTGCCGGGGCCCTGCATCAGACCACCGGCGGCCTTGAAGGTGAAGGAGCCGCCGAGGCTCTTCGCCGACGAGGTGATGGCATTCTGGGCGCTGGTCAGCGCGCCTGCGGCAGCGGACGAAGCAGCCGCACCGATCGCGGCGATGTTCGTCCGTACATTGCCGGTAGCCGCCACGCCCATCGCGTTGAAGTTCGTTGCGAAGTTGGACTGGATGCTGGCAATGCCAGTGCGCTGAACGGTCTGGTCGTTGAAGACCTTGGTGTTGAAGTTGGTCCTGAAGTCGTTCTGGAGGTTGGATACGCCGGTGCGCTGAACGGTCTGGTCGTTGGCAATCTTGTTATTGAAGTTGGCCCTGTAGTCGTTCTGCAGACTCATGGTGCCGATGCGCTGAACGACCTGGTCGTTGGCGACCTTTGTATTGAAGTTCGTCTTGTAGTCGCCCTGGAGGTCGAGGAGCTTCTGCTTCTGGACCGCCATGTTGCTGGCGGTGGCATTCTGGAAGCCGACGATGAAGGCACCGCTCAGCAGCTTGTGCTGAACGACGCTGTCCGCGATGCGCTGCCTTGTGGTGTTCGTCTCGTCACCTACGGCGGCCTGAAGGATTTTCCCCTGGTCGGCCGCGTCGGTGATGACAATCGCCGCCGCCATATCCGGGGTGACCGTACCGCCGACAAGGCCTCCTCCGGCCATGCGGTTCATACGGTAGAGCGTCGACAGGTTCGCTGCAGTGGCTCGCGCGTTCACCACGAACTCGCCGTTGGAGACCATGGCGGGGATGGAGTCCGAGGTGCCGGTGCCGGGGCCGGTGATGAAGCCACCGGATGCCGGGTGCACCTGTGCGGCCGTACCGAAGGTGTGGCTCAGGCTTGTCGACGACCATGCGTTCTGGGCCGCTACCGAACCGGCAATCAATTGCTGATTGCCGACCTGTACGGCAGCTATGGCAGCGCTGAACCCCGAAGCGATAGCGGCGGCGAAGACGGCACCCCACTTTGCCGCCTCGGAATCAAAGGCCCCCGTGACATCCTTCCCCAGCGCAGCAATGTCCCGCTGGGTCGCCTTGCTCAGGGGGTCGATAGCGGAGTCATGCATAAAGGCCGACAGGTCGGCGCCGAGCTGCTTGATCTGCTTTCCCGATGTCGAGATGACGCCAGCATTAGCATCCTTGAGATACTGCTGCTGCGCCAGCATGACAGACTGGGTGTCCTGCGCGATATTAGCGATATTGTGGTTCTTTTTGTCCGTCTCATACTGCTGAATTGCGGTCTGAAGAGCCAGATAATCGGCCTTCGTGTTGACCATGACCTGCGTCGTCATGCTCTTGGTGTCACCGCTCAGCCCAGTGAAGGCCTGACTCAACGCAAGAGCAATATTGTCATTAAGGGTCTTGCCCGACTTCTTCAAGGCATTCGCCATTGCCGCGACGTCACCGCCCCAGCTGCTGACAAAGAGCCCGGCTTCCTGCCCCAGCTCCGTCTTGCCCATGAACATGACGGCCTTGAGGTCGGTAGCACTCTGCGCTACTGCATCTACGTAGGTTTTGCTTGAACTGCTATAGCTCCCGGTTCCCTTCCCGAGCGCTATGTTAGCTGTCTTGACATCATTGCCCAGCTGCGTGAGGTTGGTGGTCGCAGAGTTGACCGGCACAACCAGTGCATTGGACAGATTGTTCGCGAGATTCTGATAAGCCTTACTGACGGGAATATCGCCCACGGTCGCAGCAGCAACGAGTCGGTCACTACTGTCGAGAACCACGCCAGCTGCCTTGTTCGCAGCATCATGGATCTTGTTGCCAAAATAAATCGCGGCGGCACCGAGCACGATAGCGCCCAAGCCAAGGCTCGCAGCCGACAGCGTAAAGGCACCCGCGCCCGCCGCTGCGCCCGCCACGGCGCCCCCGCCAGCTGCAGCGGCGCCACCGGCGCCCGCAACGGCACCACCGACGGCGGCGACGCTACCGGCGCCCGCAACGACACGCGCTTCGAGGCCCGCAGCCTCGATCGACCCCACGAGGGCAGCCGTTGCCGTCGGGATTGCCGCACCTTCGGCCGCCGCTTCTTCCACCCACGCGGCAAGAGTCGCGGTCGCGGCCGGGATCGCCGCAGCTTCACCCGACGCCTCGGAAATGAAGGCCGCGATCGATGCCACGTCAGCAGGAATCAGCCCTGCCGTTGCCGCAGCCTCCGCAATGAAGGTCTGCATACTTGCGGTCTCACCGGCCGCCAGAGCCGCCTCGGCGGCCATCTGGCGCACCACCGTGGGAATCGTCGCCGCCGGGATCGCGGCCTCGTCCACCCACGCGGCGAGGCGCGCGGTCCCGAGCGGGATATTGGCCGCCTCAGTAGCCGCAACCGTCGTCGAAGTGGCCATGCTCGTCGCCTCGGCCACCACGGTTGCCTCGGCGGCCGTGACCGCCGCCGGGATCGTATAGAAGGCAGCCGCGCGGGCGGCCGTCGATGCCGCCGACGGTGCCGCCACCGTCGCACCGAACCCGAAGACATTGATATTCGCGGCCGTCAGCAGCGCCTGCGCCACAGCGGTGATACGCAGCGCCGCAGCGACACGCTCCAGAACGACACCGAAAGCGGCCAACTGGATGATGGCCTGCCCGATCGGCGTGCCACCGGCCCAGGAAATGAAGCGAAGAAGCAGCTCAACGGCCTGGAAGACCACCGGGTCGGCCGCGAAGGCGCGCCACAGGTCGCTGATGACCCTGCCGAAGTCCTTGATGGTATTGACAACCGTCGGCCAGTCCCGCTCGATCGTCGCCACGAACTTCATCACACTGGCACGACCCGCATCGCTGGTCGACCAATTAGCGAAGTTCGATGTCATCCCATCGAGGAACTTGAGGAACTGGTCCCCGACACCGGACTTGATGAGCGTATCGAGAAGGCCGCCAAAGCCACCCGCAAGACCACCCAAAGCCTTGCCGAAGCCAAGAATGGCCCCCGGCGCAGCACCCGTCATGTCGGCGATGAACTGCTTGTAGAAACCGCCGCCGAAATTGTTTGCCACAATATCGAAGAGCTGCGTCACTGCGCCCGTTGCTGCATTGGCGAGCGGAACCAACGGCTCCAGCGCGGCAGTCGCCGCACGCTCCGCCGACGCAATCGCCATCAAAGCGCCGGGCGTCGTCCCGTCCTTCAAAGCATTATAGGCCTTGGTCAGGTTCTGATACCCAGCCAACGCCTGCTGCTGCGACGGAGACAACGCATCCCACGCCGCCTTCTCAGCCAGCAGCGCATTCAGGGCAGTCTTCTGGCTCTGGCTCAGATCCTTATAAGCACTGTTGTTTTCACGCAGCTGAATAGCGGCGACACGCTGCGCCTCCGTCAGCGTCGCCCAACTGGTGTCCTGCACACTCAGCGAATTGATAATGTCCTGCTGTGCAGTATTCAACTGCAGGCCGGTCGTACCCAGCTTCGCCTGCGCGGCAGAGGCGCTATTCGCGGTTGCCTGCACACGATTCTGCGCATTCGCCACAGCCGCCTGAGCCGACGCGAGCGCAGCCGATGTCGGACCACCCTTCGCCTGAACCGCCGTCAAACGCTCCTGCGCCAGAGTCAGGCTATTCACCGCACTCTGGTGCGCCAGCTGTGCATTCGCCAGAGAGGCCTGGGCCGACGCGAGAGCCGACGCTGTCGGATGAGCGCGCGCCTCCACCGCAGTCAAACGGTCCTGCGCGGCCGTCACGCGATTGACCGTCGCAGCGACACGATCCTGCGCATTCGCCACCGAGGTCTGCGCCGACGCGAGCTGCGTCGAGGTCGGACCCCCCGACGCCTGAACCTGCGCCAGACGAGCCTCGGCGGCACTAAGGCTATTCAGGGCGCTCTGGTGCGCCAGGGTCGAGTTCGCCACCGAGGTCTGCGAACCGGTCGTCTTCGTCAACTGCGCCTGGAGCTGCTGGGCGGCCGTCGTCTGCGTACCGAAAGCGATACGCGAAAGGTCCGCCGCCTGATTGAAGATGTCCTGCTGCTTCGTCATCGCGGAAGCGGCAGTCGTGATGCCGCTGAAAGCGCTGGAGAGCGCTGGCGCCGCCGCCGCGAGACCAAGGAGCGCCGGAGTCGCGGCCGTCAGCGCACCCACGAAGGGAAAGAGCGCTCCAGCCACCAGCGGAGTACCACCGGCGGCGCCGACCGCACCGAGGAAGGTCGGGTCGACGGCCCTCCGGCCGCCGGGAAGCGCCCCGGAGAAGAGTGACGCCAGATTGCCGCCCTGGTTTCCGTTGACGTTAGCCCTGAAGTTGTCGAAGAAGCTACGCCCCGCATCGAAACCGGCACGCCGGGAATCGGCGACAACCCTCTCGTTGAAGAGCCGGTGCTCGTTGTAGGCATCATTGAGCATGCGACGCGTGCCCACGACAGTATTGCGCGCGGCGATCTCGTCGCGACCCGCCTGTTCGGCAGCGCGGGTGACGCGATTGTTGTAGTTCTCGTTGTCCTTGTAGGCCTGGTCAAGCATGGATCGTACACGAAGTTCAGCAGCGCGAGCCGTGGACTCCTCAACGGTCACTTTGAACTTGACATCCTGGCCCGCAGCAGCAGCCAGGGAGCGCATCTTCAACCGGATATTGTTCTCGTCGAGTTCCGCCTTGATGGCGATACTCTCGCGAACGGCATCCAGCTTCGCCCGAAGGGTCTGAGCGAAAGCCTTCATCTCCGGCGTGACCTCGACACTCAGGCCAGCCTTGATCTGCTCCAGCTTGACATCGAGTTCGCGACTGAAGCCCGATGTGTCAGGGGCGACAGTGACATGGGCACTACCGACATTGACGCCTTCTGCCATGCCACCCTCCTATGCATTCAGCCCTGTCAACATCTTCGAGAGCGCCTGTGCCTGCTCTGCGGCGGTACCGAACTTCGGCTTGTCGGCCTCTTGCTGTGCCTGCTCTTCGGGGGTGGGATCGCCGGGACGCACCAACGGCTTCGGTCGCGGCGGCATCGGCGTATTCTCGGCCCGATGCATAGCTCCATACATCCAGTTCTGGATACGCAACGAGTCCACGACGGAAGCGAGCATGTGTTCCGACTGCGTCCATTGCCCCACAGGACCGACGAGTTCGCGCCGCAGCGACGACTCGACCGGCAGCTTGATCAACAACGCATAGGCACGTCGAAAACTCAAGGCACCCGTCCAGATGCCCCGAATGTCATCCGAAGGGTTGTAGTAATGCGCGAAGTCCGCCTCGACGGCTTCCGTATGATCACGCAGAAGCCGCCAGACGGTTATTATTCCCCCCGGCCCCCATCCTCCTTGAACAGCTCGGCCGTCAAGTCATAGAAGTCCCTATTGGTACGCGGCTTCTTCTTGAAGATGCCCCACTGGACCGGACCGAGGAGAGCACGGACGGCGGGAATCATCTTGTCGTCCTGAATTGATTCCAGAACATCGATGGGCCAGTCCCCGACAGGGGGGATCATGTACTCTTCGTCGTCGTACTTGAAGGACCGCTCCTCCCCCGCGTCGGGCGCGGGATTGGGCTCCTTGGTGATGGAAATGGAGGCCTTCGCCTCGGCCCGCTGCCTTTCAACAGCATCAGTGGAGCGGGCCGGGGGAAGGGGCTTCTGCGGTACCGCCATCGGAAATTCCTAACGCTACGATTCTGCGCCACCAACCTGCCTTACGGGAGGTTAGCGCTGTTGGAGAGAATCGTACCAAGAACACCGGCGCTGTCCAGTGCACTGAAGGTAACGCCGAAGATAGTAGCTTCCTTGCGGTCGAGAACGATGTTGTCGTGCTTGGAAACCATGCCGCGAGGAATGATGAGACGGTTGGTAGTCGTACCGTCACTCCACTCGATTCCGAGCATGCGCTCGTTGACCGGCGGCGAGGAAACGATGGACATCTTGTAGGTGGAGCCGCTGGAGAGCGTCCACGCGCCACCGAAGAAGTACAGGCCACTGGTGCTGCCGTTGAACTGGCGCAGAGCGAATGCCAGGTCGAGGGAAGAACCGGTGATCATGGTCTTCACGGGGGCGGACGCCTGCCAGGCCAGCAGGTTCACCACGGTCATGCCGGGCGTGATAGCAACGCCGGTGTCCGTGGTATATCCCAGCTCAACCCAACCGGCGGGCCACGCTGCCACAACGTCGGTCGGCTGAGTTGTAGCCGACGGAGCCGTGTAAACATGACCGAACGGAGCAATGACAAGCTGAGTCGAGTCAAGTGCCATGGTGCTTCACATCCTTATCTCTGCCCCGTGGGGCTCATGCGGTAGAATGACAGCATGACCCAACGGATCAAGCTTGGTGGTATTAGATCGGGCGCGCCGAAACCTGCACGGAAAATATGTAGCGTGGCATTCCGGCGAGGTCTGGAAGCCACTGAATGCCAGCGACATCCGCGAGGTCAGTGATGCGCATCCCGTTGCCGGGAGAACCGGTGACGTCACCGCGATGAGCATGCACAACTCCGCGAACTGTTCTGGCGAGAGGATTGCAGATCTCCCTGGTCGCGGCAATGACATCGAAATGAATGATGGCATTGACTGGCATCGGCCATGATGTGGAACCGCCCGGTCCTCGATAGACGTGAATCCAGGTCATAGAGTTGACGTAGCCCTGATATGACCCAGATACCGTCACGGGAGCGAATGCCTGAATATTTGGGTCATTAGTCAGAATCGTTATGATTCCACCCTCAACATCAGGCTCGATGATCAGCTCAGCTGCCATCTCAGATCAGCGCCCCAGCCGACACCATGGCCCTCTCCATGACGTGATGGCCCGGGATCCAGGTAGATCCACCGCCGGGGTGCGTACCGGTCTCGATCCAGATCGCCTCGCGCTCGGTATTGGCGAGGACGGCATGGTAGTGATCGCGATACAGCTCGGCCGAGGCGACATAGTTCTCGCGATACAGGCCGGGCGGCTGGATGCCGCGTGCCGCCGTCGCACTGCCCTCGGGATACTGATCGTTCTCCGCGAAGAACTTCATGTCATCGGCAACCCTGGCGCAGAAGCGGCGCCAGTCGTCAGTGAGGACGATCTGGGCGATGCCGGACTCGTCGCTACTGAACTGAATGCCATAGACCTTAGCCATTACTACACCCCAATCAGGATCTTGAGTCTTGCTTCGATGTGATGCGGCCTGCCTATCTGATCGCTCCAGACAAACGGATCGCCGTCCACGAAGGTGGTGATGAGACCGTTGCCGGGATTGAAGGACACCCGGTCCGTGGCGACGATATCCACGGTCGGAAGCGCCAGGAACACGAAGTGGGTCTGGGTGTAGGTGGAGTCCGCTTCACTGCCGGTCTCGGTGGCGCTGAGTGGCGAGATGACCGCGCTTCCGGTGATGTCCGTGACGGTGGCATGCGCCCAGTCGTACTCCTGGCCATAGGCGCTGGGAATGAGTACTGCACGGATCACGGAGGCCGGGGTGGTGAAGATATAGTTCGGGAGGAGCGGGAGTGCTGGCATTGCTTCCTCCTTTAGGGCCTAGCCGTATTGCCCGAGAAGGGCCGTGGTGTCATCCCGGTGATGCGAGCGGTATTGCCGCCGTCGGGACGCACGGTTGTGCCCGTGGAGCGGGATGTGTTGCCTCCGTCGGGGCGATACGTCGTTTCGTGCGACGCCAGGAAGTCGGTGCTGCCGGTGGAGTCGGAGAGAACAACATCGACTTCGTGGCCGCCCGTGCTGATCTGGTAGGCCGTGACGGTGGCGGCTGCGGTGGCGGGGATAACGGCGATGGCCGTCATCGAGGTGAAGGCCGCAATGGTGACGGCCGCCGTGCCCGGCAGTGCTGCCGGTGCCGGTATCGGCGCGAGGGCCGTGACGGTGGTGGCGGCGGTGCCCGTGCGGACGACAAGCGCTGTCGACGCAGCAAGAGCCGTCGCAGCAACTGACGCCGTACCCGGGAGTGCCGTCGGCGCCGATAGCGGCGCGAGGGCGGTCGCCGTGGCGGTCGCAACGCCCGGAAGTGCCGTCGGTGCCGCCGTCGGCGCAAGGGCCGTGACGGTGACGGCAGCAACCCCGGCGGTGGCGACCGTGTTGCCGCCGAGCACCGCCGTCGCCTGATAGGCCGTGGCGGTGGCGGCAGCCGTGCTAGGAAGTACGGTTGCCGCTGCCGTCGGCGCGAGGGCCGCGACCGTGGCGGCTGCAGCAGCGGGCAGTACCGTCGGTGCCGCCGTCGGCGCGAGGGCCGTGGCGGCCGTGGCGGCCGTGCCGGGCAGTACCGTCGGTGCCGGTGTCGGCGCGAGAGCCGATGCCGTGGCGGCTGCCGTGCCGGGAAGTGCGGTTGCCGCCGAAGCGGCCTGCAGTGCCGCAACAGCGACCGGTGCAGCACCAGGCAGTACCGTCGGTGCCGGTGTCGGCGCGAGGGCCGTGACGGTAACAGTGGCGACTCCGGCGGTGACAACCGTGCTGCCCGAGATTTGGACGGTCGGCTGCAGGGCCGCGATCGTGACCGGTGCCACGCCGGGAAGTACGGTTGGCGCCGCGATCGGCGCGAGGGCCGCAACCGTCGGTGCGGCCGTACCGGGCAGTACCGTCGGCGATGGTGTCGGCGCGAGGGCGGTCGCCGTGGCGGTCGCAACGCCCGGAAGTGCCGTCGGTGCCGCCGTCGGCGCAAGGGCCGTGACGGTCGGTGCGGCCGTACCGGGCAGCACCACCGTCGCTACCTTCGGGGCGAGAGCCGCGACAGCAGCGGCAGCCACACCCGGCAATGCCGCCGGTGCCGCCGTCGGCGCGAGAGCCGCGACCGTCGCATTGGCGATACCGGCCGTAACAGTGACCGCTGCCGTCGGCTGCTGAGCCGTGACCGTCGCCGCAGCCACACCAACGTTGGGGCCCGGAATCGGCTGAAGCGCGGTAACCGTCGATGCCGCCGTACCGGGCAGCGCCGTCGGTGCCGGTACCGGCGCGAGAGCGGTGATCGTGGCAGCGGCAACACCCGGAAGTGCCGCTGGCGCCGCGATCGGCGCGAGGGCCGTGACCGTCGGTGCGGCGGTACCGGGGAGCGTGGTCGCCGCAACCGTCGGCGCGAGAGCTGCCACCGTCGCTGCGGCGGTGCCAGGAAGTGTCGTTGCCGCAACCGTCGGCCCGAGAGCAGCGACCGTCGCATTCGCGACACCGGCAGTAACGACGAGAGCGACGATCGGCTGCAGAGCTGCAACGGTGACGGTAGCAATACCGGCAGTGGCGGTCGTACTCGTGGAGCTGCTAGTGGGTGTGAAGAGAATGATATCTGAGGGGAATGACCTGCCGGTGCGTGCCACTACGACCTCCCCTCGTGGTCAGCTCATTAGCACAGCTCAAACACGACGTAGCATAGGAGGGTGTTCGTGGCCGCCGTATTAATCCTCAGCTGAAGGAACTTGGACGGGGCGACGATGTAGTCACGGCCCAAGGGAAACTGCTTCTCATAGTGCTCGGCTGGATCCAGGCCGACGGCGGCAAACTGCCGATCGGTGGTATTGGTGGTAATAGCCCCGGTGCCATATCCGCATGTGGTCGTACTCATCGTCAGCGGACACGCCGTGGTGTCATCACCCGTTGGAGTGATGGTCGCCGTGCTATGGGCGCTGGTACAGGTGGATGCGGCGGATGCCTGCGCCAGGGTCATCAGAGTCTTGGACCCACCGGCGGTACCGAATCCAATGGCGCCCCACTCGATGATCCTGACGCGTCCCGTCGAGAGGGTGGCTATCTGAATCGCCACTTTGGCGCCGGTGGTATAGGACGTACCGGCAGCCATCATTGCGGTGGTGGCATCTACCAAGCCATTAAATGCTGTGTACTGAGCACTCATCAGATAGCACACCCATATGCGGTAAGAATGACAGCGTCTGCGGAGGCGCCCGCAGGGATAGTCACCACCGTGCCAGAGACGCTCGCGGAAACAGCTGCAGATACCGTGACGCCTAGGAGCGTGGCCCGCTTGAGGACGGTGAAGAACTGGCCCAGATCAATAGTGTCCGTAGCATTGCAGTTGAGTACCGTGAATACCGCCCAGCGATCGCTGTCGCCGCTCATGTAGCGCATCGGATACTGGAGCGGAGGAAGAGCTGCCATGATCACCTCACCATATTGTCGCTCGCGAAATTGATTGACCAATGATGGTCGGTTGCACAACTGCTGGGAGGATCTCGGCTGCGGCGGTATTGTAACTAGCAGAGCCGTTGCTGAAGCCATACGCCGTGGACGCGAGGGATGAAGTCGCCGTGGCACCCTTGAATGTGGCCCACGTGCCGCCATTGGTGCTGTCCACGAACTGGTCGACCACGCTACTGGCGGCGTTTGCCGTAAAGGTGATAGCGCTGACCCAGGCCAGGGATGCTCCATAGATCCAGGACCCGAATTGCGTGGGGGTCAGCGTCGCCGTGGGGGCGACGTTATCGCCACCCGTGGCGCCAGTGGCACCCGGTTGGACGGGGGCTGCCCCCAGAAGGCTTCGCACTACCAGGTTGCCGCCGACGGCGCCGGTAGTCCATGTGGCCGTCACCGTCATCGCACCGGGTGCACTGCCGAAGTATCGGCACCAGACCTCGGTAGATCCACCGGTCGTGACACCGGTATTGATATTCTCTCGCTTCAGCAGAGTCCATGCTCCGGCCACCGAAGAGGACATGACTACAGTCGTGGCAGCATTGTTAGGTCCGTCGACCGACACCAATGCCAGCTGCAGAGTGGCCGCCCCGGGGGAGAAGCTGGCGGTAGTGCCGGTAGTGGCGCTGGTGACATGCACCGCAACCGGCTGATTCGAGGTGTCCTCAGATATGGCCACGGCGGCTACACGGTGACGGTGAAAATGCCAGAGGCATTCCAGTTGAGCGAGAAGGTCCCCGACGTCACCGTCTGACTTCCGCCAAAGTAGAGATAGCAGACACCCTGCTTGGCGACGGTACCGGCCGTGATGGTGTTGTCGTAGATTAGTGCGCCGAAGGCGGCCGTGATGGTTGCCGTCGCCGCGCTAGTGAGGTTCGTGGTCGTAGCGAAAGTGACGACACCAGCGGATGCCGCGAAGGACTTCGTCGCCGGAACGGCCCTACCACCGGCCACCCAGTCGGTGCCACCGGTGAGCTCACTACCGGTCACCCAAACACCGGTGTTGTAGCCGGTAGAAGCGGCGGCAACGGTACGGTCCGGCGTCAGCGTCCCGAAGAGTGCACAGTTGACGGTATCGGCAACCAGACCAGCGTAACCGGTGGGAAGACCGGCTCCAGACGCTCCGGTCACACCATTCATGGGGTTGAGCGCCCACGCCTGGAACATGTTACTAGTGGACCATGCCATTAGTTGACACCCACCCCTCCTTGCGCCGTAGGCGCATTAACGACCAGGTCATTCGAGCCGTCCGGACGCTCGGTAACGACGGCCATGATGGGACGGCCATTGCCGTCGTACTGCACGAGCTCTTCACCGATGTAATCCTCACGCTCCACGGCGTAAACGATGCATCGCATGCCCTCGGGGACCATGGGTGCGTAGATTCCCGCGAGGCCACGGCACTGATGGAAGCGATTCGACTCACCAACGGTGATGGCGATCTCGATGCAGTTAGGACACACCCAGCGCTGCTCCGGGGGCGTGAGGATAACAGTCATATCAGCGCTCGAATCCAACAATCGTCGCGGTCAGCGTCGCCGTGGTAAAGGTGCCGGTGAAGGTGAAGCGCCCAAAGCTCAGGAGACCGGCCGTGGACACCACGCTACCGGCGAAGAATCCGGTAGCGTTTACCGCCGGACTGACCAGAGTCGAGGCTGCGAGGAAGTTCACGCCATCCGGGGACTCGCAGTAGCTGACGGTCACCGAGGTCCCCGTAAAGGCGGTGCACTGAACAAGTACGCGCGCCTTCGAAGTAAGGGAGAAGTACGGCAGCGAGAAGGCGGCACTGACGTCGGTGTTCAGCGTGGTGGTGACACCGCTGCACACGACTTCGGAGAAACCGTCCGGATAGAACGAATCGACATCAGCAAGCGTGACGGTATTGACAGCAGCAAGAGTAGCCATAGCGAGTTCTCCTTAGCCGAGATGGCTCAGCGGTTCCAAGTGGCGAGGTAGATGCTCAGCGTCGCCGTGGTAAACGTGCCGGTGAAGGTGAAGTGACCGGTGCTCATGAGACCACCGGTAGCGATGACCGCACCGGACGTAGTACCGGTGGCCGCAACGGCGGCACTCACCAGGGTCGAGGCAGCCGCGAAGTTCACGCCATCCGGAGATTCGCAGTAGCTGACAGTCACCGAGGTTCCGGTGAAGGCGGTAGCGACCACAATGAGCTTGGCCTTGGATGCCAGGGAGAAGTACGGCAGCGAGAAGACGGCACTGATATCGGTGTTCAGCGTCGTGGTGATGCCGCTGCATACGAGACTGGTATAGCCGTCCGGGAACACCAGGTCGGCATCGAAGGGCGTGACCAGGTCGACAACGGGAAGGGTGGCCATGATTGGTGCTCCTTTTGGTTATGCTCCGAGCTGGAGGTGGCTCCAGGTGACCTTCAAAACGTCCGAGGCACCCTTGTTGATGGTGGATGTGAAAAGCGCGCGACTGATCGTGTTCGCCGCCGTGCTCGTTGCATCGGTAGAAGCATCGTTGACGATGACAACCTCGTTGAGGGTCGTATTCGTCGCCTGCCCCGCATTCCAGGTCACCTGGTAGACCGCCGCAACACCGAGCCCGGCGCCCAGGTTGTTGGTCTGCGGATAGGTCGCATCGAAGACCTTGTTGAAGGTCGATGCCGTGACATACGTGACGATCGCCGCTCCAGCACCAGACTTAGCCACGGCGGTCGAGCCCGTGCCGAGCTTCATGCCCGTCATCAAGGTCGGAGCCGCAGCGTTGGCGGGCTGCACGAGCGCAATAGCCATCTTCGCGAGATACAAGTCACCCGCATCGGTGATCTTGTTGCGGATGTGCTGCTCCTGCTTCAGGAGCCCATCCTCGCCGAACAGCTCCACGTGAAGGAAGCCGCACATGCCAGTCGCATCGGCGATGCCCCTGTAATCGGTCATGCCGTCATCCTCTCCATGGAAGAGCTGAACCTGCAGCCCATCGGTGCTTATTGATCTGTCAGTAGTCATGCGACTCGATTTCCTGTGCATGCTGCTATGCCGTCAGCGTATTTGCGCGCAATGGAGCCAGCATCAACTTCTCGAATGGCGTCATCTGAAGCATGCCGGTAATCGGAGTCGTAGTGCCGAAGTAGCGTGCCGCATAGCCGCCGACGCGCATCTGATGCAGACCCTCCGGGTTGACGTACGCCCTGCCCGCCATCTGAAGGCTGATCTGCTTCGCTGTGTTGTACTGCCAAGTAGTCGTGGCATAACCGTGCGAATAGATCACGGTAATGCCCTGCTTGTTGACCGTCCAGGGGTAGTACGAGTACGACGATGCACTGGACGACTTGATGCGGTAGATCCGGCCGCCATTCCCGAGGATGAAGTCAGTGCCCTGGACAAGAGTCGTCATCCCGTTAGCGACCTGAAGCTCTGTCACCGACGTCACGCTGATAACCGGCTTCTCGCTGAGGAAAATCACCGCATCAGCCGGATCCGGCTCCATGTAAGCCGCCGAGCGCGGGCCGTCGAGCACCTCGGTCGTGGTGACGATATCGATATTCTGGTTGCATTCAGCCCGCACCAGGTCGGCGGCCTGGGAAAGCAGCAGGTTGCACGTCACCGTATCGACCAGAGGGCGCTGCACAAGCGATGCCAACTCAGCCGCAGTACCCCATTGAATTCCCATGCCTCAGTCACCTCCCGTTCGCTCCAGCAACTACCCCTTCGGGACCGGAGCCGGGCGCGTCGGCACCGTCGCCGCCTGCATACTCGCCTTCGTCACACCCGCACTCACCGTCACCGACGCAGGCTCCGTCGACACCACCGCAGCCTCAACTGGAGCCACCGCCGGAGCCAACTCAGCCATACCCTGATCAATCAGCTCACGAGCCTCCCAATCGGGCACATCGAGAGTGAAGCCAGGGCGCGGCCACGGCTTCCCATCGCGCGACCCAGAGATGTCCGCCTTCATTTTCACCAGCATGATGTCGTCCTTAATCGATCCGGCGGACCCCGGTGAAACGAGATCCGCCGGAGTCGCTATTCGCTCTTACTTCGCCGCATCCACAGGAGCAGTAGCCGCCGCCACCTCGGCATCCGCCTGCGCGCCCACCGACAAATCCGCCGTACCGCGCCGGACCGACAGCGCGTTAGCCTCAGCGATATTCGCCTTGATACCCGCCACGGCGGCATCATGCGCCTTCGCGTCCGCGAGCGACTGAGCGTCCGCAGCATCCTTCGCCGCCGCCTCCGCCTCCTCACGCGCCTTCTTCGCAAACGCCACAGCATCGACCAGAGCCTTGCTGTCCTTACCGTCCCACACCACAGCCGCACCAGAATCAACCAGAGCCTGGCCGTGTGCATCGTCGAGGTCATCAACCTCACCGCGCGACAGGTACGGCTTCCCGTCGTGGCTTCCGGACATGTCCTGAAGCATCAGAACCTTCATTTGCATCTCCTTGCGCTATTCGGCAACGAGGTGGCCGCGCCCGCCTGAGCACGACCACCTCGTTGTAATCCATATCTACCTCGGTGAAGCAGTATTGGATTCCATAACCAGAATCCAATATCAGGTGGCCCCACCGGCGAAGTACTTGACGCTTCCTGTCCTGTCAACCAGGTTGCCGTCGGCACGCATGAGCGCACGGAAGGTCACCATGTCGGTGTTGAATGCGTACTCGTCACTACGCTCGAATCGCGCACCACCGGCGAAGCGAATGAAGTAGGTCGAGAAGTCACCGAAGAGGATGCTCTTCGCACCGAGACCGGTAGCAGCCACGTTGTAGTCCGTGATGACGGGCTTTCCGAGGAACGAGTCCGGAACGCCGAGCTGGAGGCTGGGCTCCCACAGGTACCGGTTCTGGGTGTCCTTGAGCTTGCGGACGGTAGCCACGGTGGTGTCGGCCATCATCCACGCGCAGGACGGCGAGTTGCGGTACTGCGGGATCACCGAGTAGTACATGTCGATCAGGTTGTCGGCGGTGGGGACACCCACGACGCCGGTACCGCCGGTCACCCCGAGGGTGGCGCCGGTGATGACGCCGGTCGGCTGGCTGCTGCCGGTGCCGAGGATGAAGTGCGTTCCCATGGCGTTGCCGAGGGCACGGCCGCACTCGCGCGCCAGGTAGCCCTCCAGGTCGACACCCGAGTCCGCGATGAGCTCGCGGCTGATCGGGACCAGCACGCCGTACTTGTAGGCGCCGAGAGTGACCTGACCGAACACCGGGTCCGACTCGGTGATGGCCGTGTTCTCAGCGACCAGCACGCCAGTGGAGTGGCTGGTGGTCTTCGGGATCTGGATTGCCTCACCGGCGGCGGTGTTGAGGATCGTCGGCTTGGCCTGGAGGATGGCCGACACCTGGATCAGGTGCTCGACGAGCCGGTTGTAGAAGTCGGTCGGAACGAGGTCGCCACCGGCAGTCAGCGAACCGACGGTCAGGGCACGTCCTTCGACGATGTCCGCGATCTGACGCGAGGCCGGGAGCTCGTAGATACGCTCGCCCTTGCCCTGGAGAAAGTTCCGCAGCTCAGTCGTCTGCGGAGCCACCACCTGGCCCTTGGGGATCTCGCGACCCTCGGTGTCCTGGCGCTTCTCGGTGTCGAGCGGCTTGCCGTTGAGGCGCTCGAACTCGGCCTCGGCCTCCTTGGCGCGGCGCTCGCCCTCCATGGTGGCCTTGATGCGCTGGTCATAACGGTCCAGCTCGGAATTCAGAGACTCCCAGGAGTTCTGCTCCTCGCCGGTGAACTGGCGATTTCCTTCATCGGAAGCATGGTCGGCGAGCTCGCGCATCTTCGACGCCACATTGAGGCGCTGATTGCGCAGCATGACCAGCAGGTCGCTAGGCATAGCGATTCCACCCATTCTGCTGTACTGGATATGCGGGTGGATGCGATGCCTGCCCGCTGACGATTTCCACGACCGATTTCCGGTGGATGCGATTCCTGCCGAATGACGGTCGGTACTTCGTTCGTCCTATCCCGATGGATGCGATTCCTGTCGGGCCATGCTGTTAGTCCTTGTCGTACGGGTCGCGGTCTCGCGCGATAATCGCCGCAAGAGCACTCGCCCCCGTCATGATCTTCTTGGGCGGCGGGGCCGGGGGACCGTCGGTACGAACAAAGAGCTTACGCAGCTCGTCCTGCTCGGCGAGGATCTTGACCTCATCGTACCCGGCATCCTTGAAACTAGCCAGGCTTCGCAGGCCAACGCTGCTGTCAACGTAAGCCGGGGAAACGACCGGCGACACATCGACGAGTTCCACCGAGAGCAGGGTGCGCTTGGGGTATCCCTGGTCGGTCTGCGACCAGTCATCTTCCACGGTGCGGAAAGCGAAGGACGACTTGGTGATATCGCCGCGCTCCACCAGCTCCAGCACGTCGGCGCGCGACTGGGGCGGGTCCACCTCGTAGATGAGGCCGGTCTTGTCGAGCTGGAGCCGAAGGTGGCCGCTCTGCACAGTGCCCAGAAGTGCCATGTCGTCATGGTTGTAGCGGCAGATGGCATCGTTCCAGCCATCATTCGCAGCACGGTTGAAGACGCTGTTGTTCAGCTCCTCCACAAAGCCGCCGAGGTTACGAGAAAGCTTGCCGAAGACAGCGGCGTATCCGCCGATTGCCTTCCGCTTACCCTCCTGGCTGGCCTCTCCGCGAAGCGTCAGCACCCCGGGCGTATAGCGCCGCTCGACGAGGCTCATAGCCCCCTCCTTCTCATTGTCGCCCGACCAGCTGTTCTGCCCGGAGTCTGAAACGTCTATGCCAAACTTTTTAGCTGCTGCATGAATCTTCGCCTTCACCTTGGCATAATCGCCAGGCGAGTATTTGTCCTTGCTGGAGCCCTTGGCAATGTAGGACAAGGCGGCGTGGATGTGTTCTTTGGTAAGGGGGTACCGACTAACCCCGTCCGGCTGGTAACCGGGATCGGCATAGGGCACATCGCCGTATGGTTTCTTCGGATCACCGGCCATGTTAATTCCACCTATTCTCGCGTTCGATAAGGGCCAGCTTCAGGCGCCTCGGATCCAGCTCCTTCACGTGCCCGTTGCCATTGCTCAGCGAGTGTGAATCCACGGCACCATTACCGGCGCCGTTGTTCTTCGGCTCCGGATTCGGGCCACCCTTGCCGACACCATCGTTCGGCGTGTCATTCATCGGCGCGGGATCGGTGTGCGGCCTGCCGCCGGGACCGCTTCCCTGAGTCGGGAAGCCAGCGTGCTGCCCCTGCGGCAACTGCGGCTGAAGAACTCCACCCTTGGTGCCGCCGAAGGGCTTGAGGTTCTCGTTCTGGCGCACCTCGTCCACGGTCATCCACTGGTCCTTCAGGGCCAGGTCGTAGGCCTGGACGCGAGCCAGCATGTCGGGACGCTGGAACTGGTCCATATCGAAGCGTGCCGACTGCGGGCGCGGCAGGTAGCGCGTCAGTGCCTCTTCGATACGACGCACGTAGTCCATGAGCGCGAAGCGCGCCACGGTAATGGGGTAGCCATCGACGTTGGTATACGTCATAGACTTCCCGGTTTCGCCGCCGATCAGCTCCGCCGGGAGGTGGTAGACGGCAGCGATCTGCGTTGCCGTGGCCTTGATGGTCTGAAGGAATTGCGATTCCTCCGGCGGCACGCTGATCGCCTTGTAGACGAGGCCCTGTCCGACTACCGGCGTTCCGCGTCCTGCCGCACTGCGCCGCCAGCGGGCCGCAATGGTATCGGCGTCATCCGAATTGACGCGCTGATCGGACGTGAGCATACCGGCGGGAACGGTGCCGTTGCGGAACCAGTCGACACCGTAGTTCTGCGCCAGCAGCCCCTGGTCGATCGTCTTAGCGAATGCCTTGATAGGCGACAAGCCGAGGATGCGGCCAGGGACGGTATAGAGAGGGATGTGAACGAACCTGGAGTTATCGACCGGCTTGCCGAGCCAGAACCATTGCGGAGCGGCGACCGAGCGATCGGTTCGCAGGGAAACCTCGTCCGGATGCAGCCACTCGATCTGGCGCGGATATCCCTGATCGGTAAAGAGGGTGACCATGCCGAAGGCGTTGCCGCGCAGCGCCATGCTGATGGCCGCGCGATGCACCCAATCGATCGGGCCACCGAACTGCGTCGGGTCGGAAAGGAGTGTCGCCGGAGGATCCATCGGCTCCGTCACGCCCTTGAGCGTTCGCAGCGAATCGATAGGGAAGCACGATGTCAAACCGGCGATCATCGAGGTAGCCGAATACACTGGAGCCAGCGTAATGGCTCGCTCCAGCGCCATCGGCGACGCGAAGGCCGCATCGCGACCCTGGCCCCAGACATCCTGGAAGCTAATACCTCGCTGCTCCGCTAGGGACCTTAGTGCAACCTCGGAGCCCTGTGAAGGCCTGAAGGGATTCCATCTCATCGTTCGCTCGCCTCCTCCCTGAATCGCTCTTCGACCCATAGATCATTCACGACTGAATGGTTGCTTTCAGCTATTGCCTGAGACAATGCCACGACGGCAGCTGTTACACCATCGATCTTTTCGAAGCTCGTCGCCTTATCGGGCATGACATTGCCGACCGGGTCAATCTTGACGGTCAGGTTATCGATCATCCAGCGCATGATCGGATTGCCGCCGTGGATGTAGCGCTTCTGCTTGACCAAGCGCTCCATCTCTTTGAGCGGCCCGGAAAGAGAGGAGAACTTCTGACCGACATTGCATGTCTCGATGCCCTCGTCCTCCAGCCGCCGCATCACATCATGCGCGTGCCAGGGGTCGTGGCCGACCATCTTGATGCGATACCGCTTTGCATCGGCAAGAATCGCCTGCGTGATCACCAGGTTGTCGATGACGTTCCCGGGCGTCACCGTCAGGAAACCCTGCTTGCGCCAGCCTTCGGCTTCGCCTCCGGTGCGCTTACTCAGTGACGGCATAGCCGCCTCCGGCACCCAGAAGCGCCACGCCGTACGATACGTATCTGTTTCCTGGTCCGGAAAGGTCAGCGCATAAGCCGTCAAGTCTGAAGTGGAACCGAGGTCGACACCGGCCCAGCAATCCTGGCCGATCATGTCCTCGCCCCGGATCATCCCCGCCGAAGCATCCCAGTCGTCCAGGGTGATAAAGCGAGTGACCTGCTTGGTCCGCACGCCAAGATGCAGTCGTAGGTACGACGCCAACTCGGCAGGGTTATCCTTCGCGACCGCTGCCTTCTTCGCCAGATAGGCCCGCCCCGGGCTCACACCGAATCCCGGATTGGCCGCCATCTGCGCCTCGACGCTGAAGGGGTTCGTCAGTTCACGCTCATTCAGTGCCGCAGCCCAAATGACACCATAGACCGACGGGTCGCTAATCGTACGCTCGGCGAGCTGCTCGATGCGGTGCCGCTTGCGAGCGTAGATGCTCATCGGCTTGCCGTCGTCGGCAGTCGTGATATGCACGATCAGCGGCTGCCGACGCGAACCGACACCGGTCTCGATCGCCTCAACCAGGTCCGGAGACTTGTGCAGGTGAATCTCGTCGATAATGGCCCCGTGGATATTGGCACCGTGGATGACCTCGGCCACACCGCTGATCGCCTGGAAGTACGAACCGCTCTTCCGGTGAATGATCTTATGGCTCGACCGATAAGACTGCACATGCTTCTTCAACATGGGCGCATTCTCGGCAAGGCCCGCGATCGGGTCGAAACAGAACCCAGCCTGATCGCGGGTCGTCGCCGCCGCCACCACCTGCGCTCCAGGCTCACCATCCGCGCACGTCAAATAGATGGCGATGCCGCCGGACAAGGTCGTCTTGCCGTTCTTGCGGCTGACCTCAATCCATACCTCGGTAATAACCCGGACCCAGTCGCCATCCTCATTCTGCCGCTCCCACCCAAACACCGGAGCGATGATGTAAGCGACCTGCCAAGGATCCAAATCCAGCGGCGACCCAGCCAACCGGCCCTGCGTATGCCGGAGAGCGTGGAAGACCCGCAGCACCTTATCCACCCGCGCCGGGTTAAAACGTGCTCCAGGGACATCCACCGGTTCCGGCGTACGCACCAACGGCGCCTGCCACGGCTCCGGAATCGGGATACCCCGGTCTTCGAGATACCACAACACCTCCTCAGACAGGGCATTCCGAATCATCGCCGTCAGCCGTCCGCGAAGGGATCGTCGGCGTCCTCAGGCGTGGGAAGCTTCTGTTCCGACGTCGGGGTCAGTCCAAACTGAACCGCCCATGCCCGCAACTCACGACTGGCCTGGAACCATGTCGTCTTGGACGTTGCAGGATCAACCAGCATCTCCCACGCCATACAATAGGTCGACAGCGCAGCGCGATCTTCCGGCTTCAGCAGACCGAGCTTCGCCAAGGTCGGCGCAACCCGATTCCACTCCGCCAAAGCCTCACCCTTGAGCGCCGACGGCGGCGACGGTGCCGCACGCTTCTCGAAGGGACCGAGGTTGACAGCCTTACCGGCCGGATCGACATGATCACTGTGGCTCTGCGCCAGCTTGAGACGGGCCGGAACGCTCTTTCGGCTATGCCTCAGGCCCGTGCCGCCGACCTTCCCCCCGTTGCCGCCCTTGCCGACGCCGCTACTCTCCGTCTTCACGCGGAACGGCATCGGAAGAGGTCGCGGTGCATAATTATCCGCCTTCTCCGGGGACTCTGACATGACCACCACCTCCTTTCAGAATTATTTATGCATGTAGGGGACACAGACTATTTTCCATCTGACGATCTGTCAAGTGATCATGACTTTAAATGGTGTTTCTGGGGTAATTCGGTCTAGACCAATTAAAGATTTTTTGACGGATCGTCAGCTACAAGTCTCTGATCTGCTACGATTTGTTCACGTAGCATAGTAAAACTATATATTTCGTTAACGAAATATATAATGATCTTGAAATCAAAAGCGGCACGGTGCAATTCAAGTTGATCTTCTCAAAAAACTGACACGCCGTCAGATGATCTTGAATATAACCATGCAAAGATCCACATAACTATACACGAGAGTTGATCAAGAATCTGAATATCTATGCGAAGATCGGTATACTATCCACGATCGCCATGACTACGGATGGTCACCGCTACTGATCATGGTCCCACCGCTGATCATGGTCCCACTGATCTTGGTCCAACCATGGTCATCATCACGTGATCATCACGTGCGCACCACGTGATCATGGATCGCACGTGATCATGTGATCAATGGATGATGCCACGAATGATCATGCTATGTGCACGTGACCATGGCTACTGATCATGTGATCCATGGTCATCTACGTACGTGAATGATCAATGATCCATGGTACACACGCATGATCACCATGGTATGTGCATGTGATCACGGCTGATGACCATGCATACCATGGTCCATCTCGGTATGTGGACAATCATGGTCCACCATATGGATGACCTTCCCCAATACCATGGTCATCTACGATCCATGGTCCATCTCGCATTGGACCATGGTAACGGCATGTGGCCCTCCCAGTTTGATCATGTATTGCATGGTCATACAGCCTAAAGATCATGAATACTCAGGGGAGATCCATCGAGACGCGGTCCACCTGCGGCGATACACTTAAGGTGTACCAACCGATCAAGGGAATTGATCATCCGGCCCCGCGCGAACCGCGCGAACGTCGCAGAGATCCACTCAAGTGGATCTTGTGGATGATCTTCAGATCCTCTTGATCGGCATGGCAAGGCCAACCGCCCCCGATGATCTTGAAATCGGGGATGATCAGCCGGAAACCATGATCCACTAGTTCGTGCGGGCAGGGGTAACGCGATCCCCCTCCTTCATTGGATCAAGGTCCATCTGATCTTACCGCGCGGGAGCACCTACCGGGTATCGTCCCCGCCGTTGCGGGAGGGCAGAACCCTCACGCCTTAATAGGGTCATGATCAAGCTTTCAATTCCGCTCGCGTCCCCTCACGTGTTTGATGTTGGTAGGTCAGTGCTGAGCACTGGGAATCCAACGCACCGAGATCGCCACAACGGACGGCAAGATCAAAGCAGGTGACACACCCCGTAGGTCAGTGCTCGGCACTGGGAACCGGGAAAGATCGCTTGTGCTACACCGACTCAAGATCTCAAGCACGCGCCATGATCGATATCCCCTTGTGGGGGATGATCACTGGCCCGGACTGTGACAGGACTTGAGTCGAGGCAAGATCGTTCAGGGGAGCGCTGCAAGATCCTTTGCAGGCAGGTTCGAATCCTGATCTTGCCACGACAGTATCTCGCTGTTGATCAACCGAGAGAGGATCAACCCATGAGCCCGAAACTGGTTCACGTTGAAACCGCGCAGGAAATTCCGGAAGGGTCTACCCTTCACGGCTGCGCGGGAATCGCCAAGGGTCAGGCGTGGCGATTCGAGAACGTGCGGGAAGCACCGAACGGGGAAAGCCCCGGTTTGGTGCACGTGTCGCGCAGTTCCAAGATTGGGCGCGACCACCGGCACTTCCCCCCGCACGTGTTCAACGCCAAGATCGTCGAGCTCGACGTTTCGATCAAGGCTCACTTTGAAGCGTCCGCAAAGCAGGTTTGGCAGGGGTTCGTAACCCTTGTCGTTGCGGGAATCGTCGCCTTCATTGTCGCGGTCGGAATGCAGCACATGTTCCATGTCTGACCGATCATGGCCGTGCACAAGTCACTCTCATTGGCTTGTGCACGGCCATGGACAGTCAGTCCAGAGTCACCCCGAAAGGAATGATCAACATGGCCGGTGGAAAGAACCTCGCTGCGCTTGTGATCCTCGCAATCCTGGTAATCAGCGGCGCATTCCTCGCTGGCAACCACTTCACGTCGATGCCCACGACCGGCGTCGACACGTCCGTAACGTCGTTCAATGACGGTTTCGCGGACGGGATGCAGAACGCGCACGACCTGGGCCCAACCGGTACAGCCGCATGGCTGGCCGCGTCGTCTCGCTGATCAGCTACCGGGGGCGCGCATCCGTCAAGGATGCGCGGCCCCGTGGCCACTCAGAGAGGAATGATCATGAGCATCCGAACAGATCTTGAGATCATGGAGCGTCTCGCGCGCGAGCTCGCAAACTACGACTACAACGATCGAGGCATAATCGAACAACGTGCCGCACAGATGGTCAAGGAAGATATCGGCGATATTGAGCCGGAACTTCCGCTGTACAACCGGCGCATCCGTTACCCGATCGGAGAAACCGGTTGGGAACTGCCCTAGCTGATCAGCTTCCGGGGGCGCGTATCCGTCAAGGATGCGCGGCCCCGTGGCCACTCAGAGAGGAATTGATCATGTTTGACGCAACGATGCCACGTCTCGGCGCAACGGTCACAACCCCTCGGGGTACGGGAGTTGTGACCGATCGAGACAACTACGATAACCATCCGGAAGTGCTTGTCAGGCTGCCGGAAAGTGACGACGACTTGGCCGCGACTCACGGCCAATGGTTCGACGTCGCAAACGTCACCGTAACCGGTTTCGACCCGTCCGCACTTGTGTGGTCCGGGCCGCGCATGGTTCCGGCCGCAACGCTCGTTCGCAACTCCGACCCTAGCTGATCAGCTACCGGGGGCGCGCATCCGTCAAGGATGCGCGGCCCCGTGGCCACTCAGAGAGGAATGATCATGAGCACCTATGTTGTCAAGATGACCAGTCTCAACGGGGCGCAAGAGTACGAGATCGAAACCGAAGCCGCTTCGGAGTCTGAAGCGCGCAAGATCGCAGGCGCAGTGATCGCCGACTATGTCGCAGAGACATACGGTCGCACCCCGTCCGGCCTGCCCTACCTCGGCGACACCCGCACCACTGTCGCCACGGCCAGTCTCAGCTGATCAGCTACCGGGGGCGCGCATCCGTCAAGGATGCGCGGCCCCGTGGCCACTCAGAGAGGATCAACCCATGTTTGAGCCAATCAGCGAGACCGCCACCGAAGCGCTCCGGCGCTACCCGGTCGAGATCAACGATCTTGCCCACCAGTTCTACAGCGCCTTGCATGATCATGGGGGATTCTCCCTTGATCGCAAGGGGTTCGAACCGGCTGACGGTCACACCGTTGGCCACGCCGAGACGATCACCCTCAAGCGGGATGAGATCTCGATCTTGTTCCCGACCCTGGTCGGATTCATCGCCGACCACTACGCCGACGCGATCAAGCACCCCGAGATGATCTTCGGCGGCTGGCAGAACTACCTAACCGGCACGGTGGAGTTGGACTACAACCGCTGGCACGCCGATGCGGACACAGCACGGGCCGACGGGGAAGCGCTCCAGCGGAGCGTGTATGACGTCGCCCTGATGGACTGCCTCATCGGGCAGGCCTACCCGTGCGAGGTCTGCCGCTTGGACCCGAAGATCAACACCCTCGGTGCGTGACTTCTGATCATGCACGAACCGGGAAACCGGCCGTGCGTGGTCATGGACACACAGAGAGAGGAACGATCATGACCGACACCGTTACCACCCCTCGCCCGATCTTCACGATCGCTGGAGAGATCTCCGCCACGTGGCGCAACGCCAAGGGTGAGAGTACGGTCTACTTCGGCGCCGTGCCGTACCTGAACGCCATGAAGTCGCTCGTCGACATCACGGACCGCTACGGCATGGACCCTGCCGACGAGGTGATCATGTACTTCCTGAGCAACGCCACGACGTGGCGCGGCCCGGACGCGCGACGGATCAAGGCAGAGCTGAAGACTCTCGCTGGCATCAAGTGATCTTCCCTGATCGATCATGGTGCGGCACGGGCCCGGTAGCGGGTCCGGCCGTTGCCATGAACCATCAGAGAGAGGAGCGCTCATGATAAGCACGTATGAGGTCCAAGAGGACGTTGTCGTTGTCCGACGTGAACTGGACAGCACAACGGGCGAGACCGTGCGCACAACCGTCATCGCTGCCTACGCCTTGCCCCATCAGGCCGAGGACGTGACGGCCAAGTTGAACCAATGGGCAGGCCGAGAGATCGCCTGATCGATCATGGTGCGGCACGGGCCCGGTAGCGGGTCCGGCCGTTGCCATGGACCATCAGAGAGAGGAACGATCATGACCGAACGTGAAATGAAGCAAGCCGTAGCACTGCGCTTGATGCAGAAAGCGGGAGACCTGATCGAATTCTGGGAAGAGTCCACCGAAGGAACTTCCGCAGAGGGCATTCCAGGCAACTTCGCCAGAGATTGCATAGCGCGCTGGCTTCGCACACTTCCTGGCAATGACTGGGATTTGCGACTGGACGCAAGCGACCTTCCCTGATCGATCATGGTGCGGCACGGGCCCCGGTAGCGGGTCCGGCCGTTGCCATGGACCATCAGAGATGAAAGGATCATGCAATGACCGTCAGCCCCTATGCGTGGCGCAATCGCGTCCGCACCCTGCGCGAGATCATGAACGATGTGATCAACCGGTGGGAGCACCCGCACCCCGCCGCCGTCCCGCTGATCTACAGTCTCCGGGACACCGTCAAGATCGACGACGCCGCCGACATGGTCGGTCGGCTGATCATCCTTGCCGATGACTGGGAAGGTCCGTTCGCCGACAACCTGATCAACGAGTTGAGTGATCAACTCGCTGCACTCTGATCTTCCGGGGGGTGCGCCCCGATATCCCGCACCAAAGCGATCATGATGCCAGTCAAGCGACTGACATGGTAGGCAACGATCTTGCCGAGGTTCAAATCCTCTGGTCGCCACTCCATCCCATAGAGAGAGGATCACACCATGATCCAACCGATTGACACAGTCAATCTCCGGAGCGCGCTGCACGGTGGATACCAGTGCAAGGCGGCCGATCTTGACCGGGCGATGAGCCGCTACCTTCCGGCAACCATGGAAGAGTTGGCGCGACAGATCACTGAGCGCCAAGGCGAGATCCAAGTCTGGAAGATCACCAGCTTGACCGAGGGCCTGATGATCTTGGCGGAGCTTGACGGTTACGCCACGAACTGATCAACGACTGACCCGCTTTGCTTCGGCCGGAGTGTGACCGGCCGTCGCATGGATGGTCACTCCATCCCATAGAGAGAGGATCACACCATGATCCCGATTCGGCCGGACGCCGAGACGCGCGAAGAGTACGTGCAGCGGATCATCGCTGTGTGGAATCGCGCCAGTGAAGATCAACTCGCGCGCGGGCGGTCCTGGTACCGCAACGCACACGATCTTGCCATCATGATCTCCGACGGTAATCCGGTTGCGGGTGCAGGAGTGATCGCGGCCCTTTCGGCGCAAGCATCCTGGCGCCGCAACCAAACCATGGCCGAGAAGATCTTCCGGCGTGAGCCCGTTGGCTCCACGCGCGATCGCCTCGCCAAGGTTGCCAAGATCATGGCCGGAGCGGATCCGGCCGAGGTGCTGGCGACGGGTCAGAAGACACTCAACTTCTACCGCTGCATCGTCGACCCGTTCGATGATGACGCTGTAGTGATTGACCGGCATGCGCACGATCTTGCCATTGGCGAGATCTACGGAAACCGCGTGCGTGGCCTTGACGGGCCCCGCTATGCGCTACTGGCGCATTGCTACCGGGAAGCGGCGCAGCGGCTCGGAGAGCTGCCGTCAACAGTCCAGGCAGTCACGTGGACAGTCCATGTCGATGACACTGCCGACCTTCCGCACCGAGCGGCGAGGTGATCATGGCAACCAGGCTGACTCCCCATGAGTGCGACCATCGCGCCGAGTGCGGCTGTATCCAGTTCCAGTGGAATTGGATGCCGTTCGTACTTCGCACCGATCCACCCGAGACATGCCGATGCGGTCACCTCGCATCTGAGCATCGATTCCGCTAGAAAGGATCAAATCATGGCATTCAACAACGCCCACTATCAGACAGTGGCGGACGCCATAGCCGAAGCGAGGCGAGTCGTCGAGATCAGCGGCAAGACGCAGATCAAGAAAGACGCCGCACTCTGGGCGTTGGAGGTCGCGGCTCGTGAGCTGGCGTCCACGCTCGCCGCGCACCACCACGGTTCCTACGCTTTCAAGCGAGACAAGTTCCTCGCTGCGGCTGGATTCCCCGAGACGTAACACCTGATCAACTAGCCCGGACCGGCAGTCAACGGTCCCTCGCCCTTCGTGATGGGGGTCCGGGCACTCAGCCGACAATCCCAGTCGGCAGACGCGATAGGAAAGGATCACATCATGGCCAGGACGGTCAAGCTCGGCGACAGCATGGCGATTCGCGAAAAGCTGATCGCGCTGAAGCCGTTTCAGATCACCAGCGGGAACATGTTCGGCGTCCTTTTCAAGGATGCGCTGGCACTCAGCTCCGGCGACATTCCGGAGTCCTTCCGGTCTCAGATGGTCGCCGACACGCCGGACTACATCGTGTACAGCTACACAACTCCGATCGCGTGGCACGGAGCGGATGGCCGCTGGCACGTCCCCGACGTGATCTACAGCCTCACCACCACTCAGCACCAGGACACGATCAAGTACGCCCTTCCCACTCGCGAGCTCGACGGCCCGCACGTCAGTCTCAGGTCAGGCCACGGCAAAGAGGGCCGCTACGGGCCCCGTGGCGGCGCAAACGGCGACGGCATGACGCAATCGCCCCGGCGCGCCACCGTGCAACACCCGCGAGAAGCCATGATCGCGCAAGCATCGCGAGCGGCTGCGCGAGAGTCCAACTGGGAAGGCGCGGGCGGCATGCGCTGGTTCCCGATTTGGAACCGCGACGAACGACTCAACAGAGCGCATCCCTGATCAACTAGCCCGGACCGGCAGTCAACGGTCCCTCGCCCTTCGTGATGGGGGTCCGGGCACGGATCATGCACACGGTAGCTACGCGGCCCCGCACCCATACCGGTCCGTCCGGGCGAGCGTGCGGGGCGAATCAGCGGCCCGCCAGCGTGATCACCGCGCCCCTGCCTAGCCACATAAGGCAGGGGCGCGGGCCCTTCTCAAGAGAGAGAAGATCATGGAGATCCAAGAGATCATCGAGATCGCCAAGGCGGTTGCAGCCGCCAGGGAGATCGAGTATTACACCGAGTCCCGGTCAAACGGCCGGGTCGCCGTCATGCGGCGCGGTCCGAAGGGTGGCACGCGCGTGGTCAACGTCTACACGCACCGTGACATCGCCACCCGCATAGCGGACCGGCTTCAGCTCGCATCGAACCAGGAGGCTTGATCATGACCACCGAAGAGACAACCGAAGAGACCATCGAAGAGCTGACCGACAGGGTGCCGAACAGTGACCGGCCGTACATCCACGTCACGTTCAACGGCGGGAAGCGCGGCTTCGTCTACACCGGCAGCGAGACCGACCCGGTCGACATCGCTGGCGACGTGTGGGAAGACTTCTCGGCATTCGGCGTGGCCGTCTACGCCAATGCCACGGAGTACGCCAACGACGCGAAGCCCCTCGCCGTCGCCGATCACAAGGGCAACACCTTCACGGTCGGGGTCGACGCACCGGCGCCGGTGACGGAGGACGAGTTTCTCGCCTACCGCCACCCCGAGGCCTGACTGATCTTGGCCGCGCACATGCCGCATGAGAGACGGCGCGTGCGCGGCCAGGTTGAATCTACCGACGATCATGGTCGGGATCCTTCGCCAGGGGATTCAACCGCTCGATCCCGCTACGGGATCACCGCGCGTCCCGGCAGGACGCATGCGCGAAAGGATCACACCATGCGTGTCGAGAGCGCTTTGGAGCTGATCAACAGCAGTCTGGTCTACAAGCCGGGGTGGAAGATCTCCGCGACCGACCACACGAACCGGTTCGAAGACACGATCGTGATCAAGATCGAGTACCCGGCCCGCAACTCCAACCGCGACCAGGCCGACAACGGCTACAGCGAGGAGATCAACACCTACGCGACCTTCCCCGTGATCGTCGCGGACTGCGACGACCTGTCGCTCATGCGGAACGTGCTCAACAAGATCATCGAGATCGAGGCCCATGAGGCCCGCGAGTTCCTGCGCGTCAAGCCCACCAATTGGGCCCCCTTCCATCCCCACCGTGTCGGCGGGATGAGAGCGTGGGGGACGCCGCAATCCGATCTTCAGTTCGGCGTGGCCTAATCGTCATGCACACAGCCCGGACCGGAAGTCAACGGTCCCTCGCCCTTCGTGATGGGGGTCCGGGCACGCAAGGAAGGAGGACACCATGACAACGACCGTTGTCGAGGTAGGGATAGAAGAGCAAGAGCAAGAGCGGGAGGAAATGGCCGCCGAAGCGGCGCCCTCTCCCGAGAAAGGGTATGGAGAGCAGGTGTTGGACGATATCGAGGCGGAACTTTCGCGCTTCGCGCAATTCCCGTCCATCGCCGCCCTGCACGCGACGACGCTTTGGGCCGCGCACACGCATGCCGTTGATCAAGACGGCCGCATGGTGTTCGACTCGACGCCGCGCCTGGCGATCCTTTCGGATCACCCCGCATCCGGAAAGTCGGTCGTGCTCCAGGTTTTGGAGGAGCTGACCAACCGGGGCGATTGGGTGACCGATCCAACGGCGTGGGGCGTTGTCGACGCTATCGGTGTCGACCGCGAAACCGTTCTCATCGATGAGATCGACATGTTCATTGGTGCGGGCGGTGCTGGCCGCAAGACCATCGAAACGCTGAATTCCGGTTACCGGAAGAAGGCGAAGACGGTTCGGGCGGCCGGGAAGAAGATCAGCATCTTCGGGCCGGTGGCGATGGCAGGTCTGGGCCGCGTGTTCAAGTCGGCGCAGCAACTGCACCCGCTCAGGTCGCGAACGATCATGTACACCATGGCACAGCGGTCGGGAGTCACTCTCGATCCCTACCGCTCAACCGATGATGATCCGTACCTGAATGTGCTGCGCGACGCATGTCACGCATGGGTGCGGAGCGTCCTCGGAGAGATCGAAGCGTCTCGCCCTGGTATGCCGGAAGGCATCACGGACCGCGACGCGCAGATCTGGGAACCGCTGTTCATCATCGCCGAACAGGCCGGTGGCGAATGGCCGCAGCGGGCATACGACGCCTGCCGCTCCCTGAGTCAGGGTAAGGGCGAGAACGTTCTCACCATCCTTCCGGCCCAGAGAATCATCGAAGATCTGAAATTCATCTTCGATGACGCTGGTGCCGACAGGCTCAGTAGCGAGGAAATCGTTACCGTGCTCTTCGGTAGCAGCGTCAGCACATGGCGTGACCTCTGGGTCACCCAGACGGGTGCGCCAGTGCGTCTGGCGAACCTTCTCAAGTCCCGTTATGGGATTGGGCCGGAAAAGTGGCGCGACGGAGACGCCACAGTACGCGGCTATCGTGCTGCGCAATTCGCGGAACAGTGGGCAACCCTGTAACGCGAGTTGTGGCGGCTGTGGCGTGTTCCGTGTGCAAGGAATCGAATCACGCCCGGGGTACGGCATGTACCCCGGGCGCCATGGTCCATACACGAAAGGATTCGGCCATGCGAGGATGGCGCTTTACCGGGCGCGCACTGTCGTCCGGCCCCATGATGGTGTTCTGGTTCGCGGCAGCAGTGTTGACCACGATCATCGGAGTAATCACCGGTGACCCGAGAGTGATCTTCGGGCTCATGGCTGGCGGGCTCATCGGCGCCCTGAGATCACACCAGCGATGAAGCGCTACCGCCGCGCGATCATTGCACTCGCATTGATCTTGGCAGGATTCATGGGTGTAACGACCATGGAATCCTCGCCTACCCCGATCAAGTCGCCGGGGTACAATGCCGAGTGCTGGGGTGGGAATGCTCCCGCCCCGGCCACAGTTGTGAACTGTGATCCCTTGCCGCAACCGTCGGTGGCCCCTTCGGCCGCTACCACTTCCGTACCGTCACCGCAGCCCGCGAAGACAAAGCACCGCCGCGTCAGGCTGCACCGGATCTTGCATCCTTTGCGCTAGTTGATCATGTTGCCCGGCAGAGTTGCAGCTCTGTCGGGTTTCATGGACAACCACGAAAGGAAGGTCATGCACGTCGAAGATCACGACAGTCGCTACGTCCACTTCAGCGACGGCAAACGCGTCGCCTACGTCGCTGGCGACGACGCCCCCGGGGGAGCCCGCGTCACCGGCGAAACCGGCGGCGAAGAGCCGATCACCCCATCCCACATCCGTCTCGCGCGCGAGTACCTCATCGCCAAAGGTGTGCTCCAGCCGCCTCCGGCGCGCGCAACCAAGGAAGGCTGATCATGAACATCCAGACCAAGGTGCTACCGCCGACGAACAGCACTTCCAAGCTCGTCCGGGCCCGGATAGAGAACGATCCGTTCACGGTTCTGACAATGCCGTTCGATCATTCCGTCATGGATCCGGAGCAGCAGGTCGCGGTGCGACTGGCGCTCGCCCTGGAACTTCCGGCCGGAGACATCGTCGAGCTCCCCCGCGCACGCGGCTACCGGACCTGGCTCGTCTGATCAACAACCATCGAAAGGATCAACCCATGCACGCCACCATCGGATCATCGGGAACCGTCTACCACCACAACGGCGACTTCAGCGGGGACGTCTATTTCAACCCCGCAAGCCCCACGGGGGTATTGCCGCTCGACACCGTGGCCATTCCCTTCGAGGACATTCTCGAACTGGTCGGCGAGTACTACAAGGGAGAGGCAATCTCCAAGATCGAACAAATGACGGGGAAGGAGTATCTCGACAGCGTCACCTGATCAACAGTCTCGGCATCGTCGTCATGGACGTGGCCCGCGAAGGGCGGCCGGGACACTCGCACCGGCGGAGCTGGCCGTCAGACCCTCCGTCGGTGCGCACCACAACACGAAAGCGAGCGAACGCTATGGCCAGTAGTTCCAAGAGAACCGACAAGACCGGTCTCACCTCAACGATGCGGCAGGCCCGTGACGCCGCGCTTCTGCGCGAAGATCACCGGCTGCCCGACGCTACGCCCCCGGCCACGTTGGCGGGGCTGCGGAAGCGCGGCTACATCACTCCGGCCCGTGGCGGCGGCAACGCCCTCACGGTGGCCGGTGTGCTCCTTCTCGACGCCTGAATGCCCATGGTCGCCGACAGCCCTTTGGGGGTGCCGGTGTCCATGGGCATTCAGCCCGACCCGATGAACGGGAGCGAGGATAATGCATAACCCGCCCGAAAGGCACGCCTCCGACGATCAGCGCAACCTGGCCTATCTGGGGCAGATCGTCAAGACCACCGATGGTCGCTTCGGATTCGTTGAGAGCGCCAGGAACTACGGCACTCTCGTGATCATCCGAGCTTCCGATGAGGCTGACGGCAGTCTGTTCGACACAGACTCGGAGCACGCAACCATCGTACGTCCGGCAGGAGGTGAATAGTCATGGTCAAGGAAATCGACTACCTCAAGCGCGCCGATGCGCGGGAGCGAATCATCGACTTCTACCAAAAGATGGCACCCGGAAAGTTTCCCGGGATGACCGATCTTGAGATGACGATGATCCGCAAGGATCTCGACCGGCTCATCAGGAAGCACCGGCGCTTGCGCGAAGCCGACCTCTGGCTCGACAACGACGACGCATGACAGTACGGCCGGAACTGTAATCCGGCCACCCGCCTCCGTAGCTCAGCGGATAGAGCAGCCGCCTTCTAAGCGGCAGGCCGTAGGTTCGAATCCTACCGGAGGCGCCGCACTCACCCGAGTGCTCATCACAGAGAAGGCATACCATGCAAACCACGACCCGCAATGCCAATCTCCAGGACATGGTCAAGCTGCTCCAGGAGCAGCAGGCCAGGAAGCTCGACATCGTCCTCCCCGCAACGCAGATCCACTCACGCGGTGGCAAGGTCTACCTCAACGGCGTGGACGGCGTCGGCGCCGACGGTGAGCTGATCGAGGCCGACGGGTTCTACCTCCCCACGGAGGTGTTCGACGCCGGGGTCTCCGCGAAGCTCAACATCTCCCGGGCCTACATCCGGCGCCTGCGCGCCGAAGCACCCGATCTCTATGACAGCAATGTCAACGGATGGCTCCAAGGACACAAGCGGGTGCGCAACGGCACCCTGACGGTGACCCGTGAGGCCGACGCTCGCCGGTTCATGCTGCGGCTGTTCCGTGGCGAGGACGGCGATGGTGTGGCGCGGGCCCTGCTGTCCGACCGGTACAAGAGCGTCGAGAACCTTGACGTCCTGATGGCGGCACTGGACGGCATTACCGCCAGTGGCGTCAAGGCCGACGTTGTCGGCGCCGACCTGAGCGACTCCCGGATGTACGTCCGCGTCGCCGCCCCGGAGATCCAGCTGCTCGCACCCGAGCTGCTGAAGAACTACCGTTCGCCCTTCACTGGCGCGCGCGGCGTCGAGAACCCGGTGGTGTTCTCCGGCTTCCAGATCAGCAATTCGGAGGTCGGCGGCGGCGCATTCAGCATCACGCCGCGTCTGGTGATCCAGGTCTGCGGCAACGGGCTGACCATCGGCCGGGACGCCTTCCGCGCCGTGCACCTCGGCGGCAAGCTGGAGGAGGGTGTCATCGACTGGTCGGCCGACACCCAGAAGAAGTCCCTGGAGTTGATCACCGCCAAGACCAGGGACGCCGTCAAGACCTTCCTTGACATCGAGTACATGAGGAAGATCATCGCCGAGACCGAAGCCAAGGCCGGTAAGAAGATCGACGAGCCGGTCGAGACGATCGAGATCGTCGGCAAGAAGCTGGCCTACGACCAGGAGACCCAGAAGGGCATCCTGGCCCACTTCATCGACGGTGGGGACCGGACGGCCGGTGGCCTGATGCAGGCCATCACGAGCTATTCCCAGCTCGTTCCCGACGCCGACAAGGCGGCCGACTTGGAAGAGTCCGCGTTCCGGGCGCTGTCGCTGGTCTGAGTTCACATAGTGGCGGACGGTCCTCCGGGGCCGTTCGTCGCTACGGGCACTCAGCCCGATTCCATCAGTGAAGGGATCAACATGTCCGACAAGAGCAAGGAGATGGCGAGCAAGGTGCTCGCCTTCGTGGAGGCCAACCCGCACGTGCTCCTCATGGACGCGTGGATCACCGGTCTCAGCAACGACGCCCGGATCCTCCCGGACGCCCCCGTCCCGGACGGTGTGACCATGTGCCTCGGCGTCCTCGCCGCACACCTGGACGGCTACACCATCTTCTTCGACGAGGAAGAGGGCGAGTTCAAGGCGGCCCGCAGCGACACGAGCTTCGCCGAGGGCTTCAGCAGCGCCGGGAAGATCGCGCTCGACATCACCGGCGGATGGTGGGGTGCCGTGCCGTACCTGTTCGCCACCGACCAGGAATCGGCGCTCCAGGTGCTCAGCGCCCTCGCGGCCGGTGTGGAGTACAGCGACACCGTGGCCCGGCAGGTCGAGGCCGCCGAGTGCGCGCCGGTGCGTACCGCCGACGACGCCTGACCGGCGGCCCCGCTGACCCCTATATAGGGGAGAGGAGGTGAATCATGGCGAAGTCTGTCGCGGCGGCGATCCTGTCGTGGGTCTGCTTCAGCTGCGGAACGGGCAACGGGCCCCTTCGTGGCCACTGCCGGAAGTGCGGCCTGAGCAAGGATCCGCGCAAGGGCTACTAGCCCACCGCGACCGTCGGGGACATGCGAGGTGTCCCCGGCGGTCGCGCCACCCGATCAATCGTAAAGGAGAAGCAGCATGACCATGTATGAGGCGGGAAGCATCACCAAGCACGAGGTCGAGATCCCCGTGCGGGTGGACGACCAGGGCCGCTGGTATGCCACCTATGAGGGCAACTCGGTCGACGCCAGCAGTAAGAGCGCCCTGGCCGCGCAGGTCGGCAAGCTCGCCAAAAAGGCCACGGTGAAGGTCGAGATCCGTTTCACCATCCTGGACCAGCGGTCTTACGCCGTAGCTCACGCCGTCAAGCGAGGAACCGCTACTTCGATCCATGCCCGGAGTGGCCAGGTCATGGTGCGCTGGGACAACGGGTCGTCCGAGCAGTTCAACAGCTTCAGCACGACGCTGGGAGACCTCACTCCCGACGAGGCAGCCCAGTGGGTCACGCTGAACACCGCGCAGCGACAAGCAACGGAAGCGATGAGCAGCTTCGTCAAGGCGCGTGAGATCAACCTCAACCGCGTTGTCAGAGATGCCATCGACAAGGCGGCCGAGGCAGCCGACAAGGAACAGAGCAGCTGATCAAGGCAGGCTGAGCATATGGCGCTCATCCGGGTTCGATCCCCGGCAGCCTACTCATTCCATGGGCACGATGCCCATGAGCTTCGCCAGGGCTACGATGGCCGGATCGCAACCGATCTGTCCGCAGCGTTCCTGGATGATCGCGACGAGCGGCTCGGCCGCCATACGCTGCTGTACGGCCCTCTCGTGGTCAAGCCGGGCCTCTTCTACCTGGGCGTCGTGGCGGGCCTGCCAAGAGGCCATTGCGGCCGTATCTGCGGCATCGTTGGCCGCCTCGGCCCGCAGCATCGCCGCAGGAAGATCATCTTCTTCGACCTCGATGCCGGACGAATGATCACCACCGGTGCCGCAATTCACCATCAGTACGGTCATCACGCAACCCCATAGAGTCGAATACTATTGGTCGACGTCAGGGGGTGACCGAGGAAGGAGAAGGTGACACTCGTGATGGCGGCCGTTCCCTGCCAACCGACGAAGCTTCGGTTGCTCACCATGTTTCCGGCACTCAGCCACATCGTGCTGGACTGCGCGGAATGCTTCGGCCCGGAGGAGCTGTATCCGGGAATGTCGATGACGGTATGACCCCCGCCGTTTCCATCGGAGCTAGCTCCGACAACGACAATCGCCTGAGCCCAGTTAACCGTGCCCAGGGACGCGGTGCCGGTATTCAACACCGGCGAAGCATTGGCAATCATTCCATCGGCAACCCAGTTGTAGTTGCTTGCCGTATCGCTGTTGAACGTCACCGCCGGAGCGAAGGAGACCAGTGCGGAAGAGGTACGGAAGCCATTGCCAACAATCCGCAGATTGCTCCAGTACTGCGGAATCGACGTGAAGGCAAAGTCGGTTGTGAGGTTCGACAACTCAGCAATGAGCGCAGTCTCAGCAATCCACCGGCTATGGCCCCAATGCATCAAGACGCCATACCCGATATCCGTGCGCATAATACACTGGCCCGTCGTTGGCGACGGTATGGCTGCGGCAACCGCCGCATCCGAAGCAAAACGCGGAACCGTCGTCAAATCGAGAGCGGAAGTGAGCTGCTGACCGAACGTCTGCGCATTCGGCACATCCGCCAACGCCGGGAAGGGATAGTTCCCAATCGGCGAGTTCAATGTCACCTTGTTCAACTCCTACAAGAAAGGTCCGTCATGCTCCGCATCGCCCGTACCCTCATGGTCGCCGGGATCGCCCTACTCGCCGTCACCATCCTGGTCGCCCTGATCGCCATCCTCACCGGGTGCGCTTCCGCTCCAGCCAACCCCGCCGCGCACTACACCCCGCCGCCGTCGCCCAGCTACACCCAGGGCACCATCGCCGACTACCTCGCCTGGGATAAGGCAGTCCAGCCCGACATCGCCAAGATCGGCGCCCTACAGTTCGTCCAGCCGAGCGACTGCCTCACCGCACTCAACATCGTCCAGAAGCTCCAGGGAGAAGCGCCGCCGCCGGTAGCGCAAGTGAGCTGGACGAGATTCCTGGACGACTCGGAGACCGGCTACGCGGCCTGCGTCAACGGCGACGCCGTGACCGAACAGGGCGCCATCGATCTGATGAAGACCGACACCGCCCAGTGGGTCGCCGACACCCGCGCCGCACTCCCCGCCCTCTTCTCCAGCGCGAGTGCAAGCGCGTCCTGATACACCGCAGCCGCCACCCCCGAGTATCCGGGGGTGGCGGCTATTTTTTTGCCCTTTTACAGCCGGGGGCAGGAGCCCCGGAACAGGCTGAGCAGGTAACAGAATGCGATGACGCCAATCTCAATGGCGACGATGACGTTGAAGGTGTTGCCGTCCATTTCAACCGCCTCCCATTTCAATCATCTCCGCCACTGCAATGTCAGGGGCGGACTCCGTAGTAGTACTGGTGACCCGCGTCGTATCCGATCGGCCGCACATGGATTCCAGTGTTCGGATTCTCGGCCACAACCACGTTGCCGCCACCGATGTAGATACCCACGTGACTCCCGCCGGTGTAGATGATGATGTCGCCGGACTGAAGCGAACTGACGCGATGAAGCTTCGCCTGGTCATAGCTGATACGCGGGATGCTCACGCCGACGGTGCGCCACGCCGCCGCCGTCAGGCCAGAGCAGTCGAAGACATTAGGACCATTACCGCCGAACACATACGGCTTACCGACCTGCGCCAGCGCGAAAGCCACGACGCGAGCATTGCCGCCACCGGTGACCGGGGGGTGCCACTTCGGCGGCTTGTGCGTCGCGGGCTTGCTACCGCCGGGGACCGGCTTGTGCGCGGGCGGCACATTGGCGCCACCGGCAGGGAGGTGCAGCACCTGACCCGGGTAGATCACGTTCGGGTTGCCGCCGATGAGTCCACGGTTGAGCTGGTACAGCTGACGCCATCCGGCACCCGCGATGCTCGACAGGGTGTCACCGGACCGCACCGTGTAGGTGCGACCACCGCTGTGCACCGTGTAGGTGCGAGCCGGGGCGTGGTAGGGCGTGTGCGCCTTCGCGGCATGCGGGGCGACGTAGTGAGACGTACCGAGGATGCTGAGACCTTCAGCGGCCCCGTTGGAGCGCGTGAGACCTGCATTCCCCGCACAAGCCCACTGCCCTGGGCCGGATCGGGCGAGGAGGATCTTCGCGCGCAGAAGCTGTTCTGCCGGAGAGGCACTGGCGGGGTTACCCGCGCCGCCAACGCTCTGCCAGGTGGTGATGCTGAACTGGAAGCCGCCGTAGTGGCCGTTGCCGCCGGTGTCTCGGTTCGAGAAGTTGCCGGAGGACTCGCAGTTGGCCAGACGGTCCCAGACCGTCGAGGAGGCCGCCTGCGAGGGGAGAGCGCCCATGAGTGCCGCGATCACGAGACCCACGGCCGCCACGATCAGGCTGAGCACCGTGGCGACAATCGCCTGCGCCCGACCGTTCGGCTCCCTGGTCGTACGAGCTAGCTTGCTGACTACGTTCACCTGCGTGTTCCTAGTCTCTCGGGGGAGCTTAGGACGCTAGCAGGCCGACATGAGACGGAGAGAACAGGAGGTCAGAGGCTATATGACACGTTCCGGCCAGTGCCAAGTGCCACCCTTCGGGCGTGCTCCAGCAAGTGCCGACTCGTCGTGGTCGGCCGAGTGGAAGAACATGCCCGTGGGGTTGAACACCGCGAGTCCGACCACACCATCGTTGGTCATCACCTCCGTGATGATGGCCGCTCGACACACAGACGCGTAGGTCTGGGTGCCATCGGGTCGAACGGGTGTTCCAAAACTTACATAGTGGACGCTTCGGCCAACAGATGGCGTCGCCATGTTGAATAGAACCTTTCACTCTTATGCCGCGCGCGCGAGCATCCATGCGTGGATCTCCGCAATACGACCGGCAGCCTCATTCGCAATAAGCGCATTGGAGATTATCGTCAGCTCGTTGTCCTGCAACGACTCGCCGCCGCTGGACCAATTCGTCGAGCCACTGATACGGATATCATCCACGACGATGCACTTCATATGCATCAGTGCGCCGCGCTCGCTGCGACCGACAGCAATCGAGGTGGCGGGGTAATTCACACCGGCGAGAAGCTTGCGCTCATGCACCCCGCTGGCCTGCGATGAATCAAATGTGAGGCTGACCGAGACACTCGGGGCCTGCATCCGCTCCAGGACAACCTGAGCCAGTTCCTCATCGTCAAACCCGTACATGGCGATATGCACGCGCGACTTGGCTGACTTGAGGAGCATCATCAGGCCTGCGTGGACATCGTCCTTCGGGCTGTACAGCGTTCTGATGTCCGCCGGATATCCGGCAGGCAGTGGCGTCTTCCTGAACTGATCAAGAAGCGTAAGATCGAATGCCATCGCGCATCCTCGGGCTCACTAGCCGACAGGGCACTTCGAGATCCTCTGTCAGATGATATGCGGCACAGATGCGGTGATAGCCATCTGCAATGATCAGCGGATTTCCACGCACCAGGAGCACCGGCGAGAGCAGCTTGCCCTTATGGAACTTGTGAATATTCCTATTCACGTGCGCATTGCTCATAGGAAGCAGCTCCAGCCGAGACGCGCGGAGGATATCCTTGGCCATCTTGACGATTGTCGCGGCGGCGCGCAGCTCGGCAACGACCTGCGCGATATCCACATCGTCATCAGGCCACAAAAGGTCGAGATAGCTCAGTGCGGCAGGAAAGTCATGCTCTTCAGGGTTCGGCAGCCATACACTATCGCCCGGTAGTATTGTCATGACTGCCCCATTCAATCCTCGCTGCGCGTCTTTCTGCCGTGACATTCATCGCAAATCGCCTGGAGATTGGACCGCTCATACGCCAGGTCAGGCCGGACCTCGATATCGATCTTGTGGTCGACCTGGCGTACCCACGGCGATCCGCATAGGCGACACACCGGCTCCTCGCTAAGCACCTGTGGTCGCAGATGCTCTTTCCATAGCTTGCTCGTGTACACATGACGGCGGCGCGCATATCGAGCACGCCTACACGCGGGACAAAGCCCGGACCCCTCTATGCGTACATTGCAATCCGTACAGCGAGAATGTGAAACCGGCATCGCTCAACGCCCCGGGAATGCGAGTGCATCCTGAATCGTGCACGTGCCGACACGCGCATCCGCAGCCCCGAAGGGAGGATCAGGACGCGCACCCGGCATTTCCTGCACCGGATTATCACGGCCGGTATCCATATCCATCGGGGCAAAAGTGCCGTCCGAGCTGAACAGGTTCACGCCCACCATATCCGGCGAGCCATCACCATTCGGACCAACGCGAGGATGGATTACCATACCGCTCATCGCACCCGGCGGCGAGCCATCGTCCGTGGGGCCATCGCTCATCGCTACCTCCCTCCTACTGCGGCTCTTCCAGCTCCAGCTTGAGCCCGGCCGTCGTCGGACTCATAGACGGCCGAACCTGACCGAAGATATCAGTGACACCCTGCTGATAGGCCGCCATCTGCCCCGCCTCATCGGTCTGCGTATCCGGCGCACCCGAACTACCCGACCCGAATTCCGTCGCCGTAGAAGTACGCGGAAACGCATCCGGGAAAGGGTAGTCCGTGCCGTAGTCCTTGAGGCGATCTCCCGGGGGGAGAGTGCCCTGGAATACGCCGGTATTCAGCCCCGCGTCATCGGATCCCTGCGCGCCATGCGGATAGCCGGTGTAATCCGCTGCCGGATATCCAGACCCACCATCGATACGCGCGTCATGCACATTGTCTGTCATGACGTCACATATTTTTCCAGGTAGCATCGCCACCTGAGTCGATGTCGCCGCCGAAGGTCGAGTCGCTGTTGGAATACGTGGTCTGCGGATTCACGAAGGGGAAATCCCCGGTCGACCCGTTCTGAACCTCCTGGCCCTCGTAGATACCGAGAGCGCCATGAACGGTTCCCACGCCGACGCGACCCTCCGGCTCACCATTGCCCGAAGCACCCGGCTTATTGCCAATCCCGTACGGGTTATCGGGGTCATAGTTCGCCGGGTAGTCGGGCGAGTGCGTGTCCGTATTGCTGTCGTCGTGATACGAGGCCGGGTAGAAGAGCGGCGACGCCGGGGCGCCACCGGACGATGCCGGGTTGTGCTCGGAAACGGCGCCGTCCTGGCCCTTCTGCATCTCATTGAGAGCCAGGCCATCGCTGAAGAGGGGAGCGGGCGACGGCGGCGTTCCACCGCCAGCGCCAGCACGTGGCTGGGTTACGGCCATGACATTCTCCTTTAATAGGTATCCGGAGTGACATCCGTCGCTACCAGCGCCTCATCCGTAGACGAGGGAACCAAGGTCTGCTGAAAGACGACCACATTGGTGGCATCAGCGGCTGGCATAGATACCGTGGACTGCTTGATTGTTGCGGCACCCGTTCCAGTATGTACCTGAATCAACCAGAAGATGCTGCCAGAGCCCGGGGGCGACGGGGCGGTCAGAGGCGAGCCGGTTACCGACGTGCGAGTGCCACCCGTGGCAGTAACCGTACCCGTAATCAAGATGCTGGAACCCGAATCCGGAAGCTCGATTGCCGTGGCGATATTAGGATCGACGATCCCATCGCCAGTCCAGTTCGAAATCGTCAATGGCATTACTGCTCCCAGCCGTACACGTTGTACCATACATTCTCCACGCCGCCACTGGTGGGTGGGATGGAAATGGTGACAACCTGACCTGAAGTAGCGAAGGGCTGCGTCTCGATGCCAGCCATCTCAATGGCCGATAGGTCATGAACGTTACTGCGGAAGATGTCAGTTCCGGCAGCCTGAAGCCGAAAGTCAATCGCAGTAGTGGCACCCTTGATGCCGTCAGTCGAAACGAAGATGTCGCTGATGTAGAAGGTCTTGCCCGTGGTGACAGTCTCCAGCGTCACCGTCGTGGTGAGGGTCGCGCTCGTGGCCTGCTTACCCACATACTGCTTCGCCGACTGCCCGGTCGACATGAAACCCGCGCTGTAGCGCTGCACTGTAGCGATCGGCGTAACGCCATCTGGCATCATCCCGGTGATGAGAGATGCCAGTTCTGCATTGTCCTGGTAGAGCGAAAGGATCTGTGCGTAGGTGGCCATGTATCACCCCGAAGTCGTGTGATAGGCCCGCAGGGTCAGTGTCACTGCACTCACGGTGAAGTTCAGCGTCGGCCCGTAGACCGCCGTCGGGAACGGCCCGATGCGATACTCCACAGCACCGTTCGGCACCGTAACCACCTTGGATGCAGCCGACAAACCGTCAAGGGTCTGGTAGATAGAGATCGTTACCGTACCGCTGGAACCAGCGGAATTCGATACCGAGATATGCATGTTGCCATCGTTGGCGACGGCATGCCCATTGACGGTATCGCCGGTAACGGCAGAAGGAGCCGCGACTCCGGCCCGAGTAATTTCAGTAACGGGAACTACTGTTGCAGCCATGCGATTCCTCCTTACTGCCCGGGTGTGAAGTGATAGGCACGAAGCGTGAGGGTCGTCGCGCTGACCGTGAAGATCAGCGTACTACCGTATACCGCCGTCGGAAAAGGTCCGATGCGAAACTCCACAGCGTTAGCCGGGATCGTCACCACACGACCATTGACGGCACTTCCATCGATGAGGCGCGGGCTCGCGATCGTCACCGTGCCGGTAGAGCCCAGTGAATTCGACACCGAGAAATACATGAAGCCGTCATTTGGAACAGAGTGACCATTGGCGGTATCACCCGTTGTCGCCGCCGGAGGAGCGACACCAGCGCGAACAATCTCAGTAACAGGGACAGCAGTCTGAGGCATTGCTTACCCTCCTTAGCCGGTATTGGAAATGTGGTAGGCACGGAAGGTCAGGGTCGTCGCACTCGTAGTGAAGTTGACCGGATTCCCGTAATTCGACACAGGGAATGGACCGATCTTGTGCTCCACCGCGTTGGCAGGGATGGTAATGACCCTGGATGCGACCGCCTGACCGTCATACAGCGTCGGCAGCACGATCGTCACCGTGCCGGTAGAACCCAGCGAGTTGGCGACAGTCAGGATGGCAAGCCCGTCATTGACGAAGTAGTGGCCATTGACGGTATCCCCGGTAACTGCCGTAGGAGGCGCGACACCGGCACGAGTGATTTCAGTGAGCGGGATGATGACCGGTGTTGGCATCGCCTATCTCCTTGTTGATTCACGGGCCCGTAGGCAGAACAGGAACATAAGTCTTTGGTGGTGCCCCAGCAGCGACCGGAGGAACCACGATCGGAGCTGGGGCGGCTTCCCAAGTGGCCGCCCCAGCCGACTTGAGAAGCCAGTTCGGAAGCAGTGCGCCTGAATTTGGATTGCCGACCTGCGTAGAGATGAGCGACTTGACGAGCGAGAGAACCGCTGCAAGTCCTGCGACGGCAGCCTTCTGTAGTACCGACAGCGCCAGCAGACCCTGCCAGTTGCCGGTACCAGCGATCGATAGTGCGGCCGGAATCCACATGGCAAGGAACGCGAAGGCGAATGTCGCCGCGACGCGCTCTGCGATGCCAAGGAAAGCATTGCGGTTCATTTCATTCCCCTAGATTAATCAACGGTCTCACCGCTGGTGGCGGTGACCACAGGGGAGGACGTCCCGCAGCGACATCCACAGAGTCGCTATCGGGTCCGTGATCCTTGAGTCCATCTTCATGTGCATCCCATTGAACTATCTGACCGGCGGCGGCGGGGGATACAGCCGAATCGCCGATCAGGATGCAATGAACATGATAGACAAATCCTTCAGACGGGGTACGCCGCCACGCGGCGAAGCCAGCCTGCCTGAGTGCATGCACGATAGAAATCTGCTGAGCGTCGGACATTCCTGCAACGTGGACATCCACCGCACCGCCGCCGTCATGCGTACCAGCGGAAAGAGTGACCCCGCTCGACCACGATCCCTGCGGGAAGGAGAGTTGATACCCGAGCAGGTGCTCAGCCCGAGAGATCGCATCTATGGTGAGCTGATCCAGCAGGACTCCACGGAAAGAGATCTGCGCAACCATGTCGCTTCCCCGGTCAGTTGATCTTGAAGTCAATCCTCATGCCGCAGTAGACCAGGACCACACAGCAACCGGAACCGCGTCAGCCTTATCCGTAGCCGAGAAAGGAGCGCGAAGAACACTCGCGAAGCACACCCCAGCCGCCAGCGGAACATTGACAGGGCCGACAGCCGCGTCAACCGCGACATCATGCACCGCCCAGTTAGTACCCGCGCCGCCACGCGTCGCCACACGCAAGCGGGCCTTACCACCGTCACAACCCACACGAAGATAGGTCGCCTTGACGCCCTCGGTCGGATCGCCATTGGGCGGAAAGCCGAGAGTCACCGCCTTGCTCCAGTTAGGCGCACCAAGCGCCGAATCACACCCGAATCCCGCAGGAACCTGAACGCACGACATCTCAATCTCCAAATTCGATGAGCTTGTGAACCTGCACCGGCGGGGGCGACGGCGCAGGATCCACACCCGGCCAGTAATCAGCCACGACACTCAGGTCATACGGACCGGGATCGGAATACTGCTTCGCAATAGCCCCGGCCGGGATGACGGCAATACCGTCATACTGAGCAATCCAATAGTGGGGCTGTGCTACTCCGGCGATAGAGAACGCCGCCTTCACCGCATCCCACGTGGAGCTGTTGCAATAGACCGTTGGGTCGACACCGGCAGCGCGCCGCATCTTCACCCATCCCGGCGCCTGCGCTGGGGTGGCATCGCCCGTCTCGACATCTAGCACGGTACCCAGATTGTCGGACGCGAACACCGTGATCGGTACTACCTTCGCGTGAGGAAAGCGAGCCTCAAAGGCAGCCACGTCGGTGTAATAGCCGTCATCGTAACCGGCTACGAGAGTCGCCCCAGCCGGGACATTGGGCACCGAGACCGCGTCATACATGACCCTCGTCATCAGCTGTTCCCGTTCGGCAGCGGCCGGACCGTGTGGCCATTCTCACTTTCTTCCGCCGACTCAGGAACCGTCTCCGGCTCGTCCGCGTCTTCAGCAAAACGCCTGGCCATCTCCTCTGCGCTGATCTCATTGGGACCAAGATCGTAAGGTTCCGGGGGCAACTGCTCACCCCTCGCCAGACGAGCGCACTTGTCACACACCTCGACCGGGGCCGCCTCCGGCGCAGGCTCGCCCTCAGGGACCTCGTCCGGGGTCTCGTAGGGCGCGAGGGCGCGCGGTGTCTCATACCGGGCGTAGGCCCCGCAGAGGCCGTACGGATAGCCGTCGGTGCTGCCCTCGCCATGCATGGTCCAGACGAGATGTGCGAGGTCATCACCCTCGACGCGGGTGAACCTCTGGACATTGGGCACGGTCCACCTCCAGGGTGCGGGCATGAAAAAAGGCCGCCGAAGCGACCGCTGAGTACAGAAATTCCAAGATGAGTTGATCTTACGCAGATTCTGCTCCGCGTCAAGAGCGGCGGCAGGATTTGGCCCGAGGGTGCACCTCCCACGTTCCACGCATGACGCGCTCCGGGATGTCCGCCTGAAGATAGAAAGCATGCCCGCGTATCACCATCGACCGAACGCGCCCTTTAGTTGCCCATAGCCGGATAGTGCTAGCTGAACGCCCTGACCACTTGACAGCGACATCTATGCCGACCCAGTCCGGGCCAGGATGCCTTGGATCAAACGAATCTTTCCACCATTCGATCGAGCTACTCATCCCTGCTCCTTGATTTGCATATTTTTTGGCCTGCGTTCATCGATGAAATCAAGCAACTCGTCATCGGCCCTAAACCATTCCCCCCTGACTCGAAGATGACGAAACTGTCGATGCATACTCCTTTCGAGATCATAGCTGCCCGGAAGTAGCAACAAAACCTCCAAGTCACCATCCGGCACGGATGTCCGCAGAGCATCCAATCTCTTCTTGAGATTGGTTGTCGTGCCTATCTTTATGAACCCCAGCCCTGGGAACCGAACAAAATATACCATCGGCAATTCATTGGCATTGCCGAACGAATCCATATCTACAGCCATACACGCCGCAGCCGCCGCAGCCTCACGCTGTGATCGTGCTGCCTCTTCTGCTATTTCCTGAGGAGAGGGCGGAACTGGCACCCCTCGGCTGGCAAGCATTCTCGCGGTACTTTCCGGTATGTCACCAAGTGCCAATGATTGCATGGCCTCTATGCCATGCTGTCGACAAAATTGAAGCGAACGCCGATAATCGTTGTAGGCAGGCGCCTCGCAATCTCGAACACAACACCTTCTGTATTCCGTCATGCCACCATCAGCTTTCCCAGCAACGGCCACGCATGACGCGGCCATATCCCACCGCAGCGATAGCACCGAATGACCTCATCATTCGATTGCACCGACAGCAGCGCACCGCAGGGCTTTCCCTCATTCTCCATATCCGGCACCGGGCAATGCCCGGGAATGCGAATGGTTTTATCGCGCTCCTCCGCCAGCATGATCAGGCAGGCATGCGCAACCTTGCTGACTTCGCGGGAGAAATCGAAGTAGGGCTCCAGGTTTACCACGGCCCACTGCTGCCGGTTGATCAACCATCCTGCCGTGTAGCTCACGTCATAGGCTCGCGCGCTGGGTCGCGACCCCCTCGGCTCCAGCTGATACCACATGCGCTGCCACGTACCGAGGACGGTAAGGATTGACGGGGCACCGATCTGGTCGTTCTGATCCCCGCTGATACCGCCATCGAGTTGATCCTGCCCCAGGAGAGACAGGACAGGAATCGATAGCGGCGGCCGACTGCCCGACGCCGTACGAATACCCGACTGATCATGCGCCCCCGGCTCCAGGAGATTCGACAGGGCCCTGAATGCATAGGGGAGGTAGGTCAGATTATCGGTGGTCTTCTTGCGGCAGATCAGACATACGCGCGCCGGGGGCTCTGGCAGCCGGAGATTGCAGACCCGACAGAGAGTGTTCACGCGGCCTCCGGCTTCTGGTGCATGCCGACGGGCAGTGTCGAGCCGATCCTTTCGGCCAGGGCTTCCATCGAGAGGTCGGCGGCCGACGTCTCGACCCAGGTCAGTAGCGGAGATCCCTCGATGCATGTCAGGGGTGGCTTCGCCCTGGGGAGCCCGTCGATCTTCGCGTTGAGTTCTTCGATGGCAAGCCCCATGGTCATCTGCAACTCATGGACGGCACGGGTGATTTCGGTATTGCCTTTGAGTTCCTGCTCCTGCTCCACGTAGTCGTGGTCTGCCTTGGCGCGCTGCAAGTCCGACTGCCGGTTGGAGGCGATGAGGATGAAGGTCGACAGGAAGATAGCCTCCAGCGACACCACGAGGGTGAGCGTCGGCCAGGGCGACTTCTCCGCGAGGAGCATCCATACCGTGAACCCAATGACATGGATATAGACAAATTTCATTGTGCCCGCGAAGGCGGTGATCAGGTCGGCTACGCGAAGTTCGAGCTTCGCGGCCCGATGCCGATGCACGGCGTTGAGCGCAGGGTGCTTCGGTGTCGGAAAATCCATGATCGTCGCCCTTCGATCGTGACGCCGCGAATCGACAGCGGCGGATCGCCGCCGGAAGGTGCGAGCGAATGAACCCCCCGGCGGCGTGATCGAAAGTCTATCCGGCGGCGCGCACTTCGGCGAGGCGCGCGGCTTTGTCACCGCTCGGACTCGGCCAGCTCCAGAGCAGCCCGTAGGGCATCTCTCGGGCGACCAGTCCGACCGCTGCGGGACTGACGCAGTGCCGGTCGCCGTTGGGGCCGTACGCGCCGACGCGATGCCGGTCGGCGGCGGAGTCCACGCTGAAGGTTCTGCAGCAAACCGGACAGTGCGCGCGACTGACGCCGGTCCACCAGGCCGTGCATGCGCCGTGGGTGATGGCGCCGGGCGGCAGTGCACCCGGGCGCTCCGGAGCGCCATCGTGGGTCGGCCTCAATTGTGCCCCGAATCACCGAAGGGGAAAGCGACAGCGCCACGCTACCCCCGTGCTGGGCCCGGGGGCCAGGGAGTCACTCCAGGTCCCTGGGATAGTCGATCCACTGGGTCTCGGTGTGCACCCACGGGCACGGCAGTGGTGCGACTTCGGCGATGTCGCACCACTCGCGCAGGTAGGCCAGGTCCGCAGCGCACTCGTGGACGTGACCGGCTTGGCGGTGGAAGCGGACGGCGGCCACCGCCGATGCCGTGCAGCCCTCGCGACTGCACGGCCGAGGGCCCGTCTCCGGCCCTGGGGACACGTCGGTCGACGTGGGGTACCGGGATGCACCTGCGGACGCGCCTGAGCCCGCTCCAGGGGTCGCCATGGGCCCTCTCCGTTCCGAGCCTCAGGCCTTCGAGAGCTTCCAGATGTAGTGACCCTTGACGAGGGTGCAGGTGATCGGCCGGTTGGCCGGGTCGGTGGTGGTGCGTCCAGCCGTGGCGGCCGGACAGAACTGGCCCGCGCTGAAGCATGCGCCCTTGGCGGTGCGGATGTGGCAGAGCCCGATCACCGATGCGCTGGCGCTGGCCTTGTGGCTGGGCATCGGTGCGGCGGTGGTGGCCACGGGCGTGATGGTGGCGATGTGCGTCGGCACCGGGATGGTGGTGGCGGCGGAGGCGGGGTGCGTGGACGGCACCACGACGGTGGTGTGGTGACTGCTGGCGCATGCCGCGAGCGACAGAAGTGCAGCGCCGGTGAGTGCCATGGAAGTGTGGATTCGCATGGGTCGGAACACTAGCGCATCAATCAGCCGTCGCACGCCGCGTCCTCCCAGTCATCGATCCCGGAACCGACGTTAACGGTGTGTTTCCATATCCGCTGTCCGGGTCGGCGGTCGAACTCGCTGCGCTTGAAGGTGCCGCCGTTCTGGATCCGGGGCGATACATCGTCGCGGAGGTCGGCGCGATAGTCGCCTTCGGACCCGAACTCGTAGTCCTCTTCGGGCATGTAGATCCGCGCGGGCCCGGCTGCCGCATCCCAGGATGATGGTGCTGCGGGGCAGTACTCGCGGGAGTGGCAGCCCCACGGTTCTTGTCCGGGGACATGGAGTGATGCCCCGGTTCCGGGTGCGACATCGAGTCCGCACTTCTCGCACTTCGCGAGCGGCAATTCCATGGCAGCTCCAGTGGTAACGACGGCTCCAGTCAAGGGCAGGCTGTCCGGCCTGCCAGCGTCAAAAGGGCGGTTGGATGTTGTCGTCGGGGATGAAGGGCAGCATGCCGTTGGTCGGCATGCCGGTGATGGGGTTGTACGCGCCGGGCCGGGTGCGGGTCTGTGCCGCAGGGGGCGCTTCGACGAGTGGCGTCATTCGCGCCGCACACGGGTGTGCCCGATGCACGGTATAGCCGGACGGTGGCGGGTTGCCGATGTACTTCGGGGTGCGGTACTTCACGCGCATATGCGAGGGGTCGCTCGCGTGATGCAGCGCATAGGTGGTCACTTTCGCGGCATAAGTCAAGACCTCCTGTGTGGTGTCGAGGGCGGCGAGATCGATGGTGAAGGGGCTGCCTCCTTCGTAGCCGGTGAGGACGACCTGCTTGCACTTGCCGCACGTCGCCAGGGCGGCGCTATTGCGGAAGCCCGGCATTGGTGCTCTCACCCCACCCCACGCGCAGGGCGTCGACTCGGCCGCCGAGCTCCTCGTCCCAGCGCCACACCTCGACATGGAGGTGCGACTCCTTCAGGTCGGCGAGGAGATCCTCGATCTCCTCGCGGGTGTCGTAGAACCCAACCTCCCTCGCCGTGTCGCAGCCCCACGTGACGACCTTGAAGGGCCTCATCGATCGGTACTCCCCCGGTGTTATCACGCTGCATCCTTCGGTGCCGCGTCCCAGCCGGGAACGACAATGGTGGGCAAGTCGAGGCTCTCCCACAACTCGACGATGGCGGGGTTGTCGTCGTACGCGCCGATGATGTCGTAGTACTGGATGAGATAATCGTACATCTCGCGCTTGATGACGAAGTCCTTGCGGAAGTCGCCATCGGCCCGCGTCATCACCAGATGCGCCGGAGCCTTATTGTCGGCCAGCCACCAGTTCACGACAGACTTGAACTTCGCATTCATGCCCGTCAGCACGAGTGGGTAGATGTGAGCGAGGAAGTCCTTCCGCATCGCATCGACGACCCACTGATGCGGCGGGCATCCCGCCGTCGCATAGTGGAATGCGTCGAAGTTCTTCTCCTCGCCCTCGACCATATGGCGGATGGAACTGACATCCACCAATGTCCCCTGCATGTCGTAGATGCGGGCCTTCGGTCGATCAGTCATGACGCTCCTTCTTGACAGTGATGAACTCGTTCTCGTCCCACTCGCCAAGCATCTCATCCTCATGCACCGTGCCGCCGTGGTAGGCGGACAGCATGCATTCGGCCCCGCAGGCTTCATTGTCGAACCAGAATGTAGCGACCGCTCCGCACAGAGTCATGGCGCTCCTTCTTGACGGGTCACTCATCCTTCCCCCTCACGCCACAGCATCCCATGGCGCGGCACTCGGCATCGTCCGTGGCACATCCGCACGGGCAGACGTTGTGCCAGGACGTCGGGTAGCAGCGGCATCCGTCCCGCCTCTTCGGCTCCTCCGGTGCCACTCCCGCCGCCGTGTTCGCGGCGGAGATGTAGCGCAGCACCGTCGTGATGGCACTCCGGTCATTGGGTGTCAGGACATGCCCCTCGCGGCACGGCCCCTCGGTCTCGTCGAGGTGACGTGCCGCGAGGATCACCATCGAGGATGGTCGCTCGATGACACCCTCGCGGAAGGGCGCCCTCCGGGTGACGCGGCGGCGCAGGCCCAGGCGCATCACATCGCAGATATCGCCGGTAGTCATGCCCAGGGCGTAGGCGTGCTCGATGTCGCGATCAGGGATATCGATGGTGATGTTCACAGGCTCTTCTTCCTGTAGCGGCTGGGCGGCAGCTTATCAACGCAGCCGGGGCAGAGTGTGCCATGCGCTGCGGGGCCGTAGCGGACGATGGGTGTGGCGCATGCGGCGCAGGGGCCTATGTCAACGGCGGGGGTGCGGGGCGGGATGGCTTCGGCCGCCGGTGCCGATGTCGCTCCAGCCAACTGCCGCTCTGCCCCGGGGTGCGCGTCGATGTAGCGCTGGATGCGGGCGGCGTCGTGGGGCGGCATGGGTCGGTTTCGCCAGTCGGTGGTGTTCATGAGGTCGTCCATGGCGGCGATGAGTTGCGCCTCTTCGTTGCCTTCGAGCAATGCCGTGAGGATGCTGGACGAGTAGAACATCACCATGCGGTCGATCAGGACGATGGTGGCGTTGTTGTCCCACTTCCCGTTCTTGTCGAAGCAGCACGGGCGGCACAGGGTTTGCAGGTTCCAGGTCTGCGGTCCGCCGCCCTTCTTGCACGGGCGGATATGGTCGACCTGGAGGAAGGCGCTACTGCCGCACCGGCAGCACATGCGTCCGTCGAGATTGAAGATCAGTTCGCGCATCTCGGCAGCGGCAACGTCACGCTCCTCCTTGTCCTCGCCCTGGCGACACTTGTAGCACAACGCGAACGAGGGGTTGTGCCACCCTCCGCAGATGACGCAGGCGTCATAGTTGGAGCGTCGGTCTTCGTAGCAGGAGTAGCACGCCTTGAAGCGATCTTCGTCGTAGGCACCACGCCCGCATCCGCATTTGGCTTTCATGTTCCTCGCTTCATATCCGGGTGCGATTCAACGTCGGGGGTGGGTCCGACGGCCTGTGTCTGGAGCGATTTTTTTGGAAGGGTACCCTTGCTTGCAAAAGTATGTGTCGTGTCCATGGTCGCCAGCCTCGCGCGTGAACACATCCAGAGTTGGCGAAGATGGCGAAGATAGATCTGACCTGCATATATATATTGGCGAAGATAGAGAGAGAGAGTGGCGAAGATTGGCGAACATGGAGAGAGGTTGGCGAACATGGGGCCGACCTGCGGTGATAGCACAAAGCCGCAGGTCGGCCCCATGTTCGCCAGAGACCGAGGGGTGGCGAAGATATAAAGCCGCAGGTCGGCCCCATGATTACCATGTTCGCCAACCCAGGAACGTACGCGTGCGCGCGCGCCCCTATCCATCTTCGCCAGATCCCCGGGGGGCGACTGGCGAAGATTGGCGAAGATTGGCGAAGATTGGCGAACATGGGGGTGGGCTGGCGAAGATTGGCGAACATGCGCGGCTGGCGAAGATTGGCGAAGATTGGCGAAGATTGGCGAACATGGGGGGCCTTGGCGAACATGGGGGGCGCCATGGCATAAGACGGTGCCGTGGCATGAGGCGGCCTGGCGAACATGGGGGGCCATGACGTTAGACGACATCATGATCAATACCAGGCAGGACATCAGGCTCAGGCACTTCATCGACCTCGGACGGCTCCGCACCCTCATCCGGAGTGGATCTGGGTGACGCCCAGGCGGCTTCGGGATCAATCCAGTCCGGCAATACCCATTCCGACTTCCTCTCCTTGCCGAATCCGGAGTGGGCGGATATCAAACCAAGCTTCTTTTTTGCGCGGTCAATGGTACGTTCGGCATAGCCGTTTGCCCTGGCCGCCTTCTTGATAGCACCCGCCGCATCTCGGCCGTGGTTGTCTGCGAGCCATCCCTCCAGCCACACTGCGGCATCGGTGACGGCTCCCCGATCCATCTCCGGCTGCATGCCGTTGATCATTTGCTCCTTCACCGACGTCGTCGATGTGTCGCCAAGATCGAACCGGGATACGAGCGACGGCCCCTCGTCGGTGTCAACCGTTGCAGATCGGATCGCATACTTGAAGCTCGGCAGGCCCTCTCGGCCGAGGTTGTTCTTCTCGATGGAGAGGACGAATTCCGGCTCCGCGTCCTCGTCGTCCTTCTCCACCTCCGAGAAGGCGATGAGCGATCGAATCATCTGGCCGAACGCACCTGACCCGGCGAGGCGCTGGAGGGGATCAGCTCCGCCGGACTTGGTGAAGTGGGCGATGCCGAGGATGGTGAAACGGTGTCGTTCGGCAGAGCTGATCAATGGCTCCAGGGCCGAGCGGACCTCTCGGGCGCGGTAGTCGTTGATGCCGTCGTCGAGGAGCGACAGCAGCGGGTCGGCTACGAAGAGCACCGCGTCGTGCTCTTCGGCGGCCTGCCCGAGCAGGGATGTATCGATTGGCAGCGTGAGGCGTGCAGACATAGCGCCGTCATCTTGGACCTCGATCCGGAATACACGATCCATGTCGGCCCCTGCCGCGATGAGTCGTGGGGCGAGGGTCTGCGACCATGAATCCTCGGTGGAGGCGTAGAAGACGGAGTGCGGGCGTCCGTAGAGTTCGCCCGGCAGTACGCCCCGGGTGATCTGTGCGGTCATCCAGCAGGCGAACTGAGTCTTCCCAGTTCCGCCGTGTCCGGCCGCTATCGTCAATGCATTCATGGGGATTCGGCCGTGCGATGTCGGGGGCGCCCCCTTGGGCGTGGTATCCCAGAGCCAGGAGACGCGTCGCAGCCGGATGTCCGAAGCCGGAGTGATGACCAAACGACGTGGTACCACCTCGGGGATTTCCGGGGTGGCTTCCGGAATGATGATGGTTGCCTGAAACAGGGGGCATCGGGTCCCATGCTTTGGCGGTGTGCCGTAGCAATGAGGACAGGTGACGACGCTCTGCGGGATGGATCCGTTCGCAGAGAATGACCCGGTCATCAAGAACTCTTCTTCCGGCGTCATTGCGTCCGTCCTTCATTGCTAGCGTGCGGCCAATACCTGGTGAGTCCCTCTATGGTCGTGAGCATTCCCCACCCCGTGGAGCGACCTTCCCACCACATGGCCCCAACCAGGAGTACGAAACCATCGCCAATATCGAGGATGACAGTCCGTGGAAGACATGCCTCGATGGAGGTTCTGGCATGCTTCCATCTGAATCCATAAATTCCTGATGATTTCTGATTGAGGGTGAGTCGACCCTCTTCGTAAGGATTGATAGCATCGAAGACCCACAGCATGTCCCCGTAGTGCTCCTGTCGTGCTCTTATCTCATCAGCACCGATAGATGAATGCTGAAACTCAACAACACGTAGATGCCACGTACTAGGGTTGTACACGACAATGTCGGCGCGATGATTTCCGATGACTACCTCTCGCTGCTCGATCGGCACACGCTCTTGCCAGTCGAGATGCCACTGAGTCATGGGGCCGGAACCCCAGGAATCACAATCGCTGACCCCTGGAAGATGGGCCCAATGATGAGTCTTCTGCTCGCCGCAATGTCCTGTAACTTCGCTGCCGCACTGCGGACAGCTACCGCGCTGGCCACTGGCCGTGGGCACGCCCGTGAGATCGCCGTTGATGCGGGCTACAAACATCAGGACGCCCCCGCATGAACGATGTTGTGGACCGGCTTCTCGGTCTGGATGGCGCGCTTCTCGGCGGCCAGGGCTGCCGCACGGCCGGGATAGCGATGCCGCCTCATCTGGACGATGTCATCCCCCCACTCCTGGCTGCGCTCATGCTCGTTGACGCGGCGCCATACATCGTCGGTGACACCGACATAGAGGAGGCGCCCCTCGCTGTCGAAGAGGCGATACAGCCACTGCGGCCGGTCGGGCACGGCAGCGACGATAGGGAATGACAGCTCTGCCGGAACGGGTGTACGCCAGAACTCGTCCTGGGGATCGGCCGCCGACATGATACGCTCGTTCATAGCAGATTCACTTTGCTAGTAGTACCGGCGATGGTGGACCCTGTCGCCGCAGTCACATCCAGAGAGCCCGGCAGCGTCAACTGCCGGGCCTCTTCACGTTCAGGGCAGCCGGTGCACCACGACCTCGATCCCGGCTGCCGTCGCACGCCGCACCATGTTCCAGGTGCCGCGCGAGGACGGCGTCGGGAAGGCGAGGCAGAGCTGGGCGCGGGGCTGCGCATCGGCCATGGCCTGGTTGCGACGGCCCCCCGCGCCGGGGCAGTAGTCGGGCGTGGAGCCCGGGTGGGCGCGCAGCGCGGCGGCGGTGCGACGGCGCCGGTGTGACGGGCTGGGCGGGCAGTCGGGCCCGCACGCGTCCCAGTCGGCGCGGTGCTCATCCACGGCGACGCCCCGGGCGGCGGCCCACGCGCCCGCGACGGTGTCCACGCCGGGGGCGCACCCGTGCCGCAGCACAAAGCCCCCGGGACCCTGGGCGGACCACCCGGACCGGCTACGGCCTGGCTCCGGCCTGGCGGCCTCGCCTGACGGCCTCGCCACGCCGTACAGCACCTCGTCGAGGCGGCGCCACACCGTCAGGACCCCGTCGTCGGCATGCCCACCAGGGCCGGGAGCCGGGATGTCCCGGCTCCCGGTGACGAGCAGGATGTAGCTGGAGCCGATCGGCTGCGGCCTCGCCTCGCTCAGGCCTGGCGGCCTCGCGGCCTCGCTCGGCTGCGGCATCAGTCCCGCCTCTTCTCGTTGACCGTTCAAATGCTGCTGTTGAAGGCGCTGACCATGCCGCTCTTCCGGTCGACAATCCGCGCCGACTTCTGCACCGCCGTGGTGCAGGGGGCGAGGGGACGGCGGCGCAGGTAGCGCTGGACCGGCAACAGGATCGGCTTGCTTGCAGTCAGTCATTTCCACTCCTTGGTTGAGCTTGCGGTCAGTCCTCCCATCCGCAGCTGATGACGGCGCCGTCGGCCGACACGCGCACGTGCCCGTCCGTGCCGGAGACCGCGACACCCTCGGCATCGGTGTGGACATCGAAGCCAGCCGCCCGGATCTCCCGGAGCAGCATGGCGAGCCGGAACGCATGCGGGGCCGCATCGTGGAAGGACCGGGACGCCATCACTGATCCGCTCCGGCCCCGGCCTCGGCCTGCACCGGATCCAGGCTCCGGTCGGGCAACCAGCCCCACGACTCGCCGCTGCGGATCTTCGAGACGGCGCTGTTGGACACACCGAAGAGTGCGCCGATCTCGTGCCCGTTCAGGCGGCCCTCCCGCATGAGGCGGCGGATCGCGTGGACGTTCTCCTCGGTGAGCTTGGACCGACTGGACTGCTCGCCGTGCGGGACGGGCCAGTGCCGGATGACTCGCGACGCGCTCGTGCCGATCGGCTCCCAGCGCAGGTTCGAGATGTCGTTGTTCATGACATCCCCGTCGAGGCGCCCCGCTTCCATGCCGTCCGGGCACGGACCGGCCCAGGCGAGCAGAACGACGCGCTGCAGCGTGTGCGAGCGCTTGCGGCCCATGGCATCGAAGAGGTTGACGAGCGGCGGGCCGCCCTTCTTCTTCGGGATCCAGGGCTTGATCCAGCGGCCGGACGGGCCTTTGATGCGCCCGTCGCGCGTCACGAAGTACCGGGGGTACCCGTGGACGGGACGGGCCTCGTCGATATCGATCGGGACGTCCCGACCGGCGATGTCGTCGAGCGATGCTACGGTATTGATCATCGTGCTCCTCGGTTATGGTCCCTGCACCGGGTCGTGGTCGGGTCGAGCGGATGCCAGAGAGGGCCTCCCGTTGCGCCTGGGGGGCCCTCTCTGCATGTCTGGCGGGGCCTCATTCTAGCGCGCCGGTGTCGCTGGGCCCATAGGACCCGCCGCACCACCCGGCACCGAGCCCGGCACCGAGCGCCTCTTTGTGGCGCGACAGGGTTGCGTGGGGGGTCCGCCCGGCCGGGCGCTGCCAGGCCACGGAGCGCCCGCACACGGGGCAGGTGGGCCGTTCCTGGAGCTCCAGGGAACCGGCCGCTCCCGCCAGGCGGGAGCGGCCGTGCAGGCGCGCGTTCTGGTACTCCGCCGACGCGCGCGTACACGGCGCGCACGGCGCCTCCCGGCGCCTGCGGTGAAGCATCCATCCCGGATAGCTGCCGCACTTCGCCGCGTCCGCCTTGTCCTTGGCTTCGATGCAGTCGGGGCAGGGCAGTTCGGAGCGCCAGCGATGGTCGCGCCAGCCCTTTTCGGTTCCGCAGGTGGCGCGGATGACGGAGGGCCTGCCGGGCTGTTTGAGGTGCGCGGCTTCGCAGTCGGAGCACGGTACTTCGTTGGACTTTTTGTGGCCGTACCAGCCGGTGGGGGTGCCGCAGATGTTGTCGAGGGAGGCGAGGGCGCGGCGGGCATCGCGGGACAGCGGCTGGCCGTCATCGAAGAGGCCCGCGTCGTCGTGGATCCAGTTGTATGAGCTCAACGGACGCCGTGTCCCGGTTCGGCCCACCAGGGCGCGCCGAGGCCTGCTAGCTCGACCGCTTCGAGGAGCAGTGCGTTGTCGCCCTCCATGGCCGTATTGGGTCCTTGCCCCTCGTTCGCCGCCGTGTTCATGAGCCTCACAATAAGTGAGGCTTCAGCTTGCGTCATCGACAACCTCCCAGGTTTCGTCGGCGGCATTCCATTCCACCGTGGCTTCGCCGTGTTGCGCTTCCAGTATGTAGGAGTTTCCCTCGTCTTCGTCGATGTCGGGGCAGAGGCAGATGCCCATTTCGAAGGCGCGCTGGAGCAGCGAGGCAAGGTCGTGCGCGAGGCGTTGCACTCCCTTCGCCTGCATGTTTGCGAGGGCTTCCCCGGCCGTTATGGTCATGTCTCCTCCGTGAGGGCTGCGGCGATGGTAGCGCGGATGCGATGCGCCACGGTGCGATAGGTGAGCTGGTAGCCGGAGCGGACATCGAAGTCGCGGCACAGTGTCTCGATGGCGGCGAGGGCGCTTTCGGCACGCAGGGCCCGTGCCGTCATGGCGGCGATGTCCTGCTGTGCCGTCCGTGCCGATTCCGCGATGACCAGCTCTTCGACCCGGTCGAGCCGGTCGAGTACCTTCTCTGCCTCGTCGGCGCTGAGACTGGGTTTACCGCCCGGCCAGTCTCCCGGGGAAACCTGATATCCGCTCATAGTTGATTCCATTCGATCGGTCCGTCGAAGCAGCCGCAGATGGGGCGCTGGTCGGGCATGGGCACAGTCTCTTCGCCGCGATCTGCTGCGGCGAGGATGTCGGCGAGGTGCTGCTGCTGCTCTTCGGTGAGGCATGTGGGCCAGCTGCATGGCTTCGTCATTCCCAGCCCTCCAGTCCGTCCTCGACGGCCTTGACGAGCTGCCGCCACACCTTGGGGGTGAGCAGTACCGGCCCGGACAGGTCGGACGCCATGTGGTTGCCCTGGTACTCGATCCAGATGCCGGGCCTCTTGCGCTGCACGGTCTTCTCGAATCCGTTCAGCTGCACCGTGTCGTAGACCGGGCCGACGCGCACCCACAACGCCTGCGGATCCTCCCCGGCCTCGATGACGACGATCTGCGGGCTGCCGTCATCATCGAGGCGGCACTTCTTCTCGCTCATCATTCGCTCCGTTCATGACTCGCCCGGCTCACGGCTATTCCACCCATCCGGGAATGAGTTCTGTAGGGATGCCGTAGTCGGCGTACGCTTTCGCCACATACGGATTGTCCTCCCATGACTTAACCACCGTATGCGTGGCACGGATCTCGGCCAGGAAACCCATCTTTAGGGTTGTGTCCGATTGTGAATCCCCCGTATTCCGCATCCACAAACCGTCTGGAAACAATGCGTGCCTCGCGAGCCAGCTCTGTGTCATGTCATGGAATTGTCGTTCGCGAGCCGTCACAATCAGGGCAAGCCGCCCCTGTCGCTGGCACGAACGGAACGCAGCCACCACATGAGGATGGGGAGGACAGTCGAACGCTCGCGCGTTATAGGCAGATCGCTGCTCCACGGCGAGCAAATGCGGCTCATTATCCCTGATGCTGCTGTGATCCAGCAGGGTCCCGTCGATATCGAACAGCTCGGCTTGCTTCATGACCCGAGTACCTGCCCGTCGCCGTCCCACCGGAACTCGCCGACGGGCAGGTGCATGGAGCAGCCGCAGCACCACGTGGCGCCATAAAAGGTAGGCCGGGCCGCGTAAGTTTCCGCGAGGGCGTCGCCCATGCGCGTGACGGTGCCGCAGGTGGTGTGGGTGTAGGACCGCCGCACCGGCCGCACATAGCCTTTGGCGCGCTCCTCCTCGGACAGCACGAGATACACCTCCGCCTGTTCGGTGGACGCGTCATCGGCGCCGTGCGTGAGGCGCGGATCGTTCGGGTCGTCCGTAATTCCCATGATCACTCCTTGTCGGTGGTGCCGAAGAGGCACAGACCCAGGGTGTAGCTTGTGGCGGCATTGGCGATGAAGCCCACCCCGAAGACTACCCATACGCCCATGCCGGTGACGGCTGCCAGTACCGCTATGCCCCAGAGGATGAGGCCGACGAATCCCCACGTGCCGCGCGACCAGCCGCCAACGATCATGATTACTCCTTGCATGGATGGGTTCCGGTCGGCGCGGGTGGTATGGGTACCGGGTATGGCATGGCCGACCGGACGTGCGGGGCGAGTGACGAGGTACGAGTCATGAGCGGGCCGCCCCGTCGGCGGAGGTGTCGTGGGTATCGACGGATGGGTGGCCGACGGGACGGAGCTGAGCGAGGCCGCAAGGCTGGAGCTTAGGGGAGTTCGTGCAACCGGCGCGCTTCCCGCCACATCCCTTTGAGGATTTCCTTTGCGGTGATGCGGAGCGCGTCGGCGTGGCGGTGTCCTGCCGACCATGCACTGCCGGGCTGGGCGGGCTTCCCGGACGGGCCGCACCGGACGCAGGCCACGACATGCAGCCGCCCGTCCGTGGCCGCTTTGCGCTTGTCGTAGACCTCGCGCCACGGGCCGCCCGACTTCACGACGGACTCGGCGATGAGGTAGGCGCGCATCTTCGCGGTCGCCGACCAGTTGGCGCGCTGCCCTTTGGCACGCTTCGCCGCGACATGGTAGGCCCCTCCGGCGGTCGACGGCTGGGCGCCGAAAGTGGGATGGCCGGAGGGGAGTTGGATCCCGGCAGCGGATGTGCTTTGGGTATCGGAACCAGATTGGCTCCCGGGAAGTATGGCCCCTCCGGCACCAGCGGTATGGGTGTCGGTGGTTGCTTGGCCGGAGGGGAGTTGAATCCCGGTGGCGAGGTGCTTTTGGGCATCCATCGGAGACTGGCCACCGGGAAGCGTGCTCCGACTGGCGAGTGTGGTTTGGGCGTCGGTGGCACCTCGGCCAGTCGGAAGTGTGTGATACCCCGCGTATGCCCACAGCTCGGACACGGTGCGGGGCCGGTCATGCAAGTCATTCCAGTACGGGTCGCCGATCGCGGCGAGGAGGCGTGCACCTTGCTTCTCTCCGATTCCGCGCTGTGCTCTGATCCAGGGTCCCATCGGGTGCTTGCGGACGGCGCGCTGGAGGTCGAGGACGGCGGCGTGCTCCAGCTGCTCCAGGCTAGAGACCAGGGCCGCGAGTTGCGCGACGGCGGGGTCTTCCTCGGTCATGCCGAAGCCGCGTACTTCGCCGTCGGCGTCCTCGACGGAGCGGGTGAGCTGGCGCAGGCGGTTCTCGTTCGCGGTGCGGACGCCTTCCAGGTCGTCGAGGATCTCGGCTTGGAAGCGGAGCATCGGTGCATGCAGGTCATGCATGGGTCTGTCCCTTCGGGGTGGGGTCCGGCCAGCGCTGGCACTGTGGGCGTCGGGTCTGATATGGCTGGCCGGAAGTCTGGATCCTGCGGACGCATCACGATTGGGTATCGGGACTGACATGGTCCGCAGGGGGTCTGGGGTCCGGCCAGCGGCCGAACTTTGGATTCCGTTCGTTGTATGGCTGGCCGGACGTTGGGCTCCGATTCGCACCTGATCGCTGGGTATCGGTTGCGCACTGGCGAATCGGAAGTGGTGCTCCTGCGGACGAGGCACCATTGGGTTTCGGTTTCGGGATGGTCCGCAGGAAGTCTAGCCCGGCCAGCGTAGGCAGAGTGGAGATCGGCGCTGCTATGGCTGGCCGGGCGGCGGTGCTCCGGTGGTCGGTAGAGCTGTGGGTGTCGCAACTACGTTGGACCGCCGGAAGTTGTGCTCCTGCGGGCGGATGGTGCATGGGTACCGAGTCGGGTGTGGCTCGCAGGACGTAGGGTCCGATGATCGGGTTAAGGGTGGATGGACGCGTGGACTTTGGATCATCGGAAGCTTGGGGTCCGGCCAGCGCCAGCACGGTGGATATCGGCTGTACCATGGCTGGCCGGACGTTGGGTTCCGGTTCACGCGCGCTTGCTGGGTCGCGGCCTGGTATTGGTGAACCGGAAGTTGGGATCCTGCGGACGGCACGGCTTCGGATGTCGGGGATGGGGTGGTCCGCAGGAAGTTGGGGTCCCGCAGGCGGTAGGGAAATGGGTGTCGCTGCATCAATGGTCTACGGGAAGCGTTGGGTCCGGCCAGCAGGCCAGCATTGGGTAGCGGGTGCGGTCTGGCTGGCCGGAAGTGGTATTCCGATGATCGGCAGTCCTCTGGGGGTCACAAGTGGTGTGGATCATCGGAAGTCGGGATCCCGCAGGCGGCTCCGGTATGGGTGTCGGGCGAACGTTGGCCTGCGGGAAGTCGGGATCCCGCAGGCGATCGCCCAATGGATATCGACGTCTCAATGGCCTGCGGGAAGAGTAGGTCCGGCCAGCGCAGACCGGGTGGGCATCAGTCCTGGTGTTGGCTGGCCGGAAGTGGTGCTCCTGCGGACGCGGATTCAATGGGTATTGGAGCAGGATTGGTCCGCAGGAAGTGCGGGGTCCGGCCAGCGCAAGATCGATGGATAGCGGCGGACCAGTGGCTGGCCGGAAGTCGGGCGCCCGGTGATCGGGTGATGATCGGGTGGCGCAGATCCTTTGGGTCACCGGGCGGTCTGGGGTCAGGTGGCGAAGGCCACCCGGAGTACGCCTTCGGGGAGCTCGCCGACGGTGGCGACGCCGGACGTGGCGAGTAGTTCCTGGAGCCGCTCCAGCTCGTCGGCCGAGCGGATGTTCGCGGCGGCGAGCTCGCGCCGTTCGGCGGCGGCGGCCTTCAGGTCGTCCAGGCCGCAGTCGCGCAGCAGCAGCCAGCCGGTCGCGCCGTGGATGCGCTCGCCGAGCCGGGCGCGCCACGCTCCGGCCTGCATGGCCGCGCGGTAGCTGCTTCGGTTCGCCGCCGGGGTCCGGGCCGGTTCGTCGCCCTGCGCCTGGGGATCGGGCTCGTCGGCCTGCGGGAGCCGGTCCTCGGCCAGGACGCGCCGGACGTAGGACCGCAGCATGGTGGTGATGGCGTCGGCGTACTGGTCGGTTGTCAGCTGCCCGAAGACGCGGTCGGCGAGGATGCCGGGGTCGGCGATCTCGGGCAGGTCGTCGATGGTTTGGCGCACCAGCCGGTGCAGGCTGAACTGGGTCATCTCAAACCACCTTCGGCGTTCTGATCTTCATCGCGCTATCTCTCTTCGCTCGCTTCTCGTTGATCTTCATGCGGCGCACCCGAATCCGGGGTTGCACTGGAGAGGCTCTTTCTTCCAGGCCTCAGCCTGGACCTGCAGTTCTTGGTAGATCTGCTGGCGTGTTTTCAGCATACCATCAGATTTGTTTTTGTTGAAGGGATTCAGAGTTTGGTACAGAGTCGTGCTGCGCCGGAGGCGCTTCCCGCAGAGGTGGCACGGGCCGGACTTGCTGACCGGGTACTCGACCTTCTCGAAGGTGTAGTAGGGCATCAGTGTCGCTTTCGTCGGTTGCACTGCCGGATGTGATACCGGCGGTCCAGGGCGGAGGGCTGCATCCGCTGCAACCGGGGCTTCCGCCAGCGCGGACGCCACACGTGACGGCTCACTCCTCCTCCTCGGCCTTCTCGTAGGGGGGCGGCAGGACAGGGACGGCGGAGGTGAGCCAGCCGTCCGGTCCGGCCGTGAAGTGTTCGGCCCCGCTCGTTTCCCAGCGCGACCGGACCGCCATGGCGGTTATCTGCTCCTGGGTGCGCCGGTCGGTGTAGGAGACTTCCTCTTCGCCGGTGGTCCGCACCGTGGTCCTGCCGCGCTTGCATCCGGCCGGGTAGTCGTTCCAGTTGATGCCGTGCTCGCTCCAGAGCATCTCCTGCATCCGGGTGCCGTTGACGTGGTGCAGCTCGCGGGGCGAGAAGCGCGCCTGCGCGGCCATCGCGATGCTGTTGCGGACCGCATCGCGCTGGCGCCACACGAAGTAGTTCGCGACCTCGACCGGGTCGGACAGGGTGAAGACGCGGGCATCGAAGAGGGCGCGCTTGCCGGGGCGCCGCTCGTTGAGGACGGCGGTGGCGAGCGACGCGGCGATGGTGGTCTGTTTGGCCTGGACGGCGCCGAACCAGGGCTGCGTGCCGATCGAGCCGAAGTCGGTGTAGAGGACACTGACCTCGTCGGACTGGGTGTAGGCGAGTGCGGCGCCGGTGATCTCGGCGCAGAGCGCTTCGGCGACCGCGTCCATGTCGGCCATGAAGGGCTCGTCGAAGGGGTGCTCGGCGCCGCGCAGGTAGGCGTGGAAGGCGCGCCCGTCGACCCGGAGGATCGAGTAGGTGCGGCGCGGCAGCAGATGCCGGTACACGGCCTCGTGCTGCTTCATACGGTCACCGAGCGCGGTCGAGTCGCTCACTCCTCCTCCCCGATCTTCTCGTAGCTGTCGTAGAAGGCGATGGGCGCGACGGCCCAGTGCTCGCGCCGCCGGACCCCTTCGAGGATCACCGAGTCGGGGGCGGCCTCGTAGGGTGCGTTGCGGTGCTCCAGGGTGTGGATGAGCAGCAGAAGGCCCCGGTCGGACGGGCGCGTTCCGGCATAGTCCGGCCCCAGGAATTCCCGTACCTCGGGCAGGTCTCCCTCGTTTCCGGTCCACGCCATAGCGCGATTGACCGTCTGGCGTCGACGCACCAGCATGATGGGCATCAGATTTCCTCCATTCCTTCATCGACCATGACGGGCATGTGCGACTGCTCAGGATCCTTCAGATCGATCCACCCGATGAAGTGCTCCTCCAGGTCGATGATCGCCAGGTTTCCGATGCCGTTCCGGACGAGCCGCGCATCCGGGTAGATCCGGATCAGTGCGTTCAGCACCTCGACGAGGTAGCGCGCCGGATAGAAGTTCTCCGGGTTGCGTACCGTCTTCGCCATTCCTCTTCCTCTTCTTCGTCTTCTCGTAGTATTCGGCATTCCGGATGGACTTGGCGTCGGTGCACGGCCCGCACCGGCAGCCCCAGTTCTCGTAGGTCGAGGGCTTTCCGTGCCGCACGCTGTCCGGCATGAGACCGGCGCGCGCCCGCTCGATGCGTTCCAGAGTCGCCGTGGTCTGGGCGTCGGTATTGGCGCGGCGGCACGCGGGGCAGCGGCACTTGTAATAGGTGTAGCTGTGGAGGGTGCCGTGCTCCTGGATCACGGGTATGCATCTCCCTTCGTGCTGCTACTCACTCCGGCCGCCGGTCGATCATCTCGATCCATTTCACGGCGATCGCCGCGACCTGCAGGAGCTCGATGCGCAGCGGGCCGGGCTGCTGCTCGGCGAGCGCCTCGAAGACCTCTTCGAGGAGGACGAGGTCCATGCGCCGGTCGTCGGCGTCCCGGGCATCGTCGCAGGCCTCCTGCGCGAGCTCGCGCATGTCGCTGTAGCTCCAGATCAGACCCGGCCCGGTCTCGTCCGGGCCGGTGCCGTCGGGGAGATCCTGCTGGCCCCACTTCCGGTCCTGCCGGGCGCGTTCCTTCAGCACCTCGCTGATGATGCGCATGCGCGCCTGCCCGCCGGAGGCGGGTGCTGGAGCGTCTTGTGTAAGCGGAACGGATTTGCTGGTGTCGTACGTGTCGGAGAGGGCCACGAGTCGCTGCAGTTCGGTGGCGATTCCCCGCGCCTCGTTCGCGGATAGGGCACGATGCGGGAGTCGAAGGATCTGCATGGTCGTTCTGAGTCCGCTATCGCTGCGGTGTTGCGCGCCGGAGACGGTAACGAATCCGCCGCCTTCCAGCCGAATGGGTGCACCGCTCGCCCAGGGGCTTCGGCCCCGGGGGTCGTGATCATGGACGTATATCGGATGCTCGCGGCACCATTGCATAACCAGGCTGCCGTATGGATCGGTATTCCTCTGGAGCCAATACAGCATGTAAGGGAACGTGGTCAAGGCTTCGACGGGGCCGAATGGTCCATCCTGAACGTTCCACTGCCGCTCGGCGACCGGAGTGTCTGTGGGCCGGATCTCGCCGCCGAGCACTTCCTCTTCAAGGATGTGGAAGCCGTAGTCGCCGGAGGCGGTGCCGTCATCGCCGATATCGTCGAGGTGCACCAGGGACCAGGCCGGTGCGGAGGGCTGGCCGACGCGGGGGAAGCCACCGCGCAGGGGCACCCACACGTGGCCGGTGTGGTCGTCGCCGAACATCGACGCGGTGAATCCGGCCTTGGCTGCGTCCAGGGATGCGAAGATTCCCATGGACTCGTTGCTGTCCCACGGGTTGGTGTCTTCGGAGATGTAGCGCAGGTTGTAGACGACGGTCATTGCTTCCTCACCGGTAGGCCTTGTAGTCCCAGTCGGGTGTGACGCCCATGCGCATGTAGCCGGATGCCATGGGATGCAGTGGATACTGGAACCACCAGCCGCACCCTAGCTCATCGTCCAGATCGTCGTACTCATCCAGCTTGGCACACTCGAACCGGATGGCATTGCCGCATTCCATGCAGGCCATGAGTCGGCCGTTCTGCATGAAGCGCGGGCAGTCGAATCGGTAACCGACGGTGCCTTCACATTCGGGGCAGGTGTGACCATCGTTGGCGGGATACATGCTTCACCATTCGGGATAGAGGGACATGGCCGAGATCAGTTCCCTGGAGCAGTGCGGACATAGATCAATCCAGAATGTCCCCATCAAGATGTCCCAGACGTAGGCGAAGGCGCTCGGTATGCCACATGAGACGCAGGGGAGCGCCAGGCTTCGGCGCACATCGATCAGTGCGCCGCGATCTCCCGTAGGCACCGGGTCGAGGAGGCCGGTGTCGAGTCCCTGGATGGTAGCGATGATGTTGCTAGTCACGCTTCCTCCATCTCCCTATCCGGTTGAGGACCCAGTGCACGAGTCCCATGATGATGAAGACGCCGATGGCCGCCGGGAAGCTCAGGACGGCTACAGCGATCCACACCCGTCCTCATCGAGTTAGAAGGTCACCCAGGGCCCTTCCGGCTCGTCGGCCGCAGCTTCAAGGATTTCCTTGATGGCGTAGGCTCGCGCCCAGCTGCTGACCGTGACGATATTCGGCATGGTGTTGCTCGCCCGGCCACGATAATAGTAGAGCGGTACCACGGTGAAGTTGTAGCAGATCTGGTTTATCATTTCACCGTCGATGATGGGGTAGCGGGTGCAGCCGCCGGGCACCACGCCGTAGCCGACATGCCGGGCGAAGTTACTTGTCATACTTGCGGAGCTTCCGCCGGTCGTTGCCGTAGCGGCGGTGCAGGCGTTTGGCGGCTTTGATGAGCGCTTCCTCGTAGGTGGCCGCGCCCGAATCGAGCTTGTAGTCGTGCAGCCGGATGGCGTCGGGGGTTTTCCAGTCGTGCGACAGCGAGAACTCGAACCAGACCTGCACCTGTGTGTTGAGGGCGGGGTCGAGGGAGGCGGACTGGGTGGCGGGGTCGACGCGGACGACCGTGAACTCGATGCCTTCGCGGATGCCGCTTTCGTGATACAGGCAGCGCTCGTGGAAGGTGATCCAGTCGCCGACCTCATGGAAGCGCCAGAAGACGGGATGGTTCTCGATGTAGCGGTAGGCGTTGTAGAGCGACTGGTTGGTTTCGAAGCGCTCGACGATCTCGTACCATTCGGACTCGCGGTCCTGCTGGAGCCGCAGGTAGCGGAGCTTGGACCCCTTCTTGCCGAGGATTCTCTCCAGCTCCGGGATGCGCGACTTCTCGCGCTCCTCTTTGGTGAGCTTCGTCGGGATGTCGGGCAGGTCGACGAACTTCTTCTTCATGTTTTACTCTTCCACTTCCGGTAGAGCGCGAGCGGGATGAGGACGGGGAGGAGCGGCAGCATGAGGATCGCCATGGCCGCCGCCTTCTTGCACGGATCGCCGCCTCCGCCGCCGGTACCCGCCTTGATGCCGTTGATGAAGACTGGCGGCCCCGAGGGCCCGCTCCCACCACCGAGGTGCGCCATCACAGCTCCTTCGCGGCGTCGCGGAAGATGCTGAGGGGGATGGCGACGGCGCGTTCGGTCGGGCCGATGCCCGCGTCGGCCGGTGCGCCGTCGGGCAGCGAGTCGAGGAGCTCGCCGATGACGATGATGCGGTCGCCGCCCTGCAGCACGTCCGGGCAGTTGGTGCCGCCAAAGCTGCGCTGGCGACCGGTGCGATCCTTCGGTGCGGTACCGAGGCGACGGATCATGACTCGTCCCTCGTCGCTCTCTCGGATAGTCACGAGTATTCCCTCCCCGTCACGGCCTTCTTCTCGGCCTTGGTGAATTCCACCACGGCCGCGTCGCTGTCCCAGGCGTCCGCCCAGTCGTCCCCGCCCAGCAGCGTCCTCTGCGCCTCGGTGATGGGCAGCTCCAGCACCTCCACGGCCTTGTTATCGGCCCAGGTGATGACGCGGTTCCATACGGCATTCCCGGGCCGGGTGCGCAGCAGGGGCTCCTTCAGCGGACGCCACGTGATCACCGCGACGGCGATGACGCAACGCAGCGGCCTGTGCTCCAGGATGACCGTGCCGTTGCCGATGCAGTAGGTCCACTCCATTACCGCTCCTCCTCGGTGCGATTCCAGAACGAGATGATGCCGCGCGACGAGGCCCGGTCGGGGTTGATCTTCACACTCGCCTGGCGCCACCCCGCGCCCGACGCCTCGACGCGATGCGACTCTTTCTCCAGCCAGAGGGCTGCGTCGCGGATCGCGGACTCGCGGACGGCCGCAATGAGGCGCCGGTTGCTGGCCAAGGCATCGTCCAGGGCCGGGCCTCGGCATACCGTGTGCGCGTAGGCATCCATGCGCAGCAGCGCATCCGCTTCGGGGGAGCGAAAAGTCACCTTATTCTCAATCTTCACGCCTGATGCCCCACCGATTCGTTCAGTAGCAATGCGATCCTGTCGGCGGTGTACTCATCCCGCCACATCCCGATCATTGCCGACGAGGCGAACACGCTGGGACCTTCGTAGCGTACCACGCCATACATGCCACGGTTGGATTCAACCACGTAGCGATACCGCTTTCTCGGGTCCGGATTCTCGTCCGTGCCGACCATAATCATTGCCCCTCCCTAGACAGGTTATCCAGCGACAGGCCGAGGAAGTCGGCCAGCGCGACGGCGACATGCAGCGGCACGCGCCCGATATTGGGCTCGCCCTTGCCGGTCTCGATCTTCGAGATCGATGCCTGGCTCATGCCGACAGCGACCGCCAGATCGACCTGGTCCAGGCCCCGGATCCTCCGGGCGTTTCGCACCTTCGCACCGAAAGCGCTGTAAACCGTCGCCGTCAGTTCAGCATCCACGCCTGCCATTCGACCCCACCCTCACTTAATTCGATCCGCATAGTCCTGCGGTGTCCCATGCATGTAATGATGCCGCATCCCGGAACAGCGCGGCACATCGCACCCGAGCGCCCGAGCTGCAGTAATCCAGTTCGAAGCGGTCTTCTCGTGAACTCCATTGGCCAGAGCAATAGCACGGATAGGCGGCCAACCGGCAGCAACATGAGCCCTATGCTGGCGAGCGATCTCCTCATAGAACGCCCTATTGCGGCGCCGAATCGCCCTCGTCCTCATTCAACACCCTCGTCTCATACGGAATGAAGGCCCACCGCTTCTCGGTCCCGTCGGCCAATTGGCGCGTAAAGCCATACGAGGCGTCACCGAGATCCAGGACGCCCCATGAGAGCTTCCGGTCGCCCGAACCGCCCGTATCCTTCGACGCCTCCGGATCGCAATCCAAGCCACACACGGACGTCATGGTCTTCGGCAACCAATCCGTATAGGCATAGTGAAAGTGCCCATGCAGATACAACTGAGGCTTCACCGCATCCACAACCCGCTGCAGACGGCGCTGATTATGCTCCGCCTCAGGGATATCCTTCCGGTTCCAGTCCAGGTGCGCCGCGATCGGCTTGTCATGCGCGAGCATCACATCGACAGGCGCTCCAGCAGCCGCTGACGCGGCCTGCTCGTCCGTGATCTCCTCCTGCGGCCACCACCGGTAGTGCGGGTGCTGGAGCACGTACTTCTCTTTCGCGTTGAGCGAGTGCCCGCGCTTAGCGACCGCCTCGGCGTGCGTCACGGTCATACCGTCGGCCGCGATACGCCAGTACTTATCGACGCTGTACGCCCCGCCGAGGGATAGGAAGCTGACGCCGTCCCAGCTCCAGCGATGACCGCGCGGAGAGTAGAGAAGGCTCGACAACCCATCGTGGTAGATCACGAAGCCGTCATCGTCGCGCGGGTGCTCCTCCTCGACGCGCTCCAGCAGGTCGTAGTTCTCGTGGTTGCCCGGGAGGAACCAGATCTTCAGGCCCTTGCGCGCGGCATCCACGGCGACGCCCGCAGTGAAGGCACCGGCATCGATGTGGCAAAAAATCCCGAAGTCTCCCAGGACAAACACTCCGGCCGCATCATGCTTGATGGCTTTGTCGAGCAACCAGCGAACCTGATTTCGGTCCCCGTGCGTGTCGCCGCCGAGGATAACCTTCATCCGGTAACCCCCTTCTCGAAGTAGTGGCGGAAGCACGCGACGACTTCATCGACGGTTATGAGACCGGAGGCAACGGCCTCCTCGAAGTAGTGGCGGAAGCACGCGACGACTTCATCGACGGTTACGAGACCGGAGGCAACGGCCTCCTCGATAGCACCGCGCGGCAACTGCTCGTCCTCCCTGCGGTCATAGGAGAGCAGGTCGGTGACCATGTCTTCGACGGCACCGAAGATGAGGGCGCGCTCTTCGAGACTGCTCACCCTTCCCCCTCGACCGCATCGCGCAGTGCTTCCGAATCGAACCAGGAATTCCACCAGTCGTACCGCTTCGCTTTGTCGAGGCGCTTCTGTTCCGCGCGAAGCCTGGCATGCTGGAGGGCCTGGTATTCGAGCGAGTAGAGGGCGCCCTCGCCGGAGGGCGGCGCCTCGCCGCGACGTGTCTGTCTCACGGCTTCTCCTCCTCCGGCGGCAGGATCCCGACGCGCCGCGAGGTTCCCTCATCGAGCGGAACCCCGTCATGACCGAGGAGCATCTGCAGGAACATCTTGATCTCGTCGTCGGTGAAGTCGTGCGCTTCGTCGATGACGAGGCGGGCCGGGATGCGCTCCTCGCCGGGCGAGAGGAAGGCAGGGATGGTGTCGCCGGGCGGCTCCAGCGGGGGCATGGTGCCGCCCGCGCTCACGTCGTCGGCGGTTTCGCCGCGCTCCGCCAACAGGGCGCGGCGTGCCACGGTATACGGTTCGCCGGTGGCGGCACAGCGCGCCCGCACCCGCTTCTTGAAGTTGTGGTCCTTGGTCATGCCGGGTCTCCTTCCGGTCCTTCGACGCGCTCTGCCTCGCCGGTGGCGTTGACAGCCGTCCCGCTTTCAGGCCATATGTAACCGGCGGCATAATGGCGATTCACCTCGGCGGTGATGCTTCCGATGAGGCCCTCGATGATGACGATGGCGTCGCGCCCCGCCTCGACCGCAATGGCCAAATGAATCGGCGCTATCGGCTCCATCCGGTTCATCATCGCATCGAGCCGGTTCAGCTTCGACGCGATGGAGTCCGCCAGCACCCTCGCGGTGAACGCGTTCATGGAGGTGTCACTCATCGGTCCCCCTCCATTCCGGCGCAGGCTCCCGTCCGGCGCAGGCCGCATGCACGCCGACAGCGGCGCCGGACGCCCAATCGCCCGAGTTGCGCTTCCTCGGCTCGATGCCGACGCACACCAGCGTCATCGGCACGTCCGCGAGCTGCTCATCACACACAGGGCACTCGCGCTCGTAGAGCGGATGATTCACGTCGAGCGTGCGGACGCCCCCGACGGTGTGAAGCGAAACGTCCATGGGAACACGGACAGGAATCATCGACTCTCCTCCCTCTGGATCATGTTCAGGATGACGGCATAGTCATCCGCGTGCTGCTGAGTCTGCCGTACCTCGCGAGCCAGGGCACCCGCTTGGCGCGAGAGCGCCGACAGCGCACGGCTCTGCTGCCGCAACCGGTGCGCCCGCTCTGTCAGCTGGGCGTGCTTCAGGCGCAACTCCGCCATCGTCAACGGCATCACGACTTCGCCGCCACCTTCCAGACGCAGAAGTCGCGATGCCACAGCAGGCCGAACCCGTTGTGCCCGCAATCGCACCCGATCGTCACAACCCCCTCGGACGCCACCCGAGGCCAGATCTCGGCCCACTCCTCCGGCGACACCGCCGACGCCGCCAGCGAGCGCGCCGCCTCGTCCTCGGCGAGAGCGTCCAGGAGCGTCCGCACGTGGGCCATCAGCGCCCGCACGCCCTCGACCGTGAAGGCCTCCCCGGAGAGCGGCGCAGCCTCCTCGACGGGCTCAGGCCGATTCCAGACGCCATCGAGGCGAATGCCCGGGTTGCGGAAGTCGATGGCAACGCGGGCCTGCGGCGGCACGGCCGGGCCGTTCACGGTCGCCGAGGTGCGCGGCAGCAGCTTCATGCTCCGGTCGCCCGACGCCATCGTCTTGAGGCGGTTCCCGGCGAGCTTCTCGTAGGCGAGGACGTCCCGGTCCATCCGCCAGGTGCCCTCGCCGCCGAAGGGCTCGTCGCCGCTGCCCTTCTCGCGGTCCCACAGGACGCGCCCGTTCGCACCGAGCACCTTCCAGAGCACCTGCCCGTGCTCATAGTCGGACCGGTAGGTGTGGATCGCCATCGCGTCCGGGTAGGCATCCCGGACCATCGCGGTGATGCGCACGAGCAGTGCACCGGCGAGGGCGGTCTCCGCTTCCCGCACGGCCTCGTTGATCTTCTTGTCATACACCGTCGTGTTCCTCTCGGTACTCCCGGTCATCCGCTTCAAGCTCGCGGATGCGCTCCTGCAATGCGGCCATCTGCGCCCTGAGCTCGGGGTCGGACGGAGGCGGCTTCGAGACGATGAGAAAGTTGATGAGCCGGATGAGGATCCAGATCGGCATGGCCGCCTCCCAGAAGAGCCCCATCCAGAATGCGGCGAAGGCATCGCTGGCACGATCGAAGTTATTGAAGCTCTCGGTAGCCTTCTGCGCCTGATGCTCGGACGTCAGTCCGGCGAGGAAGCCGTAATCCTTGGAGTTGTCCCTGACGTACTTCTCGATGCTCATCTTGCGCCAGCGGGCGAAGAGGCCGCGCATCACCAGCAGTGCCACGCCGATGTGCACCAAGGTCGCCCCGAAGACGATAAAAAAGATGCCCACGCTATGCACTCTTTCCTACCGAGTAGTACACGCGCCGGTAATCGCTGATGCGATAGACCGCCACGCGATCCATGAAGCGCAGTACGTGCAGGGCATGTTCAACACGTGCCCTATTGAGCTTGGTTCCCCTCTCAATATCCTGGTCCGACATCCCCGGGTTTATCTTGATCCAGGTACCGACGGTTGCCATGTCGGTGAACTGCTGCCAGTTGACTGCCAGGTTCAGCACCCTCACCCAGCGCCTGATGCTCTTCATCGGCGCATTCCGCACTTCCAACATGTCCATGGCCACCCACCTCCGTCCATGATTATCGGTAGCGATCGCAGTCGTCAGAGGTCCACGCAGTCTCTCGATAATGCAGATACGCGTAGACCTCGTCCAGCCACGGCCCGGCCCCGGACTCCCAGTACATCCCCGAGGGTCCGAGTATCACGACACTATCATTCATCGTCATGCCACGGAAGCGATAGTTCGAGCCACACGCCGGAGTTGTGATGGTCCATTCATGCGGATACTGGACCGTGGTCCAGAGATAGGTTCGGCAGGCCCAGTAAGACCACCCGATCAGATGATTCATGTGTCACTCGCGCGATACTCCGCCAGAGTGACACCTTCGCCACGCCTCATCTGCTCCAGTGATTCCCACAGGTCGTCCTGCTCCAGTAGTGCCATGTCACCCAGGCGGTACCAGAGGAGGGTCGCCTGGTCCGGGGTGAGTGCCGCCAGTCGCGCCAGCAGATCCCACCGGCGGCGGTCGCGCTTCGGCTGCTGGAGCCCACGGTGGCGTATGCGCCGAGCGCGTAGCGCGGAGCGCGCCCGGCGGGCCGATGCCTTCACCGCTTCTCGTCCCCTATATAGCGTCCGGCTCGCTCGGCGTCGGGGAGCGCCCAGTGACGGCACACCGCGTCGAGGATGTCGAAGAGGTCGACGACCTCCTGGTGCTCGGCGTAGAGCTCTCCCAGGATTGAGCACAAGCGCTCCGTCTCCTTCTCGGTGAAGGAGACACGGACTTCCCTGTACCCCGGGATAGAATTGCAGTAAGTGCGATTCATGGCAGTATCATCCATTCGCCCTTGTCGTCGCGAACGATCTTCCTGGCCTTGGCCATGGGGTCGACGCATATCTGACAGATGTTCCGGCCGTCGGGCAGCTTCACCCAGTCCGAATCTTCGGCTTCGGACTCGGCATTGTCGCCCGACTCGAAGTGCATAACCCAGCCTTCGACGGTGGCGAAGTGATTGCGCAGCTCCTCCCTGCATTCGTCACAGGCGATGACGTAGCACGGTTTCGGTATGATCGCCATTAGTTTCTCCGGAATACGTGTATGGCGGCGGAGCCGTTGAGCGGCGCGGCGGTACCGATGTAGTGGACCGCTTCGGACGGCAGCGGCTCGTCGGTCTTGAAGGCACGGAATTGGTACTTGAAGGGAACGAAGGCGTCGGTCTCCTCCTCCCCCTTCTTCCGCTTCTTCTCGTCGTTGTGGATGACGAAGATGTCGACGGTGCCGCTGATGCGCATGGCGACATGCAGGGTGCGTCCGTTGAGTGTGATGGCGTGCCACCGCCCGTCGACCGGCAGCGACACCCTCTGAATGGATGGCATAGGTCAATCCTTTCGCTGTTCGATATCGAAGACGAATCTGATGGTAAGCTCTGCACCGCTGTAGCGCGTTTGGCTGTAGGTCATGTCATGCAGATACATCGGCATGGAACGTCCATTCCAGAGGGTCACGTTGAATCTCTGGTCGGGGCCGGTGAGCTTCAGGGTGGGGATGTTCGGCTTACGCCGCCACGGCCACTTCATTCCTCTCGTCCCTTGAATTCTTTTTCTGCCTTCCATGCGGCAAGCTTCCGGCCGAGGCTTTCCACCTCACGTGGCGTGAGGTACATCCGGCCATAGGGGTCGCTGACGCCGAGGTCGAAGTCACCGCGCCGACGGATGCGCCAGCCCTGCCAGTGAAATTTCAGTCGGTAGATGATGCGATGGATCGGCCGCTTCATCTCTGCTCCACAGGGATGCGCTCCAGGGCGAAGAGGCCGTCGTCGGTGATGTTGTAGGTCCCGGCACCGAGGGGGTCGCGATACCAGGTGGCGTGGCCGGTGCCGACCATGATGGTCAGCGACACCCGGACGCGCTTGATGGACAGGCCGGTCTTGTAGGAGATGAAGTCCTGCGTCGAGTCCTGGTGGTCGGCGAGGTGGCGCCGCACCAGGTCGAGGGCTTCCAAGCGACGTCGGGTGTATCGCTGGAGGCGATGCTCGCGAAAGAGGATGATCACGGCGTCACTCCCCCACCTGATGGAATGACCGGCGGCGGCAGCATGGCGCGGACGTAATTGGGCCGTGAATCGTCCCACCGTCGGTCCGGGACGTACCAGCGGTAGGGTACGTGCGTCCAGCCGAGCCTGCGGAGCGCCACAATACGGTGGTGCCCATTCGCCATAATCGGGCCGCCGTCATATCGGATCTCGACTCTTTCGCGCAGGCCGTGCAGCTCGATCGAGGCCATGAGGCGCTGGACCTTGGCGCGCTCCTTGGCGTCGGTGTCGTACCAGTACTCGGTGGCCTTCCAGGACGAGTAGTCCATGGAGCAGATATCGTTGTCGTTGAAGCGGGACAGCGGCACGATGAGGCGGCGCCGCAGCTGCTCCGGTGTCGGATCGCGCAGCGGCATCGTCGGGGTGTAGCTCACGACTGCGCCCACACGTGGATGCGCCGCTCGTCCGGCAGGGCGACGATCGACGCGTTCAGCCAGTGCGCCTCCCCGCCCGGCCGGGACAGCGGCTCGATCACGTAGCGGCGATCGTCGTGCCGAGCGAGCTCGGTGCGCAGCAGCCGACCGACGCTGTCCGGGTCGAAGGGCCGCCCGATGGAGCTGACCTCGATGACGAGGTCGCCGGGGCGCGGGTGCGCCATGCGCTCCGCGAGGGCCATCGCCACATCGCAGGTCGGCGGCATGGCGGCGGCGAGGATCAGGCAGCGCCCTATGTTGTAGAGGAGCTCCTCGGTACTCGCTCCGGTCATGATGGTGCCTTTCTGTTTCCGGCTATGCCCGTTGCGTACAGGCGCAGGGCGCGCGCGCACGAGTAGGTCTCCTGTGCTTGCTGCTGCATCTCGTCATCATCGAAGCAGTCCTGCATGCGGCCGATCTTGTCGAGGACGTCGGCCGCCTCGCGGAAGTGCTTGGCCCGCAGGGCAACGAGATCGGGTTCCCACGGCGGTTCGGTGCGTGCCATGGCGAACAGGAGCTTGCGCCAAGGGGCGGTCATCAGAAGCTCAGATCACTGTCGGGGATGTCGTGCTTCGCATGCATCAGCGTACCGCGCTCGACGATGACGATACGCTGACCCTGCAAAGAATCTCTCTCGCTCGCGGAGAGATTCTCGATGTCGTCGATACCGATGGTCTCGATCACTTCGCCGATGATGGCGAAGCGCCCATCGGTCAACTCGAACATGTTGGGACACGGCGTGCTTCCGTGACGCTGTGGCGTGGTGCCGATGTGGCGTGCGATTCTCATCTTCATTTCTCTCGTCGATCGTTTCCTAGATCGTTCTCCCGGATCTGCCGATTCCACTCGTTATGATCGGAATCGATGTGCCCCTGGAGCGTGACGTTCTCACACTCCAACAACTCGATGTACTCGCACAATTCCTCAACCGTGGAGGCGATCCCCGGATCGATCGTCCGGCTGCGCTGCGTCCAGGCCCACTGCCGGATCTCCGCCATGCGCTCCGGCGTCACTCTTCTCCTCCTGCGGTGCAGTGATGCTGATGTAGTTGACGCCGTTGTCGAGGAGGCTCTTGATGATATGCGCCACCTCGGCCGAGGAGAGCATCCTCCGGCGATTCCGGGTGGTGCCGTTCCGCCCGGTATGAGTCACCATGAAGTAGCGGCTATTCTTCGATGCCATCGGCCACCTCCAGCTTCTTGATGATGCCGCGCAGGGCTATCCCGATGCCCATCGCGGGACCCATGCGAATGATCTCCGACGGGCTGCCGTCCCTGTTCTTGATGGTCAGGCCGTTGTTGTGGAATCCCTCCCACATGGCGCTGTCGGGGAACTCAACGAGCGCGTCCTCGACCTCAAGGCGACCGGCCTCGATGAGCGCCGGATCGTCCAGGACCGCCTGAAGCGCGGCGGCGATGTCTCCTCTGGTCGTCACAGTGTTACCCCTTCTCGTAGCAGACGGTCGAACTCGCTCTTGGTGATCCGGAAATGCCTGCCGATCCGCACATACGAGATGCGGTTGCTGTGCAGGTGCCGGTAGATCGTCATGGTGCTGGTGCGCAACCCCGCAGCGACTTCGGCGGGAGTGAGGAATTCCGGGAACGGCGTGTCAACTTCCATGCGAAGCCTCCTTGTAGGTGTCTTTGACAATCCTCTGGATAGCGCGACCGGCATCGGATAGCACAGCATCGTGCGGACCTTCGCCCCAGTCGTCCGGCGGAGCGAGGTCCGCCCACCCCCCGGCCTGGTCCAGGACGGCCTTGATGACGCTGTGCAGACGGTCCACCGAAGCACTCAAGGTCGCGATGCGCTCCGCGTCGGTGGCGTGCTGCTCCAGGACACGCTCCAGATCGGCACCGAGGCCGGGATAGCTGATGCCGTAGGCGTGATGCGCACCGACATAGCCGCGCATGCGCCTGACGACGAGAGCGAGCTCCATGTCCATCACGACTCCCCCTCGCTACCCCACGACGCGACAATGGCCTTGGCCTTGACGTCATAGTCGAGGAAGTCGAGATAGCACTTCGTCCGGCCGGAGTGGAATACTGCCGTGACGACTCCGCCCTTCGGCGTGGTGTACTCGGAGATCGCCTTCGCCGAATCGCGCATGATTCTCCCGCAGTGCACGCACTTATGGCTCCAGAAATCACGCGCGTCGCCGCCGCGCTGCGCCGCAGAGAGGAGGCCCTTCAGGTGCTCGTTGTGGCGCATCAGGCGGGCCATGATCACGGCATTGGTGGCGACGACGGCCAGCAGCAGCACCGACGTGATGAGGAATTCGATCGAGGCGAGCGTCATCGTCACTCCTCGATCTGGTAGATCGGCTGCCGGATGGTCTGCTCGACGTCGTAGCCCTGCCCGTCGGTATCGCGCCGGGCCTGATAGAGCTCCGTACGCAACTGCTTCACCTCGCCGTCCAGGCGCTGCACCTCGGCGCGGGCCGCAGCGTAGGAGGTCACCAGCGCCCGGAGACCCTCGATGCCGCGCGCGGCATAGGGCAGGCCCGCGTCGGCGAGGATGCCGTCGATATCCTCGCCATAGCCCGCGACGATCAACGCGAGGTCATGGACGCCGCGCGCACCGAGCGGAAACTCGATCCCGGCCTTGCGAAGCTCCTCGTTGACGCGCACCAGCTCATCTATCTGATCCTCGGTGCCCAGGAAGGCCGCGACGACGGCGGTGTCCTCGACGAGGACGGCCTGCACATCGCTGCTGAGCGGCACGGGCCACTCGCCAATGAGTGCGCCGTAGATGGCACGGCTGACACGGGGACCCAGGATGATGCTGGAGCCGGTACCGAGGCGCGTGACTTTGCTGTCGGACATGCTGTCCTTCTTTCTATGCGGTCGGGGAGGGGATGCGATCGTTGGGCGGTGCGACCGGCGCGAGAGCATCGTCATCGCCGCCGCCGCCCCTGCACCACGGGCACCAGGGCTGCAGGTGCTGATGCCGCGTGGCGACGGTGATGAAGATCGCGAAGACCGCGTTGACGAGCGTGCCAGCGACCTTCTCCTCCCAGGACTGGTAGGGAAGCAGATCCTCGGTCACCACCAGGGCCACCATCGGGCCGAGGACCCAGAGCGGATGGTGTCGCGCCTTGAGGAGGCGCCGATTGCGGCGCACCGCCGCGTCGGGATCCAGCGGCATCTTCGCCATGCACCGGTCGCACAGCTCCCGGTCGTGCTGCATGTAGGCATAGAAAAGCCCCATCAAGGCCGCGAACATGAGCAGGTTGACGATGCGCGGCATCTCCGGAAGCCACTGCATGGTGACGGTGACAACGATGAAGGCGTAGATCGCGGGCACCGCGAGATGACGGCCGTGCCGCCGACGATCCTCGCTGATAGTGATGTTCATCGGCGCAATCCTCTTTCCGTCGGAATCCCGTCAGTCGCGTTGAGGCGCTGCGAGTCGATATCGCCGACCGGCGCCGGGACACCGGACCGGCCGTCGATCTCGTCGATGATGGCCTGCGCCGCCGCCCTCGCCGCCACCGCACGCTCACGCAGGGCGTTCTCGTGCAGCATGCGGTGCAGCTCGGTGCTGTCGCTCATCGCGTGTTCCTGCTCTTCGCGCGGACCCAGGGAGCCACGACGCGGTGCACAGTGACGCTCCGGTCGGCCAGCTTCTGCCGGTTCTCCCGCTTCACGTAAGGCTCGCGGTGGCGCGGGTTGGTGTGCTCGTGGACCCAGATCGGGGTCGAATACACGCTCCAGACCAACTCGCCGTGCTCACGCACGCGCTTCAGCGGGTGCGCGATGCGCCGTGCTGCATTGCGGGGAAAAGCACTCATGGCTTTCCTTTCGTGGGTACCTCAGCGGTAAGTCGCTTCCAGGTTTTGCCACTGCGGATGCGACTGATTTCTGAACTATCTACGCCATACTGTCTAGCCAGTTCATCGTTCGTAGTACGCGTAAGGCGACTAGCGTAGATAGAAAGCACTTCCTGTTCGGTCAATTTAACGTTACGATGTTTTCTCTCAATCTGCGGTAGACCTCCTGTCAGATGTTTCCAGGACCTACCTCTGCGAATGCCATATACATGGTCAACAGTGATTCCATACAGTTCGGCTATTTCCGAAGCCTTGCAAATACTAAAGTAAACCGAGAGCACCTCCTCCTCGGTCAGTCTGGCATTTGGACCCTTCTTTCCACGTCGGTCCGGCGTGCGCCCCTTTGTCGCCATGTCATCCATGTTGTCTTTATGCGTACCAGGGAAGAGGTGCCACTCATTCACGCATGCAGGGATGTCGCAGGAATGACACACACACGGTGGCATCTGCTCATCTGACCAGCCATGGACTTGCTGAAACAGCCAACGATGAGCGTATGGGGTCTTGCGCTTTCCATCCTGATAGTAACTGCCGAGGCTAAATTCGCCGTAGCCGGAACCGCCTTTCGCGGCTTTCCAGATATGACAGCCAGCCGCATCAAGTTCCCACATCTCATTGAAGCGATTCATGAGGTCGCGCGAGATCTTGCTCACGGGCCGCCCATATCAACTCACCCATCCTTCGCAGACTTCGAACCCGAAGTCGTCGGTGATCCAGCAGACATGGTATTGCAGTTCCTTCATGGCGTGCAGCATAGCCGCTTCGCCGACCTGTGCGATAACGCTACCGAATGCTTCTAGCAGTGTCGGGTGGTGCGTCACCGTGGTGTTGCTATCATATGGCTCTTCGCTGACACAGCGGTACCAGATAACCGAAAAAGACATTGCTGCCTCACGATCGGGGGGTGGAGGCGCGTCGCCGATAGCGACGCGCCTTCCAGTACTCGTCCTACTTGGTGCTGTTCCTCGGTGTGCGGAAGCCGGGAACCTGCGTGTCGTCACTTCCCGGCTTCGGCTTGGGCTCGGCCTTGGGTGCACTGCCGGTCGGCGTGAAGCCGGGGACCTCCGGGATCTGCTCGTCGCCGCGCCACATGAGCTGCGCCACCGACTTGCGGTCCGTGTACCGGGTCCAGGCCTTGACGATCAGGGCGTAGGGCGTGGATCGGGTCCGCGAGGACGAGGCCCGCTTCTGGGGCGTACCGAAGGCTTCCCGCAGGCGCAGGCGTGCGTCGTCCCGGTTGAACCCGACCGCCCCGGTCTCCAGGCCGACGAGCCAGTCCGCGAGCAGGTCCCGGTATGGGCTGCGGCGCGCCTGGAAGAGCACGGCCGCGTGCGCGGACGCCGGGATCCCGGTCTTGCTGCTGACCTTGGTGGCCTCGTGGACGGCCCAGTCCAGGTCGTCGCCGTACTCGCGCACGTACGTGAGGATCTCCGTGTTGTCCATGGCGACGTTGCGGGCCTCGCGCGGGTTGTTCGCGGTGTAGCGCCGGTCCGCGATGACGAGGAAGCGCACGGCACCGGCGGTCGTGGTCGGGTGCGCCTTGTGCAGCAGCTGTGCCGCGCTGCGGCGGCGCCCGGTGTCCAGGACATCGAAGACGTCGCGTGCCTCACTCGGGTGCACCCAGAAGTGGACGGGCTGGCCTTCCTTGGTCAGCGGCGATCCGTTCTGGGGGATGAGCGCACCGATGACCTCGTCGGGCTGCGGCAGCAGCACGGCCCCAGCCACCTTGAGGGCCAGCAGGCGGGTCTGGCCGTCGGTGACCCACCCGTCGGTGTCGAACGCGATGCCCTGGTGGGTTTCGCGCCAGCCGCCCGGCCGCTGCATGAGTGCGGCGTAGCGGAAGGCGATCCGCTCGCTGATGCGCCGGTTCCGTTCGGGGCTGTTGCGGTACTCCAGCCAGTCGGCCGCGATGGCGGGGGTGAGGATCATCTTGGTGGGCTTGCTCGGGAGACGGAACTTTGAGTCCCCGGGAGCGGGTGTGGTCATGTCCGTGATCTTTCTGTTCGCTCGCTTGACTGAGGCCTAGTGGCCTCGCTTGGTGGTGCAGGTGCAGCTACGGCTGCGGCTGTGCGGGCGCCGGGTCCCGGGTCGGGACCAGCATGGCCTGGGTGGCGAAGGCGGTCGCCTGAGCCCGCTCCAGGACCACCTTGGCGGCGTCCCTGGTCTCGGTGTGAACCCGGCTGGTCTCGCGCTGCCACGCCTCGTAGGTCAAGCGGTCGGCGCCATCCCAGGCGGGCAGCTCCAGCTGCTTGGCGGCGATGGCCGCCTCGTAGGCCTCCCAGGTCGCATCGGTGGTGTCGTAGTAGACCTTCTCCGCCTCCGCAAAGGCGTCCTCGAAGGCGCTGTTCCCTCCGTAGGGCAGCAGGTACTCGGCCGCCCAGCTCCAGTCGAAGATGCCCGCGACCGCGACGCAGGCCTCGACGGTGACCTCGACGCCGTTCGGGAAGTGCGACTGGAACAGCTTGCGCTGCGTGGTGCAGGCGTCCTTCTCTTCCAGCAACTCCAGGGTGATGAACATGATCGTTTCCTTCCGTTCGCTCGCTTGGTGATACAGGTAGCTACGGCCGTGCGGGTGCCGAGTCCTGGGTCGGGACCAGCATGGCCTGGGTGGCGAAGGCGGTTGCCTGAGCCTTCTTCAGGACCGCCAGGGCGGCATTCGCGGCTTCGGTGCGCACGCGCCGAGGCTCGTACCGCCACACCGAGTAGGCCTCGTGGTCGGCGCCATCCCAGTCGGACAACTCCCGCTGCTTGGCCTCACAGGCCGCATAGAAGGTCTCCCAGGCCGCCTCGACGATGGGGTGATAGACCTTCGAAGCCGCCAAGTAGGCTTCCATGTAGAGGTCGTATCCCCCGTAGGGCAGCAGCACTTCGGCCGCCCAGCCCCAGTCGAAGACGCCCGCGACCGCGACGCAGGCCTCGACGGTGACCTCGAACCCGTCCGGGAAGTGCGTCTGGAACAGCCCCCGCTGTTCCAGGCAGGCCCGCTTCTCTTCCAGCAATTGCAGGGTGATGAACATGGTCGTTTCCTTCTGTTCGCTCGCTTGGCTACGGCCCGGCGGCCTCGCTTGGCTAAGGCCCGGCTACCAGGCCGGTCGCTGATGCAGGTACTCCGCCATGGCCCTGGCCATGGCCATGCCCGTCGCCTCCTGGAGGTAGAGGAACTCGCCGCCCGGATTGGCTTCGAGGAAGTACCACGCCCCGGCCGCGTCGCCGACGAAGTCGAAGGCGCAGTACGCGAGCCGCTCCTCGCGCATGTAGGTCCGGAGCGCTTTCGCGACATGGCCGGGTGCCGCTATCGCGCTGTAGCTCTGGTCCTCACGCCGCGCCGTGCGGACATCCAGCCCGGGGGCGACGATCTTCACAGGGAAGAGCCGCTCGCCGATCGCGACGATCCGCGCATCCCACGCCTTGTCGATGCGGCGCTGGAACTGGTGCATCGCCCCGGCGACATCGGACAGGTCGGCGCCGGGCAGCACCGTCGTGGTGGGGATGAAGAGGGTGCGCTTCTGCCGCATCGCCTTGACGACCACATCCTGGTAGCGCTGGACGAACTTCGCTGCGGCGAGGGGATCGTTGGTGAGGAGGGTCTCGGGGGTGTTCAGGCCGAGCCTGCGGGCCAGGGTAAGCTGCGGTGCCTTGAGGCCCGCCCTGGCGGCCGTGTCGGGATCGTTGACCCAGACGCGGACCCGGGCGGCGCGGAGCAGGCCGAGCAGCGCTGCCTGGTTCTCATCCGCGACCCAGGCCTCGTCATCGTCCTGGATGCCCTCGGGCATGGTCGGCTTGCGCCACCATACGGAGGTTCCAGGCCCGACCTCGATGGCGCGATGCGGGGTTTCGATAATGGTGCGCCAGCCGCCCTCCGCATCGAGCGAGGCGGTGATGATGTAGTCGGTGTGCAGGTCGGCTGGATCAAGCCTGATGACGGTGTCGGGATCCATGTGCCGGACCACGGAGTCGGCCGTCAGGTCGCCGTCATTGGTGACGATGACCGTGCTGGTTCTCATCACGTGGGGTCTTTCTTCGTGCCATCGGAGTTGACGGTGTAGGTGTCGCCGAACATCTCGATCTGGTCGACGAGGGCGCGCCCGTCCGGCGTGACATTGAACTGGCGCTCCGGGTCGTAGCGATGGACGGGATACGGCGGCGCGACCGGCGGCGTGGCGGACATTCTGCGGGTCAGGATGAAAGGGGTCACTGGTTCGCCGCCCAACGAAGCAGTGACTTGATGTCGCCTTGGGCGACCTGGCCGCGCTCGCTGAGAACGCTGAGGGTCCAGCCCGTGGCGGTGCGGTCGGCCCTGGCGATGGCCAGGGCGTTGCCGGTGCCGATGAGGCTCGGCCAGATGTCCGCGACCTGGGTCTGGGTGCTGCCGGTGTTGTCGTAGACCTTGACGCTGACCTTCGCGGCCTTGTCGAAGTCGCTGTTCTTCTTGTAGGCGGCGACGACGAAGACGATGCGATCGATGTGCGGCGGGATCTTGTCGAGCTTCATCGAGATGAGCTCGTCATCGCCCGAACCCTTGCCGGTCTGGTTGTCGCCGCTGTGCGTGACACTGCCGTCGTCCATGGCGTCGGTGACGTCCAGTCCGACATAGCGGAGCGGGTCCGCTCCGGCCATGAGGATGCCGAAGGCGTCGAGATCGACACCGACCTTGCGCTTGAGCTTCCCCATCACGCCGCCGGACGAGCCGCCGGTGGCATCCCAGCTGAGGCCCACGGCCAGATCGGTGATGCCGGTGAGGTCAGCGGCGCCGTCGGCCTTGGTGAGAGTGATCGGCATGCATGTCTCCTGTGTCTATCTGCGCGGCTTGCGCTGGCCACCCCGGCGCGGCTTCTGGCCGAGATGGAAGGTGGGAGAGACGGGGCACGGGAAGACGGTGGTCTCCTGCCCTCCCTCGATGCTGCGGAAGCGCAGGCGCTCGCGCGCTTCCTTGCGGGTGGCGTACTTGACCTTCCCGCAGCTGGAGCAGAACTCTTCAGGGGAGGGGCTCACATCGGCTCCTGGGGGGACCCCACTGGTAGCGGCCGACGGGGGGATGAAGACCAGCTACCAGTGGGGCGTTTCTGGGGGTGCTTCTAGTGGTGCTTCTACAAGCTAACACTACGGGACATGACACGCAAGGCGTCACAGTGGACTACTTTGGAGTTGTTTTCCGGCGGCGCCGGGGGCCGGTGCGCTGATGGCAGATGACAGTACTCGTTGCATCGCCGCGCGCGAGGCACCACTTGCAGCGCCATGTGTCATACCAACGAAAGAACTCGTGCACTAGACGCCTCCCCCATCACCGGTCCACACGATCCATTCGCTGAAGGTGCCGTGGCTCTTCGACTTGGCCACGCGCCGTTGCTCCAGCTCTTTGAGGGTGGCACCGTGGGCGGCGCACAGCGCACGGATGACTTCCTGAACGTCTGCCAGCTCGTCGATGGCGAAGATGTCCGAGTCCTTGGCGAGGAAGCTGCCCACCTCCTCGCGCAGCCTCTCGTAGAGCCTCAAACGCCGTTCGGCGGGGCCAGCCCGATGAGTCACCGGGTTGGCCCCGCCGTTTCGGAGCAGATCAGGAACCTTGTTGCGTACGAGCTTGGCAAAGCTCACTTCTGCTTGATACCCCAACTCACTTGAAGGCGGCCGATATTGACGAAGATGTGCTCGTTGGTATCGAAGGTGCCCCGGGCACGGCCCAGCTCCAGCCAATTACGAGGCCAAAAGCTGATGCCGCGCGTAAACCCGGCATTCCCCTCATTGACGTAGTGCCAGCGATAGGTCCAGGTCAGTCCACCCGGTGGTTTGATCCCCATCACTCGTCGCAATACCTTCCGATGACCTCCGGCCAAGTGCGCGGGTCGAGGTCACCCCGGTGATTGTCGCAGCGGCGCATGCCGTTGCGCTTGACTACCGCACGCTCCCCGCAGCGCGGGTTCGGGCCCATGCCGAGGACATCGCCCCGGCGGTGCGTGCAGAACTCCTCAACCCTGGTGTAGATCAACACCCTTTCCTCCCCGGCGTCAGGCGACGGCTTCGATGGCGTCATTGCAGTGGTACTCCACGATATCTCTGAGATCCTGCAGGGTGTTCTGGGCGCAGAAGAGCTCCCCGGCAGCGAACACAGGCAGCCCCAGGGCATGCGCCGCCCAGGCCGCGATCTCCCAGACACCCCCGAGATCATCACGGACATAGCCGTAGAGCCACGACGACGGGTCATCCGACGCGAATTCCGCACCGGCGGCGATGACGGCCCACCCCGCAAAGCAGAGCGCTGTCCCGCACCCGCCGCCGTCGCGCGGAACGCGATAGTGACCCTGATTCCATTCGCCCCTGAAGGTCGCCGACTCCACCAAGGACATCGTGCGCCGAAGCAACGCCGTGTTCGGCATCACTGCACTCCCTTCGGCGGCGGCGGCAGGCGCACACCATTCGGCACGGACAGCGGCGACTGGGTCGTCACGGACATGTGCTCGTAGCAGATCGGGGTCACCGGGGACTGCGGCATCGCGCACAGCGTCACAGCCTTGCGAATGACCGGCCGCTCCATCCCCTCCGGTCGCGCCGACGCGATGGTCTGATCCCACACCTTGCACTCCATGACGCAGGGCAGGCACATCAACTCCATTAATTCTCCCTCAGGTGAAATCTTCGCATGCGCTGCCACCCCTCACCGTCGGTAATACTCGACGGGAGGGTGACAACCTCATTGCTCCAGTAGGCATGGGCATTGCGGTGAGCTTGCGCCCATCGACCTACAGTAGCGACATGGTGATAGTACTGCGATTCGCCGCACGAGCATTCCCAATGCGTACCGTGGGAAACGGTCGTATGAGCAATCATGTGTTCCGTACGGCAGCGAGGATGTCATCGAACTCGTCGGCATCATCGGCCTTGATGACAAGCCACGCCGCATGCGCCAGAGCCTCGGGCTTGGTCATGCGCTTCCACGGCAGCATGACGACGATCTCGTCGGCGAGAACATCGACGAGCTGATGGTTGACCGTGTCAATGCCCATGGCTGTCCTTGATTCGGTTGTCCAGGTCGGGATCGTCGTCGCGGTAATCGATGTGGGGGATACCGGCCATCACCATGGCCCCGCAGTAGCGGCAATGGTACTGCCCCATGGACGCACCCTTGAGCTGCTCCGGATCCCAGGGCCACGGGCAGCGCTCGCCCGCCTCATTCAGCGGCGCCTCGATATTGAGGTACCTCGGCTCGGTGAGATCGATATCGATGGCCTCGACCGACGTGAAGTCGGTCCACTTCATTCCGCACCCGCATTCTGCATGATCAAGCCGATCACGAGCTGCATCGCCTGCGCCGGTGTGAAACCGACATTGACATAGGCGGCGTAAGTGTCCCGGTGCAGCTGCGCCATGGCGACGATATTGCCGAGCGAAGGGACTATCGGGGTCGGTTGCGGATCCGGGGGACCCTCGTTCGCGTCCTGGGTCACTACGCCTCCTCCAGCCAGATCACGATGGCCTGATCCAGATCGAGGCGATTGATGGCATTCGCGACGGCCTCGCCGATGTGCGGGGTGTCCGTCTCCTCGATCTTGTACTCGGCCTCGCCACGCTGAATCGGAGGAAGGTTGACCTCCAGGTTGCTGTCACCGACCTCGACGATGCCTATGTTGACCGTGGCCATTACTTCCCACCCTCGCTGTCGGCGAGCTTCTTCTGCGCCCAGGCCGCGCGTGCCGCGACAGCTGCGGCTACAGCGGCGATGGCGGCGGCCAGCCAGCGCCGTGACTTTGACGTGCTCATGTCGACTCCCGGAAGGTGTTGTGGGGGGCGGATCCATCATCCAGTACCGGCGTCACCTCGTGGAAGTCGAGGCGCCGGTCGACACCGAGGCGACAGGACGCGCCGTCGCCCCAGGCCATGAGAGCCTCACCGGTCGGCCAGACATGGACGCACCGGTAGGTGATCGGGTTCACGTCCTTGTCGTGCCGGTAGAGCTTGCCTACCTCCCACCTCAGCGGCGGCGTGGCGACATCATGGCATTCGCACAGGCAGCCCTTGCCGTCGTTGGTGCAGCCGCCGTCCATGGAGGCGTGAAGGCGTATGCCCGTGTCCCCGCCGCACTTGATGCTCAGGTCCAGACGCCGAGCCTTATTGACGGCCTTGACGATGTGGTCGTGTAGCGTCTGCTCGCGCATCTTCTCGCGAAGGTCGCGATCCAGCGGGAAGTTACCGACGCTCATGGCATTCCATCTCCTTCGGGGTTCATTGATCGGGGCGGGTCGGTGCAGATCTCCCCATGCTCAGCCCGGGGCACCAGGCGAGGTGCAGAATGCCGGAGCCGGTCCGAGTCATGGTTCGCGGGACGCCGCACTGAGGGCACCCCACGGGTGACGACTCTGCGACGGAGTACATGAGGACGGCAGCCAAGGTGTTCATCGCGTCGGCGATCGTCCGAAGGTTCTTGCTAATTTCCCGTGCCGACTCCGGGGTCAGCTCCAGGCGGTCAGGCACTGGACTCCCCTTGGTGCTCCAGCGCGTCGGCGCGGTCGAGCGCTGCGGCAATCCACGCGCCCATGGGGCGCAGGGTGGTGCGCTTCAGCTCGTCCATGTAGGCGATCACGTCAGCGGCACGGAGCTCGCCGTCGTCCTCGGCGGCCCCCTGAAGGTAGGTCCGCAGGGTCGCCCAGGCGGTGCTCCAGTCGACCTTCGGGAAGGGCTCGATACTCTCATCCATGCTCGTCTTCCTGCCTTTGACTGGAGCGGATCCGCACGCCCGGCAGAGCGGTGGTCTCTGGCGTTGCCTTACCGAGCGCGTTCGGAAGATCCAGTTGTTGCATTGATTGCAGCGTGGTCCGCGAGCATGGACGGCAGCTAGGGTTGCTTCCCAGTTCATATCAATCTACCTTCTCTGCGGCGTCGCAGCAATCACACCGAGGAACGATATGACCGTTGAAGATTCGGTTGTGCTGCCCGCAGTCGACCATGCAGTCGGGGCACCACCAATAAGCCCATCTGTTCCACGGGGAAGGCTCCTGGCGCACGTGACGAGGGGGCAGTTCAGTGCCCTTCAGCATGCGCGCTCGATGTCGACCCGGGCGACTTCCGGGAAGCCTGATTTGATTCATTCATGCTTGTCGATTCATATCTGGCGCTCCAGTGATGGAGCGCCAGTAACGCAGAGTGACTCGAAGAGGAAGGAGGAGTAGAAGCAATATCACCCCCCTTGGGCTGCGTTGAGAACGCAGCTGCGACGCCGAGAGCGCCGACGATAGGAGACAGGATGACGGTCTTCAGCCAGATGGGCAGGCGAAGCCAGAATCGAATCACGCCTTTCACCTCCACTGATCCCAGCCCGGCCACCGATAGCCATAGACGGTATACCAGGCACCGAAGCCAACGACGGCGGCGTCGAGGATTGTCCAGAAGACGGTATAGCGGTGAGTCACGAAGTCATGCGAAATGGCACCGAGCTGCATTGCCGACAGAACCCCCCAGAGCCAGCGACTGAGATTGTTCACTCATCCTCCCATTCATCCCAAGCGATGCCGAGCTTCTCCATCTCGGCGGCGTAAGCAGCCAGGCTATCCTGGCACTGCTGACACAGGCCCGTGATGCGATACTCGCTCTCGGAGATCTCATCCGTGAAGCCGGTCAGCGGCTCGCCGCAACCGAGGGGTGCCGGAATGCAGTGCCCCGGCACGGGTGGGTCCTGCCCTTCGAAAAGGTCGAACCAGCGGTCAACCGTCATCGTCCCTCACCCAGACATCCTGATAGGCAACCCCAGGAGGGGCCGTGCGGTAGGCGGTCGGCAGCTCAGGAAAGATCTCCTTCTCTATCGTGGCCGTCTTCACATAGTCGAGGCGCGAGCGCTTCGAGAGCTTGACCTCGGTGAGACAGAGCCACTTGGCGCCGCTCCAGATGGCATGGATGAACCACACGATGAGGATGCCCCACCACATCAGGAAGGACAGTCCGGCCGGGACATCATCCTCCCTTCCGTTCTGATTGAAGATGTCCGGATAGAACCTGCGACCGATCCTCGTCGTGACCACGCCGCATGCGGTGTAGCCCAGAAGGGAAAGCACGATAAGCATGGCGATCATGATGCGACCCTGTCGTTGTGGATGAATCCGGCGGTGGCGACAACACCCGCATACCAGACCGCGACGAAGTCGGGCCAGAAGGCGTGAAGCATCAGTAGCTTCAAAACAACCAGGCCCCACGTGGCATAGGTGGTGACGCGGAGCCAGCGCCAGTAGGCGCCGAGCCATCGCTGCAGCGGGTTGCGCACCTCGACCATGAGCGGCACCAGCAGCACCGCCGTCATGGCACCGAAGGGAACGAGGCTGTGGCCGACCGCGTTCGAGAGGATGCTGTTCGGCAGGGCAATGACGATGCAGATCAGTACCGCGAGGAGCGTGATGGTGATGAGCGCGGCTGTGCGCAGGACCCACAGGGCCACCTGCCGCCGGGGGACCTCCGCGTCGCCCGCGCGGTGCGCGCCCCGCACGGGAGGGTCGATGCGCGTCATGGGCTCGGTGGGCATCTCGCGCCCGTCATACTGCGGCATCGGCGCGGTGTCCTCGCCGACCGGGCCGGTGACGTCGGGCGCCCCGCCCTGCGGCTCGGTCCAGCCCGGGTGCGGCGAGTCGGGGGATTGCGGCCTCTGCGACAGCGAGCGCCGCCACAGCCCGTTGCCGCCAGGGTTGCCCGGCGGCACCGCGAAGCTCGACGCGACGCCGGGCGGCTCCGCCGGTGCCGACGGGTGCGAAGCGAGGATCGTGTCGGCGAGACCACGCACCTGATGCGCGTGCTCCAGCAGCTCCTGGTCCCACGCGGCGAGGGCGGCCTGCGCGGCATGGAAGGCGGCGCGCAGACGCTCGCGATGCTCCAGCTTGGCGGCCCACTCGTGCGAGAGCGCATCCAGCGGAGTCTTGTGCTCCGACGGAGCCTCGGCACCCTGGTCGTCGGTGTCGGTCATGTTGCAGGGTCCTCTCGATGGTGCACAGTCCGGTAGGCGCCGAGGGCGTCGAAGGGGCGGCCTTCGGCGAGTTGCCGCAGCAGCTCGATGGCGAGGGGCGCGCTGGTGAAGAAGAGCTCTTCGGCCTCCGCGCTGGTGAGGCCCAGCGCCCGAGCCGCGACCATCTTGATGTCGCCGGTCTCACCGGTCGTGGGATTCTCGGCCATGGCGATGGAGCTGAAGCCTTCCCTCTTGAGGGTGCGGAGGTTCCAGCCGGTGAGGTGCAGCGCCCATCCGGCGGCGCACATCGTCGTGCCGCAGTCCAGCTCCTGCCGCGCGGCCGGGAGGCACAGCTCTTCCTCCTGGGACTCCGAAGCCCACCAGCGGGCCATGTTGAAGTGCTCGCCCTTTTCGGCGATGAGCAGGATCTCGGCGGCGAGCTCCTGCCGAGTCCTCGGAATGACGTCAATCATGATGCCTCCCAGGCATGCTCGGTGGCGGGATCGCCATCGGTGTAGAGGTGCTGCTTTGGATGATCAGTGCCACGGTTGCAGAAGAAGATCTCCCGCGAGGTGAATGCGGAATGCGACAGGCACCTCGGGGTGCACACATGCCGGTCGCCGCAGACGCTCCGATGGCGGCACGGGCACCCGATCTCGCACCCGATATGCGGCATAAACGCGTCGGCCGCCCTAGCGCAAGGCCCGCAGATCACGCTTCCTCGCTTTCAGCAGACTCGGTAGAAGTGACATAGCCACGCGCCTCATAGCGGGCCGCGCGACACGGAGCGCACGCCGCATAGGTGTGCGGCTCCCCATCCTCATCGAGCTCGACGACCTGGATATCGTTGCGGTAGTGCATGTTGGCGCCAGCCGTGGTGCCGCACTGACCGGTCCAGTTCGGAAACGATTCGGGCTTGTCGATCGTGTCGTAATCCCAGTAGAGCGTCGGCGCATAACCCAAGCCGGTCATCGTCGCGCGCGTCTCTTCGGCGAGTTCGGGATCGACCCCCATGGACTCGGGGGCATTCCCCGCCAGCGCCTCATAGACGCTGCAGACCGCTTCCGCAATCTCGGTCTGGTAAGGCCTGCGGCCCGTGTCGCACACGCGCGTCAGGATGTCGGGCGCACACTCCATCCGGTACGCGACCCACCAGGCCGGGTAGCCGTCCGCACACAAGGCCTGGATGCGGCGCTGGAGACCGACCTCGGTCCAGGGCGGCTCCACCGCCAGAATCGCTCTCTCGGTCTCGGGGTCAACCCCGGATGATCTGCTGCCGAGCTTACGTATCGTCTCGGGGGAGATGTAGAAGCCCAGCCGCTTGGCATACCTCGCAATGTCGGGATAGGACAGGCCGACATTGCGAAGATGATCTCGCCAAACGATTGCCGGGCCCGCTGGCACACCAATCATTTTCTTCCTCGTGGTGAGGGCAGCGGCCGAATGGGTTTGACATTGACAGGCAACGGTCGCTGCGGTTCGGGCACAGACTGGAGCCGAGGAGGCTGCACTACTCCCTCAGACTCGGGGCACTTGCAAGATGCGCAGGTGCACCGGAACGGCTCATGGCTGACGCAGGCGATGCAGTAGCAGAGACAGAATCCATCGTTGAGATGGGGACTTTCGTGGCCGCCGGTGCCGTTCATCTTCCTTTTCTATTCGCCTATAGTGAGAACGATGGTGCCGTGCTCTTCCGCCAGCGTCACGCTCTG
>Ga0307508_10000079_pt1 | contig 112677 bp, 132 predicted proteins | sample 9_EM_MG_FD_203089 | JGI IMG/M metagenome (GOLD analysis project Ga0307508, IMG submission 203089) | Populus trichocarpa ectomycorrhiza microbial communities from riparian zone in the Pacific Northwest, United States - 9_EM | ecosystem: Host-associated > Plants > Roots > Unclassified | place... | reverse complement strand
GGAATTTGCCATTGGCCAACTCGTGCGCATTTAAGGCAGCCAACCAAACCGCTTTATACCCCCCCCCCCCCCCCCCCCACCCAACCTAGCTCGCACCACAGCTTAACCTCCCTCATCCACCGAATACATACCCACCTCCAGTATTGGTTTGTCCGCCCTTGAGTGCAACCTTGAAAGTGTTTACTGCCTTAACTGGTGCTGATTCCACCGACGATAGGTTCCTGACATATTCTCCGCATTTACCCATCCAGTCGTAACCTCTTGGTTGAAGTATCCCTGCGGTAGCATCAGATATCCCGCACACACCAACGCGCGTTTCTCCAAACACACACAGGATACCTCCCGCAACATCGGAAAGCTTCAACATCGTCGACCCGAATTGCTTGCGCGGGGGCAACATCGACATAGTCAGCATCGGGCCGTCTCCAGCATCTTCTCGGTGAAATATCACCCGGCGGAAGTGGTGGCACAACTGGCTTCCATTCTGCCGAACATCTCGGCGCCCGAAAGTAGCGCTCGGTATCTCTCGAACGACATCATGGACACATACACGCGATACCCTCCGACCGCCCATCACGTCCACGGTCCGGCTGGATCGTACCCGCCGCAACACGCCGTAGCAACGGGTCCTACCGGAAACGGCGGCTCTCCACACATCACAAACACCGGCATGCACCCGGCGGGGAACCATTCGACCGGGTTGCACTCGCAACCCCAACCCCAGACGTACTACAGCAACGGCCATCAGTATGTGCCGATGGCCCCCGGAGCGGGGGCTCCATATTTTACACCCAATATGAGCGATAGCATGCCGGCCACGGGGGCCGGTTCGAAAGGCTCGTCAAGGACCGCCGCGAAGGTAAAGCAGGAGAGAGTGCAGCAGCAGCAGCAAAGGTCACCTCGGACGGCGACGGCGGCTGCGTCTCATGGCGGACAGAACCAGTCGTCGGGGTTGCCGTCGGCGAGCCAACAAGCGGCGACGATGTCCGGCCCCGCCGCGGCCAGGCGGATGAGCCAGCAGCAAGGACCGAGCGGCAGCCCAGCGATCCAGCATGCCCAGCCCGCGAATAGTTCACGAACCTCCGCCCCACCGCAGCCGACAACCCCCCAGCAGCAGCAAGCGCCGCCACCGGTGCAGCAGCCTCCTCCACCTCCCCAGCAACCTTTGCAGCATACCCCGGTACAACCGCACCAACAATCACCCGACGTCGTCCCCGCCGAGGAGACGCCGCTCTACGTCAACGCAAAGCAGTTCCACCGGATACTCAAACGGCGCGTTGCCCGACAAAAGCTGGAGGAGGCTCTGCGTCTCACATCGAAGCAACGGAAACCCTACCTGCACGAATCACGGCACAACCACGCCATGCGGAGACCACGAGGTCCGGGCGGAAGGTTCCTGACCGCCGAAGAGGTGCAAGCAATGGATAGGGAGAAGCGCAGTAGCGCTGGCGCTGGAGGTGGGGTCGGTGGCGATGTTGGAGGAATTCCGGACGTGAAGGAGGTTGAGAAGCCGAGCAATGCCCCACGAACACCGAACAACAAAGGAACGCAGCAGCTCCAGCAGCAGCAGCAGCAGCAGCGTATGGCAGCCGGACACCCACCATCGAGCGGCTCCCTGAAGAGAAAGGCCGGGCACTCAGGACTGTCACAATCGAGTCCGCTCAAGAAACCGAAGGCTGGGAATGGGAGGATGCCCATGCGAATTCCCGGAGGCAGCGATGACGAACTAGCCATCGGGGACGAATAAAGGGCGGACGCGTTGTGGGAGGGCTGGGGGTGGGAAGTGGGTACGATTGAGGCCGCATGAAGGGAACGGATGGGGGATCAGGTTGTGGAGAGGCTGTTTGCGGGGGAGGGGGAAGCTTAGACAGCATGTTTTTGGCTGGGAACGATCGCATTCACACCATCTGATGGACAGTTTGCCTCCAGAACTGTCCACATTACCCCCCTCCCCTCCCGTTACGACGTGATGCCGACACGAGACCCATGACCTTTGCTCGAATAGAAACAGGCCTCTTTTCCGGATGGCGCTTGTTTCTTTCTTATGTTTTTTTTTTCTTCTTTCGATTTGGAGCCTTTTTAGCGGGGATTTTTTTCTTTTTCTTTTCACTCTTCCACATCCATACAAGAAAAGCCCATCCAAGAAACATGGACCGGCATTGGGAACCAATCTGACGGCGTTATATTCCATTTCCTCTCCCACCTCAAGACTTGTTTTGCCCGCGAGATTTCTTCCCATTCTCTGTTAACGGATTCCCTTTGTTTATTCTTCCCCCCCTCCCCCTTTTTTTTCCCCCTTGCACGATTTTCACGGGGTTTTTGCATTCAATGGTCCAACGGGTTTTCTTTGTGAGCGGTGTTGCATTCCTTTTCCGGTCCGGTGTGTCTACGACGGCTCGGCGGTTGCGATTACGGGTGGTGTCTGATATCCCGAGCAGCGAGTGTCTATCATTCTTTTTGCTTTCCTTTTCTTGTCCAGGTTTTTCTCTTTTTTTGTGGGGGGGTTTCTTACATCTAGTTTTTGGTGGGAGGCCGGGTCGGCGATTGGGATTGGGGGGGGGGTTCCGGTTGGGCTTTTTTATTTATTTATATATATATATTTATATATATTCTTTCCCTCATTCATGTTTGAGCAGCCTACTCGTTCGTTTGGTCTATTTCTTGCGGTTTGTGGGGGGGGGATTTCATTCAACTTGTCCGCTTTGCTCTGCGATTTAGCGGGTTTTGGCTTCTTTTTTTTCGGGGTTTTTTTCCCCCCAACTTGACATTTCGTGTACGGTACTCTTGTATTCTTTTTTTTTTATCGTTCATGGAGGATCTATTATTGGAGAGAGAGGACCTAGATGCTGGGGTATTTTCTGTGGGAAGGGGGGGGGAGTTGCGATGCGACGGATCGGATGGGAAAGTGCCGTAGGGAAGAGCAGGGAGAGAATGATGGATGGATTGATGGATTGATGGATGGATGGATGGATGGACGTTGGAGGTGTCGGGGCGATGGCAAGGAAGGGAATTGTATCAGTAGCCAAATTTTTTTTTTTTTGGTTTGTTTTTCGGTTTTTTTTGTCCTACTTTATCCATCACTATTACTACCTTTTAAGTACCTACTTACCTACCTACCTACGTACATACACGTCGTCGACATCCGCCGTTCACTGTCTGGCTGTTCCACCGCTTGCACCTGGAGATGAGGGGCGTTGCGGCTTTGCCCCCGGATATATATATACATTATATATATACGAACCAGCGATCGACTGCACGTTTCGTGCGTGTGCATTGTATTGTCGCGAGTGATCGGAGATGTCGGTAGAAGTGTGCGGAGGCGCGTGTGCTTTCTGCCTAAACACCCCCGCGTCCTCCCGTGGTCATATGTATATCTATATGGTACATGGTCCCGGGCGTTTGGTACCGGTAACTTTTTTTTCTTTTCTTCTTTATTATTATTTTTATTTTAGGAAAAAAAAAAATGAAAAAGAAAAACTTTATTCCAACGACCGGCTACTACTACAGCAACCACACAGCTCGTCACTCGCTGAACTAAAAATCATGAGACGAAAGGAAGGGAAATTAAAATGAAACGGAACTACATACATAATGTACACAGGGGAGAAAGAAAGAAAGAAACAAAAGAATGCGTGAGGGAAACCGCTATTTACCGGTATCATCACCAACCCCAAAAAGAAACGAGGATTCCCGCAAAACGCCAACCGCCAATATGCGCCCCCAGCCCAGCCCAGCCTAATCCGCCGTCTTCGTGCTCGGATCCACCCACTCCATGATCTTGAGCGAGTTCTCCATCGTCCACATCGTCACCGCGCTCAGCGGCGCCGTCTTGACGAGGGACACGGCCAGTCCCTTGTACAGGCCACGGACCCCCTCGTGCTTGACCGTGTCCCGCAGCGTGCCGACGACGCCGACGTACGCGGGGATGTTGCGGTGCACGTACTGCGACCGCGTCGGGCCCTGCACCTGGAGACGCTTGCGGACGAGGTCGAACGGGAACACGACCGTCTTGCTGAGCGTGCTGGCGAAGCCGCCCGACAGCAGGTTGGACCACTGCTCCGACATGTGCACGACATCGACGGTGTAGGTGCGGGTTGCTGCCGGGGTGGGGAGGGTGGTTAGCGGGGGCGAGAAGCGGGGGGGGAGAAATTCCGGGGGAGGAGAAATTACCCTCGTAGCAGCAGAAAAAGAGGGACCTGCAACAGGGTCAGCCACGACGACTGCAGCGATAGACAGCACAGGCGAAGGGAGGGTACATGTACGGCACGATCTGCACCAGCGCCGCTCCGAGGCCCCTGTAGTAGCCCTGGGTTCCCTCGTGCTCGTAGATGTGGCGGACGGAGTGGACGATGCTCTCGTAGACGCGCTTGCTCCCTTGCGCCGCGAACCGGGTCCTCAGCAGGTCGAACGGATACGTGGCGGCGGTGGCCAGGGCGCCCGCGGCTCCTCCGGCGACGAAGTTCCTCGCCTCCTCGCCGACGCCGGGCGTCGTCCGCCTCACCAGCGCCGTGCACTCCTTCAGCGCCACGAACTGCACGGGACCGTACGTCATGTACAGGAACTCGGCGGGGATGTTCCCCTTCCAGAGCCCGCGGACGCCCTCCTGCAGCACGATCGTGCGCATCGTGCCGACGATCCCGCGGTACGTCGGGCCGTCCATCGCCGCGTGCGGGCCGTGGGCCTGCAGCTGCAGCCGGATCTTGACGACGTCGAGCGGCGCTATGACGAAGCTAGACGCGCGCGCGGGTGAGCAATAGAGAGAGAGAGGGGGGGGGGGGGGGGGGGGGTGGGCATCGCATACCGTGAGAGCAGACCCGCTATCACGCCGGACACGAATACGTGCGATTCTGAGGCCTGTGCATCGGGGCGGGAACGGTCTTAGAACTCTTCGGTGACGTTGGGACGGGAAGGTTCACATCGAATTTCTCGTTGCTTTTCGGCATCGGTCGACGGGGTGGACGGGGTTGGAATTGAGTGGGGCGTGAGTGGGGGGCTGTTTGTGTTGCTATCGTTCGAGCATATGCGGTATCGAGGGATGTCGGACGCGAGCTTTGGGGTTTAGGGTTGGGTGCGCGCGACACCAGCAAAGATCGTTGTATGGAGCCGATCGCGTATCGGCGGCAGTTGCCGCGTGGGCGTGGGGCAACCGCAGCGGCTTGCCGGGGGGGGGATGACAGACGCGGGGAACGGAGAACAAACAGACGAGATCGCGTGTATATCTATCTAGCGAAGATCCAACCACCCAACCGCCCCCGCCATCCACAGCTACGCCGCGAAAACAGACAATGAGAGGCGCCCCTCACCTCGCACTGGCCCTCCGCTGGAGGCTCCTCCGTCCGGCGGCCGGCACGTGCCTCCTCGCGCAGCCGGCCCGCACCCTCACAACCGCGATCAAGCCCGTGCCCGCGCTTCCCGTGCCGCTGCGGGCCAGCCCGCAAAGGAAGAAGAAGGAGAAGAAGATCAGCCCGCTCACGCTGAAGCGCCTGCACATCGCTCTCGACGGCGACCTCCATGCCTTCGACAGCCTCTTCCTGCGCGACGCCTGCGGCTGCGCCGACTGCGTGCACCCGTCGACGCAGCAGAAGATGTTCCAGACCACCGACATCCCCTACGACGTGCGGCCGCAGACCTTCGAGGCGCGCAGGGACGGCTCCGTGCGGATCGTGTGGCGCAACGACATCGTCACCCCGAAGCACCCCACGGGCGAGGGTCACGAGAGCGTGTACGACGTCGGGTTCCTGCGGCGCTACTCAACCCTCCGGAACCGCGTCAGGACCGGGTTCAACGACCAGAGGCAGATCCTCTGGGACCGCCGGACGATGAACAACGATGTGCTCCTCGTCGGGTACAACGACTACATGCGCAGCGACGAGGCCCTGTTCAGGGCCGTCAAGCAGCTGAGTATGTACGGACTCATGTTCATCAACGGGATACCGGCGGGGATGAGCGACGCGGTGGAGGGCATGGCTGGGAGGATCGGCCATCTCAAGAACACGCTGTACGGCAAGACGTGGGACGTCAGGAATGTCAAAGACTCCAAGAACATTGCGTGAGTACTGCAAGAAAAGAAAAAGAAAAGCACCAGCTGCTCGCTCCCTCCGCCTCCTCCGGTGCTCACTGACAGTCTCGGCGAAAAACCCCCAGCTACACATCGCTCAACCTCGGCCACCACATGGACCTCATGTACTTCGAGTCCCCGCCGGGCCTGCAGTTCCTCCACTGCATCCAGAACACCGTGACGGGGGGCTCCTCCATCTTCGTGGACTCGTTCCGGGCCGCCACGCTGCTGCGTCTGAACAGTCCGGTGCTCTTCCGCACGCTCACAAAGTTCCCCGTCTCGTACCACTACCGGAGCGACGGCCACCACTACCACCTGATGCGGCCGACCATCGTGCTGGACGAGTACAGCTACCTGGACGAGAAGCGCATCAGCAGCGTCAACTGGGCACCGCCGTTCCAGGCGCCGTTCGAGTTCGACACCGGTGCCGGTGCCGACTCCCAGTTCAGGGCGTACATCACCGCGGCGAAGGAGTTCGCCAAGAACGTGGGCGACTCCGGCGCCCAGTACGAACTGCGGCTCGAGGAGGGTGTCTGCGCCGTGTTCTCCAACCGCAGGGTGCTGCACTCGCGGACGGCGTTCGACGCCGAGAGCGGTGACCGATGGCTCAAGGGTGCCTACGTCGAGATCGATGCTTTCCACTCGAAATATAGGACGCTCAGTCAGCGGTTCCGCGATGAGAAGAACAAGGTTGACGAGGAATACGCCTACATTCGATAACTGCTGGTAAGATGTCGGGGCAGTTGTCGAGTGGATGACGGGGCACCGGTGGATATCAAGTGGAGGCTCGTATAGATGTACATTCATAGACTCATTTGACATAATCCGTGTCTATCTCCGCTTCCCAAACGATGAAAACTCCACCGGCAGAAAAGCGCAGAAAAAAAAAGGCAAGAAAAGAAAAAGGCACTGAGTGAGAAAGTGAACCTTGGGCAGGCGGCTTCCCGCCTACCCACCGCACCACCCTGTATAGATATCGATCGGTCGCAAGAAAACTGGACGGCCAAATAGCGACGGCTACATGACAAAGCTTCTAAAAATAAAACAAAAAAACCACCAATTTTTATCTTTAAACGACATCATTAACTATCCTGGCCGCTTGACGGTATGTTTCCAGTAGCCGCTCGCACTTCTCTCTTTCGGCCTTGATGTTGTCATCCTCGTAGAGCAGGTCGTTGAAGAAGTCCTCGCGATACAGCTCCGTGACGAGTCGGTTCTGGACGGCGTCCTTGCTGTGATTGACCAGGAGATGCATGATAGCCTTGGGCACCTGGTCGGCGATCGTCTCACGGACGATGTTGAAGTACGACGAGATCAGCCGGCGGATGAGCTCCGTCTCTAGCTGCTCCCGGTCGGTGAGAGCTGCCTCCTCCGGGTTTATTGGCGACTGCTGCTGTGTCTGTAGGGGCGAAGAGTCAGCCGTGATCATGGCAACGAGGGCCGCGCTAGTGCTAGTCACCATAGAGGTATCGTCGAAGTCCCGCGAGAGCTGGGCGACATCGTAGCTCTGTTCACGTTCCACCCGGTCCAGCCTCCGGGAGTTGGGGCTGAATGCCTGCTCCTGAACGGCTCTCGACATCGGGCCGCCGGCACTCTGAGGCTTCTCTTGCCCGAAGAAGTAGTTCAGGAAAGAATCGGTAGCCTTGTTTGCCGGAGCTCCACCTGCTCCTCCAAACGAGTGAGGGGTGTTGGGTCTACCATTGATAGCGCCCGACACAGAGACAGTCTCGATGGAGTGCCCAGGCGCAGGCGACATGGACCGAGAGTGCACCCGCTTATGAGTGTGGTTACTGGCGACAGCGCTCTGGGCGGTTTCGTCGATATCATCTGCTCCGTTGAGAGCGGCGTTGGTAGTGGCCGTATGCAGGGCAGTTGGCTTGCGCCTGTCGCCACGCTCTTTCCGCCTCTCGTATGCCTGTGTCTTCCTTTCTTTCTCTTGCCTACTCTGGATGACCGACGACATCGCTGCCGCCGCGCCCAAGAAATTCGGGTGATTGGTGTTGACATAGGCCCTCTGGATGGCAATCAGGCTTTCGACGTAGCTAGACGTCGGGCCCAACCGTTCCCGAAGGAGGTCGCTGACAACTTCGATCAATTTGGCCTGCAGTCTTGGGAACCTCGACAGCTCAGTGCTGCCACATGTGTGACAAATCTTTATTAGCTCTTCGTAGACAAGCTCCACGCAGCGGTGGGCGGGGTTCTCCAGTAGTCGAATCTGCGGCTTGACGAGCAAGTCGAATGCCAATTCGGGGACGAACAGACTAGGTCTGGGACCAGTGGAATTCCGGATCGCCGTGCGAATGTCCAGCACTGAGAGGTTTTGTGTGGGATCAATCGACTCCAAGGAGCTTCCGAAGACGCTGTTGAATATGTAGTAGACCCTAGCACCACCGCAAAGCTCCTTGGTAGATATATCCGAAGAGGTCCCGTCGATGGACGCAATGAACGAGCTGGCGAACCGAGTCATCAATTGCAAGATGAGAGAGCCCTTCTGAGGTTAGCAATCGGGCCGACGGTTTGTGACGGGAAAAGAGTGCGGTACCCTATGTTCTTTGCCGCTGAAGTGCATGTCCCCATAGGATGCGAGCTCTTGCTGGGTCTGGCCCATCAAGGTGTTGAGTCGAGCTTTTATATCTGGTAGCCTCTCTCGGATGTGCGACATCAGCGTCTTGAAGGTACTATGTCAGCAACGCGAACACCACGAGGAACCGGTAAGGAACCATACACTGTTCAGGCTCTTCGCGAGGAATTGTGTTCCACAGCGGTGGGCCATGTTACGATAGGCAGGGTGGTATCTGAAGAACTCGGCCTCCGCCTTCAAAGCATCAACTAACAATTTGCCGCCCTGGATATCCTGCTGCGACCGATTCACTACACCGATGAAGCCCAGTTTCAACGGGTAAACCCGGCCCGACAGAATCTCCAAGGCATTGGTGCCATGGTCCATCAGGTCCAGCTTCGTGAGCACACCGATTGTCCGTTTGCCCTGGGGGTCCACCTGCCGAGCGATCTTGAGAGCTTCGGAATTGACAAGATCTACGTTCGCAGGCGAGACGGCCAGGATGATGCTGTTCGGTTTTGCGATGTACTCGGAGATAAGGTTCCTAGTCTGCTTCTCGATATCCGCTGGCTGGTCTCCAATCGCGATCTGCAAGCACACACACACGGTCAGATCGGCAATCACATTCGGGCGGCCGCGCTAGCTTACCTTGGTGAGACCAGGCAAATCGACCAAAGTCAAGCTTAAAACATGCGGCGAGTAGATCTTCAGGTTGATGGGGCTCCGGTTGATTCCCTTGTTACTTCCCGCGATCCTTGCCGTCTCGGCTTCGATCTCGCGGCGGATTTCAGCGAAGTCGTAGAAGCGGCGGTTGGGCTGGTGGAGGAACTCTCCGAATTCTGGCTGTTCCGTAGCCGGTTGTCCGGGCTGGTGATCACCTTCGACCTCATTACTGCTGGGTATATTGATCAACTGAAGGATGAGAGGACGGCGGGTGACAATGCCGGCGCCACGAGGTAAGAAATCCCGTCCGACGATATTCTCGAGCACCGAGGATTTGCCGCTACTCTGGGAGCCGACGACGACCTGGAAGAAACGACAACGATTAGGTACTCTTCGAATCACAAGACGGGTGGTAGCGATCGAGTACAATTTGCGGTAAATCAAGACCAGAGTCGGTGCCGATGGTATTGAATACCTATTCGAAATGTCAGTAAGAGTTTTGGAAGGGAGACCGCAGGTGGGGCACGGAGGGGAAGCTACCAGATCCTGCAGTTTATTGACAACCCCAAGTAGATCTTCCCTGTCGGGTTGTGAGTACGGTGGGAGCATCAAGAGAGCGGACGGCAGAAGCGTACCCAAGAGAAGCCATGGCAAGGGCAGCTAGGATGAAGTCCTATTTGAGTTCTGGTCGATACGGAGGAGGAGGATGCTCGGTGTTTGTACGTTTCAGAGCTGGAGATTTCTTTTCGAAGATCTTGCATGTGGCGGAACGAAGTTAGCATTTCAGACAACAACTCGGCAGCATGCGGGCTGACTAAGAAAATGCCAGGTTTAGGGTCTTGGCGTGTTCTGTTGTTTGCGGGAGATAAGTTCGGGAACCGGGAACAGCCGCTTGTACCACTGCTCTGGACACTGATGGAAGCACCCACTGCGATCGGGCGCCTTCGATCTTCATCTTTTTTTACCCCTCCTTCCCTCCACGCCGCCAGTTGTCAACACCCACTTCCGCCGTGGGCGTTAACTGCACCGACCCCGCTCGCAGCGATGCCAACGAACGTTGCCCTACCATCCGCGTCGGTGATCCCGACATGCCTAGAGCACACACGGTACATATGTACATACATAGTGCACGACGAACCCAATCAGCCCTAGAGCTCTGGCACCTGGCTTGCACACGCGTGACCACGCCTCACGCCATATTCGCTTCGCACCCTGCAATTGGACGCGGACGGAGGAATTGCAGGTGTATCCTTGGACAGTCTCCGTGTCGACTGGCGTGTCCGGTTGTCGTCTCCGTTCCGTCGGGATGCGTGAGCGACATTGGGTGTTCGCTTGGGGGTCCGGTGAACGGAGGCTATTGCGAACTTGGTTGGACTGGAGAGATCTTCCCCGGAACGTCTCCGATCACTCGCCTCGGTACGGTTGATGGATATCTACCGTAACGTTGTGATATTCGCCGTATGGTTTCTACCGGGTGGTTAGATATTCTGCCTGGTTGCAAGCGGGCGATAGGCATCCGGGACGGACATGGGATTAATCCACCGCGTCCGTTTCTGGTTGCCGTCGTGGAAGGTGAATGATGTGTAAACGGAATGCCAATTTAGAGTAACCAAGCCCCGACGACAGCACCGTTCGAGACAGGCTATCGCTCTGGCCCCGCTTTTACGCAGCTCCCCGCGGGGTAACCCACCTTTGTGTCTGCCACCGCGGGGACCCTTTTCCATGCCAGCATGTCCGATTGTGCTGTCCTTCTGCGGTCTGCAGGCTACCGCAACGTGGCTATGGAACCGCACACTTGTTCGTATCACGCTGCTGTGGAGCGGAGTTTGGAGGAGGGCTCTTCTCCTGCGACCGATTCTTAGCTCCCGACAACGCCAAGAGATGCATAGATAGTGCTCAATCAGTACGGGGCAGAGATTTTTGGAGTTGCTGGTGATCGTAGACCATGACGGAGAAAATATATTCCGCTCCGAGATCCCCATCCCAATCTGAAACTACGTCATCCATGCGTGCGTCACACCCACACCGGCCGCGATCCAGTCGGTTACGTCTTCCCCGCTCCGTAGCCGGGCTGCTTGCAAAACGATGCTCACTCCCTTCCGCCCGACAGCTTGCACACTCCTCAAGTCCTTCTCTCCGCCACTCAGGAAGGCGATCAAACCGACATCTTGTGCAACGCGCATCGCGTCACTTGTTCGCATCATGCCTCTTGTAAGCTCAGCCTCTCGGAGGAGGGAGGAGTGCGTGCTGACGGTCGCGGCACAGATGACGATCAATCAGTCGCTTCGGGGAACGTAGGTTTACCTAGTCCCCCCCCCCCAAGGTGTAGTCATTGTGTGGTTTCGTTAACGTTGCGTAGGTTAAAGGAACATGAAATCATCCCCGATGGTGGGCTGTCAGAACAAAGCTATACGGTCGCAACAGGTGCTGAGGGGTAATAGTTGTCGACGACCTCACCCCCACCGCCCTGCTCTCGATCGAGTACCCCAAGGGCAAGTCCGTATCCCTCGGCAACACACTCTCTCCCGACGCAACACAGGAGCAGCCTATCATCCGCATAACTCCCGACGGCAGCGGGGAGGCTACCTACACCGTCGTACGTGATTGTCCATCCGATTGAGCTATCCTTTCTCCAACACTCACTCCTCTCCCATTACCAGGTACTAACCGACCCGGATGCGCCCTCCCGCGACGACCCCAAATGGTCCGAATTCTGCCATTGGATCGTAACCGGACTCGAGGCGGAATCAGCAACGGAGGTGAGCGTCGATTTGTCTAAGGGAAAGCAGATTGTAAAGTACATGGGCCCAGCGCCACCGGAGAAGACGGGAAAGCACAGATATGTGTTTCTGCTGTACAAGGGCGGGAGGATCGGGGAGATGGAGGGACCCAAGGAGAGGAAGAAGTGGGGGAATGAGGAACAGAGGCATGGTGTTAGGCAGTGGTCGGCCAAGTACGATTTGAAGCTTGTTGGTGTGTTGGTTGATGCCCGAAGGAAAGCGACAATGGCTGACCGCGATAACTAGGTGCGAACTTCTTTTTTGCACAGAATAAGGAACAGTAGGGCCAACTCCTGGGTTTAGAGCACTCCAGTTGGGCTGTTCGTGGAAAAGGGGATGGTTCTATGTCGATACTTGTTTGTTTTCCAGTGTTTATGAAGGGTCTGATATTCAACAAGAAATCGAAACATTGTCGAGTGATGGACTGTGTTACCGGACGACTCCCGAATTCGGACCTCCGAACAGACGGACAATGGGCAGGAGCCGCCTCAAGAACAGTATACCGAATCAATGCCAAAGGGATAAACCATTTGCCTAATTCACGGGCAAAACATTCATCTCTCAATTCCAGCATTTCGCCCACGTGATTTTCGTCGTACAAGGCCTAATAATAGTGGCAACTACGTGATAACAGTACGTGAGCGACGTGTCTGCCCAGGAACTCGCACATCACTCAGCGCGATGTCGACTAAACTCACAAACCCTCGAAAGACGAAACTTAGGAAGAGCCGCCTAGCACGTTCGGTCTCCTTCACGACAGGAGCGTATCCGTTCCCCCTAGCCTCCTTCGTCTACCCGTTGCGATCGAATGCCTCACAATGGCTGATCGTGCCCGTGCTATTGATGGTCGCGTTTCTGTTCCGGTGGGCGGTGGGGTTGGGGCCTTATTCCGGTATGGCGGAACTCGCATGCGTGGGAAGAGAGGGAATTGTTCGCTGATGGAATGGGAGATGTGTAGGGATGAAGTCTCCACCGATGCACGGTGATTTTGAGGCACAGAGACATTGGATGGAGGTGACGACGCAGTTGCCAGTGAAAGTGTGGTATTGGCATGATCTGGAGTGGTGGGGCCTCGACTACCCGCCACTGACAGCATATCACAGCTGGCTTGTGGGCGCGATGTAAAATCCCGTCGAGCAAGACTTCTCTTTGCGTGGTTGCTAACCTGGATGTAGAGGAAATCGCATCGATCCCACATGGTTCGCACTCCACACTTCCCGCAGACTCGACGACGAGCACCTCAAAACGTTCATGCGAGCCACCGTTGCGGTATCCGAATATCTTACTTACGTGCCGGGCGTCGTGATCTTCGTGCGCAACTATGGAAAGCAGATTAGCACGTACGACCGGTCCATCGCCCTGGCGGCCATCCTCATGCAGCCCGCGCTGATACTGATCGACCACGGCCACTTCCAATACAACGCCGTCATGCTGGGCTTCACGGTCCTCGCCATCGACTGCTTCATCACTGACCATGTCCTCTGGGGGTCGTTCTTCTTTGTGCTCTCGCTGTGCTTCAAGCAGATGGCGCTATACTATGCGCCTGTGGTATTCTCTTACCTCTTGGGACTGTGTATTTTCCCCAGGATCGATATTCGCCGGCTGTTCTTCATCGGATCGATGACGGTTGCCACCTTTGCGTTGATGTTTGCGCCGCTGGTCGTGTTGGGTGGCTTTGAGCAGCTGGGTCAATGTCTCTTTCGCGTGTTTCCGTTTGCGCGCGGGCTGTGGGAAGACAAAGTTGCCAACTTCTGGTGCGCTACGAACGTGGTGGTGAAGTACAAGGAGCTGTTCGCGTCCGCGACGCTCCAGCGAGCTAGGTATGTTGTTCAGCCACAGCTACGACCTTTCATTCGGTGTTGATGAGTTGTCGCAGTCTGTTGATGACACTGGTGGGGATTCTGCCGCCATGCATTATACTCTTCCTGTACCCCAGGAAACATCTCCTCCCACTGGGCCTTTCAGCTTGTGCCTGGAGCTTTTTCATGTTCTCGTTTCAAGTGCACGAGAAGAGTGTCTTGCTCCCGCTCATGCCAGCTACCCTTCTTCTCGCTGGATCGCTGGACGAAGACATCGTTTGCTGGGTTACATGGATGAACAACGTCGCCATGTTCAGGTTCGTCTCCCTCGTCCCTCGCTCCCACGGCTATCTTCTCACTAACGAACTGAAAAGCATGTGGCCTCTTCTGCGCCGCGACGGACTCGCGCTGCAATACACAGTCATGACTGTCTTCTCCGCGTGGCTGATGGGCACCTTCCACCGTCTACCGGAGCATTGGTTTGCGAGACTTACGCAACTCGGCTCGTACGCAGCCATCATTGCGCTCCACGTAGCGGAAATCATGGTCGGGAAGATAGAACGACTTCCGGATCTGTGGGTCGTCGGGAACGTCCTCGTATGCTTTGGCTGCTTCACCATCGCCTGGGCATGGCTGCTGAAAAGGCTGTGGACCGAGACGCAGGAAAAGTCGAAGATCGAATAGGTTGGGTGTACGTTTTGATGTGGGGAGAGATAGAAACAAATATGATGTGGTGGTAGTGTACATTACTTCTATTTCACAACACCCCGTAGCAGAATCCGAGGGTTTGAATCGTCCAGATATACTCTATGCATCTTCTCTCCTCCAGTGTCTAGATCTTGAACCCAAACCCGGCCATGCACTTCTTGTACGCGTCGATCTTGTCCAGACACTCGGTTTCACCGCCCTTGTCACTGAAGAGGAAGCACTCGTCGCGGGCGGCCTTCTCGCCCTTGCAGACGCCTGCTTTTCTGTCAGCTGCGTGTTTCGATGTGTGGTTGAGTGGAGTGAAGGGGATAGTACAGCATGGCTTCGGGCCGTTGGGGGACTGCTGTGCCACGAGGTTTTCTTACTGGTCGTCAGGGCTGTTTTGGCGGGAGAAGTTGGGAAGAGCTAAGTTACCAGGTGTGGGACTCGTTTGAGCTACAGCCACAACCACCAGCACCACTCGTTAGTTTATCCTCCCCGTGCGTGACATGGTGGCGGGAGGTGTGAGATGGCTTACCGGATGTGGGGACAGCTTTGATGTTGGACATTTCGTTGGGCTGCAGCTTTTTTTGTTCTAGTGGGAAGAAGAGAGAGAAAGTGAGAGAATGTTGGTGGGAGAAGGTGGTGGAAGTCTATGTGCTTCATCCCATCGTTTCGTTTATCGGTCTTCGGATTTGTCAGTTAGGGAGTCACCAAAAAAAAATGTCTCGGGGGGTGCTTCGGTTGTTCCGCAGGGATTGGAACTGTAGCTGCCACGCGGGGAACCGATTGACCTCAACGTACATACATATGTACCTAGAGGTGCCTCCAATAAGCTGACAACATCGCATCATAGTCAGCTGCACAAACATCTGCTCCACAAACATCAGCTCAATTGCTGAGCGACAACAACTACCCCCCCCCCCCACCACAACCACAACCACCACAACCACAACCACAACCACAATCGTAACAATGCTGCCCGTCCAGTACTACATCAACCGACTCAACAAGGCCCTCTCCCCTCCAGAGGACAACGAGCTGTTCTCAGGACTCCCGCAGGTGGCATTAGCGGGGGAGTACGATACGTCGGCTGAGAAGCGCGACCGCACGCTCAAGCACACGCTCAAAGCGAACCACCACAACTACTCCGTCCTCTACGGTCCGTTACCATACCACAACCACCTTCCGCACGCTCTAGGGACAGCGTACATAATGGGTGCGGACGCACCCTACCTGCAGGCGCTGTATGACGATCTCGGGAAGGAGCTGAGCCCCTGGACCGACTCGCCGCACGAGATCACGAAGGACGAGTGGACCGAGTCGCTCGGGGATAAGCGCTGTCAGCGCGCGTACCTCGACTTCTTCGAGGATGAGATGGTTACCAGCAGCTATGACTGGAGGGATGTGGTCGAGAACTATATGTGTCGCGGCGATGCGCCGTTGCTGTATGGGGTGATGGGGGGGTGTGAGTGATATACCTATCCCGATCGGTCCATGGGCTCATCCGATGTAGTGGGGCATCCCCTCATACACCTAGGATTCGCATACGAACTCAACAGCAACGAAGTGGCGATGGAAGCACTTGCCCTTGCCGCAACCTGCTACGACCTGAACACCTTCACAGATCCCAAACTTGCGCCCCCTCTCCCACCGCCGAGCGCCTTCACGCCTGCTCCTTCCTCCTCACCCCTTGAACTCCTCGAACTCCTCCATAACGACCCCCGGTTCGCGCAGTCCCCGTTCCTGCACCCGGGGGAGGGCAACATCCCCCACATCCTCTCCTCTCCTACCCTCTCCCCTGCCCTCCGCGAATACCAATCCGCCTTCATCATCCCTACCAACCAAAAATCGATCCCCCTCACTATCGCGGACCTAACCAAGACCGCCGCACAACTCCTCCTCTCGACTGCGGGGAAAGATGGCGAAGGGAAGTACGACTTCTTTGTCGCGCATCTCTTGACGACCGCGTGGGCGGTAAGATCGGTCATCACCAAGGTGCCGGTGGGGATGGTGGATTCCCTGGTGAGGTCGCATTGGCTGTTTGTGTGCATCGTCTACGTTGCACAACAGCGGCCAAAGATCGAGACTTGGGTGTCTGGAGGCGCTGGGAAGGAGTGGGATGAGTTGTACCGGTTGGCGCTGGCGCATCGGGGCGAGAGACCCGAGGGCGTCGAGGTGGCGGATACACACTATCTAAAGGGTTCGTTTGCTAGTACCCCACCCACCAATCTACCAACTGACGTCCTATGGGGTAGTGGCGCGAACGTTACGGGAATCCGCAAGGCTGTGGGGTGACGGGGATGATTTTTACCTCACCGTGGCGAATAAGTTCGTTCAGGAGTTTGTAGGGTGGGGTGGTTTTGCTCCCGGAGAAGGAATGTAGGCGATTACCTACTGTACATGTAAATGAACGTATTCGTCCTCCTTTTCTCATCTATGCATGTATGTATCTATACGTTTCTGAACACCAGGAAACACCCATGCCGCAGCCATATCACCTCCCTCAAATTCAAAGAAACCAGACCTGACCAACAAAACAACCACAACACCAACAACTAAGATGGTAGAACCTTTCACCAACCATCGATCTCTTGTGCTCTCTCCGTCTCCATCCCATCCCATCCGTACTTAGCTGCCTGCCACACTCCGACGACGCATCTAAAAACATGTACCCACCGAAAAGAAGTTGAAAATGGAATCCTAGGAAAAAGTGAAAAGGAAAGAAAAAGAAACGATAAAAGCCGTAAGAAAGGGCTGTCAAAGTGGAGTAGAAAGTTGTACCGGACCGTAAAGTAAAAGAGATGAGGGGATAGATATCCTCAAAGAAAAGAAGAGAAGGAAATAGTGTAAGAAAATCCTAAATACCCTGTCTCACCTCCGAAAGGCCTGTTAGTTGGTTAGCTCGTTCCCGTCCAAAACAGTACTGAAAAAAGAGAAAAAAAGAAGGAAAGCATCGCTGTTAATTCGCTCCGGCCGTTTCCTTACTGACATCCACGTAGTCGCCAAAATTATGGATGCTTACATCCATAGTTTCGCGGACCTTCTCTCCGGCGCGTACTCGGTTGAGGACGGTCTCAACGTCTCCGTCGCTGGCGATTCCAGCAGCAACGGCAGAAATCGCCGCCTCCTGTCTCTTCTTGGCCGAGTTCTGGCCACGGATGTTCTCCAGGCGCTCAAAGTAATCGAGATCGACAGGGGTGACGTAGTTGCCACTAAAGACGCCGACCTCGAAGTTCTTGATCGCAGGATTGAGAGAGGAGCACGACTGAATCAAGTCGGGCAAAGTCTGGTAGATGACGGCGTCGGCACCGATGTGTTCAGCCACATCGGCTTCGGTGCGTTTGTAGGCAACCAGTTCTCTGGTGTCCGCCAGGTCGATTCCGTAGATGTGGGCGTTTCTGCAGATAGTTAGCAGTGCGTTGGTAGAAAAAAGTATACGACAAACCTAATCGGTGGAGCACAGCTGGCGAAGAACACCTTCTTGGCCTGGGCCTCGCGAGCCATATTAACGATCTCCCGACTCGTCGTTCCGCGGACAATGCTGTCATCAACCAGTAGGACATTGCGGCCCTTGAACTCAACTTTCATCGCATTCAGCTTTCTGCGAACCGACCTCTGGCGCTCCTTCTGGCCGGGCATGATAAAGGTCCGCCCAACGTATCTGTTCTTGACGAATGCCTGGCAGTAAGGAATTTTGAGCTTTTGGGCCAAGCTGAGCGCGGAAACTTCGGACGTGCTGGGAATTGGGATGACCAAATCAATGGTTTTGACCGCATCCTCTCCGAGTTGCTTGAGAACCGTATCGGCAAGTGCGAGACCCATGTTCTGACGCGATCGATATACTGATATACCGTCGAGTATTGAGTCTGGGCGCGCGAAGTAGACATACTCGAATATGTCTGGAGCGTAGTCCAGCGCTGGAACGACCTGGCGGAAGATCGGCTCGTTGCCTTTGGTGATGATAACAGCAACACCTGTCCGGTCAGCAGACGATCCTCGTAAGCAAGGTGAGACGGCCACTAACCAGGCGCCACAGTGATGTGGTTCGAGAACTCAAGCTGGTCAAGAGCTACACTCTCACTAGAGAACATGTAATCCTTCCCTCCAGGCACGACAGTCGATCCACGCTCTCCGAGTATCAACGGGCGAATTCCGTAGGGATCCCTGAAGCCAATGATTCCAAACCCTGTCACAGTTGTTATCACGAGCCTCTCCGGCCATATCGAGGAGCGAACATACCCGCAAGCATAGCCACACAAGCATATCCTCCCTCGGCACGAGTGTAGACATCCTTCAAGGCAGTAAAGATATCCTCCTCGTTGACACGGAACTTCCCAGTCTCCTGCAGAGCACTCGCAAAAATGTTGAGTAGCGCCTCGCTGTCAGAGTCGGTATTGATATGACGGTGGGCCTCGTGGTCGAGATAACTACGGAGCTTCTGGGCGTTGATCAAGTTTCCGTTCTACAAAAAGGTTAGCATCCGCAGCCAGCGTCACTGTTCGATTCCAAGGAAACGTACATGAGCAAAGCAAATTCCGTATGGCGAGTTAACGTAGAAAGGCTGGGCCTCGGCATTTCCAAACGATCCGGCAGTCGGATACCTCACTGTTCCATTTTGCGTCAGCCCACACTCTCACAGGCCATTGGGTTATATGGATTATGAGTAGATGTTCTTACGGTGCCCAATTCCCATGCTTCCCGGAAGGTCCATGACGTGCTGCTGAACACGGATAACTTCAGCGCAGAGGCCATTTCCCTTGCGGGTGTAAATCTTTCCTCCCGTTCCACAAGTAGCAATTCCGCAAGCATCCTGTCCTCTGTGCTGGAGAATGGGGAGACCATTGTTGATGTCTTGGACAGCGGATCCGTTAGGATCGGCCAGGATGACCGCGATGATTCCACACATGTTGTACAGATCCTGTGTGCAAAGACCAGATTAGCTAGAGAGAGTGTGAGGCCTAAGTAATGTCTAAAGGCCCAAATGGAAGGGAGCAGGGCCCACTTTTGGATGCTCGCTTTGTGTTTATATGAGGAAGCCGCCTGGTTTCACTTCTGGAGACCGAAAACGAGGGCAGGGCCTTTTTTTGTGACGCAAACTTGGAGTGTGGAGAGGGAAGCGCGAGGTTAACACTGTGGGCGCGAACCACACAAAGGGGAGACAGAAGAAACTTCGTGTGGCGAAGAAGTGAGGGTTTAACAGGACACGAATGGAGGCAACAATGCTGGTGGGGCGCAGGGCCTGGCTAGACTAGGGAAGTGGGGCAAAGAAAAAAATGCTTCTCTGTTTCAGTAGATGACTTTTCTTTTGTCAATCACGGTTTAACCTTTCGTTGCTGATCGCCATAGCGACGCGACATGCATTCATTACTGTATCTGTGTGTATATAGCCGCACGATGCCTCACTGGAGGAAGTGAAGAAGTTGTGTGAGGTGTGAGGCGTGGGGAAAGTTTTTTTTTACCAAATTATGCAGGTCTTCGGCGATATAAAAACCACGAGCAGTGCGGATAGCGGCAGAACATGCAGCATTCCCACCTTCCTCTTCTGACAGCTCGCATACAGCCAAGTCAAGGACCGAGAATTCCACTAGAGTAGTCTAGAATAGCGGTCCCCAATCTACAGACAAGCCCATTTGCACCTGCAACTACTCTGTCGCGGGGTCTCATGCTTATCCAAGGGGTGTTCTTGGGCTTCTCCGGCTTCCCTGGAAGACTGGCATCGCGACGACTGATGACGCTGCGCAAAGCCGTATCTGCACCTGCTGTGCCAACTGGACAAGAGAGAGACATCTCAACTGGTTGGCCAGAAGACTACAATACGCGCACATGGTCTTGAGAGCTACCTAGTCCAACGCGGCTATAGTTAGCGACAGTGGGTTTAAGGTGCGGCTCGGGACTCGCGCAGGGATAGAGAGCTCTGTGGTGCACATTTATGTGGCGGCATTGGCATGTGAATCTGTGGCCGCTGCTCGACGCGCCAGCTGATTTGGTCGTCACATATCTTGTGTTATTCGCGGTATTAGAAAGTGCAAACATAACTCCAGTCTAACTTAACGCAACACCCCCTGGCGCCTGATATCCTCAATACATCGGCTCCTCACTTCACTGTCGGCGAACAATGCCCGGATCAGGTCCACTATTTCTTCCTCCTCGAAATCTTTCAGACATCCCTCACCGGCCAGCATCATGATATCAGCAAGAGAGCTCTGCAAAATCTGCTCGAGATACCGGAATTTGACCCAATTGCCACAATAGATGGCCGTCACAGGCGTCGACTCAGGATCCCTCCCCGGAAACAGTTCTTCGCCTAGTGATCCGAGATCGGCGCAGTATCCCGCAAGTGCCACGCTCTCCGGTTCCGAAATGTCGCTTAGATCCTCGATGTCATTGATTAGTTTCGTGATTACCGCGTTGAGGAGCGAGCCTATGGACTGGTACAACGCCGATTTCGAGAGAACTGTCTCCCAGGCGGTATGGATTTCGCGGAGCCGGGACGTGGCGGCTGCCATTGCCCGGCCGCATTCCTGCCGTTGCAGTGGCTCGTCACATGAGATGAAGCCCTGGGAACCGTCGAGATAGTCGTAAAGTATTGTCCTCTGTGCTTCCATCTCGCGCGAGTACTGCCGCTTGCCAAAAGTCACAATCTGGGATACATCCTTCTCGCTGACCTCTGGTGGTAATGCTGCCGAAAGAAAGGTGCAGTCGTTGTAGAGGTACATATTTGATTTCAGGTCAACCGCGTAGTATAAAGGAGCTAGGGCGCGGAAGATAGCCAAGACGAGGCTTGGAACGGTGAGGATACCTGATGCGGCGGAAGCGATGGAGGAAGATCTGTACCGTGGATTGGTTTCGAGTTGAGTGGCTTCGGAAAGCAGACCCGTGATGAGAGAAATGAGGGCGCGAGGGGTTGAGGTGATTGTGTAGGTCTCTGTGAGGGTGATATCTTTGGGAGCGGACGTTCTGTTGATTTGGCTCGATGTAGGTGCCTCGATCGATGGCTTCCGGGCGTGCTTGGGGGTTCCAGAGGAGGCTGACGTGAACCCATAGTCTCTTCCGTCGTCCGCTTCAGCAGCATCCGCCCAAGCACTCCAGCCAATGTCATCGTCATCCTGTTCCTGAGGTGCTGGGAATTCAGGAGTCTGCTCGTCTGATTCCATTGTAGGCTCTGGCACTTTTAGCGGTTCGTCGTGATCATCCAAGCCTAAATCTTCATCCAGGCCCCAACCGTCCGCACCATCGTCATCATCCTCTTCTATAAATCCAGTGTGATCGGCTAGTTTCTCTGGCTGTTTGGGAGCCTCCTGTTTGGGTTGCTCGCCGGAAGCAGTGTTATCCTCCTCTTCGTCGTTCCACACCGCATTCCAATTATCGGCTCCGCTGACATCGGCAACGCCTGCCACCATCGCACCTTGTCCATGCTGGGCGTCTATTGCTTGTGTCACTGCCCTCTCGACTTTCTCAATTTCGCCGACCCCACTCGCCATTACTTTCCTTGCAGCATCCAGACAAGACTCTCTCCGTTTCGCCAACCATACTTTGGGAGCCCGCTCTACCCAATCGCTCAATTCTCGTTCGCGTGTCAACTTTGCATCATGTAGTCCGTCTTCGAATCGCTTGGTCTCTTTCAGCAGCTCTTCAAATGCAGGAAGGTTCTCTAGCGAAGGTGGTACGGATGAGGACAGCCGTGTAGAAATCAGACGGCTTATGAGGCTGGGAATCAATGTTCCCGACAGATTCGACATCACTGCCGAAGGAAGTTGGACATCGAGGAAGTCTATTATGAGTCGCAAGTCGGAGAACAGTCTGCCTGCGCTGAGGTCGTTGTCTTGCCCAGCGATCCGAATGGTATCACCATCCACCGAAACATTCGGGATACGGCCCCGCTGTGTCTCGAGGCGTGGGACGATAAGGATACGATCGATTTGCTGGTGAAAATGGTCGATCTTGTCCTTTAAGAGCCCAAGCATGTCAAGCGCCTCGATCACTTCTTCGGACTCGAATTCGGACGACAAGACTAGCGACAGTCAGCTGCTGCAAGGTACGCACATCCTGATACAGGCGTACCATTGGTCGATTTCTTGATCACAACGATCCCGCTATCCTTATCCGCATTCACAAGCCCGCTCCACGCCCGCTCCACCGTCTCCAATAGAGTTTTTCGTAATAGTCTTGCCTTCTCCTTCATGAGTCCGGTAACAATGATCTCATCGAAGCCCCGAAGTCTCTCGAGTGCGTCCTCGGCGCCATTAAGAATCCCCACAGCCGCCCCGAGCTCGCCGCGACTGATTGCAACATCAACCTGCGCTAGTGTGGTACCGATAAGCTGTAACTTCCCAAGGGCACTCGCAAGAGTCTCGTTGAATTGAATTTCCGCTTCTAGGAATCGTAGATGTGTCTCAGCATCGCTCAATGCTTGCGCAAGAGCCTCTCGATTTCCGTCAGCACCCCACACTATTTGTATTATCCGTGGCGCGGTACCTTTTCTTCCTCGCTAAGCTTCAGTATCTCGTCTGCTTGCGCTTTTGAAGCTTCGACGTCCGCGTGGAGCTCCCGTGCCTGTGTAATCCAGGAATCGATCGAGGTGGCGTTGTCACGGCTGATGGTGCGCACTTGGTTCTAGCACGGGCCCATCTTCAGTACCCGAGAACGTTAGACGCTCCGTAGCGATTGTTTGCTGACCTTGATATCATCTTTCGCGGCATTTAGGCTCTCGAGGATAGTGGGAAGGTGCACGCTCGTCAAATTCGCAGCGGCAATCTCTTCGGAATCGGGGTAATATCCTTCGGTAGCAGAGCGTAGTATTACATCCGCCAGCGTAGTCGGATCGGGGGGAGGGGACATCTGATCGGTGAGCTGTCTGTGAAGGCGCGGCTTGAATGGAGCGGAGCTGTAGCTTATCAAACGTGGCATTTCGAAGGTTGAAGCCACCTTTGTGCCGGGTAAAGTGATGACGTCGACTTCAACCACGACGCGTCACTCGAGGATGGTCTTAAAGGATAAACCGACGGCATTGTTCCACGATGACGCCGAATGCAGCAATGATGAATCGAAAATTAAACGCCTTTATCTATGTAGTCCGATTTTCGCCGAAATGACTAGCATGATCCAACTTTTTTTTTATCGTTGTCTTAGATAGTCCACTTTTCTCGAGTGATAGCGTGCATGACAAACAGAAGAAGTCGAGCGCCATAAACACTAAACACCCTATATCCAAAACACCAACAAATCCACCATGTGGCGGAGACCCCCCAGAGACCACAAATGAGATATCCGAGAACCTAGAAGTGGCCATGGTTCCGGATCCCGGGCATCAACCCGTTCTTGAAGTAATACTAGTGGTTACCGATTTTCCTTGCTTCCGGTACTCCAAGAAATAGGTCCCCCGGCGGGTTGTGCAAGATGGACTCAGAACCGCTATAAAAAGCCCAACGATCGGGTCAATGTTATCGTCTGTGCTTCGATAGATAGCTTGCAACTTCAAGGTATGGGCACACTGGAAAAAGGCAATCAAACATGTGGAAGCCACCATTGCCAATCCAAACCATACACTATGTATCAGTGTGGTGGTAAAGAAACGGGAGACCCAGAACTACCAAGCATCCCCCCCCCCCACCCCACCCACGCGGCCCCCAAGGACATGACGATGCACAAGACGATGGCTCAGGTTTGGGGGAGGTGGTTGGAGGGGCGGGAGGAGATGGAGCTTTGGAGAAGGAGGTCATGCAGTACGAGCTACCGCTCACACGTGTACCCTAATGACGTCCAGCAAAGAAGCGAATGAACAAAGGTGAGATGGGGAGAAAACTGGGAGGACACCGCAACTTGGGAGGATTGCCAGATGTTCCTACCCAGGTGCCACGACGGTGTTCAACCTATAAAGGCCTTCGCCATTACGCTCGTACATGTCACAAGGCAGAAGTACTTTAGTACTGGCTGTAATCTTAGGCTGTCTCAGTAAGCTGAATTGTTGCGCGACATGGATTTGGCGTTGTAAGCTATCACTCGAGGAGATAGGTCACGTGCAATCAATAGGGCCGTGGAACTTTTGGCACTTTTAAGGGTCCTCGGGGTTGGCTGGGTGGAGAGTGGTTCTTATTGGTTGGGCGATCTTGCTCGCTTTCCAGCCAGCTCTGGAATCTGGAAGCCTAGCTCGCTGTAATAGGTAGGTGGATCATGAGTAAGTCAAGGATATCTAGGTTCAGGAATCAACCAAGAACTTAGACAGGAAGCTTTGCGAGACTGCGGTTCTACTCTATTTCTCCGTCCTGTAGCCAAACCCAATATCGTTACCCGAAAAGAAACAATGCCCGTGTACATATCCAGACGAAAATTTGTGCTTGGGCTGCTCGACACCAACATCCGCGCACAAACGATGCTTGATGCCATTTTCGAATCTGATGATGAGGATGTGCGAGATAGCAAGCGACGGAGAATGCTGTCAGGATCAGATTCCGAAGAAGTGATGAAGGTGATGGGCCAAAATATCCTGATGCCAGTGAGTTGATATTCCAAACAAAATCTGTGTTCATTTAGCGACGGAATTTAAGGCAACCTGCCGGATATGTACCAAGCATCAGCAAAGTTGGATGCTGAAGAACTTCGACATACGTATCGGCGTAGCTGTGTTAGTCTTTGCTCCAATAGTTATTATAATACCGTAAAAAAAGATTTACTGTTGTACCGTCTCGTCGCCCCAGTTCGACCGACCCTGTTGGTTTCTGTCACCCAGCCCAGCTCCCAGCCCAGTTACCACGTCACTTTTTCTCTACGCGTTCCCAGCCAGCCCAATCACCCAGCCAACTTTGAGGACCTCTATCTATCTACTGCAATTATTTGGTTTTTGCAACTTGTAATTTTGATTTTAAAATAATAATTTAATTATTTCAAGCCGCTAAGATTCTCTCTACTGCTTATCCGGTAACATTTCGTAGTGTCTCTTAAGTGAGTTTATACGACATAGACTACAGTACAATCTAACTAGGTAGGTACAAATCTGACTAAACTCAGCTGCGTAGATACCCAACGAAAGCCGTACTCAAGGCCATCCTCATCTTCATCCTCATCACACCCAGTGTCAGTAATTTGCGAGAAAGAAATGACATGACTGCGCAGAGGCTTCCCTACCAGCCTAGCACTTGCTCGTGAGGCTGTACCTCTCTTGATGCAGAACGCGCCGATATCGACGCCGAAAGTGAGTTGCTAGCTCTGCGCGTAGCTGCCGAGAGGAGCGCCGAAGTGCGGCTCAGCGTGCGGCTTGAGGTGCTGCTGGGGACGGGGCGCGAGTGAGTCCATGGCCGGAGCGGTGGGAGATGCAGGTGAAAGGGGTATCTATGTAGGTTCTTGCCACGGCCATGTCCCCGACTCGCACAGCCCCGCCTCTGCCATAGCTGGACACGCCATGCGCTCTGGGTTTACCTCGAGCTGCATCAGACGGCCCTGGCCTTTGCTTGGACTTAACCTGTGAACTTTTGCTAGGGGTTCGAGGCTTATCGGCAGCCGGCTGTAAGGAAGCTTGCGAGAGGATCGTGGGGATTTCTACCGGTTGCCGAGAGCTTGGTCGTGAAGACTTTCTAAGCTGTGGACATACCGTGTACTGCCTGTTGTATCCCCTGTGTACTTACACATCATCTTCAGCTGAGCTGAGATTTCTCTTTAGCTGATCGCCTGACGATTCAAAACAATTGGCGCGCTATCCATAAGCATGCTAGTGCACACTCGGCGCGCCACTTACTATGTATTATAGGTACGTACATAGTAGCGACGTTTACAGGGAGCTCAATACAGCATCTGAGACGAAAGGCGAAATGTTCCGCGATGGCAAGTCGCGAGAGAGATATCCAAATCGAATAGGTAATACATATCTGCATCATACCAGAGTCTATGCAAATGCTTTGCCTCGTCAAATGCGGTCAAGAACCTCCTGCACCAGACCCAGTTACGCTAGCAGTCGACCCAAGGCTCCCAGGCGGCTATGATACATACATACATAGATACGATGCTTTCCAGGTTAAGCACAACGTTTGTAGGGATATCTGAATGCAGCAAAGAGCTTGCGATTGTGCTCATGTGTTGAACGTGTTGGTCAACTGCAGGTATTGTGTACTGGGGAGTTGATCTGAGTAATTATAAGCGGTATCAATGGCTAAGTATGTATGTGGGTATATAGTCTGGCAGGTATGATAATTGTTGAGGTTTTGTCAGCTTGAGTCTGGCTTAGGTTTTGCTTTTTCTTGGATAAGCAAGCCCACAAAAATAAGTGGTGTTGGCTGGCATTCTTGGAAAATATGTACAGGGGTAGGTAGGTATCTAGAGTACACACTGAGCGCCCTCTGCAGAAGAACTCCTGCCCGCCACGCAAGCAGAACATGCTTCGCGACACCTCAGAGCATTCACTCCGCGGAGTTGACAGTAAGCACCTCCTCCACCGCCGTTAGCAGTAATCCTCGCACGACTTCGTCTTTCTCAGCCAAATTTTCTGTCATGATGTGCGGTGGTGATGTAGAGTTCGCGCTGCCATCAACAACCCCACTTTCTCATCATCGAGGTGTGAACGGACCAACCACTATATATCTACGCCATGGATTTGCTTTGGGCTGTTTGTGTGTTGATATTTTTGGGACTAGCCTGGATTTTCGTGGTCACTGCAGCGGCGGCCTATGATAAACAAGCACACCAACAAAACCTCGATAATACATACTCCCAGAGCAGCACATTCCCGAACTAAGCACCACGAGTGGAGTGAGCCCCAGGAGGCCGCAGCTGCACTATTGCTACCGGTGACAGGATCGCCATGTCAAAAGCCTCCTCACTTTACTGCTCTTCTACTGCAACTGCCGAGAGAAGCCTAGCCCTTACCAGCACAAAGCGGGGTAAGCGGGCTTGCAACGAGCCGCACCCCACTATGAAAACGCGTCCCCTCTCTCAAAAAGACGATCGATTTATGTAGATGGCATAGAGAGCTTGCACTCTCTATCGCTCGGCTTTGAAACTGTCACATAGCACACCAGCGCGTCTACTTTGTCCTCTTGGATGACTCTTGTTCCACGACGAATCCCTGCGCTTGTCGAAACCCGCGGATATCTAGAACGAGCAAAGCTGCCCTCAATACACCAACTCTAACTACATACTTACCCACCCACTCTCTACAACCCTACCTAGTGCAAATCTAGGTACCTATCGCTTCCCCTTACCTACGCACTACATTCCTCCCAGCATCCCGCCAACCTAGCTCCCCGAGCACGTTCAACGCACGAGCCACAGCTGCCCCCCACCTGCAATCAACTAATCTAAATCAACAAAAGCACGCCCCACCCCGAACTCGCCTTCGCGTCTTCCAGGTCCAACAGCTCTCCGTCCCCCAGAAAAAAGAGAAAGAACAAAAGGTCGAAAGGAGTGAACGAGGGAAGGAAGACGGAAGAAGGGGCGAAAGAGCAAGCAGAATTTACAACACGCTTAGCCGCATACAGAGGAGAAAGCGCGTCTCGTGGCGGACTGGGACTCATCCAGCTTGCTCATCCAATCTTGTTCTCTTGAAGACTCCCCACTGCTGGTCCGGTCTTGAGCTTTCTAGCTTCTGCTGTCAACTCTTATGTACCGGAATGGAGGAGAGCCAGACACGAACTCTATGATTCAGGATTCCGTCAGCCCCATCAGCAGTAACTCCAGAGACATGTTAGACGAACCTGCAGCACCGCGCAGAAACTCCACCGACGACAACGACACAACTCGACCGAGGAAGCGGCCAGCAGTCATGGCAGCCTCGGATGACCACAGAGAAACAACCATGGTGAACCCCCCCCCCCCCCCCCCCCCCCCCAGCCATCCATACCACCCCATGAGCTGGCACTCCCTTGGAGGTGGCTTCGAATGCTAGTCAGGTGTTCTGATAGCCCGTGATAACTATCTAGACATCTTCATCCTACCCCCGTCCTTCTGGGCCGAAAGAAGAAACCGACCAACGAATTGCAATTGCTGGAAGCGATGAGGTTGCCAGAGACGAGAACCCCGCTGGCACAGTTACGGAAGAAGAGGCCACTACAGAAGAAGAGGCCACTACAGAAGAAGGGGCCACTACAGAAGAAGAAGAGGCCACTACAGGAGAAGAGGCCACCACGGAAGCAAGCAGGATGCTACAGATCCGTGCAGCCCAGAGTCAAGTTGGCTATGGCGACGATGATGGCCGGGAAATGCAACATGCGATTTCTGACGTGGACTCGAGGCCTGAAGACGTTCGGAAACGATCTCTATCACGTTCACCAGAGCTTTCGAATACGCTAGACAATGAAAGTGACAGCAATACGCTGCGTAGTACGAGCCCGGAGGTCGAGGAGGTCGAGATGGGCGGGAACGACGATGCACCTTATCAAATCCGGTTAGAAGATCCAACTGGCGGTGCTGTCGAAGAATACGAGGAGTCAGCAGAAGCGTTTTCTCGGATTGCTCGTGCACTCGCGAAGAGCGAGTCACCGATAAGGGAGTTGGACGAGATGCACGTGCTCATATTTCGATTCCGCTCCTCCATATGCGCTGCCCCTGTGGATTACTTCGAACGACTGCTAAGCGATAGTGAGCTGTGCGGGGTTTTGCCGGGAATGGTGGTGAGGTTGCTGGAACGAACCGATGCCTGCACCCCAAGATTCTTCCAGAAAGATGGCTTACACAAGCTCACAAGGTTTTTCGAAGATTTCATTGCCATAGCTACACTCATAATCCGACATGAGGCGTCAAAACTCGCAGTGCTATCGCCGGAGGAGGGGTACCAGCTGCTGTCGGAGACCTACATCAACACCATCATCCAGATGGTACGGCAACAACCTCTCTACTACATGATAAACTCTGCGGGATACCAAATTGCGGACTCGTTTCCTCAGGTGCTCAGCAGCTTTGGTGATCCAGATGGGTTCCTATGTGCATTGAAGTCTCTTGCTGCGGCCATCCACCAAAAGACGCCCACGCAGCCTAAAATGAGTTGGTATCTGCATCTCATGCCTGGACTGATTCTGAAGACCCTCAATATCATCCCAAACACCAATCCGGAAACTAAGAATAAGATCTTGGGGCATATTACCCAATCCTGGGTTATAATGGAGAACTCGATTTCCGAAGCATTGGAATCTCACATTCAGACGCTCGATATGAAGGATTTACTCGAGCGTCTTAACCTCTACGGATCTATGGCTGCCAGTCTACACCACTTGCAGCCCACAAACCCGAGGCTATTATCCAAGTTGAGCCAGTGCTTGGCCAACTACAGGATGGCATCTACAAAGCCTAAGGAGATTGGTCAATTCGTCGAGTGGGCACATAAATTTCCGTTCTACTACAAGATGCTGTGCAGCAGCAGAATGGACATTAGACTCCGAGGTCTCACCTGTATGACGGACACCCTTCTGACGGTGTGGCGAGAGTATCATATGCGCATTGACGATGGTAGTCCGATCTTGAGGTTCTGTAGCCCTTGTTCTGTAGCCCCAACATCGGCTGTTGCTAACATTTCTTTTAGCAGATTTCTTGTCGATTACCTGATCGATAACGGTGTATTGGAGTATCTCGTTGGGCCTGAATCCCATTCCGAGCTGATCAACCGAAGCGGCAATGTTCCCGCCTTCCTCATTGTCAATCAGGCCATGCCGGAACCTCTGCTGAACTGCTTGTGGCAGCCAGTCGTGGACAACAAAGATCCAAGAATCGTCAAGGCAACCCTGAAGATGCATCAAGAAATGATGATGATAATGGGCTTGGATCACCTTGCGGGCCTGAGCAAACGGATATCCTGCCTACCTTTCAGCTCGTTCGATTCGTGCTTGTTGTGCTTTGTTGCCGTGGTCGTGGAAAAAATCGTAGGGGTCTGCTCTGTTGGGATGCGACAGCGCCAACTTTCGGTGAGATACAATCACAAGGACAGGTTCAGTGTTCATCATTGACTGACCCAACCAATGTAGGGAATTACACGGTTGTGCAGAGAACCCTATGAGATGCTGATCAGGTTGATGAGACTGGCCTCCGAACACGACGAAACGGTGGAGACTGCGCAAGCGATGGTTATATTCCAGCGAGCTAATGAAGAACTGAGTACTTTGGCAGAGTTTGGGCCTGAGGGCAGCGTACGAAGGGAAATTCTGGAAAAATGTGTCGACGACATCAGGGAAATGAATAGAAGTGCCACTGGTAGCACATCAGTTATTCTCGCCTTTTTGCGTAAGTCCATCTCTATCATTATTCTCACCTATACTTATACGCCAACAGGGCGTAGGCCCCGTAACTACAGAGCAGATAGCCCGACGGCGTCCGAGGATGTCGAATACCTCGTCAAGACGTTCGACCTCGCGGCCCTTGTCGTGCGTGAGACATTGGAGTTCATTGAGAGGCATAGACCGGTCAAGGCGGTATCGAGATTGCAGAAGCTTAAGACACGACTGGAGCTACTCAATCTGATGCTACATATGTCGCCGGGCTGTGTTTTCAAAGACTTACACGCGCAACTGTGGACGTATCTCGTTGGAGAGAAGGCACTGGGTCCCTCGGAAAGGGTGTTGGGATTTGATTTCTACAATCTTTTCGGCCCATTTGATGATGTATTGCCCTCTCCGCGAAAGCAAGATTGTATTTAGCCACTAATTTATGCCAGGAAACGCTCCCGTTACTCGATAGCTTGTACCGCGAGTTTCTCCCGTCGCTGGACTGCAAATATTTCTCATGCACCGTATCCGTGGTGGAACTTTGCAAAAAGTCTATGGAATTCCTTGGTCGAATTTCACAACTAGAGGTAGCTGCCGAATATCTTATATCTGTACGCTATTGACACCATCACAGGATTCGCACGAGGACATTGTCGAAGTTCTACATATCGCTGGCGCGGACTTGCTTTGGCGAATCATTCTGAATGCTAATGACGAGAATTTAGCGGCTGCTACTATTGACCTTCTTGTCCAAGAGTATCTAGATGTGTGTCCTTCCACTCTATGATCGAGATGGAATTCTAAATACTGATTAACAAAGTCGCCGATGATTATGCAGGCTTCCACAGCGGTCATTGAGGCAACCCATGTCGGGATCGTCGACCGCTGCATCGACTTGTTGATTTCGTCGGCGACGAAACTTTCTCAGCGAGGCGACGGCGATGACGGAGATGGTGGCATGACCGTGGATTACTTAACAGACGACGAACGGGAGGAGACTACCCGTAAATATTGCCGCGCTTTAAGCGTGTTGGATCAGTTTGTCAAAGGATTCAGAACTCGACCATTCTACGCCCCAACTATCAACGGGGAACCGCCTAGTCCGAGGGGGGATGTACTCGACATCACCCTCCGCCTCTGTAGCTTAGGGGTTCTGACGGTACCCCCTCTCAAAGCCACATCCGCCGAAACACCTTTCACTAACCTAAAATATAGACGCACTGCATTCGGATTGGCTCTCAGAACACGGCATATGATTTGCATTCCCGAATATATCGTCTGACCGTGACGGCCAAACATCGGATAGTACTGAACGGCAAGGAGTTGAAGCTTGCTGATGACCCTTCGATGTCGCTCAAGGACCTTGGGATATATAGCGGAAATGTTATCATGATCTACGTCCAACAGCCCTTGCCCGCTCAGGAGGCTGGCAACATGACTGGGCCGGAGCAGCCGGATGTCATGCGACACTTTGAGGCGTTATACACGTTACTCGACCTTCCCGAAGCGCTGTCTGTCAAGGTTTGTATCGTTCTTATTATTACTCAGGAGTATACTCACTGTCAGCGTATAGGCATGGTTGTTCTTGAACAACTTCCCCCCGCATGGTCTGGTGAAGCAACAACTTCTACTCTCCGAAACGACTGCGTTGGCCATCTTCCCGCCGGACAAGCCTTACAAGACTCTTTACTCGCTACACACTCTGCGGTACTGCTTCGAGGAACAGGATTTTGCACAGGTGCGTGGAAAGTTGTGCGCCAGATTCCCTTACATTCCGTTTTAACATTAACTAGAACGGCTCAACAACCTTCTTGAGTACATGCTTGATGCGACTCTGTGAGGCTCTCACCCAGGGTACGGAGGAGAGAGAGGAGCAAGCCGCAAAAACCCAAGTCATCGTCACCAAGGAGATTCTCGAACGTCTGAAAAGTCTCCTTCAAGGTATGATTGTTCTTCCCCGTGCCAAATTCCTGTTCGAGCTCACAAGTACACAGAAGTAGCTACCACGACAGATACCAATGACGACATACCTCCGCGTCCAGAAGAGTTTGTTCAATACTTGCTGACGCTGCTTCAGAGGTGCATTGAACCGCCATTCGCTGCCTTGGTGGATGTGGAAACCTGCATCACTAACGCCATTTGCGTTCTCTTTGAGTGTTGCCGCATCAACTCGCAAGTCTGGGCACAAATCTCAAGCAACCAGAACCTTGACATGCTAGTCCACTGTTTTCTAGTCAACGACGTGCGGCCAATTGTGAGGGAGTGCATTTTGGAGGCAATTTGCAAGATCTACTCGGATTCACAACGGTACGCTGAACATATCTCATTGCAGGAAAATATTCAAACATACTGACGACCACCCAATTAGAGCAGTGGAGTTTGTTGAGCATTTCTGGCCAATTCTGAGCGACATCCTCTTGGAAAGCGGCCGCTTGCAGCCGGAGAACGCAGAACAACTGTTCCGTGCTGCTTGTTCGACCTTTAGGTAGGCGGTCTGCTCCTAGATTATACGGTGATTCTGACTAGCAATAGACTAGTTGGAGAATTTGGCCCCAGCGCTGCGGATTTGCGCCAATACTTTGACGATTGGTTCCGTCAATTGCGGACTCACAAAGTCATCGAAGTGAGTCTCCCGGTAGTCGCGGTATGCCGTGCTGATCTGTTGTAGATTGTCGGGCAGCCAAAGGAAGATCATGTAATTACTGGTTTTACCCGTCTTCTGACACTCTGCATGATGGTCATGAATGGCAGCGGAATGACCCCACCAACCAAGTAAGTCAATCGCTCGTGTATTAGTACGGTCAAGTCCTTGTCTTCTAACAGCCCAAACTCTAGCCACCTCACAGCCATGTGGCGCAATCTGCTGTTCTCCGACTCATCCTACGGCGCGGGCGCCGAACGTACACCATGCCTTCACGATCCTACCCGTGCCGAGCTTTACAAACTCACATGCGATCTTGTTGCAAACGATCAGGGGAGCTTGGAGCAAATCGTCAGACTCAACTATGAGCTTTTTCCCGAAGGTAACACTCGCAGTCTGTCTCCTTGGTACATGCGCTTAAGGAAGTCCATAGATGGTATGCTACTTGACGAATACTGGGCCGACCGCGACAGATGGCTACGAGCCCCGGCAGGTCTCGTTGGGTTGCACAATCTATCGAATACCTGCTATTTGAATTCCCTGTTGACTCAGCTTTTCATGAACCGGTCATTCAAGGAATTCGTCTTAAGGATTCCAGTGGACTCTGCCGACCCGTTACGTGCAAATTCTTTTCACCTGAGGGTGTTATTTTCCCGTATGCAAGCTAGCTTCGCCAAAGCTATCGAGCCCCGGGATCTTGTCGAGTCACTTCGCGACTTTGCTGGCGATCCCATTGATCCTCAGGTTCAGATGGATGTCGACGAGTTCTTCAATCTTCTGTTTGACCGGTTGGAAAGTGAGATGCCTACTAGTGAGCTAAAGTCAGCTTTTAGGTCGTATTACGGGGGACAACTGGTTCAGCAAGTGAAGTCGAATGAATGCTCTCACATCTCCGAGCGTACAGAGCCTTTCTCCGCGATTCAGTGCGACATCAAGGGAAAGCACACCCTTCAGGAGAGTTTGAAGGCATACGTCGAGGGCGAAATCATGGAGGGTGGTGTGTAACAATCTAATTCACCCCTGAATCCCCGGGAACAGGCTGACCATATGATTTAGACAACAAGTACCGCTGTACGGACTGTGACAGGCTAGTAGATGCCGTCAAGAGGTGAGACTCATCATCTACTAGATAGCTGTCTTCCGAACCGTTGTGCTGAACTTTATAGAACCTGTCTTAAGGATATCCCTGACCATCTCATCTGCCACCTCAAACGGTTTGACTTCGATCTGCAGACCATGCAACGGAGCAAAATCAACGAACGCTTCGAGTTTCCCATGCGGTTGGACATGAAGCCATACACCATTAGCCATCTCAGCTCAATGGAGTCGGGTAATGACAGTACATGCGAACCGGACGAATTTGAATTAGTGGGTGTACTTGTTCACACGGGGACCGCCGAATCGGGCCACTACTACTCGTACATCAGGGATCGATTTTCTTCCGATGAGGTTCCTACCTGGTTTGAATTCAATGATTCTGAGGTCAGTTTCTTTGATCCGTCGACAATACCGGAGAACTGTTACGGAGGGAGCGACAGCATATCGGCAACCGGATATGTCATTCCCAAGTCCTTCAGCGCCTACATGCTTTTCTACCAGCGGTCGTCATCGCTGCACAGGCCGTTACGGGGGACGTACCAATCCTGTGTTCCTCGAAAGCACCGCATGGAGATTCTCAGAGAAAATGAAGAGCTTATACGGCGGCACAACATGTTCAGTCCCGATTATGTCCAGTTCGTGAGGGCGCTGGTGGCTACTCAGTGCAGTCTGCCTGCCGCAAGTGACGAATACAGCAGTGCGGACGAAGTTCTCCAGTTGGCCTTGCGGGCATTCGAACACATAGTCGCGCGAGTCAAGGACTTCCCAGTCTGTGAGGTTCTTGTTTCATCCATCCAGACGCTCGCTTTTCATTCCGACGAATGCGCAAAAGCCTTTGGTATTTGGGCCTCGGATTCGCATGTTGTCGCCGGCCTCCTCATGGACAATCCATTCCAGGAAATCCGCCGGAGTTTCGTCCGAATGGTGGTGCACGTTCTGCGTCACCTGCGAGACACAAACCCGACTCTGTACGGCATTTCTGACGACGAAAATGGCGTGCCGATTCCGAGGAACGAGACAATGCTCTTCTTTGTCTGCAAAGGATTCTGTGAGGCATGGAACGGACTCCAAGCGTCGCTAAAGCCATGGAACGACTACTTCTCGTTCTTGATCGAGATCGCCGGTTGGGGCGATTGTGAGAAGGAGTATCTGCTTAAAGTTGGTCTACTTAGGAGGATCCTGGAGATGATCGTGATCGAACACATTGGGCCAACTAGGAGAGCGGAACAGAGGATCGATGCCTTCGTCAAGATCATGAACAAACCGAGAGTCCCGGCAGGTAAACCAGCGGAGCTGTTGTATCTTCTCTTGAAGCGGTGCTCGCCAGTCGTGCCCGCCTGCAGCAACGAAGAAGTGCGAGACAGAAGGAGGAGGGAGGCTCGACTGCCGTTGACAAGACCTGAAGACATGTACTTCAAGCTGTGCGTTGGCCGAGGAACAGGTGTTCTAGTTGTTTTCACAAAGTTTCTGGAACACGGTGGAGCATTGGCGCAAGTGGAGAAGATAGTGATTGACATCCTGGATGCCAAGACAACCCCCTTGGAACACGAGTTCACTGATGACTTGAAGAGCACACTGCTGAGCGGGATTTCTGTGGATCCGGCAATGCACGCCGCCCCCTATCTTATGTGTCTCCGGTCGTTCGTCGAGCATACACGTTCGGAGCGCTACATTAGGGAGATCATCCGCAAAGTCTCCGAAGAAATTCCTACAATTGGTATGACTGGGGGTATCGAACACCTACAGTTCTTCCAGTATCTCTGGAGCCTAGCACCACTAAAAGAGATGGTTAGGCCTGCCATACTTGAGAACATATCCGAATGGGCGCCCGCCTTGGTTTGCTATCTCGATGGAAATGTGAGGGAAAATGCGGAAGAATTTCTGAGCCACATCCTTTTCGATGAGCGGAATGACTCCCCTGAGAGGGTTCAGCGAGCGATACGTGAGCTGGCCAAGGCGTTGTTCCAGTATATCACGAACAAATTCCCACAGAACCGCCAACCTATCGACGATAATACCTTCGATAGCACTATGAATCTTCTCACGAGATGTAGAGACGCGCAACTGGATGCAGATCAGTTCAGCTCTAAGATTGGTGGTGAGCACTCATCCCCGAATCGTATCTTGTCTACCGAAAAAGACGAGCTGACGGCAGAAATCGCAGAACTCAGGAACTACATCGGTCGACTAGTCATCGACTTGGAGGAGGACATCGACTTAGCATCTGGTAGGGAACACGCTTACTTTGGCACAAACCGGCAGCTCACACGCCGCGTCCAGATGATTGGAATGGATCAGAGTTCGAAAGCGACACCCGAGACGTGGTCCACGCCGACGAATTTAGATGATGGTCCTAGACAGCGATGACGGCTTCAGCAGCGGTTGATGATTTGCGCTGCTTTTTCTTTCTTGTGGTTTTTACTGGGATGGGGTGATATGGGTAGTCAACTAATTGATTTCCGTTTTGTCATCTGTTTTGGAGGGAGCATTTTTTTTCTTCATATCTTTCTCTTTTCTTTTTTCTTCTGCAAAAGTGCGATCTAAGAATAAAGGCTAGGTATAAATAGTTGCAACATTCGGGGGGTTGTGGCGTTTGCTCATGGAGGTCCTATGTACAAGTTTGTGATGGTTATTGGCTATTGCATTTGGTTCCCCGTTTTTGTTCTGAGAAACTTGGATATTGTACGTCAACTTAGCCAAGAAAAAAATCCATCAGCTACCACCACCACCAGGACATACCAGCGTAATCCGGAAAGTATCTCTGATACTAAGTACTTAACTTAGCTAACCTCCATGATGCAAACGGGTGGCATCTGGACCTAGGCTGCTTGAATACCTGGGTTGCCGAACGGGTTACTGGCCATTTTTTTTTTGTCATTAATGAAGGGTAACAGCGGTCATTTCTCAAATCAATTGTTGTCCCCCTTGTGGAATGTAATCATGGATGGACAAACACGAGTGATCTGACGTGATTATAACCCCACTAAGCAACAATCAATCCGTTCCATACAAATACAATTTCGCACTATTTACCAACTGTTGTAGCATCCTTTTTTTTTCCCTTCCCCACCCTCCCCGTCTACGATGCCATTGACGCGGAAGGTTTTAGTTGATGCCCCGCCGGATCCACGAGCTTGTCGACCAGCGCACTCTTTTGCCTAACAATGGTCCTCTCCTCCTCCGGAAGTCCAAACTTGATGCGTCCACTGAGCACAATCTCATCGTCGACACACCCTAGTTTCGACACGACCCTCCTGACGTGACTGGTGACCATGGCGAGGACCTCCAGATCGACATCCTCGCTCGCATTGAAGACGTTCCTCCAGATGGCGGTGGCGAGCACGGCGTCGCCCCGGATCAGCCCTTCATCGAACGCGGCCGTCGTGCCTCTGTACTGATGGAACAGGTCCTTCATGTAGCCGCCTCTCTTTCCGGCGCTCTTGATGCCGTACCGCTTCGTCATCTTCTCCTCGGCGTCGTAGAAGAAATGGTCGATGAAGTGCTGCTGCCAGATCTTGACGCGCTCCCTGTCGAGGGCGCGCATCCGTGCCGCAAGCATCCACATGTGCAGCACCGTGACCTGCGACCAGCTCTGGAATGTCGGCGGACGCGCGCACGTCGAGTACCAGAATGCGGCCGAAGGGGAGTACTCCTCGCCGTCGGCGTAGGCCGCCTGCAGCGCGCACTCGAGGTACAGCGTGCGCGTCACGTCGTACGCTACATACGTCTCCGTCGTGTTGGGGAGGAGCTCGCGGAAGCGCTGCGCGAGCCGGTCCGTCAGTGTTGAGCGCGCCTTTTCGGTCGGCGGCGACGGCGCGAGCGGCACGGAGGGGCTGTGGGGTCGGCCCGGATCCGCGGGGACGGCCGGCTGAGACGTCGTCGGGGTAGTGGTGAGTTTGCGGAGGTGCGGCAGGAGGATTGCAGGAGAGCGGACCTGTGGGGGAGCTAGCTTAGCTGGCACCGTCCTAGACGATTAAAGGGAGGGAGGTACGATACCTGCATGGGGGCGAGCCGTACGGCGGGGACGAGAAGTGTCCGTGGAGCCATTGTTGCCGAGTTTGGAAGTTGACGGAGACGAGATGCTGTCGTCTTAGCTTGGTTCGGTGGTGATGACGCTGGTGGTGGTGGGGTGGTGCAGATTCCGAAAGATGCAATGATATGTATTCCTAAGACTGGCGCAGGCTACAGCTCTTCTCGATTAGCAAACCCCCCGCACCAACAGTCTCACTCACGTTTGCGTCACTTTGACAGTTACATTTCTAGCGATTGGGTGTTCTCGCCGCGCAAGTCGGCAAACTTTTCCATTTGCCGGCGATCGTTCACCCTTCATCGCCAAGAGCCGTGGGGAAGGAAAAAAAAAGTGGAACGGATTATCGTTTGTCCGGTTCGAGTGACCGTTTCAAGATCCGATTCCATAATTACAACTTCTTCTTTCTGCATTATTGATCTACCGTTTCTTCTGTACAAATATCTTCTGCATCCCCTTAGCCGCCTCTCGCACTGCAGGGGAATAATGTTTTTCGAGCAACAGCGTCTCCCAGATGGTCGCGGCGAAGGGGTTACTCTTCTCCGGCTCATCAGCCTCCATCATGTACACACCATCTCCAACACTTTCTTCAGTGGAGAAAAGTCCGGCCAATTGCCGATGGTACCTCTTCCCCATCTTATTGACCACACCTATCGATGCCATCGTCGATTTCTCGGGTAAGTGCAGCGACGTCAGGAGTAGTCGTTTGGTGAACGCGGCCATGCGAGAAACATTCGTAGCACCGTTCTGTTTGAAGAAGAGGGCGTCGAGTGCTCTGACCACCATCTCGATCTGGGTAGCTACGTTGACGCGGGACGGCGGCGGGGCCGGGGAGTCCGGGTCGGCCAGGCGAAGGGATTTGTGCGAGAATTCGATATCCGCATCGAGAGAGAGCGGCATGAGAGTCTTGTAGAGATGCGAGGCGAAGTAATTGAGGTCGACGTTGAGCATCTTCTCACCTTGGCCGTGGAGCAGGGCGAAGGCGGTGATGACGCAGAGGAGAGCCTCTCGAGTGGCGTTGCGTGACTCGGTGGCTGTGGTTTCGTCTTCTTCCGTGTCTGCTTCGGCTTCGGCGATGAGCTCTTTCAGCGCCACCAGGAGATCGCCGAAGAAATCCAGATTAATCAAGTGCGAAAATCTGTTCTTCATCAGCGCCAATGGCCAAATGTGTAAGGCGCGGTATCATACTTGGCCAATCCCTCCAATGTGGCAGCCATAAGTCCGGGTGGCCTCTCGTTCAAGATCTTGAAGTAGGTTACAAACACCAGTTTCAGCGTCTCACTCTGTCTTTGCTCTCTCTCCTCGTATGAGACTGTCGCATCGGCCTCCTTCAACTCCTTCTCAACCTCCTTCTTGTCTTTCTCCAGTTTCCTGGCCTTCTTCGTCCTAAACTCGCGGTCCTTCTTCTTCCTCTTCCTGTTCGGATTATCCACAGTCTCCATCGATGCCTTTACATCCAGCTCCGACAGCAACCTCAAACTCAAGAAAGTATTCAGCACAGACTCATTCACCCGGTAATGCTTCGCCTTGAACATCTTGGTGAGTAGCTGCACCGCATCAAAAGACACCACGCCATCTTCGTCCGTCCGGAAGATCTCCTCCAGCGCTGCCCGACACTTGACGAAGTTCTCGTCAACGGTCTTGACGCTGAGCACCTGGACCACGATCTTCAACAGTTCGCCGCGGAAGTTGAAATGCGGAACATGGGCGAGCAATTGGCACGCGCAGTTCACGGCGATTTTTCCGGTGGCTACTGAGGTCGGTGTCACATCCATTCTCGAAGCTGCTCACCGTTAGCCACATCATCCTCTTCCTTCTACCTCTTCACCAAATCAGACCAAGGGGCCCCCACCTTTAACCAGCCGCCCCAACTTCTCCACAAAAAGCTGATACCCACTGACGAGTCCCTGTTCGAACCCGCGCAGCTTCTTCACCTCCTTCGACACCTTGATCTTTTGCTCCTCCTCGGTGAGCGGCCGTATCCGGTATCCAGGGATTATGTCTTTGTAGACGGCCACGAGCGCGGCCAGCGCCAGCCGTTGTATCGTAGCATTATGGTCGTCGGTCATTTCACGCATTCGCTTGAGCATCATGATCTGCCGCAATCACCACGAACCCGCATTAACCCCCCCCCCCCCCTCTCTTGCCTCAATTCGTTACAAACAGTGGGGAGCGGGGAGATGGGGGCTTGCTTACATTTTCTTCCGGATCCTCCTGCACCTGCGACGCAATCCTCGCGAGCTCCTCTTTGGCGTCAATGACCCTTATTTTCTCTGGCACCTTCGGTTTCTCTTCCTCCTCCTCTTCGTCCTTCTTCTTCTCCCCATTCTCCCGGACCTCCAAGATCACATCTTTCTCCCTCTCCTCCTCCTCGGACTCATCCTCGGAAACCTCGGGACTCGGCGCCACGGCCACGACGGTTCCGTCCTGCTTCTTGATTGGCAGTCTTCCGGCGCCGCCGCCAGACTTCGATCTTCGCACCTTCGCCGATGCATGCTTCTTAGACAGGCGCGGGCCTTGCGTCTCGTACTTCTGCTCGAGTTTCCAGTTCGCGGCGGAGGCGGCGAAGCGGCGGTCCATTTCGTCCGTTCGCAGCGACGGCGCGGGCGTGTGTGGCCTTGCGTTTATGTTGCGTTGGGGGGAATTTGGGAAACCACAGCAAGCTTCAACTTTCGGGACGACGAGGGTTTTTTTTTTTTTGGTCGGTCGGGCTTGTGTTACTGTACTATCTATGTAGGCGTGACTACAGAATACGGTGGTACAACGCTAGCTATATTGGTGAGAGTGGGGTGGAACTCTCCCAGCCTTCTCCAACTAATTAAATGGGTTGGAAATCTCGGACGGGGGAGACCATATACGTACATAGCGGACACCTGTTAGGTATGTATGTATGGGCGGGCCAGGCGGAGGAAATGGGACACCTCGAGTGCCGTGCCGTGCCCCTATCTGGATCTCTGGATCGTGATAGATCTACACAGGCAAAAGCCAGGAGCAGATAATGCACAGGATACAAGGCTTACCCACTCCCCACCGTGTTCGCCGTTTCCCACACCCCACGAGTCAAAGTCAAAAGTCCACGCCGATATCGTATCATTTGTTCCTATAAATAAACGCCAGACATAAACTGCTACAGAAAGAACTCATAACCATTCCTTTTGCCTCCCAACACCCCCTCCAATCCCATCCTCCCCCTGCACCAGTATGTAAACATCGTCTCCTCGTTCACTCGCAGATACATACGTACAACATGCCTGCACGGATGGATGGCATCCGTGGTGGAGGTACTCCTTTGGTAATCTAGTAATCATGCTCGTTTCCCACCTGCTCCTCTCCCGGTCTCAAATCAACAGTGTACGGAGTCACCGGAGCAAAAAACCACTATACAAGAAGAAGCGCTTTTTCTCGCGGAACCAACCCGTTCATAAAAAAAAAAAAAAAAAAACACCGTACAGATCAGATATCCTCCCTTCTCCCGAGACGACCCATCCACATCGAAAAATGACGGCAAGCCAAAAGAGAAAACGTTCAACCAGTGTTCGGAGGAAAGCAAATAAAGAAAACCCCGTGAGCGATATTATAAGAAAAAGAAAAGAGAAAGGGAAATAAAAAAGCCGAGAGGGATATAACCGACCCACGACCGTCACGACGAACAGAGATCAGAACTCGGCGAAGAGATGTCCGTATTGATCGATGCCGTCGTTTTTGGTGTAGTCGTCCGAGTCCTCCGGGTAGCGATCAAACTGACTGGCATCACCGACGCCTCCCCGTACGGGCGGTACGTAGGGTGCCTCGATATCCTTCCTAGCCAATCGGTCCCAGTTCACCTCGGCGAACCATTGGTGGTTCTTGATGTCGTCGCTGCCGTGCAACAGATTCCCTAGTCGCTTTGTCAAGTCCGGCGTGATAAGTTGCTGTAGCAAGTCTTGAGCGTCCGGAAGGATAAACCCTGGGTATTTTACCCGTCCCTTAAGGATGTTCTCGTATATTTTCATCGGACTCCCTCCGTCCCAGAAAGGTGTGTAGCCGCACAACATCTCGAAGATTAATATACCAAGCGACCACCTGATGCCCCCGCCCCATCAGTCACCCCCATTCGGCGCGAGAAGATTATGAATCAGAGGGGGTTGACACGTACCAATCTACCGATTTGTTGTAGCCTTTAGAAGCGACGACCTCGGGTGCGAGGTAGTCCGGAGTACCGCAAAGCGTCCAGGTGATGTCGGGGACCTCCTTCGCGAAGCCAAAGTCTGTAATCTTGAGATGGCCGTGACGATCCAGGAGCAAGTTCTCGGGCTTCAGATCCCGGTAGATGATGCTGTGGGAATGGAGGTACTCGAGGGCTAGTGCCACCTCGGCGGCGTAAAACTTCGCAACGGGATTCGGGAAGCGCTGTCAAAAGCAAAAACAAAACAAAAAGCAACGGCTGTGAGCTTGAGCCCGGCGAATGAAGTGGGAGAAAACGGTTCAGAGGCGCGTGCGCCATCGTTACGATTACGTACCTGGGATTTCCGCAGCAGACTGAACAGCTCGCCTCCTTCAATGAAATCCATCACCATGTACAAGTTCTTGTTGTCCTGAAAGGTTCCCCACAGCGTAATCAGGAAGGGATGTTTCACTTTCTGCAACATCTTCCTTTCATCGTTGGTGTGTTCGACCTGTTTCATCTTGACCACCTGGGTTTTCTTCAACACCTTAATCGCATAGAAGCGCAAGTTGTGCCTGGACTGAACCAGATGGACACGGCCGAAGCTTCCGGTACCCAGTGTCCTCTGCAGCGTAAAGTCGCTCAACGAGTATTTGCCCTTTGTGGATCGCGATTGTGTCGTCTGCTGTTGCTGTTGCTGCTGCTGTTGCTGCTGCTGCTGCTGCTGCTGCCTCTGGTCATCGTTTTGCGACGTATTATTCTGATGCGCGGGGCTGCTCTGATAAGGCTGACCATATTCATTCGCCCCGGGCGGGTTTATGATGCTGTTGATGTTGCTCTGGTGGGGTTGGTGGTGTGGTTGCGGGGAAGACGACGACGCCGGGTAGGGTTGCTGGGGTTGTTGCTGTTCAGGTATCATTGGTCGGTCGGAGACCAATGCCATTGGCTGCTCGGGAATGGCGGGGGCGGGGGCGGGGATAGAATGGGACGACGACGACGACGGAGGAACAGTGGATACGGAGGAGCGCGAGTTTGTCGAGGGCTGCAGCGAGCGCGAGGTAGTTGTGGCGGAGATGGAGGTGGTAGGAGTTGGCGGCTCCGAGGGATGATTGCGTATGTCAGCGGACTGGAAGCTATCCTTTCTCGCATGCACCGAATCTTTCTCTTTCTTCTTCTTCTTTAGGAAGCCTAGGGTCGGCATATACGAGGTTGCCGGGGCAGGAGAGGAGAGAAGGGGGAAGCCGGCAGAGAGCTCTCGATGCGACCCTTGAGATTCGCGCGGCAGAGGGGGGAGAGGAGGTGGAGGATTTGAGGCAGGGGGATCAGGTATGTGCGGAGGGAGTGACGGGCGGCGGGGGCGGGAGGGGTGTGGGGCGGGGGGTTGGGTTGGGTTGGGTGCGAGGGCTTTCGAACAATGAAGAAACGAATGGGCGAGTTCAGCCGAGAATGCGCAAGGCGGGGGGGGGGGTTGCAGCAGTGAGAAGTTTGCGGTACAGCAGCAGCTGGCGGAAGTCACAGGTGCGCAACTGCACAAGCCGGTGACAGCCTGTGAACGACAACAACACAACGGCCGGACAGTTGGACGGGGCGGACGGGGGGCGACTGGGGGGGCGGACAAGGAGGAGGGGAATGAGAGGGGCAGAGATGCTCGTCAGAAGCCGGGGAGGGGGTGGGTGAGGATGGCGAGGACCGGTTGGCTGGGCTGTGGCTGGCGCTGTGCTGTGGACAGCCGGCCGCCCAATTCCACGTCACGGATGGTGAGGACGGTAGAGATGGAGATGACACGGCGGGGAGGCGACGAGTGGGGGGCTGCTCTATTTCTCCGCCGGCAGAAATCCCACGGCAAGCGGGCGAGCGGACGCAGGTCGAGTGGGCACTTGTCAGGTATGTCTATGGCTTTGGGTTCAAGCGAGAAGTCGCTTTGCACCGGCGTCAAGCGTTCTCGGGGGAGCAGTGGTGGAGATTGGTATCTTCTTTCTCCGCTTTTTGGTTCTCCGACGGGCTGGGGGGATTGGGCTTGGAGCTCGGTGTTGCTCGGATGGGAGGGATTCTCCAGGGACGCTGGTCGCAGTCCGGGGCCGGGGAAGCCGAGAGGAGGGCCGTGAACGGAGGGCAATGCCGAGCACTGCGGTGTCTGCGCGGAGCGGCGGTCTCTGCTCGCAGATGTTTCGGGCCGGAGACGAAGGCGGCGTGTGGACGCTTAACGTGACGACGGTGGCGACGGTGGCGATGCTGACGGTGGTGTGGAGGCGAGCGCACGGCGGGAGTCGGAGGGATGGGGAGAAGAGATCGAGCGAACAAGTCGACCTCCAACGATGCACGCCAGAAGTAACTAAGCAGCAGCAGTGCGGGAGCCACTACGGCGCTCAGTGGAGCGGCTGGCCAGAACATTGTGAGCCCGAACTGTCGCTGACCGACTGGCATTGTGGGCATCAACCCACCGTCTGCTGGCTGGCTGGCCTGGCTGCCCAAATGGTTTGCTCCGCTCCACCTCGGCTGAAGACGCCCCGAGTGCGTGCCCGCCAAGCAGAGTGTGCGGAGTCGGCATAACTCCCGCAGGCATTGGATCAGATCCACCGCCCGAGTCCTTTGATTGGGTCATTGCCGTTCGTGCATGATGATTGCTACAGGCCTCTTTGCCTCCACTCTATCTCGTCCGGTGCCCACTCATGGCGCCGATATCAGATGATCTAATCGCATTGCAGTCGATCGGATCTGCAGTGACAACCACTCGAGCCCCATCCACTCGACACCAGGTGCGCAGTGCAGCATCAGCATCAGCTTCACTCCGCCCTTGGGACTCGGTGGTTGTTTGGACCAGCTGTCCGGAGCGCGACCTGCTCCTGGTTCTCTAATGGACGAACAACATCGCTAGGAGAGTGGGGCTTATGGACGCCTTCGCCTGTAGCATCCGTCTATCCCGGCAATGGCTCTTGCGGGTGTCCCGGAGGCTGCATCGATTGGGTCGGGCCGGATCATGGCTAGATTGCAATATGCAGAACCATTGCCATGTGCCACCGGGAGGACGCAACTACAATCGGATCTCTCATGCGTTCGGACAACACACATGCTATGGGTGTCGGGGCCGTCCAGAGATCGATATTCCTCTACATACCGTTTCAACCTGCATCTGCACGCGATTGCGATAAGCGTGCAAAGCCGGTCATTTGTGCTCTAGGTATCTGGGTGCATGCAGAAGCAATCAAAACGCCGTGCGAACTACGCCCGTAGCCACCATGGCCTACGAGGCCTTTTCGTCCTGCTTCTTGTGCTCCACCCATAAGGCGTCCAGCGTTTGGAACACAGTTGTGACGGCCCTCATTTCCATCTCGCCGAGCGCACCCCGGCCCCACCGCTGCTGAGCTTTGTCCGGATGCCAACGTATCCTCTCCACCTTGACAACATCCGCCAAAGTCGACCGACCGCCAGGAGCCGCGAGGACGAACTCTTCGACGGCTTCCTTCGTCACATCTCGTGACTTGCCGGAGGCGACGGGCCAAGGTATATCGCCTCCACTGCCATCACCGCGATTCGGCCCTCTGGCATGAGCTTCCCAGTACTGGGTGTACTCTTCCCAGCGCGTCCGCATCTTCTCGATCGCCCTCTTCTCTCTTCTTAGCTTGTCCCTCGCTCTTTGCTCCTTCTCCTTGTATTCCCACTCAACTCGCTCCTCCTCTTCCTTCTGCTTCCTCCTCTCCCTCTCCCTCTCCCGTCGCTCACGCTCCTCCGTGATATGCCCATGGCTTTTCTCCCACATCTTCTCCCTAACGAACTTGGCGTAATCCTCATCGTCCATCATCTCTAGTTCTCCCCTCTCATCCTTAACTGGTGGGCGTTGGTACACGTGTATCGGCTGGCCGTAGACACCCTCCCAGAACGCTGCCCCCTCGTCGTCCGCCATGGCGTCGAAAAGGGACTCGCGGAAGGCTGCATCGGGGTCACCGGACGAGTTCCAGGCCGCCAGGTTCGGGATGTAGCTGTCGTCGTAGGCTGTCGGGTCATCGGCTAGTGGGGCGTGGTACTTGTCACGTCGAGTCTTGGGTGTGCTGCTGCCATGGCGGTTGGAGCTGGAGCGTTCTTTTCCCTTTGAGCGATGCGATTTCTTGAAGCGGAATCTCTTGGACCTGCGTTCCTTGTCTTTCGCTCCATCGCTGTCTTTGTCTCTGTCACCGGGGTGGGAGCATGAGCTGCGGTGGGATTTTTTCGTCCGTTTAGGGGGAGGTTCCGAGGGGTGCTGTGGTGCTTCATCCTGCGTTATGCCGTGAAGAATTCCGAGGCGATCGTTGGTGAATTCTGGTCGGGTCATGGTGCGGCCGTGTATGAGTTGTAGTGTTGCTCACTTGGTGGCGGCGACCTGTGTGGGTGAGCACGAGTAGTGTATGTAACACCTAGTCTACCAAGATGCAGATTACATAACTCTAAGGAGTGACTTACTCCAAGTTACCCTCTTCCATGCACATGCTATGATGCGCGTCGCGAACCAGTCATCTGTCACTCGACCCGGCTCCTGATGCTTCTCCGCCGTCGCCCCCTCCTCCGACAACCACAAGAATGGACGCATTTCAGTGTCGTCTCCACTTTACGCGGTTAATCTCAAACCTCACCGCCTCTGCCGTAGCCGCAAAACAATGTGCCCAATTTGCGCTTAAGAATCGCGATGTGGACGAGGATTTATTTAGCGTCATTCTCGAGCAGCTGCAATCGGTACCTACCTCTCCGCCTACTTCCTTAGTCGCAGTGGTAGCTGGGAGTTGGTATAACTGGTGGAGAATAGAAAGATTGCTCCATGAACGTCCGCGTCAATGTCCTCTACTTCATCGAGAGCCTGTGCGAGCAGAGTCTCAAGACGGACCACATGGCGTATGTGAAAATGATCCAGAGGGATCTCCCACTGATTGTCGACGCGGTCACGCCGAATGACCCGCAGGGCGCTGCGAACGCTGAGACGGTTCGGAAGGTATGCAGTCAACTGAGAACGTATAACTTCTATTCGAGTATGGGCTGACGGCCGGCGGGGGGTTTAGGTCCTGCAGAGTCTCAATCGGAAAGGAATCGTGGATCGCAAGACGCTGAAGGACATGACGGAGATGCTGTCGCAACGAGAGGCAGCCCACAAGGCTACCGATGAGTCCTCGGACGACACTGTCTCTGGCGACGACGGCGAAGATGACGAGGACCCGCCCGAGCGGCAGAAGAGGAGACGCTTCTCGGATACCCTTATACAACAGCGAATGGAGGAGGATCGTGAGAGGGTATGCTTTGGGCCGCCCCGGGGGTGATGGGATGATAATCAGTGCTGATACGAGAATGCCCCCAACAGCATAAACGGCTTCGCGAAAACATTTGGCAGGTTCCGGCCCCCGAGCCAGAGTCGGAAGACCCCGAGTTCGACAAGGCGTGGGATGAGGCGAGTGATTTGAACTCCGATGATTATGAAATTATGAGGGAGGAGAACGAGATTCTGGCTTCCTCCATCACTTGATACTACACCAAATGTACTTTAATGGCTGTCGGCGTCGGCGTTGAGGACAATGTTACTGGTCGGGCACTCTGTGCAACTCAGCGCATGGTGATCTCTAGCTACCTAGATATACAGAGTCGTTCCCTATCAGAATCCACATTGCTCATCCCTTCCCAGCCAACCCTTCTAGATCCTCCCTACTCCAGCACAACCTTTGCACCAAGGTCCTGTAGCGTCTTCTGCATCTTCTCTGCATCTTCCTTCGACAATCCCTCCTTCACGATCTTGGGTGCCGACTCGACGAACTTCTTTGAGTCCACTAAAGACAGGCCAAGCAACGACTTTATTTCCTTGATGATCTTGGGCTTCGAACCAGCCTCGAAGCTCTCGAGCTTAACGTTGAACATAGTCTTCTCCTGGACAATCTCCTCCTCGGGCTCCTCAGCGGCGGCAGCGGGGGCAGCAGCTGGAGCAGCGGCGAACGACTGGAGCGCCGCATCGGGAATGTTCAGACGGGTCTGCAGATGGCAAGGGGGTCCGTATCAGTTGCCCCGTTTCATTCCGTTCCACTCCTCACGGGTGTGCCGCTGGCCGGACAGGCCGGGGGGGCCTGGAGTTTACCTTGAGCGAAGATACCAGCTCAGCGGTCTGCAGCAGCGTCAACCCGGAGATCTGGTCGACTATGGAGGCGATCTTAGGATCGACCGCGGCGATCGAGTTGTGCCGCCTGTTCATCACCGGGAGTGCCGCAGTCTTCGGCACGAGCGAGAAGGAAGAACGGGCGACCAGACGGGCGCAGCATCGGGAAGCCAGAGCCATTGCGAAGAAATCGAGTATAGACGAAGGTCTCGGTAGCGGTGCCGGGTGGGGAGGCTGGCAATTGAACGGGCCGGTACTGGTGGGGCGGAGAGAGCGCACGCGATAAAGCGTTTCCGAAGTGTGTCGCTCACCCGTAAATGCCAAGGTTCTTTTTTTGCTGAGTAAGAAACTAACCAAACCCCAAGCCCAGCGCGTGCTCCCAAGCAACAAGCTCATACCCAGCAGCTTGTTGCTCTATCCCGACGTCAGTTTACTCGTGTTCAACAACAACCACCACCACCACCACCACCACCACCACCACCACCACTGAGCTTTCACCATGTCTTCCGACGCCGGTACCCCAGCTCCCGATAACCAGCAGCGCTCCTCGCGCGAGAAGGTGGCCTTCCGTTTCTGCCGCGAGTGGTAAACCCACACACGCCTCCCACAGGCCGGGCTTCATGCTAACCCCCGTACAGCAGCAACATGCTCTACCCGCACGCGGTCCGTCCCCTGCCTTCCTACCCGGGTCGACCGCCCATCTGAACCTTACCCCCTACGCAGGATCGTGCCAAAAACGAGCTGATGTACCGTTGTCGTACCTGTCACAACACTGAGAAGGCGGCGAACTACTGTGTGTTCCGTAACACTCTCTCGAGCAACGCGGGAGAAACCGCCGGTGTCACCACGGATATTGGAAGCGACCCTACCGTGAGTCGCGACGTCCTGCCCTGCCGGAGACTGCCCCGCTGACGGATCGCGTGGAAATGTAGTTGCCCAAGGCTGTCCGTGTCTGCCCGCAGTGCGGTGAGTCGGAGAGTGTGTTCTTCCAGAGTCAGCAGCGAACCGAGGATACCAAGATGGTAAGCTGTGCCTGTGGCACCCGGAGGCTTCGGACGTGGCTAATGTTATATGCAGTCTCTGTTTTACGTCTGCATAAGTTGCGGATCCGTTCATCATTAGAGCAAAGCAGGGTTTCCTTTTTTTTTTCCAGCAAGCATGCAGGTTAGATCTGGCGTTAAAATCGTTTGAAATCGCTTTAAAGTTCGATAATGGCGCATCTACCATAGAGCAGTCTTTACAGTTCACTTGAGTGGCATGTCCTCCGCCCGTCGAACGGTCGTAGTGCTCAATGTGTCTACCTGATGGCTCCGCAGCGGTAGGTAGCGAGCAGTGGTCACCGCCTCCAAGCCCGACGTCAATGAGATATGATAGGGCGGCAGGCGACAAGGCCGTTTCTGCTGCTAGGTTACATGCGGCGAGATTCAGGAGCATCCCATTGTGTGTATGTACAACGGCAACAAAATCGGCTATAATCGGCTATCAAATGCTCACCACGACGTTTCGGCGTGGTTGGCGGATGCAATAGGCCATCATGGCGGTCTTGACCTTTGTTTCGGGCTGTGCTAGGTCGGAAAGACGGCAGTCCGAACAGACCCCATTGCCTTTCCACTCCAAAGTCAAAAATCACTTCACAGCGACAAACTCAACCACTGGCCACCAGTTAGGAGTTGAAGCACCCTCATGAAATCAAATCTGTCGTACAATCCATTGCTGCTGAAGCCACCAACAATCTAAACGTAAGCTGGTGCCAGGGACAAAATCTTGGACCATTGCTTCCCTCGCAGCTCCTGCGCAACAGCACCTGTAGTTTCCACCCATCAGCCCAATCCCTGCCTCGCCCCCGGTTCCCGAATTACGAAGGGGGGAATGGAGAAAAAAAAAGAAAGAATAACCCCCACCGTTCAGTCTCGTCCCCATGGGATCTCCAGCCTTGTTGATCAGGACGCACGCATTATCGTCGAAGCGCACGAACGATCCGTCGGGCCGTCCGTACTTCTTTTTCGTGCGGACGACGATGGCGTGCGAAATGTCGCCGCGGCGCACCTTCTGCGCCGCTGCCGCCTGCCCGCTGAGTTCGCTGCCGAGGTTGCGCTGCTTCTGGACTACCACTACGATCCTGTCGCCTGTCGCGCGACCTGTGAGTACGCACGTGCGGAGGAGGAGGAGGAGGAGGAGGAGGGTGGGTGGACCGGAGGAGAGAGAGAGAGAATTGACGGACCAACTTTGGCGGCGCGCTTCATCTTGAGCACTTTCACGCATTCCACTAGGGCCGCGCCGGAGTTGTCGATGCAGTTTAGCATAGACTGTGTTGTGTCAGCGGGGCCGGGTTCGAATGATGACGGGGAGGAGGGAGGGCTGGGCTGGTAGGTTGCCTTCAGTTGGATCATGACGGGGCGGTTGAAACGTGGAGCTCAACGAGGTGCTGGCGGGTTGTGGTGAGGTGGCAGTGGATCGAAGGTGTAAATGGACTATAGATATAGATTGGTGGATTTTGGGCCCTTGGCAAGTGATTTTCGGTTGGGGATTAGACGCTGTCCACGGCGCGCTCCGATTAAGCGCGCTTGACGCTGACACATTTCGCATCATAAATGATTCAACAGATGGAATACGGGCCATTGCTCCCAATACCTATACACTCCGACCCTGGGCGGAAAGCCCTGACGTCTGTAGAGCCGATATGTGCAGCGCTCTGCGGTCTCCCCTAGCAACCCTCCACCCTCACCACCTCCGCTGCAAGCTCCCTTCGGATTCTCCTCCGTTCCTCCCACCGCCTCCACGGTTTGTACACCAGAACGCTGACCACGGCCCCGACCAGGAACAGCGCCACGATGCTGCCACCCACGATATCGTAGTATTCTCCCACCTTTTCCACACCGTCCCAGAAGCGTCCCGTGGGCTCGGCAACATTGTAGATCAACGACAGCAGCTGGATCGTTCCGATGACCACTGCGACAAGCACCGTGATCGCGGTGAGTGCGATGCTGTAGTAGAGGACCGCTACGATGTCTTGGGAGAACGTCGAGGTTTGGTAGAGTGCCGACATCAACGCTCCATCGGTGGTGTCGAGGAGGCACATTCCCGCCGTGAAGAGCAGCGGGAAGATCAGGATCAGCCAGATGCTCGTGCCCGAAGCGGCTTGGATGCTGGCGATGCCCAGGAGCGCGACTTCGCTGGAGGTGTCGAAGCCTAAACCGACTGCACGTATGTGCATCAGCCCAACGCCTCGATACCGGACAGGACACCAAGAGGGAGAGAACATACACAGCACGCCGAGTGGATACATCTTCCACTCCCTATCGACAATCCTGAACGCACCCTTGAACACCCTCGTGAGGCACCCGGCGCCCGCGAGTGCCTCGGCGAGCGCATTCTGCTCGCCACCACCCTCACCCCTCAACACGCCCCTGAGCTTGGCGGTGAGTCTCCACAGCACGAAGGCATTCAGCCCGGCAAGGATCATCAGGAATGCGGCAGATACGCCGGTGCCGATGATGCCGCCCACGCGGGAGAAGGAGTCGAAGCGCTGCGAGAGCGAGGCGCTGGTCGCCGCGACGGCGATCGATGTCAGGACCACGACCGTGCTGTGCCCGAGCGAGAAGTACATCCCCACGGCAACAGGCTTGCGGCCGCTGGCGATGAGCCGGCGGGTCATGAGGTCGATGGCCGCGATGTGGTCCGCATCGAGCGCGTGCCGGAGGCCGAGGGTGTAGGCGAGTACCGCGGTTGCGAAGAGGGGCCTGTTCGGGGAGAGAACCACTCAGCCGTTGAGCACCGCTCTGCATTACCGCCCGTGGGGGGAGCCAACATACCGGTTGAAATGCTGCGCGGTGCACAATGTCAGCACCGAGATTCCAAAGCCTGCGCCTCGACCCAAGGGAGAGCATAGCCAACCGCACCAGAACAGCACCGACAGCAGCCCAAACAACCGCGTTGGCGGCGGCGGCGGCGAGGATGATCCCCACAACCGCTGCGGGCAGACGGCGCACGTACGGGATCTTCTCGTGGTATCGCACCACCGCGCTTTTGGCGCTGAGGAGGGGGGAGCTCGCACTGGTTTCCATTGTGGTCTTTGTTTTGGTTGTGCTGCACTCGATCCGATGGATGGAGAGGGACGGGAAGTATTTATGCAGGTTTCTGTTCGTGCCCGTCCGAACGGGGATGAGAGTTTTACTTCTGCCTTTCTTTCTGCCCCGCAGTCGTTGCGGAGCGAGGGGCATTGCGCGCTTCGGAGACACCCGTCCAGTATCTGCCGACGGTTCCTAGGCTTATTCGCCCCTGGTACGGAACTGTGGCCATAAGATAACGCCAACACGCCCGTCGCGGCCTAGGTAGATGTTCGGGCCTGGCCATCATATACCCGACCGCAGCCGGGGACACGTGCCAGCAGATAGCAGACAACCCGCAGTCTCAAGCCTGCAACCATGCGTGCAACGGCGGTTTTCTGGCGAGTGAGATGCAGTGTCTGTGTCTGACGGGAAGGACGGCGATGAAGCCACCGCATTGCAAGCGGTATCTACATACTAGGATCGAGTGCTGGTGCTTTACAAAGAAACAGAAAACGCCAAGGCCTCCAAAACAGACAGCAGAAAAAATAGCCACTTACTTCACCACCGTCCTTTCCCTCGTGGTCTCGATGATCGGCAGCACATCGACGAGCTGATTCGGGTCCCTCAAGAGACTCGGGATATCATCTGGTGGGTACATCGCGAATTTCTGGTCCCGGTCAGTTCCCCTGTGTGGTCGGAAATTGGGGGGGCGGCGGGGGTCCAGTCGTACCTTCTTGACATCCTGATACTTGGCCTCTTTGCTCACATACTCCCTGATCACCTCCCCCGTCGCAAACTCGACGTACACCCTCGTGTCCCGGATCCTGACGACGACCCCGTCCAGCCGCAGGAAGAATCTCTGGAGGACCAGCAGCCTCTCGGGCATGACTCGCACCTTGACGCTCATCACAGCGATGCCGTTGTCGGCCAACTCGTCCTCGTACAGCACGACCTCGTCGAACAACAGGATCGGATCCGGCCGCCTGAGTTTCTCGTACGGGATCCCCTGGTCCTCTCCGACGGCAACCAGCTGTGCCGCTCCGCCGCCGTCGACCCGGCCCTTCCAGCTCGAGGAGTAGCTCCAGTCGAATGGCCGGATGACCTCCTTGATCTCCTCCGACAGCTTCTCGCGCATCTTCTGCCACTCCTCGGAGTAGGCGACCTTGAGCATGGTCGCGCCGGTCTTGTCGACGACGTCGAGCGCGTCCTGCGCCGTGAACGCGACCGTGAATCCGCTCGCCACGTGCGTGATACGCACCGCGTTGTTGCCGAAGATCATCTCCGGCGGTGCGATCCCGAGCGCCTCCGTCATGGCGTTGATCTCGGTCGCGTTGCAGATCGGGTACTTGTGCGTGCTGACGCGCCAGCCGGACTGCGTGTGGGACTTGCCCAGGTCCCGCGAAGCGGTCGGAATTGGGCCCGTTGGCGGCGCGTGGAAGGTGGCCATATTTCCGGACGGCAGAGTTTGCGGGGTGCACGTTGGACTGGGTGTGGAGGGGGGGGGGGGTGGTCCGTGGATGCGCAGGGTCGCTACGATCTATCTATGTATCGGTTTGATGAGGGTGGGCTTTGTGAGTTGGTGGGGTTGGGGTTTGCAGATCTCCCGCAACCATCGCGACATACATATCTATCTATCATACTGCGGGGTGCCATTTCATGACAAAGTTAAATCACCATCGACGAGGGCTAGGGTTCGTTTCGTTTGTGATGACCTCGGGGCTTCGTTTCATTGCCAGCCGAGCAGGCACAGCCTCGTTCTGGCCACATGCAAGGGCGAAGCAGAGGATTGGACGGAAACGGGCAGCGGCAAAACCAGACAAATAGATATCTAGAGTTACATAGAGGTCCTCAAAGTTGGCTGGGTGACAAAACGGGTTGGAAGCGCGTCGAGAAAAATTGACCAATAATAAGGACGTCCAGCCCTGAAATTCGACTTTGAGGGGGCCCCAGGCTGGGTCACAGCGAGCGTAGAGTAACATACATGTAGATACATACATAGAGTACATACCCCTGAACACCAACACAAACTGGCGGGGCTGGTCGAAGCAAGACACTCCACTCATGCCAACCTGTCCACTTGCACAGCACGCAAAGACCAGATCCTCCAGTACAACGGTAAATCTTTATTTTTTACGAGTAAAATCATAACATGTATTTGTGCTGCAATAATTTTTTCTGTTGCCAAGCAATAATTAAGAGCTGGCTGCGGCTGGAGCGTACAAGTACTTATGCAGATACATCATGTAGACTATTCGGACGCTCCGAAAAAGAAAAATGCTGTCTCGGCGACCGTCCGCACAAATATCCAACTCTCCTACTTATTATATTCTATGTACTGCTGTTATGTCTCGTTCTCCGTCCCCCCGCCACTACCAGAGACCAAACCCCTGTATGTCGGTCCACAATTTGAGGACTTTCCCGCCCCCCCCAAGACTGCGATTCGGAGGCGGGCTGTCTCCAACCCTCAGAAATTCACCCATGTATCGCTTCAAAAAAAAAACCGACAAAATACGCAACAATGTTTGTTTGCATCCACGCCGAGAAGGGGTGCCCCCCCCCCCCCCAAAAAAAAAAGGCGGATGCAACGTTTTTCACAGTGAAGGAATGCGTGACTATGAGCAACGATCATACACGCCTATCTAGGCACAGCACCAGTTCGACAGAACACTACTTCTACTCAAGCCCGTAGTATCAATTAGATTTGCTATGTACATATGACGCACCTGCAGCTGCGGGCGGCTTCCGTATCACGGTATTCCATGTGGCCATGCAGTCGCCGTGATTCAATGGTTGCGGCCTCCTGCCCGTCACCGTTACGAAACCCTCGAGACTAGATACATATCTATACCTTACAACCTCGCCGTTCCTGCGGTTGTTGCAACCTATGTACTCCCAGGCTCTACCGCCCATCGATGTGGGGTACCTCGCAGGCACTTCCTGGGGACCCTGTGGTATACTCGGCGGGATACTATTCAAGAAAGGGAAGGAACGGCCTCAGCCTGCTCAAGTTGCGGCTGGTGAGCAGTGAGGCTGACGTGCTGCTCGGAGAGCGGCCTCTACCTAAAGTTCCCGATCGGGCGCCGCAGGGCTGCAGCCGGGGGTCATAATGCACTGAATTGTATGGCTCTGCCGTTCAGCTTGACCGGAATTTCGGCGCAGGCACGGCGGACAGTACAGGTGCAGGCGAGGGTGAGGGCACAGCGGATGCAGTGAGCGGTGTGCCGGCGGCGGGCCTGTATTCATGTATATAAATTCCATCTGTCCATAGCAATCCCATCTCTGCGGCGACGAACTCTGCATCGAACTCTGTGCCGCCGGATTCCTCCGCCCATCCGCCCCCAGCGCCACCACTAGCCCACATCTCTCTTCTATTTCTTGCTTGGCAACAGAAAAATTATGTTATCGCCCCGTACCGATTGGGGGGGTATTGTGTATGTACCACTTTAGTAAAAGCGATGGGCATTGTGTATCTACCTATCCTTTCTCGTCTCTGTTTTTTTCGATGACGATTGGGTTCGGCAATGTATCTATGGGACGGAGAATAGAACCGAAGTCTCACAAAGCTTGCAGTAAGTTCTTGGTTGATCCCTGAAGCTACATACTCGACTTATGTACTCATGACCCACCTAGATACATACATATCATACTTATTACGGCGAGCTAGGCTTCGCCAACTTTGAGGGCTCTTAGTTGCTGCCCCCCAGTGACCTCATCGGCCGACTAGATCGTTAAATCCGACCGCATGCTTTCGAGATCACTCGCGGCCGTCCAAACAAACCACGCAGCATACAGCATAACTACAGAGTACTTAGTACTTACACTGGTCTACCGAAGATAGCTGAGCGGCGTAGAGACAGCCACTTGAACAGCGCCAACCGGAGAGTGAACCTAGACACTACGGCCAGATAGGCCGAGATCGCTACTGCACCCGAAGCAGCTGCATCAACGACGAGCCTCATCTCGATCCAGTCGTAGATTAACCTGAATCTGGATCGGAACATCTCATGGCGGAGAAGAACACTTACGCAAAAGCGTTCGAATCCCCGAGAGTGCCTACTCTTTCACGACCCTTCCCCTGCCCTTCCCCCCCCCAAAAAAAGCCTCGGATAATCCCCTGTGCGTTCCAACTCCCGCAATGCCAACCACACTCCCGACATAACTACCTATATGTATGTATGTACAGTTACTCGTCCACCACATCTACAGCGATCACTGTCGATCCCAAGTGAGAGAAGGAGTGAAATGAAAAATAAATAAAAAATTAACCGTCTGCAACGAATGTCAACAAGCGGCTTTCCTCACCTCACATCCACCTGAACGGAATGAATGCGAACAGAGCTGGGCAGAGCGCTCGATCACGGCCTTTCGCTCGGCCATCAGCCACCTATATATGAGGTAGGTACATATCCCCGTTTCACGTTCAACCCTCGCAGCGAAATATCGGACGTAAGGGGATTGCAAGGTCGCCCCCCTCACCCGCATGAAGCTAGAGGTATGATACTGCGGGTTATTTTTGGGGACACGAATGAAAAGCGTTTCCCCGTCATACCAAAGTAGAGAAACATGTGGGTGTTTTGGTCGCGGTTGTCGAAATACCCACTCTCTCCACCGTGACGCAGGATTTAGCACGGCCCCACTCATGGGGTACATATCTACACAGAGCCTGTTGGTTGATAAGGTGGGAAAAAGTAGGTGTACAGGGAGGGACAGTCACGTGCACCGACTAAGCATTCAGATGCGATGCATATCTACGACGACACCCGGCCCCCCTACTCGGCAATCAACCCGCAATTTACCCATGATACGCACGGTTTTTTTTTTGGACTCGGCGTACATTGGCTGCTTCAGCACTCTACTATACACCGCACCGTGGTATTTACAGCAAAGGAGTACAGCTTAGGACATACAGACATAAGGAAACAAAAAAAAGAAGAAATAAAACAGTACAAGGAAGGGTATATAAAGTATTTGCAAAGCTTGTAGCAGTGGTGTATATGTATGGATGGTGTATGTATCGGAAGGAGAAGAAGGCAACTGTGCATGCCCAAGACGCCCCAGAACGCTTTGCAACAGAGGAAGAACATGTACAGTGAAGTTGGTGGTACAGAAGAGCAGTACGAAAAGGAGAAAACAAGACACCGGAACTCCTTACCGTGCAGAGAATCGATCACAATGCCCCGCCAATATCCGCCGTAATTATGAAGGGAAAAAAAAATGATGACCCGGAATGAAAACGCACAATTTACCGTCTTCCTCTCTTGACGGGCTGCTGGCGCGGTGCTGTTTGCTGCTGGGAAGCTGCCAAGCGCTTTTGCTCCTTCCTGTGCTCGCTCGCAGTGACATATCGCTGCACGGAACGGTAATCTTCAATCTGATCCTGAGCGAAGAGTAAGCACAGGCAACCGAATTGGCACGGAGGGGAGAATACGCTGCTTACCTCCGAGTCACCCTTTCTCTTCACCGTCTTGGGCCACATGAGACCGTAGATCTTGCTGTGTCTCTCGCACCTGCGGCAGCTCCTGGGAACATACCATCGGTCGTTGTGGATAAAGTCCTCGCGGCAGTCCATGCATGTACACTTAATGCAGTCGGAATCATAGTAATTGATATAATCGCCGGGAACGCGCTTGCGGACTGGCTCGGATGGCGGCATGGAGAGAGACTTGCGTTTCTTCGAGCTCGCGGGAACAGGTTTTTGCGACACAGGTGGTATCGCGCCTTCGCCAGTCGCTTTATCAATGCCCGTATCGGATACCTCAGATGGCTCCGATTTAACGGCTGCATCCTCGCTACTGATGGAAGATCCGGGCGCCCCGCAGGCTGTTTCGGCGGCCGTAGGATTAATAACCCAGTTGGGCTCTCCAGCGCCATAGGCGCTTCCAGCGACAGAACCCAAGACGAAAGGACCCGGTTGGAACATGGGGGGAACAGTATTCCGAGAGGGTGCATTGTTAGGTTCGAAGTTGCCAGTTTGTCCCAAATTTCCATACGACAGCGCTCTTCCGAACTCTGGTACTCTGTCCGCAAATGCCGCGGACGTGGCCGTCTGTGGGCTGAAGCATGGCTTGTGATAGCTGGGTGATTGCGCCAGAGCGAGTAGCGATTGCGCGATATCCGCCGTCTCGTCCACGGCAAACGTCTTGATCGCCGACGGCACTGGCGTGCCCGAGTTCGTGATCGGTGTCGGTGGGATGTTGTCGACGGGCGTCAGCGATTTGTGCTCCGCTTCCACGGACATGGCGGCGGCCTTCAGCATCTTTGGATCCTCGGAGGCTGCCCTGTCGCTGTGTGGGGGGGTCAGGACGTCGCCCTTGTCGGATTTTCGCTTGTGCCTCTTCTCGGGTGGAGGTGGGGGCAACTCAGCGAGATTGTCGTTCTTTCGCTTCGGCCGGGTTCGGCGCGTGGGAGGTGCTTCCCCCAGGTTCATGCTGTCTGGAGCCTCTTGCCCGGGGTCTCCGCCCACTTCCGGCGCCCACCCGTTTTTCACCCGGGTTTCGCACGAACGGCACAGACACTCCTTGTTGTTATCTCCAAAATAATCGTCCGCATAGCACACCGTGATTTCCTCGCCGACCTCGATATCCCTCAAGACGATCAATTGGATGTTCTCCTTGTTGGTGGTGATAAACCTCGAGTTCGGCTCGCAATCGTGGTTGACGAATCTGGCGGGGCCTAGCAGCAAACTCATGCCCCCCACGCGGGAAGAATAGATGATGCTGAAGTCGGTCTTGCCTTGGGTGTACGCTTCCTCCTCTTTCTCCGACATCTTAACCATCGCACCCGTCAAGTACTTGACGGTGTCGCCCTTGCGCAGTTGTCTGCGCGCGAGAACGCAGGCCTCCGGTCTGACTAGATTGTATCGATTCGTAGCGGAAACCTCGAAAGGGGAATCCGGGAGATAAAGCGAGAGGTAACGCCGGGCATGTCTACATTCCGCGCTCAATGGTTTAGAGAGTGCAGGAATGCGCAGGGGAAGTGCGCGCGACATACTTCTGGAAGTCATCCTTTAGCCTTTCGTTCTTGAGCTTGTTGACGTAGTTCCGAACGCCCGCCAAACTGTAGATATACATCGCATCAGCGGGGCCTGGGCGTCGGTAAGGGGGTGGGCGGGCTGATGGATCGCCTCGTACTCGAGAAATTGCCTCAGCGATTCCGTGATGTTCTTGTTCTTGACCAAGTCTCCAACAATGATTTTCGTCACTGCGTCCGTCTTCACTCCCCGGTTGGGGTGGTAGATGTGCTTCATCTTCCGAATCGTAGTCCAGTAATACACCTGGACAGACACACACGACCGCAGAGGAGCCTGTCAGTCTCGAGCACCACCCACTCCCAATGCGCCAGTGCTCGTCGACGCAGATGGACGATCCGAATGGGCAAACTTACTCGGTCAACCAGGGAATCCGTCAACAGATCGTCGAATTCAGCCAGCTGACTTAGCGTCAACTGGTGTCGCTCGGGCGTCGGCATTGCGCGCTCTTTTTTTTTTTTTTTGCAGTGAAAGCAGGAAGAGCTGAAGGAGGAGGAGGACAACGTCGGCGCCGAGGACAGTGAGGACGCAGTGGGTACAGCAGATAGGATTGTTGAGAACGAGGCGCTCGCGATCGTTTTAGTCGTTGCGTTTCGTTGGCCTCGTGGATGGCTGAGATCGTAGAGACAGGGTCGATTCAGATACAGAAGGCGGAGACGAAGAAGATCATGTTTTCAAAATTGGAGAGGGATTTTTGGACCGTCTAGGAGAGGGCAGAGAGGAGTGGTCGGAGGGGCGAGAAGTTTCGAGGGGGGGGCATCGGTCATGCTTTAAGCTGCATCGTGCGTGTGCAGGTCATGTCGGGGGTGGGCTGGCAGCGAGTCCGGCGGCAGACCCGACCAGAACAGAAGCCATAGAAGCCATTCCATTGCTAGTGTAACACGCCAAAGTCCCAGCCCATCCCACTATATATCTACATACATATCGCTTTTCTTTGTGCTGCGAATAACTCCTCCGGGTAGGTGGGACGCTGGCTACTACCGAACCGTGTTGGCGATGTCTCGGAAAGGCAACTTTTCCAGCACTGTGTTGGCACAATTGATGGGCAGCGGCAGGGCAGGCGGGCGATTAAAAATAAATATTCTCGAGTAAGTGCGCAAGTGGAGTGCGCGACTCGAGCAAGTATGTGCTAGTACATACTTATCTACCAAAAGGCAAGGCACTCGCCTATGTAGACTTCCTCGCACTTGCTCGATTAAAGATTCGGCGTCGATGGCTCGGTTGCATTGCGGCCTTTGCCCGCGCGTGGGCGCTGCGCGGGAGCTGCATATTTCCGCCTCGACGAGGAACAAAGCCGAGGAGGCAAGTCCTAACCCGCGCCACCGAAACAAAAGGAACGAATAACCACACTGGGCGCGGAGGAATGCGATGGGAGGACGGAAGAAACGACGGACAACGCAGCTTGCCGCGGAGCGCTGGGCAGGGCAGCATTCTGCGTCGCGTCGGATCGCGGCGAAAGTCTCCACGAGCGGACTTTTTAACATAACCATCTGGATATTCTTTTCTTTTTCCCTTTCCGGTCTCTCCGTTCCCCGGCGAGGAAACCGCAGGGGGCCCAGCCACGAGTAGGGAGCCGGCAGAGACGCGGTGACCGCCATCCCATTTCACTGGGGATCGTGGTCGTTGGGCTGAGACCGAGCCGGGTTGTGCGCGGAGGTCTCCAGCGATGGTGACGTGTGGATCCGCCGGAGCCCCCCCGGAGGTGGTTAGACGCTCCGCCCGGTGCCGAATGGCCGCTGTCAGTTTGTTTTTCTTAATCAGTAACTGCATGCGACCTATCGAGATTGTCTCCGGTCTTACGGTTGGCCGCTGGCAGTGCTGTTTCATGACTGCGGGTCAGTTGTGCGGTCGAGTGATAACTGCCGCATACCAGCCACTTCATATAACACACATCCACTTTTGCTATTTCTACTCCGGAACAACACCGTGTTCCACGTCCGGAAGTTGCCGGGCTTGCGTGGCCACAGCCGCAGAGGAACTGCACTAGACGTCCCGCATCTGTATTGCGATGGAAGTTCATCAAACATCACTCAGCGATACGGTTGTTGCCGTGATATTTTGCGGTCCAGTATGTACATACATACAACCATCGCCCGATGACAACGTGCATATAGAGGGCGCACGGCGCTCAAGGGAAATACAAGGACTTTAGGGTTTGAATTACGGCCCTGTGCAACTGGATTCGGTCCAGGAATAGAAAAACATCACTCGAACCATTCATGGAAAAAAAAAAAAAAAAAAAAAAACTCGTTGCAGTCTTCCGTGCCAGACTGTGTTTTCCTCACCGACCTATCCCTCCCAAACAGCCCGTCCCAAGCTCATCCCCATCTCGACATCCATCTCCTCCCTGCTCTCACTGGCCCTGACAAGACCGTGATCGAACTCGATCCTTTCCCCGTTCGGGGCAGACGGTGATGCTCGAGCCGCCGAATTCAAACAGCCCCCCCCAGTTCCTCCCCTTTGTCCACGCTCTGTCCGGGAGTCCTGAACTTCTCGTTAAATCTATTGCCCGCACACATCAGCGCCAGCGCTCGAAAAGAGTCGAGATAGGGGCTCGCTCGCAATGCTTGCCTAGCGGTCCCGACCTCGCTCGCACCGATAGCCACGAACAGCACCCTGTCGAACCCCTCGCTCTCGCTCTCGACCGCGCACCGGGCTTTGTTCGTGAGGGCGTCGACGTAGCTTCCGATGTCGAGGGGATCCACGCTGTAGTAATCGCCGGCGATCTGTTTCCACCACTTGATCGTTCCGTCCATGGGACAGTGGTACTGGTGGTAATTCTGCGGCGACAGCGGGAACGACGCGATGGATCACTGGTCCCACACGTGTCCGCGCTTCTCGTCGTCAACGAGGGCTCGGACATCTTGTGGCCTGGGAAATGTGAGCCCCCTCGACCAGCAGCACAGGATTTGGAAACACACCCTCCATATCCGCCTTCTCGTGCAGATAGTATCTGAACCATGTTGTATTGTCCATTTGGGTTCATTGCCAGCATCAGCAAATCTGCACATGCCTATGCGTGGGTGGGGGGCCAGTGGGACAACAGACCGCATTCCATCAACGGGTTGAACAGCATCAACAGCTTGAGCTTCTCCATCAATGGCTGCTGCTCGTGTTTGTATTCTCCGGTCTTGACCTTGCCGTCAACCTCGGGCTTTCGAATGCGCAGACATACTCTAGGGCGTGAAGGTAAGTAAGTACCTCTCGATGGATATCTAGTGACCCACCCAATCTCTCTGTTCTTCGCCATCTTGCACAACGCAAGGCCGTAATTGGCCTAGTAGTGGAGGTATGCCGGATGGCCTGGAACATTACGTCTCAATTGATGCTGTTTCGTCAGGCTTTTTTTTTTTTTTTTTTGCGGAAGTCGTAACTGGCGGTAGGATATGGAATAGGGCAATTGCATACATACGTGTTTGCTTGAAGAAGAGCTGCAGTGAGGAGGTTTTTTTTATAGACGGCAGTAAGTACGTGCGACTGCCTCGCTCTGCACGCAGTGCGCGGGCGAGCATTGACGTGTGTAGGATTCGTGGTCAGCACCCTTGTGACGCCGATCAATGGTAATATCCAAGCTTTTTGCGATGATCATTCTGGAAATAATCGGCACCGGAAGATCTGCCTGCTTACGTTGACAGACGAATCAACGGAACGTAAGTGCTCTACTACTACAAGGTGGATTCTCGAAGTAACTAACTTGCGTGGGAGTAATGACATACTCTATACTGCTAGACTGTTTTAAACGTCTGTTCACCATACATACATTTATCATTCACTTCCGTCTGTGACATATACATAGACGCATCTCCCTGTCCACGGTATCTCCTCCCGCAGTCCCTTGCCTTGTAACCCGTTACTTATCTCGTGCTTCCGTGTCCGACATCAAGTAGGTACTGTCGATCGAACGACACGTCCAGTCTTCCACGAGATGCCCGGCAGCTTGACGATCTCGTTCGGCCCAGTCAGCGAGCGACGCCATACTCTAATATACATAAGTACGCATTCTACTCTTGTCCCACGTCCCCCATCCGTTTATGCGCTAAGTTCTATGATACAATAAAAAAAAGTTAAGTGCAAAAATTTCCAAGGTGCACCGCAACTACAAAACTCAAAGAGGTTACCAAAACAAGCGTATCAGCCCGCCCCGCAATGCCTAAAACAAATCCCAACAAAATCAATTCAAAAAAAAAAGAAAAAAAGAAGAAAAAAAAAGAAAACCTTACGCCGTCGGTCCCAAGTGGTACCGAGTACCTAAGTACGCAAACAAATGTGGTTTAGATGCTAAAAACAATATTTTGGGAAAGAGACGGAAGTTGATGAACGCAGAACAACAGCTCGAAAGTGACGAGTTCCGATCGGTCAAAAGTTGTAGCGCTCTCCTTGCCGACTGACAGGCTTGCCTTGCCTGTTTAAAGGGAGGCCTTTGGGGTCCTTCTTTTTGGAAGCATTCTTTCGTGGCTGAGGCTGATCGTAATGGGTGTGTTGCATTTCGTCCCTTGCCACGTCGTTGCGCCATTTGAGACTGCGCCAGACATGAGGCTCGAAATGATTTTTACCGCGAGTACTCATCCTGCCTGTTCCAGAGCCATTTTCGGTTTCAGCAGCGGCAGTTGCAGATTCCGAAAGGTACTGCTTCCTGTTACGCATCCCATCCAGTATATTTTGCTTGAACAGTTCGAATGTAGCCTTCAGCTTTTTCTCTCTCATACCCCGAACATCGAACCAGGACATCAGCTGCTCAAACTCTTCAGGCGTCTCGATGAAACCATACTGGGTAGGGGATGCAAGAGTTGTTCCGTTTTCCTCGTGAGCTTGACGATCCAGCACCGTGATCCTATCCTCTTCATGGCCGTTCATCTTGATGTCGCCATCCATATCGCTTACTGTAGCTGCCTTCGTTCCCACCTCTTCCACCAGAAATCCTTGGCGTTCGGTGTCATCAGGGCCCTGGACCCAGATCATGGCATTGGCGTATCCAGAGTGAGCCGTCGACGAATCGGGTAGACCGCCAAACGGCATGCCGTTGCGTTCAAACCACCAATATTTGTTCCAGTATCTGTCCTGGCCCATCATCTTGAACCTCGCGCAGTCGGCTTGTCGGAGATCCTCATCGAGTGTGACAATCGCTTCCTCCTCCTTCGCGATCTTGGCCTTGACTGATTCGATCGATTTGACAACCTTTTGAAACTGTTTCGACGTTTTCGGTATCTTTGCTGCAGCCTCGGCTTTGGCCTTCTCTTCCACTCGCTTCCGTTTGCGCTCGTTTGCGCGATCACCACCGCGGCGACGCGCCCTGGAACACTTATCCTCTCCTTCGTCCTCGGTGCCATTCATTTTGACGTCGCCATCGTCATCGGTCGATGCCCGTGTTGTTTCAGGTGTCTGCGAGGGCGACTTCGGAATAGTTTCGGGCAGAAGAATCTTCTTGTCTTCTTCCAGCGACTTGAGTTCCTCCAGACTACAGGTGATTTGTGTAAGTATAGTGTGCGTCCTGGGGAAGGGTTGTGTAAGCGGGCGGCGACTTACTAGATCTTGCGGTTGCGTTGGTGTTCGATCTTCTCCTTGCGGTGCTTGGTCATCTGCTCCGAGCATTCCTCCATGTAGTCCCTGACCGTCCGGGTTTCATGCGTCAACCGAGAAAGCAGTTGAATGACCATAACGCGTAGGTTGCTGTTCATGGTTGTGTAACGAGCCTTCACTGTTTCCATTGTTGGCTTTTGGTCCGGCGGTGCCAGGTAAGCTAGAATATCCTCGGTGTCCCTGGAAAAGCGCGAATCCCAAGACAGATGGTACAGAATACCAACCACGATCGCCTGCCAGCTTCCATTTTTGAACTGGCGAGCTTTGAGCAGTTGGATCCAACCTTCGTTATCGTCAAAGAGCTCATCTGCGCGATGCTTTTTCTCCATGTCTGTCGACTTGGCGGTGCTGTCGCTTTTCTCATCCGAACCGCCTCCGTTCACCGCGGTCAGGTCCTGGGTGGAGCCATCTTCGATTTCTGGCTCACCGTCCTCCATTTCTTCATCCTCTTGTTCTCCCCCCTCCTCCTCCCCCTCCCCTTCATCCTCCTCCTCTTCTTCCTCCGGTTCTGGGAGCTGTACCTGAACGACACCCTGGTCGTTCACGATCGCCTTCAGAAGGGCGCAGTGAATCTCAACAAAGAGTTCACAATCCGTGTCCTCATTGTGATATTGCAGGGCTTGGACATAATCATCGAAGGTAAATGAGTCCAGGAGGAAAGGTTCGCAGTAGATGTTGAGAAAAACCCAGGTGCTGAGGTAGAACGCCACTTTCTCCTCATCGATACCGTTGTCCTTGGTGGCCACGGAGCTTGGTAGGGGCGTAATGTCGATGGATGAGAGACGATGCAATGCCGGCCTACAGGCGTTTTTCTGCGGCGGGAGATCGAGGTCCTCGATCGGATACTTGATGAGTTTCGGCGGCGGCGGCGGAGGAGGCGGCGGCGTAGGATCCGGTTTGACTAGCGCTTTGAGATTTAGCTTATGGATACTTCCGTCAGGCGTCCCCATAGGACTGCCGGCCCAAGGCGATCCAGCCATGCTCGGGGACTCGATCCTTGATTCTTGGAATATTTTGGACATTTTCATGGCTTGCTGGGTCTTACTCTTATGCGATTTCGGTGCAGGTCGAATCTCGACAGGGCTAGGAGGCGACGTACTCCCATTCGTCACAACGTCCACGCTGGCTCCTGTCGAGCCTTGCTTGCGTCGAGCCTGCTGAGCCTTGCGTTCGGCCGTCGTGGCAGCGCGTTGGAGATGGGGCGGCACCACCGACGGGATCTTGTATTTAACGGCATACTCATCCTTCACCAACCATGGTGCACCGGTCCACGGTTCACGCGCTACCGTGTTCTTGATGAAGGAGCGTAGCATGTGTTTCGTGAACGTCTTCTTATCGCGAATCAGATGCTCGTTGTCGATTTGGGCTTCCTCCTCGTTCCGGCCGACCATCTTGACGGTGTAGCGAGAGTACCCTTTGCGTTGGATCTCTCCGGTAGCAAACCTGAGTTCCGGAAACATGGTTTTCTCGCGGATGGTCGCTTCGACTCGATCTCCGCTGGGAAGTATCGCCGTGACGTTTTCGCCGGGGTAGAAATCGCTCTTGAATGACTAAAACTCCGTCAGAGAGGGGGCCCTCACAAAATAGAGAGAGCCGGCGGGAATGTCACTGACGTCGTGCAGCTGGTCCACTGAAACGAAATATCGCTGGTTAGCGACCCGAATATAGACGGTAGGGTTGTCGCAGCAACGTACCCAAGGTATCAATTCGGGAAATAATCGAGAACTGCACTTTGCGCAACACCGGCTCCTTCAATGGTTCGGGGAACTGCTGCTCAACATCTTGAGAATGTTCCGTCTTTCCACCCTAGTCAGCACACGCCACTTTCGGGGGAGACGCGGCGCTAGTTACCTCGCTCTTGAGCGCTTCGAAGTAGTTGAGATTCATATGGCCAGTGATTTCGCAGCTGAATTGTTTCTGTCACGGCAATGAGCACACCGACATAGTCGGGTTGGAAGACAGAGGCGTTTATGGGGGTTCATTGCACACACCGCTTTGTAAAATTCAAGCCTAAATCACTTTGTGAGTATTCCAGACGGTTTACGCCAAGTTCCAGGAACTTACCTGTCGATGTAGTTCTGGTATTGCGTGAACGCTTCGCCGGTTTGTGATATGACATAGAGCTACAGACAAAGCGGTGTCAGCCACAGCGACGTTCCAGCCAGGGCCTACGTCGGGAGTGTCGCCGCAGCCACTCCGAGCCAGACATACCTCTACGGAGTCGTCCTTCACCACTGGCGGCGACACCATCTGCACCGGCTTTCTTTTGTATAAGACCTAGGATAAGAATTAGCCTGCAAGATAGACATTACACATGACCGCCGAGATGCGCCATAGCGGGGCGGTCCAGATTCGCTTTACCATCGTCGCGGAGATTTCGGAAGAGGTCTAGGAAGGGTTCTATCGAGGTGGATCCCGTTGGTTTAGCAAAGTGAAGCGTGCGCCGCTCGGTGTTGTCGGTGACCGACAGAAGTCCAACCCACAAGACGTCGAGAGCGATTGGCGGCGAAGTCGATGTGGAACGGTGTAGGGGGCAGTTGTGGCGATGGTGGGTTGAGGGGGAGGGAGTTGGTGGTGGGCGGGCCAAGGACAGGTGGGTAGTTGAATGATGGTTGGTTGGGGGGGGGGGATGGTTGTTTAAGGTGGCAGTCCGGGGCGGAGGTGTGGGCCGGGAGGGAGGAGGGGGTGGGGGATGGTAGTATTCGAGAAAATTTGAGTTGCGGGCGAAGAATGATGGGGGCGAAGGGAAGTGCGGAGTGAGTTTGAGCGGAGCGGGGAGGCCAAGAGCGGGTGAGGTGCACTGTGGACAGCGTCAGTGGGGGGGGGGGATGCTAGAAGTCGGTGTTGTTGAAGCTTTTCAGCGAGTCGTTCGAGGAAGTTCGTCGAAGGCGGAGTCCAGGGTGGGAGGAGATTTAGAGATTGGGGGAGGGAGTGGATGGATGGAGGGTTTGGGGGGGGGGAGAGGCGAGAGTTTGGGGAGATGGGAGGACGAAGGAGGGAGGACGAAGGAGGGAAGAATGGAGGGAGGGAGGGTAGTTGGGCGAGAGAGTCTGGGGGGGGGGGTGGGGGAGCATGGTCGGTCGGCTTTTTCATAGTGGGTAGTAGTATTTTGCTGGGTGCTGGGTGCTGGTCTGGTTGCGGTGCGCGACCTCTCCTCCAGAGAGGCGACGCTTAACTTAGCGTCGCCCAAACAAGCTTAGCGCCGAGGGCACGGCGGACGGGTTTCGTCCCCCTCTCCAAGCCCCCAGAAGGCACCACTCGCCCTCACCCCCCGACACACAGCTAACTCAGCAACCAAACATCGCAACAACGCACAGCAAAATGCTGCGGCTTCGTGCCGGCTCGGGAGTGTCCGCCAGCAGTCCGCTGCAGCAGACGGTTCGCTCGAAGGCGGTCGAAAATTGCAATATCAAAAAACGGCCGTGCTTTCGCGGTTCTTCACGACTTCTCACTTGCCGGCCCTTCTGTTTCGCCGGGAGGACGGCGACAGCGATGACGAGGTGCCGGCGACGGGGCTCGTTGCCGTGGGGTTTCTCCGTTCTCGCTGCACTGGTCTGGCTACATAGGGAGAGGAGACTTGCTATGCACACACACACGCTTCCCATTAGACGGCAGGCGGTGGGTTGCTGCACGTTGGCACGAACCCGAACATGGATGAGCGATGCGCTGACGGATGGGTGGATGGATGGGAGACGGGGTGGGCGGCGGGGACAGGGGCGGGCGAGAGCACGCAGAGTCGCAGGCGGTGAAGCTGGCGGTGGTGGTGGGTGCGCCCGCAGCCGCCCACTGGAGTCTTGCGCGAGCAGGTGGTGGTGGCGGCAGCAGGAGAAGCTGGCTCCAGCTCTCCGCTTCCTCGCCAGGATGGCGTGGGGAAGGGAGGAAGCAGCACATGTGTCGGTTGGGTACGTGACGGCCAGCCAGCAGGCTCTCTATCCAGCCAGTCAGCAGCACCGTGGAAATAAACCCCCCACAGTTCATCAATCTATCCGGTCGTAGCGATGCCAGCATCCCGCGCATGCGCGCCGATGATACTTGTCCGCCATCTCCAGCACCTCCATCGGTCCCGAGCGGTCGTGCGTGGGACAGCCCGCTGGTACAGCTGGGCGGACGGGCGACTCGCAGACGGCCAGATGTAGAGTATCTGCCGCGAAGCATGGCGGGAACGGCGGGCTCCCGGGGAAGTCGCTTGGCTAGATAGATGTGCGGCAACGCAGTGGTGATATGCAGATGGTCCCCGGTCGTTGCCGGCAATGATTGGCTCTTTGATCCGTGATGCCCAGCAGATGAATCGACCACCATCGGCCGGGTGTACCCGACCCCGCTGCTCGTCCGCCCCGATCGGGCGGAGTGGGAAACAGCAGCTGTCTTCTCGACGCTGTGCACAGTATGTATTGAAGCTTCTTCTGCACCTTTGTCGCTCTCGTCCTGCAGCTCACAAGTTTGCGTCCTCCGGCCCGGACCCCTTTCGTGGCGTGGAAGAAGCCGGAAGAAAGCTCGGAGGAGCCCCCCAGCACCGACTTCCGTCCGCTGCCCCAAATGCCACGCTACTCTAATGCGTCGCACAGCTTGCAGTGACGCCGCAGCGTCCGCTAGTCCCTTTTAGCGTTAGTCAACGAAATTTCTCCCCAAAGATCAGAGACCGCTTCTCTCTTCCCCCCCACCACCCACCACCGCTGCACCCACACCTGCCCCCGCCACTGCGCAAAGCCGAATCTTCATACCACTGTTCTTTGAAGAAAAAAAATAGATAGATCACCATACCGCTACCACATCACATCCGCCTCCCTCACAGACAAAGTCGCCATGGAGTGCGCTGCTTTCGACCAGCGGTTCCTGGACGCCATTTATCTGTCCTTCGAACTGACCGCAGCACTACCTGCCGATGCCCAGGCGATCGTATCCCAGACATGCAGCGCGACGAGCAATGTCTACCTGGAAACACTGTCTCGTCTATCGCTGCACCCCGTGTTCTGTTCTACCGTCTTGGCCTGCTACGAACCATTATTTCCCGAGCTCGTGGCCAGATGGCCGACGTTCGCGCACACGGCCCGGATTGCGGCCGGATTGGGCGGTATCCTGCCCGTGGTTCCGTACATGGTGGAATTGGCGGAATGTCTCCTTCTGCCGGGGGAGAGAGACAAATTCTTGCCGGCGGCGTTGGGATTGAGTGATGCCAGCAACCGCGAGGAGGTTTGCGCGGTATCGCATGTGGCGGCGCTGGAGACGCTGCTCGCGCTGAACAGGTTGTTGTGTTTTAAACGGGATGTTTTTCTGCCCCTGGTCGACACGAGGATCCTCTACCACCTTCTGGCTCACTCCCACCGGGCTGTGCGATACATTGCTATCCGAATACTGTGCATCTACCTGAAGGCGGCGGATGCTGCGCAAGAGGAGATGCTGGAGAAGTATGGTGTTGGCAGACGCTCGGAAGCCGTAATTGGGCCATGGGAAGGCCGTGATATCGACTATGGTTTCTTGCTGTGAGTCTTCATGTGCTGCGGAATAACTGAAACTACGGTTCGCGACGGCTAATGCACTCCATCCCCGTCACAGGTCGCTGGAAGGGAGCCGGTTCAAGGATATGTCCGATGCTTTGGAGAATGCGAGGGCTGGTCCACTAGTACCCTATACAAACATCTCTAGAATAATAGACTTGTCGGAGTTATCCTCCATGTCTGTCGATTTGTGCGGTATTCTGATGCCGCGTTTAAGAGGTATATAACTCGCCCGCGGCTGGTGGCCGGGAGGGTTTTTTTTTGAGGGAAGGAAGGAGCCATGATCTGATATCGTGTCCATTCAGGTGCCCCTAGAAGTCCTGCAGAAATTGTAGACACTCCGGCAACGCGGGCAAACGTGCACTCCCTCGCCCTCGCCCTCCGCTCTTCGCAGCCTATCCTCGTCACCGGCCATGCCGGCTCGGGGAAGACCTTTCTGATTCACCAGATCGCCCACACCCTAAACGCGTTGGACTCGATGGTCTCGATCCACCTAAGCGGTCAGACCGACGCGAAGCTGCTCATCGGAACCTACACCACCGCCGACACCCCCGGAAGCTTCGAGTGGCGACCCGGAGTGCTCGCTACTGCCGTCAGAGAAGGGAGGTGGGTTCTCGTCGAAGACATCGACAAGGCTCCCACCGACGTGCTGAGCGTCTTGCTTCCGCTCATCGAGCGTGGTGAGCTCGATATCCCCTCCCGCGGCGAGCGGATCAAAGCTGCTCGCGGCTTCCGGCTGATAACTACCGCACGCACTGCCCCTTCCGCCCACAACTCCGATATCTCCACCGTAAATCTTCTGGGCAGCCGGCTCTGGCTCCGTGCCAATGTGCAAACCCCCGCCGAGGAGGAGCTCCAGACGATCGCAAACTTCAGATTCCCGCTACTGCGGCCGGTATCCCCGTCGGTCCTGGCCACTTACACCGCTATTCAAAAGTTGTATCGCGAGCCTTCTTTCTTTGCCATTAGCAGGACCAGTCTGGGACGACAGATCTCTCCTAGAGATCTCTTCAAATGGTGCAGCAGGATCAATGCGTTGTTCGAGTCCGCGGGTGTGAAAGAAGGCGTTTCAATTCTCCCCGACGGCTTGTTCGACGAGATCTTCAACGAGGCGGTGGACTGTTTCGCGGGCAACCTGCACACTTTGGAGGCGCGGCGCCTTGTCGCAAGCCGCATCGCGAAAGAGCTCTATGTTCCACTGCAGCGGGTCGATCTCCTCATGCAAGGCCACATCCCAAGCTTCAAGAACTCTGAGCGAACGCTTGTCGTTGGCCGCGCGAAACTGCAGAAGCGAAAAGAAACAACGAGCCTCAAGCGGCGGAAGAAGTCTTTGAGCACAGAGAAGCGGCCGTTCGCGACGACGAATCATGCACTGAGGCTGCTTGAGCAGGTTGGTGTAGCGGTAAGGCTCGCTGAGCCCGTGCTGCTGGTGGGTGAGACGGGAACTGGAAAGACTACCGTTGTGCAGCAGCTCGCGGATATGCTCGGCTTTAACCTCGTGGCGATAAACCTCTCCCAGCAGACGGAGGCGGGGGACTTGCTCGGTGGATATAAGCCGGTTGATGTACGGACTCTCGCTGTGCCGTTGAAGGAAAGCTTCGATGAGCTTTTCGAGAAGACGTTTTCCCTCAAGAAGAATAAACGTTTCTTGGACGTGCTGAATAAGTGCTGGAGCAAACAGCAGTGGAAGCGCGTCATCACCCTCTGGAGCGAAGCCGTCAAGATGGCGGAAAATTTCTTCGAGAAGCCGGCTTCTGCTCCGATTGAGAGCGAGGAGCCCGAGCAGCAGAAAAAGAAGAGAAAGCTTGACGGGATGGATAGACCTGCGCTGCGGGCTTCGTGGGCCGTGTTTGCTCGGGATCTCTCAAACCTGGAGAGGCAGAGCTCGCAGTTGTCGAAGAGCTTTGCGTTCTCGTTCGTTGAGGGAAGTCTAGTGAAGGCGGCCAGAAACGGTGACTGGGTCCTCCTCGACGAAATCAATTTGGCGGCATCAGATACCCTTGAGAGCATCGCCGACCTCCTCAAAGACGGTGGCGGTGGCTCCATCCTCCTCAGCGAAAAGGGAGACGTGGAACGAGTCAAGGCGCATTCAAACTTCCGGATCTTTGCGTGTATGAACCCGGCCACGGACGTAGGAAAGCGGGATCTCCCATCTGGGCTGCGAAGCAGGTTCACGGAGCTGTATGTTGCGTCCCCCGACACGGATCTGAACAATCTCCTTGCCATTGTGAAGGAGTACATTGGACACATTGCCATAGGCGACGAGAAGGTGGTCTCCGATGTTGCGCTGCTGTACCTCGAGGCGAAGAGACTCGCCGAGGGACATCAGCTCGTCGATGGTGCGAATCAGAAACCTCACTTCAGTATGCGCACGCTCACGAGAACGCTGAGTTACGTCATCGAAATCGCGGGTGTATACGGTCACCGTAGGAGTCTGTACGAAGGCTTCTGTATGAGCTTCCTCACGCTCCTCGACCGCGCCTCCGAAATGCTCCTGCTGCCAGTCATCGAAAAGTTCATCCTTGCAGGCCAGAAGAATGTGAGGAGTCTAATCAACCAGATCCCGCGACAGCCCGCCGATGGCCAGCAGTATGTTCAGTTCAAGCACTACTGGATGCGCAAAGGCCCATACGAGCCCGAGGAACAGCCACACTACATCATTACTCCCTTCGTGGAGCGAAACATGCTCAACCTCGTGCGCGCCACGGCGACAAGGAAGTTCCCCGTGCTTATCCAGGGTCCTACCAGTAGTGGAAAGACGAGTATGATCGAGTACTTGGCGAAGCGGACAGGCCATAAGTTCGTGCGGATCAATAACCACGAACATACCGATCTTCAGGAGTATCTCGGGAGCTATGTATCCGATAATGATGGGAAGCTGCATTTCCTCGAGGGAATCCTTGTGGATGCACTCAGGAAAGGCCACTGGATCGTACTTGACGAGCTGAATCTTGCGCCTACCGATGTGCTCGAAGCACTGAACCGTCTACTAGACGACAACCGCGAACTGCTGATTCCCGAAACCCAAGAGGTCGTCCGGCCGCACAAAGACTTTATGCTGTTTGCTACGCAGAACCCGCCTGGGCTCTACGGTGGCCGTAAAAACCTGTCTCGTGCCTTCCGCAACCGTTTCCTTGAACTCCATTTCGACGACATCCCAGAATCGGAGCTGGGAACCATCCTCAAGGAGCGCTGCCAAATTGCTCCTAGCTACGGCGACAAGATCGTTAAGGTCTACAAGGAGCTCTCGCTGCTCCGCCAGTCGTCCAGGATCTTTGAGCAGAAGAACTCTTTTGCTACCCTTAGAGACCTTTTCCGCTGGGCGAATAGAGATGGCAATGGTTATCAGCAGCTGGCCGAGGATGGGTACATGCTCCTCGCCGAGCGGGTGCGGAAAGAGGAAGAGAAACTGGTCGTTCAGCAGGTTCTGGAGAAGGAGATGAGAGTTAAGATCGATGTCAATACTCTCTACACCGCGGAACGGACGCCGGAGTATGCTCTGTACGCAGAGAAAGTTGCTGGCGGTGAAGTCGTCTGGACCAAAGCTATGAAGAGACTGTTCTCCCTCATCGCCCATGCCCTAAGGAATAACGAGCCGGTTTTATTGGTCGGAGAGACGGGATGCGGGAAAACGACCGTGTGCCAGATGCTTGCTGAGGCCTTTGGGAAACGTTTGATCATTGTCAATGCTCACCAGAACACCGAGACCGGAGACATCATCGGTGCTCAGAGGCCCATTCGGAACCGGTCAGCGTACCAATCACAGCTTGCCGACGACCTACTAGCTGTGCTCCAACTGCATGTAGAAGAAGAGCGATTGCGGGATATCGAGCCATCAGATTACGCGGTATTGTTGAAACTATACTTGGCACTACCACCGGAAGCCAAAGGCACTATTTCCGCCGACATCAAAGGGCGTATTGACCTCAACAGGACACGAGTCAAAGCTTTGTTTGAGTGGGCAGAGGGGCCGCTAATCCAGGGTATGAAAGAAGGTCAATTCTTTCTCCTCGATGAGATCTCTCTCGCGGAAGATTCCGTGTTGGAGCGGTTGAACAGTGTTCTCGAGCCTGCGCGGGGAATCCTTCTCGCCGAAAAGGGACCCGAGGAGTCTCAAATCATTGCATGCGACGGCTTTCAATTCCTTGCGACAATGAACCCGGGGGGTGATTACGGCAAGAAGGAGCTCTCCCCCGCCCTCCGGAATCGTTTCACCGAGATCTGGGTGCCGCCTATGACTGATAGCGACGATGTGCTGCAGATTATACGGTCAAAGCTCAAACCTGAATTAGTGGAATTCGCAGATCCTATCGTCCGTTACGCTCAATGGTTCTCGCAGACTTATAACTTCTTGAGTGGCGCCTCGATAAGCATTCGTGATGTTCTCGCCTGGACGAAGTTTATGAATTTATATGCTGAACAAGGACCCGCGTTTGCGCTCCTTCATGGCGCTGCTCTAGTATTCTTTGATGGTCTTGGTGCGAATCCATCAAGTTTGCTTATGACGAATGCGGACAGTCTGGTTGCAGAGAAGCAGAGGTGTATCGCGAAGTTGTCGGAACTTGTTGGCCAGGATCTGCTGCCAGTATACGGTGCAACTGTCCTTGCGAGTACGGATTACCAATTCCTCCGATTGGGCTCGTTTGGTCTCAAGAGGAAAGAAGGAAGTGCCGTGGATGTATCATTCAGCCTAGAAGCGCCTACTACCGCCATGAACGCAATGCGTGTCGTCCGAGCTATGCAGCTGCGCAAGCCGATTCTGCTGGAGGGAAGTCCCGGAGTCGGAAAGACCAGTCTGATCACCGCGTTGGCAGCCGCCTCCGGGAACTCCCTGACGCGGATCAATCTATCAGACCAAACGGATCTGATGGATCTTTTTGGATCAGATGTCCCTGTGGAGGGAGGAAAGAGTGGCGAGTTCGCGTGGAAAGATGCGCCCTTTCTGCGCGCAATGCAGAACGGCAACTGGGTTCTCCTCGACGAGATGAATCTTGCTTCGCAGTCTGTACTGGAGGGTCTCAACGCCTGTCTCGACCACCGAGGAGAGGTGTACATCTCCGAGCTGGACCGGATATTCAGCTGTCATCCGGACTTCGCCGTTTTCGCAGCCCAAAACCCGCACCACCAAGGAGGCGGAAGAAAGGGACTGCCCGCATCGTTCGTGAACCGTTTTACTGTCGTATACGTCGACCAGCTCACATTCCACGATCTGCAGTTGATTGCACATAAACTGTTCCCAGAGATCCCGCGGGACGTGGTGGGTAAGTTGATTGAGTTCGTCGTCAGCCTCGACCAGGCGCTGCAGAGTAAGCGGAGCTTTGGCGCCGTCGGTGGCCCTTGGGAGTTCAATCTGCGAGATACCCTACGATGGCTCGAGCTGTTGGCTTTGCCGAGTGGTTTGCTCGCGTTCAGGAGCCCGCAGGATTTCATCGATATGGTTGTTAAGCAGCGGTTCAGAACAGCGGAGGATAGGAAGCAAGTCGATCACATCTTTACAGGTGTATTTGGGTACACACCAGTGAGGCGGCACCTGTATCATCAGCTTTCCGAAGGCACCTTCCAGGTTGGCAACGCACTTCTCCCGCGGCGAACAATCCTGCAGCCCACGTCCGTAGAGGGCCTCGCGATATTGAAGTCGCAGCTGCCGATACTGGAGACAATTATGACTTGTATTCAGCAGAACGCTCCAGTCATTCTAGTCGGTGCATCCGGAACGGGGAAGAGTAGCGCTATCAAACTACTTGCCGCCATTGCAGGCGCGGAACTCGACCAGCTAGCGCTTAATGCCGATGTTGATACTACTGATATCGTGGGTGGGTTCGAGCAGGTCGATGTGTCTAGGGAGATCTCGGTGCTCTTTGACGATGTGCTGAGGATCCTCAGGGTGCGAGTTGTGGACGCCGTTAAATGTGGCGTTGCACTCGGCGAGCCCATTCTGAGGCTCCTGGAGTTCCTGGGCACCACTCTGCCCGCGCCCAGTGAAGAGAATTTGCACAGAGCTCTTACAAAACTGGAGGATTCCGCGCAGATCACCACCGGGTTTGAGGAGTTTGTCCTCCGTGCTCAGGCACTCATCGCCGATGCCCACAAGGATACCATTGCCCGATTCGAATGGGTTGATGGAATGCTCATCAAAGCTGTCGAGGAGGGTAGGTGGTTGGTTCTCGATAATGCCAACCTGTGCAGTCCTTCCGTTCTAGACCGACTCAACTCCTTGCTGGAGACCAACGGCTTTTTGATTGTGAATGAACACAGCACTGCCAATGGGGATCCAAAGCTTGTCAAGCCGCATCCGGGCTTCAGACTTTTCATCACTATGGATCCCAAACACGGCGAGCTCTCGAGGGCTATGAGGAACCGCTGTGTAGAGGTTTTCATCGACCAGACGCCTCAAGTGAACGATGTGGCATCACAAGATGATGCCCAAAGAAAGGCGCTGGCTGGAGTTCAGGGATCGACGGGTGTCGGTGCTGATGCTTCCGTTTTCCAGTTGATGGAGCAGGTTGTCAAGACGCGGACGGAGATGGAGGCCTATCCCATACTGGTGCAGACTGCGCTGGAACATGTGCCGCGGAGGGTGTTGCCACTTCTCAGCAGGTGGAAGGCGAGAATCGACGAGTGGCCGGCGGAGGAGCAGGCGACGCTTGATGATGCTGTGGATCACTTGGTGAATCTCGCCGCTCATCCCACGGTGCAGGCAGTTACCGCGGGTTTCATCCAGTCAGCTTCTGGGAGACTACAGCTCGGAGAAGAGTTTGTGAATGCGCAGCCTCTCGTTCCCATCCGCAACAGCAGTCTCTTCTACGAAGAAGGAAACGCTTCTATATTAACACTCTTCTACGATGTCGCACGTGAGATCCTCGCAATAGAACGCACCGAAGAAGGGGTTATTCAGAAATCCACCACCGTCAAACTGGCGGAAATGAATTTCCTCGAGCGTTCCGCCTTTCGTCGCGGCAAGAAAATGCCTGCTTTTGGTGGCAGCGTCGGCGTTCAACTCTTCGAATTTCTCACTTGCATCCGCAAAGCTCTGGAGCAGTGGTTCGCGCATGATGCGCGGGAGTTGGGACTTAAGAAGTTCCTGTGCGTCCGCGAAGTGCTTGATCTGTGGCGCGACCTCGTGCAGCTGAGCAGTGCAAGTAATCTTAACGAGAGCGTGTTCCACGTATACCTCGCATTATTTGAGGAGTGGATTAGGAACGCCGAGAAGGACCTGCCCGCTCAGTACGTTAGGTCGTCGGAAGCTGCGCTGCAAGCGTTTAGAGAGCCGCTGCGGCTAGTGACTGGGCAGTCTATGGAGGTTATGTGGATTGCGATCAGGCCGTCGGTGCCAAAGAGTTTGGTTGCTTGGGAACAGTACTTGGCTTTGAAAGCGATCATGGCTAGGTTTGATAGCGTGGGAGCGGAAGGTAACTAAGTCTGACGATTTGACAATTCGATATTTTTTACTGATGCGAGGTATAGGAAACCTGGATATAGTGTTGAAGTTAAGAGAGTCGTTGGTTGGTGCCGCAGCGGCGGTTCTGACCGAAAATATGGACGTCACTGAACTTGTTAAAGACCTCGATTCATCTATCTCGCAACTAGAATCGTCACGCACTCCAGACCAGGGGCAGAAGCCTGGAGTCTTCAACGTCCTCTTCGACCTCCTGTTGAAATTCAGAATGTTCCAGAATGCCACAGGCAGCGCCGGTCTCAGCCAAGACGAATTCCGCATGGCACACTTTGCGGACAGGTCTACTGAGAGTTTGATCGGCTATGGACTCCCTAGAATGCCCGTAGTTACGTCGTTTGAACAAGTCGTTGGTGACCTGTGGAGTTATCCTGCGACTGAAAGGGACGCCAGAGGGCCCGCTGGACTATTGTCGGGGAAGATTGCCGCGGGAATGCTGAAGACGGACCATACTGTTAAGGAATCGGATATTTCAAGACTGCAGGATCTTGAGGCTGGAATCAAAGAGTTGTCGAAGCAATTTACGCTGCATACAAGTGATATCACTGGGGATCGTGTCCTGCAATTAAATACTCTTGTGCTGGCGAAGTTGACACAGGTAAAAGTTATATCAGTTGATGATGGACCTTTGCTGACGGTATGTGTAGTTACTTGTGATCCATAAGGCTTCGTATGGTGAGGCCAGTTACGCAATGGCCATCCGGTCTCTTGAAGATAACGCTACCGATGGTCTTCGTGCCTTGAGGGAAGTCCTCCCCACCACAGAAGTTGGATACCTACGCGAAGTTGTCTCTGAGCATCTCACCCCCATGATCGATGTTCTCCTTGAGATTCCATCATTGTCATATTCCGCGCGCATCACAGCGTTGGGGACAGCATGGGTCCACTACGCGCTCGCCTGCATGAAGCTTTACGTCCCGAACGTTGCCTTCGATCCGGCAATGAAGCCCATGGTCGAGCGCCAACGCCATCTCTCCCGGAAATCCGAGATCTCTGCCAGAATTGACGCCGAGAAACTATTCGAACTGAAGTTCTCCGGACAGGAGGATAGCCGCATCATCCGGATCCTGCAGCAGCGTTTCGACGCTCTTGGCGAGGAACCACCAAACTCTTTGATTGCTCGTCCTACGGAGTCGAAAATGTCGAATCTCCAGGGGGATCTCTCGAATCTGCTGCGTGTAGTCGTCGATGGCCAGCCGCACAAAAGACTCCTTGACTCGATCCTTAAGCGGGCAGAGGACTTCGATGCCCAGGAGCAGACCTTTCAGACCAACCTCTCGCAGCTGGCGGAGAGACTGGAGGTTGGATACCCGGTTTATAAAGACATAGTCGATCCCGTGCTCGGATTCATCTATTACCTCAAGCTTGGACTGTCACTTGCCGCAATGGTGCCTGGTGATTCGGATGAAGCTGCAAACTCTGCTGGAGCTTTCTTGACGCCATATGAGACCTCCCCCAAGAGACCCCAGCCAAATGACCGGGATGTGCAAATGCTTTGGTTACGGCAGCACGCAGCACGTAGTGCTACTGAGGGATACAATAACCTTGGACAGGCCGCGCGCGAGGACATCCATGATATTTTCCAGAGGCTGTTCAAGAAATGGAAGGATGCGGTCACCGAAGAGAAGGAGAAAGCCATTGCCAACAACAGTCTGTACACCTACCGTGGCGAGGCGGAGGATCACGATGAGCAAGAGTTTATGCGGATGTTCCCGGCCTACGACGAAGATGAGGAAGGGGATATTCCCATTGCTGCGCCAGCAGAAGACGAGAAAGATCTCGGGATCAAGAATCATAAGGACACGGCCATTCGGATTGCTCAGCTTCATGCTGCACTTTTCTCGGAGACTGCGGAAAGCCTATCTGATCTCGTCCGTGACGGTGCAGCGGTCTGGATGAAGGTATTGGGCGATAATAATTCCGCATATCCTCCGTCAAAGATCAAGGAGTTCCTTCCAGCCATCTTCCTGACGCTTAAGGACTCGATCGAATGGATCTCCGGCAGTCACAAGGATGACCGTCGCTACGACTTCTACAACCATGAGAACATTGAGGAAGCGCACAAGTTAGTCGGCATCATTAAGAAGGTGCACAAGCGGATGTCGCATCTCCTTGAGCTCTGGCCCGAAAATGTCACTCTCCAGGACGCGGTAGAAACCTGCCAACAATTATTCGCATTCCCCACCGCCACTCCAGTCGCGAAGTTCTTGACCAAAGTCGAAAAACTTCACGGAATCCTGAACGAATGGCAGGGAGTTGCCAGTCGCGAGTTTACCGCCCAGGAACAGTACGATACGCTGACACAGTTGATCATCGCCTGGAGAAGACTCGAGCTCAGTACCTGGCCGAGACTCTTTGATCTCGAGGATGAAAAGACCAAGCAGAACGCGTACTCATGGTGGTTCTTCCTGTACGAGAGTGTTGTCGCAAACCCGCTGCGGATGCTTGCTGCCGACCTCAAGAATCATATTCATGATCTCGTGGCGAACCTTGTTAACTTCGCTGGCACGTCTTCGGTTGGGCAATTTTCGCACCGCTTGCAGCTACTAAGGGTGTTTGAAGAGCATGTAGGCCACATGGGTAGGGACTTTGAGGAGATGAAGACGGTTCATCGTGCTCTGCAGAGTTTTATCGTCTATTACCAGCAGTACGAATCTTCTGTTGCAGAGACGCTGAAGAAGGATCGCAAGAGGGTGGAGAAGGCCGTTGCCGACGTCGTTTTGCTCGCCAGCTGGAAGGATACCAATATCATTGCCCTTCGGGACAGCGCGAAGCGATCACATCATAAGCTCTACAAGGTTGTGAGGAAGTACCGACAGGCACTTGATGCCCCCATCCTCAACATACTCACTGGCGGGATGCCCACCGAGGACAAGCCTACCGCCTCAGAGCAGCTCATGGTCACTTCCACTTCCATTGATGAGACTCGCATCAAGGAGCTCTACTCTTCCTTCGTCAAGCCTTGGTCTTCACGTCCTCCTCGTCTCTGCGACCTTAGCAGCGCAGTGGGAGCAATGCAGCGAGTATCCACGCGTCTACCTACCAAGCTCGACGCAGCCGAATTCCTAGAGCGCTTCTCGACGTCCATCATCACGACGGCTAAAGAGCTACAAGCCGAGACACCCGCGATTATGACTGAAGACGCTAAGAAAGCCATTGCGCACCTCAAGACGCGCAAGCGGAAGGCATTTACCGATGCCCTCAAGGAGCTGCGACGGATGGGTCTCAAATCGAACCTTTCTCGTGCGCAGCTATCGAAACAGGCGAGTCTAGAGAGGATCCTTGCTGCCGCGGCGCCGTTGACGGGGGGAGGCGATGTCGAGGGTATTCAACATTACTTCGTCAGGATACTGGAAACGTTGATGAAGGTCCGTGCCGTGAAGGAGACTTCGCCCGACTTGCAGGGCAACGATGTGGCCAGAGTCACCGGGTTCATGGAGCACCTCCTTTCTATCAACCTTGAGCAGAGGGCAACCCTTTCCTCCGCGCTAAGCGATCTAGAGAATGTCCGTACTGCTGTGCACAAAATCTCGGCGCTGGTAGATATCGCCCCCGCCGACGCCACGCTCTACGGGGCAACGGTGCTCACTCCTAGCAAGTTCTCCGAGGCAAAGAGGAAACTGCGGTGGCTTCCTAAGCTCTTGGCGTTCACAGCCGATTTGGTCCGCATCCGAGCGGAGTTTGCGGGTGCTGCTGTGGTCGAGGGCGGTATTCTCACTTGGACGAGACGGGCACAGGACGTTGGCGCCCAACTCGAGAAGCAGGAGCTGGTGCACGACTGTATCTGGACTGCCGCCGCGAAGGCCGCCGTGGATGAGTGCGATGCTTTCTTCTCTGAGATCCGTACGGGAATTCAAGAACTCGTCGAGCGCAGTCCGGAGGTGGAGTACGTCTTCAACCCGTTGATGCGATGGGTCTCCCCACTTTCTGCCATCACGGCCGGCGAGACGGCAGATGCCAGCTCCGTTCGAGACCTCGATATTTCTCTCCAGGCACTCTGCGACTCTACCTTCGTCTCCTTACAAAAGCTCAATGAAGCTCAAGCTTCGTACCCGGTTGAAGCTACGGACGCTGGATGGCTACTAACGCATCAGGCCTCGTCCGCCGCTTGCATCAAGGCGCTGTACATGCGCAACATCACGCACAAGGTTAATACCACTATAGGACTGGCTTCGCGCTGTCTCAAGGATTCGTTGGCCGTGCGCACGGTGTTCGCCGCATACTGGCCTGTGATCGCAGAGTACCAACGGACGTGTGAACGTACGCTCCGCGAAGCGGCGCGAGGACAACGAGCGGCCGCGAAGACTACTTACATTCTCGTATTAACGGCGTTGACAATCCTGACTAAGGGCTTCTGTGAACCCGCCGAGCAGGGCGATCAAGGCGGCGAGAGCAAGGGTGCGCTGGAGGCAGGTACCGGATTAGGTGACGGTGAGGGAGCGGAGGATATAAGTAAGGACATCAAAGATGACGAGGACCTTTCTGAGCTCGCGCAGGAGGAGAATAAAGAGGAGCGGCAAGAGGAGATAGAGGATGAAGAAGATGCGGTTGATATGGGCGAGCAGGATATGGAAGGTGAGATGGGCGATAAGGAACAAAAGCCGGAGGATGAAGAAGGGGATGAGAGAGAGGAAGAGGGAGATGAAGAGATGGATGAGGAGACCGGGGATGTGGATGATCTGGATCCCACTGCTGTTGATGAGAAGATGTGGGATGAGAAGGCAGATGGCGATGACAAAGAGAAGGAAGGAGACACCAGCAAGGGGAAGCAGCAGAAAGGAGATGAGCTGGAGGCGAAGAAAGAAGATGGCAAGCAGCAGAAGGGGGATGATGCCGGAGAGCAAGTGGATGAGAATGAAGAGGAGGAAGAGGGTGGGGCAGAACAAGAGGATGACGTGAAGCAACAGAACAAGGAGGGTGTGGACGAGCATGTCCCTGAGGTCGACACGCTTGATCTGCCGGAGGATATGCAGCTAGGTGGAGATGAGAGTGAGGACGAGAAGGACCATGCCGGTGATGAGGGTGACGACTTCAATATGGATGATCTCTCTGACGCCGACGACGACGAGCTGCCCGAGAAGGACGATGGGCAGGACGGCGGCAAGGACGAAGATCAGGAGGAAAAGTTCCCAGAACTTGACGCCTCAGAGCAGGATCCGGAAAATGGGGAGCCAGAAAAGAAAGAAGGGGGGGACGAAGAGATGGTAGAGGAACAAGGCGACGGCGTCGGAGAGGACCTCGACAATCCGGAAGAACCACAACCAGAGATAGATGAAGATAACCTTCTCACTGCACCACCGGAGGAAGCCGCCAAAGAAGCCGACGACGCTGCACCCAGTGATCTTCAAGGTGTCCAGGGCGGTACCGACAACCAAGACAAGGCCGATCAATTCTCCGTTCAAAAGGAAAGCGGCGAAGAGACCAAGTCCGACGAACCTCGGCAGGGACAAGGCTCCGAACAAAATGAGTCTCGGCAACAGAACCAGGAGATTGGTGCAGCGTCTACCCAGGATAAAGACCCGAAGCAGGAACCGCAGACATCACAGGAGAAGCCACCAGAAGAAAAGACGTTCCAAAAAGTCGGAGATATTCTTGAGAAATGGCATAGGCAGAGGAAGCAAATTCTGGACGCTAGCGACGATGACAAAGAGCGGCCACAGATTGACAGTATGGTAGGAGTTCTACTGAAAAAACTTAATACATGGAATGTTAATGTGCAATAGGAACTCGATGATCCGGAGTTTGAACACCTCCCAAACGACGAAACTGAAGCGGACACCCAGGCTCTCGGCACTGCCACAGAAGAGCAAGCCCATGGTCTCGACGACTCGATGGCTGTCGACTCTGGCGTCAACGAGCCTCAATGTGCATTCGAGGACGACGCTGAGAAAGAGGAAAATCCGCAACAGCCAGCTGAACCCATAGAACACGTGAATAAGGAGCAGGACCCTCTTAACCAGGAGGAGGACTCCGGTCGCGTTGGAGCTATGATCGGTGACCGCAAAGACGGGCCCACTCGCAGTCGCGAAATGCAAGCCGAGGACGAGATGGACATTGACGATGAGCTCTCGGATGCCATGTCAGATGACGAGGACTCTACCGATGCCGCTACAGCCACCATTGTTCCCCTCAAAATGCGTTCCCGCGAAGAAGCTCGAGCACTTTGGCAACATCACGAGTCCGCGACCCGAGCTCTCTCCGCTGGTCTTTGTGAGCAACTCCGCCTAATTCTCGAACCCACTCAAGCCACCAAGATGCGCGGAGATTTTCGCACCGGTAAGCGCCTCAATATGCGTCGCATAATCCCGTACATTGCTAGCGCCTACAAAAAAGACAAGATTTGGATGCGCCGAGCGAAGCCCAGCAAGCGGCAGTACCAGGTAATCCTTGCCGTTGATGACTCCCGCAGTATGGCAGAAGGTGATGGCTCTACGGCCAACCTGGCGCTGCAAACCGTCGCCCTCGTCGCCCGCGCCCTCAGCGCTCTCGAAGTCGGCCAAATCGCAGTCATGTCATTCGGCGAGGCGGCCTCAGTCGTCCACCCTTTCGACACGCCCTTCACCGCCGATTCGGGCGTCAATGCCTTCGAGCGCTTCACCTTCTCTCAGCAGAAAACGGATGTGCGACGACTCCTCGAGTCCTCACTCTCACTGTTCTCCTCCGCCACCCCCAGCTCCAACGAGGAGCTATGGCAGCTGCAAATCGTCATCTCCGACGGAGTGTGCGAGGAACATGAGGCACTGAGGAGGATCATTCGGAAGGCGCATGAGAGACGGGTCATGATCGTGTTTGTGGTCGTTGACAGCCTCAGGGACAATTCGATTCTGGAGCTGAATCGTGTAGCGTTTGTGGATGGTGAGGTTACCACTGAGAGGTACTTGGACAAGTTTCCGTTTGGATACTACCTGGTCGTGAGGGATGTCAGGGAGCTGCCGGGGGTGCTGGCGGGTGCACTGAGGCAGTGGTTTGCTGAGAGTGTGGAGTAGCTAGAGCTTGTGCATACCGTGATAGATGCCTGGATAATGTTTAGATAGATAATTGCACTGGGAATAGATTACTGTCGCTAACCCACGTCTTGGCACGAAGGATAGCTATGCATATTGAAGATGGCTGACGAAGGCGCATGATTGTGATGGTAACTTCGGGAAGCGGTCAAACTGGTTAACAGAGGTCTAGTCTGAACGTAGACGAATCAACTCATGTTCGTTGTTGAGTATCACGGAGTACACAAGTCAATAGAGAGCACACAGCTAACCGCCATGGCCGTCGCTGTCACCCCCAAACAAAATCAACTCGAACACCATAAGCAAGAACAGACATCAGACAACCGTCGTTCGCTCAGTTTCCCCCACTCCAGTGTTTCTACAAAATCTCAAGCCGACCAAAGTTCTCCCTCCCATAAGCAGAGCCCATCAGAAAAAGAAAAAAGAACGCGACCCAAGATCTGGAAAACAGCCCGCGGAAAATAGCAGACTTAACCACCGAAACCGTACAGAGTGCGACCCTGGCGCTTGAGGGCATAGACGACGTCGAGAGAAGTAACGGTCTTGCGCTTCGCGTGCTCGGTGTAGGTGACGGCGTCACGGATGACACCCTCGAGGAAGGTCTTAAGAACACCGCGAGTCTCCTCGTAGATCACTGTGCCACACTTCGTCAGTACTGACAGTATTCGCCTGGGAGGAGATGAAGAAAGAGGAGGTGACATACTGGCAGAGATACGCTTGACACCACCTCGGCGGGCAAGACGGCGGATGGCGGGCTTGGTAATACCCTGGATGTTGTCACGCAAGATCTTGCGGTGACGCTTGGCGCCTCCCTTTCCAAGACCCTTTCCTCCTTTACCACCTGATATGTTTGTTAGATATCTGCATCAAGGAAGAAAGACAGGAAGCGTTGAGTGAAGGTAGGTGTAGGTGATTGGGGTTGTGCGACGCCATTTGTACGAGGATACGCGGTAGGGCCGAACGCGCGAACGGCCACGTTAACGCGGCGACAAACTTTCGCTTGAGCCGGGGAAAAGGAAATAAAAAGAAGAGGAAAAAAAAATAAAAATCGACGACAGATGGGGATAGGAATTACTCACGGCCAGTCATGATTGTTAAAGGTGATTTTAGTTTTGGATTGTTGGAGGGTTGTGGTGTGGGGGTTGGGTTAGTTGTCTGAAGGTCGTGAAGCGTGTGTTGAGGGTGTTGAGGGTGTGGAGGAGAAAGAGAGGAAGAGGGAAATGATGGGGGAGGGCCGGTATTTATACGTTTCGCGAGTGTTGGCGGGATCACACAAAGTGGTTGGGTTGTGGCAGCGAGTTCAAGCACTTCGGGCCGATACTTGGGCGTGTCGATGTTGGGCGCCGAAGCGAGTGGGTTTGGGACCGGCTGTTTTGGTGGCAGAAAGCACGCGTTGAAGGTGTGTTGCGACCCCGGCGACGGGGACGGGCCGATAGCTTGGCATGTCCTCCCCGTGAAACATCATTGTTCTCCGACCGAGAACCTTCACACATATTGTATTAACTGTGCCATCTTCCGGCTCTATTTCTAAGTCTATCTAGCCAGTACTCAATCGCCATTATGATGCATGCAAGCACGGAAACGAAAACGAATGAAAAAAATCGGCCATGTCCAGAGGGAGAGAGAGAGAGAGGAGCATCGTACTTCCTGCCTGTATTCCCGTAGATCCTGGAACAAACTCTTAACCAGAATCCTAGGTTCGCTATGCAACTGCTTTCGCCTCGGCCACTGGGCATGTCTAATTGCCGTTACACACCTGCTTCTGCTCCTTCTCCTTCTCGAGCTCTCCGATAGGTCTATTTATCGCGTCGACCGCGTCCTTTCCCACCACGGAGGCCAAAAACTCATCGCTATATCCCCTGATGAGGACATGGATATGCTCGACACTCCTGACGCTCTGGATACTGGCCCAATTCTTGAACCACAGGACGTTCTCCTTGCCAAGCGGAATCGCGAAAGCATTGTGAACCCACTCCTCGATGATGGCTCTTGCCTCGGGGGTGAGGTCACCATTGCCCGATTCCGTCGGGATCGAGGATTTCGTCCAGGCGACGAGGTGGAGAATCCCCGGGGCGTTGCCGTAGGGCCAGTCGTTGATCAGGATCTTAGTGTCCTCTGGATTTGCTGTTAGCCATCCTGCTCGCGGCCACGATGCGGGAGGGTTGGTATATGTGCCTGGATCCGCGTATGGTCTCGGATTCCTGCTCTTAAGATCCTCCCATCCCAGTCTTTCTTTCAACACAAACTTCTGTATGGACCCATACTCCGCACGAGTCGCGTTCGACCAGGCGATGTAACGCCTCAAATCGGACGGGATGCGATTCAGATCGTCGAGGCGGTTCTCGCCTGGGATATGTAAGCTTGTTTGTCCCCGCAAGCCAAGGAGAGGGGTGCAATGGAGGCGGACGGATTATCGCGGTCAGATCTTCCCAGGTGTGCAGCCTGTACTCGGAGTCGGACAGTGCGAGTTGCTGCAAGTCTTTGTCGTTCGACTGGTAGCCATCGTCGACTGCGGCCGGCGCCGAGTTCGGGGGGGAAGATTCGGGTTGGGTCATTGCGGTGAGGGGGGCGAGTCTGTCGGAGCTGGTAAGAAAAGAGGAAGGAAGCACAGCTTGCTACTCGAGATACATAGCTCGAACTCAATCCACAATAGAGTAATTGGTAACCATTGCTGCAAGTCCAAACCCTTAGCACCGCTCCAGTAGAACTCACTCTATTCGGTATGGACTCGCTTAGATACTCTTCGGCACACAATTGCGGGCAGTTGCTCTATATACTCTAGATACATACGTAGTTATCGTCGAGACCGTATGCATATCTACACACCACTGTGCTACTGGTCAAAAGCCTCAGCTGGATTGGACACTTGTCTCCAGTGCTTGATGATCCTGGCCTGCCCACCTACCACCTTCCGACCGGGCTGGCAATTCAGCAGCATGTGCGCCTGGATTGGATTGGATACTCGACAAATGCAGAAGCCCTCAATCCCGTCCTGTCCGTGCCGTGCCAGCCAGCCAACCCCTCTCAAGCATCCCATGTGTGTGGAGGGGACTTCTATGTATGCAAATCTCGAGTTGTTTTGTTTGTTGTTATTTCTCGCTTTCGATCGGGGACAAGCAGGCAAGCAATTAAAGCAGCAACCTCCGCCTCAGCTTCGGCTCCGATCACCATCGCACGGCGCTTAGTTTCGTGGGGATCTCGACTAACCAACCTCCTTCTTCTCTCTCCACCCCTCAAGGAAGCCATAACAAAAGCCCCATCGCCTCTCCTGACCGGTTACTCTGCCTGAACACCCACTCTTCGAGCCGTTCGCCTACCGTTGAGTGCTCGGTCCATCCCCATCGCCTGCATTGGGTTGCGGTCGTCCCTCGCCTCCGTTGTCGCTCCCACACGGTGTGATATCCGAGAAATATGGTTCGCTACAACAACGATCTCGACGACTACGAGAGCTACTACCACCACGAAGAGCACGAAACCTATGATTCTCCAGAGAAGTCATACTCCGAACGCAGGTACTGTCCCCTTGGGGGGGCATTCTCTACATGGCTGACCCAACATTGTACAGTCCACGCCCACCGCCTCCCACTAGAGCGTCCCGCCACGGTGACGTCGACGACGGTCACCTCTTCCACCGCGAGCATGTATTGCCGGCTGCTGGCCACGCATTCGCGGGCGCGGTTGGGTCTGCGCTAGCAAATCTCGTGACCTACCCGCTCGATGTAGTGTCCACGCGTCTTAAGGTGCAACGACACGCGATGGCGCAGCGGCTGGAACGCAAGAAGCTGCAGCAGCTGGAATCCGAGGAGCTGAAGCGGCTGGAATGCGAGGAGCTGAAGCGGCAAGCTAAGGGGAAGTCGAAATCAAAGGTGAAGCCGCGGATCTCTTCGACGTCGAGTTCTTCCTCCGACGTCGAGGACGAACCGGTGGGAATCTTTAATGTTACCAAGGAACAGGCGAAAGGATATCAGAGACACGTGTCGAAGGATGGAACTACTGTGATCGAATCCTGGGAGTACGAGTATGAAGATCATGAAGAGCTATATAGCGGGCATTTTGATGCCGTGCAGAAGATTTACGAAAAGGAGGGTATCCGAGGGTTCTACAATGGTGTTGGGTGGGATACGGTCGGAACTGCGGCGAGTGGCTTTTGGTATTTTATGGCTTGTGGGTGTTTCCCTATTCAGTTGCCGTGTGCAATTTTAGTTGACGATGGATGGCAGATACCTTACTGCGAAAACAGCGGTTGCATATCCTCGCGCACCACGGAAAGCACACCCAGACTCTGCCGGTGCTGGAAGAACTCGGAATTGGCATTGCGGCTTCAGCCCTGTCGAAGCTCGTGTCCACGCCGTTTAGCAACATCGTAACGCGCAAACAAACCGCCGCGATGCTATATCCAGGAGCGAAAACTCCCAGCTTCGACGACATCTACCATGACATCATGCGAGAAAAGGGCGTGACTGGATTCTGGTCGGGATACACCGCGTCGCTGCTGCTCACTTTCAATCCCAGTATCACCTTCCTGCTGTACGAGTACGCGAAACCGCATGTTATCGAGCACAAGGGCGGGTCGCTGGACAAGATGGATATCTTCCTCCTGGCGGCACTCTGTAAGGCGGCCGCCACCACCTTAACGTACCCCATGAATGTGATACGGATTAGGTCGCAGATGGACGATGGCGACGATGAGTGGGATGGAATCATGGACAGTTCTACGGGTAGCATCAAGGGCGCCCGTGTGTCGAAGGGAAAAGCTGCTAAGAACAAAATCGACGCCCACTACAGGAGAGCTGTGAGGCGCGCCAGCGGTGTCGTCGACCTCCTGTCGGAAATCGTCAAGAGGGAGGGCATCAGTGCACTGTACGTTGGCCTCGGGGGGACTATCGCGAAGGGCTTCCTCTCTCATGGTATGTTCAGTTGTTACTGTCAGTGCCCGGTGACGCTCGCTAACTGGATCGGTAGGTGTGACTATGATGATCAAGGAAAATGTTCACCGCTTCATAATCAGATTGTATTTCTTCGTCCTCGACGCATACCAACGCAGCGAGTACGGCTCGTTCCGGGAGGCAGCGCTGGGCAAGACACTCGAGGGTATTCGTAAGACTGGCCGTGCCGTGGGGTCGGCAACTCGCAAAGTCGAATCATCAAAGGAGAAAGTTAGTCATTTCGGGGAGCGAGTCAAGGAGAAGGCACGCCTCGGCCACCCTAGCCACAGCCACAGCCAGAACCACAGCAGCCGCAACCATGAGTCTTCTTCCCGCGACCGTCTCATCGAGGCTCGCACCATTCGCGAGGATGGCCGCTCTTTCCGCGGTCGCGAGGAACAGCAGGATGAGATGTTTGAAGAGCGCTTTGCTGCTGCGCCGAGGGGAAGGACTGAGCGGACCATCATCCGTGAGGAGCACATCACCGAGGAGCTTCCCCGCGGACACCGCGAAACCGCCTACAGAGAAGAGCGACTTGCCGCTGAGCGGGCTGACAGGCTTGAACGCGAGGTTTCTCGCGGCCGTCAGACTACCCGCGAGGAGCACATTCGGACTACCACTACCGCCGCACGGCCTCAGTCCGCACAGCGTGTCAATACCTCTAATGCCATGAATGCTAGCGCCAGCACCCTCATCGGTGCTCCGCCGGTGCCTCTGGCCAAGCAAACTGAGAGGGTATCCCAATGGCGGGACCACGTCGCCGAAGAAACCGCTATGGCTGCCACCGCGGCCACAATCGTCAGGCCCGAAGTCGTCACAACCCGCCACGAGACTATCGAGGGGGAGCATGGCGAACACATCGACCGTACCATCACGACGCGGGATATAACTTTTGGAAACGAACCCACCTCGTCGGGTCATGCTCACCACCATCGCCACCGCAGTCACCATCGCGGGATGATCAACAGCCGCGATCCCTCCATGGCCTCCGGGCAGACGTATCGTAGTGCGGGCGGCCGCACGTCGCTACTCGTCCACCCACCCTCGACGTACCGAGAGAGAATCACTGGCGAGTGGACTGAGGATGCTAGGTTCGCCAACACGTCCTCTCACGGCAGACTCACGGGAGGACGCCCACTGATGGGCGGTGGTGATATTGGCGTCAACGGTGAGGTCCGGCGGACATTCGAGACTAAGGATACCAAGGTGTGGAAGTAACTTTCCGGAACGATGGAAGTAGGTGATGCTTGGGTGGGTTCTTTCCCTGTAGTGCTAGGTATATCATCATGTCATAGTTAGATACAAATGTAGGCATGTATGTGGGTACATGTAGGTAGTAGCGAGGAGGATCTGTGCGGATACCGCTTCTCTGTTCTTGTTCTTTTGCACTGCCTGTGAGGTCGATTATGAGGTTGATCAAAATATATGGGTTCTGTCACATTCTGGGCGCCGCACTACCTCGGCCTTCTCCGGGCTCCCCTCAACACGAGCTACGCCTGCACCCGCGGCGTAGCTCTCCGGAATGACGTAGAACCCACAAGCTTTATCAACTATCGTGCAATAGTCCCCGAACAATCGCCGGGCCAGATAGGTACTACTATTCATCACCGTCCAGACGCCATCTCCTTCGTTGATCCAACTGGCGTCCCTACGTACGCCGGGCAGCCAGGTTCTTTACTAGTGAAGATGCTCACGACGTCGCTTACATATGTACCATCCAGATATTTAACGCCACAGCACATCGAGGCTCAAGTTCACACAGCAACTGAGTAGTTAGCTTAAAGCCTTGGCTGTTCAGTTTGGTCGCGAGCTTGGACATGCTTCCTGTGCGCATTACGGGGGCTTACGAACACGAGCGGAGAAAAGCCAAAGCGTTCCAAGGTCCGACCACCTCCCTCCTCTGCGACACACTCTTCAACAAACTCTATCTCGTTGTATGCCTCCAATACTCTAGGTTGTCGCATATGCAAGCAGGTAGGTACATCACGAGCACTGGGCTGCATTATATCTGACGGCATTTACAGCCAGCCGACATCGCAGGCACTTAGTCCGACAGCATAGCAGATTACTTAAAGCTCGAAAGCATGGCTTCTGCCACCCAGCCTGAGCCGGAGCTGGAATACGATGTCCTGGGCATCACAAAAGTTATACGCCCGCCCGTTGACCTCTCCGGCATACCGCCAGCGTACCTTCTCAAGGGGCATTTGAAACCGCCAGAATACCAGAAGCTCAAGGATAAGCTCCGACTGTGCCGGTGCCCGCTCATGGAGATCGCCAGCCATGCGAGGGTATTTATCGTCAACGTGAGCAGCAGGCCCCGGTGCGAGCTCGAGCTGCGGAAGTGTGGCTTGGTCTTCGTGACCCCGGAGCTGGAGGCGGAGGGGGATCTAGATATCAACACGTTCAGACCGTTGCTGATGGTCAAATTCGCGTGGTTCGAGGAATCGTTCCGGAAGCGCAATATGGAGAAATTTGATGCGTATAAACTGCTGGAGGGAGAGATGGCGGCTCTGCCGAAGAGGAGAATGGAACAGACAGAGACGAAGAGCGTCTCGGCCGAAGAAGTCGCGCTGGAGAAGAAGCGGAAGGAGGTGATGGAGCGCGCGCTGGCGGATGCCGCGGAAGTGCCGGCGCGTAAAAAAGCCCGGTATGTTCAGCAAAAGCAAGTGGGTATCGATGCGATCTTGGATGTATCTAAGAGAAGACCCTTGCTCCGGCGGTCCACATCGTCGTTCGAAGGGAAGTACCCTTCTGGTGACCTCCCGGAATGGGTAGTCAAGAAGGTGACCTGCTATGGCCCCCCCCCCCCCAGTTGATCACAAGTCCAAGCTAACCTGGTTGCCTTCCAGAACACTTACTCTTGCCGCCGTTCCACGCCGCAGGAATCCCCCAACGATCTGTTCATCGAGCAACTAAAGGTCATCAAGAAATCCCGAGTGATAACCCTCGATCCCACTGGTATGCGAGCATATTCTACCGCCATCGCCGCAATCAAGGCGTATCCACACCCTCTATTGTCTAGCATCCAAATCCAAGAGATTCCTGGCTGTGACGGCAAGATCGCAGCCCTATTCCAGGAATGGAGAGACTCCCACAATGAACCCGAGAAACGCACCCTCCGAGCGGTCACCGTGCTCGGGGAATCACAATCCTACCGGATTCTCAAGCAATTCGAAAACATATGGGGCGTCGGAGCAGAGACAGCATCGAAGCTATACTACGACCACGGCTATAGGAACCTCGGCGACATCGTAACACACCACTGGAACAACCTCTCTCGCGTCCAGCAGATTGGCGTAAAATACTACAATGAGTTCTTAGCGCCTATCGACCGCAGCGAAGTCGAGAAGATCGGTGCACACATCAAGTCGCATGCACTCAAGGTCCTGCCTGGTGCTCAGAGCATGATCGTGGGTGGGTACCGCCGCGGCATGAAAGAGTGCCACGATGTAGACATACTCCTTTCCCACCGGCACACTATCCCTGCGGACTTCTTGGTGGCACTCCTCCAGTCACTCGAGGAGGAAGAGCTGGTGACACTCACCCTCTCCGTGTCGAGTGCCAAACTGCGACACGAAGACCCACACCGGCCATCGAAGGGCCAATTCGACAATCTCGACAAGGCGCTCGTCGTCTGGTGCAATCACAAGGGCGACCTGCACCGCCGAGTCGACATCGTCATCGCCCCCGCGATCTGTGCTGGCACCGCACTGCTGGGCTGGTCGGGCGGAACAACATTCCAGCGAGACCTCCGCCTGTTCTGCAAGGAGAAGGGATGGAAGTTTTCGAGCGATGGGGTCTGGATAGGAGACCGGCGGGTGTCGGGGACGGACGGATGGAAGGAGGACGAGTCCTGGGAAGATGTCGAGAAGCGAGTGATGGAAACCATCGGTATTGGTTGGAGGCCGCCGAATGAGAGGTGTACGGACTAAACGTGTATTCCCGGTCTGTGGAGATAGTCCTTACATCTGCGGGGACTAGTTGCGATCTAAAATCAAGGTTGGAAGTGAAATGCCTCGTTCGTCTCTTCGGTGACGAAGCCGATACAACTGATGCGATGATAAAGTCGACGCCTGTGAAGAATACGCCCCGCGCTTTCTGCCTGCCTGGGCCCAGCCGATGGAGTGCTGAATACCTGCATACCTGATATATAGTCGCCGCGGCTTTTTCTTCCCATACCCACGTTCTTGGTAAGCTACAACCAGGCGGTGCTGGACTTCCTCTCGGCCACAGATGTGGGAAGGCGGGTACCGGCTGAGGAGGACACGGTGAGCGAGGTGTCGGAAGCGGAGCTGCGGGAGTGGGAGGAGGAACAGAGGGCGGAGGCGGAGGAGGGGGGCGCCGGGGAGGAACCGCTGTTTCTACCCACCCCTTCATTCATGGCATCCGCAGACGAGGAGTAGGGGGCGGGTCACGACTTTCCTTTGTTCTTCTTCCCTTTGTAGCTTTCCTTGGTGCGCACTTATTATTTCTCGGGACAGGCCTGGGCGGAGGGCACAAGGGGAGCTTGCAACGTGCCGCCACCGCGCGGACAGCAGACGGGGAAATGGACAAAATATACGCCGCCACAGTCTAGATAGGCTGTATGCGAGTATGAATAAACAAAAAAAAAAAAAACTTTCTTGGTAAACTTGCTCCGACTTTTTTTGTTCAGCCATTAATTGCGCGCAAACCCATCCAGATCACGGCGATGCACACACTACCGGTTCAACCCCGACCTCGGCCAGCCCGCAGGCGGGAGGGGGAGGATCGTGTCAAGATCCGGGGCCTCTTCGCGGACGAGAGGTGCAGCCAGGCGGTGCTGGACTTCATCTCCACCACGGATGTGGGGAGGCTAGCTCCAGAGCCAGCTAAGGAAGACGCACAGAGTAAGGCGTCGGAGTGGAATCTCCGGGAGCGGAAGGAAGGGGAAAAGGAGCGGAGATGGGAGGCCGAGGAGCTGGACGCCGGGGCTGAGGAACGATTGCTGTTCTCCCCCGCGCCCTCCTTCATGGCCTCTGCGGAAGAGGGATGGGGGGGGTGGTCGCTCTCCTTTGTCTTTTTCTTGGGGCGTCACTTGTCTTCGGGACAGGCCTGGGGGAGGGCAAAGGGGAGCTGCAACGAGCCGGTCTCCCTACGAACCTCCGACCACAGAACCTTCCGCCAGACCCTCCAGCCAGGCAGATCTTGAAAAGGTGCTCTCGCGTCTGGGTCCTGTACGGGCACCACCACAATACCCTCAATAAAAACGAAGGACCCCCGAGGCGAGTGAGATCTTACGCATTGCCCAGCGGAAAGTAATCTAAATGAGAGCCATTTGTCGCAAGAAATCTCGGAAGATCTTGGGTTTTCTGAACCACTCTGTCGGGAATGGTGAAGGTTTGTGTTTTTCCCTCACCACGGACGTGAGCACTCGGTATCACTCGTACTTTACTAACGCGATTGCTGGGTTGGATAGTCTATGGCTGGAATGCATGCATATATCCGACACTGGAGACGGCCGCATGCAGGCCCCACGCCCCCCAGGTCTACACGGATGCCCAGGCAGCGATCCGGAGGATGACTTCGGATGAGCCGGGCCCGGGCCAGATGTCCACGAGGCCAGGAACAAATACCGGTGCGGTCGGCACCATAGGCTGCGCCCGAAGCCGAACTTTGTCCCGGCGAATGCGAGCGGGCGGGGTCGTCGCGAGGTTCTATCAGTTGAAGGTGGGCCACTGTCCCACCGGCTAGTGCCTCAATCGGACAAAGAACTGACCCACCGCCTAGTGCTGGTGGTGCTGATACAAGACCCAGTTAGGGGAGCATCTGTCCAAGAATCGCTCCCACTGGAAGCGCCAGCAGAAAAACCCTCTGGACGGAGGTGCGAAATCCGAGACCTCTCCGCGGATGAGCGGCGCAGCCAGGCGGTGCAGGACTTCCTCTCTACCACGATTGCGGAGAGGCGAGTACTGAACCGGGCTGAAGAAGGCGCCCAAAGTGAGGCGTCTGAGTGGGAGCTCCGGAACGGCAAGAGAGGGAAGAAGAGAGGAGGCTGGAGGCCGAGCAGGTGGGAACTGAGGTTGAGGAACGCTTACAGTTCTCCCAAACCCCCCCTCTTTCTTGACTTCGGCGGAATAGGAGTAAGGCGGTTTCTATTGTTTCTCTGTTGCTATTTCCTCGGTGCGCGCTACTTTTCTCGGGACAAGCCAGGGCTCGAGGGCAGAGGGGAAGCCACGGCAAGCCGCAAAGACAGTGGACGGTGTATATCATCATGGTCTGGATGGTCGCACGCAATTAATGAATAAACAAAACAAAAAAGCATGCATATATGCGCCGAGAAAGTCTTATCGTTGCCGAAAGTTCCTCATTGCCTGGTGCTCCATTATCATTACACAAGTGTCCTCTCCAGGCTCGCATACCCCCGTAGATCAGAACCTTCCTGCGAAGCCCGTCTTTTTTTTTAAAAAAAAAATAATCCATCACTCGCATGTGGCGACCTGAATGAGATCGCGGCGAGCCTGGCCGAAACCAGGGTTGGGGGAGGAGGGATGGCGAATGCGCTGCCGGAGCTGGGGCTTGGGAGGCCATGGATCTCACGAGCAGGGAAGTTGGGTAGAGTGCCGAAGTCACTTTGACTCTAATCAAGTCGGGTTACGATGAAACTCTCGACAATTTCCCTCAGGAATCAACCTTTCAGTTGGAGAAAGCTCATCTTTAGAATATCGTTTGGTAGTTGGAGGGTGCAAGCGTTCAGGTAGAGTGAACTACCAAAGACCTCATGTCTTTCTTAGTAACTTGCCTGGCGGACTTTCATCTAGACGTATCTAGTTAGTAACCCACTCCCAATCTTCCTCCAGTATCCTCAGGCATAGTCTTTTCTTAGGCTCTTCATAGGCTTATCGAGTCCCAGCGAGGCCCGTCCCTCCTGTACACACCTGGGTAGGTCTCCGGAATCGTAGGGAGCCGTTCCGATAGTATGGCGATACTCAGTCCCCCTTCCCCGTGACGGCAAAATTGGAGAGGATCGTTTCAGGAGCAACTGAACGGACAAAGTCGCAGCATATGAATTTCTGATTGCGTCATGTAAGAGCACTCGTCACGATCGAATTCCAAGAAATAATGGCAATGAATCATCACGTACCGCTTTCTCTTTACGATTAATGAATCATCATCATCATCACGTACCGCATGACATCTCCTGGTGGGTGGAAGGGAAGACGGACGAAGAAGCAGCGGCGAAGCTGTCAGAAGCAGCAGGAGTGGCGTGTGAGTGGGCCAGCAAAAATGGGGTAATCTTCGACCACCAGAAAAGCGAAGAAAAGCGAAGCAATGCTCTTCAGCAGGAGAAGGAGTGACCTGGTGGCAACAATCATGGCAGGGGGCAGTGAAATCCATTTCAACAAAGAGGCGACACGTTGGTTGGGGATATGACTGGACTCGCACCTGACACTGAAAGATCATCAAAGAACGATGAAGAAAGGACGAGAGGAGGCGGAATGGGCTGTAGAAGCTGGTGAGCTAGCAAGCACGTGTAGTAACGGGGTGCTTCCGGACAACCAACCTGGGTGCCCTGACGGCGGAGTCAAGCATACGACCAGCGGTTGCCCAACTGGAGAACAGGCCAAGGCGATTTGCGGCGCGGCTGCTCAGCCTCCCACAAGGCAGCGAGGCTAAGGAAGTGGTAGGGGCATCATCAGACCTGGGGGGAAGGTGAGAGGAAACACTTGGGTACGCGGGCAGACTCGCCCCCCATGCCAGAGAAGTTGGGGGCGGACATGATAGTGGGGGGGGCGGGGGAGGAAGCAGAGCGAGGCAGAGCAGGCCTGACCATCCTTACGGATGGGTCACGGGTTGGAAGCGGGGCGTCAGGTTATCCGGTAGTCGGGAAGAAGGGAGAACGGAGGGCGAGCATCAAGACGCACATGGGCTTTAACCAAGAGGCCTTCGATTGGCGAGAGCATTGGAAGTGGCAGGGAGGAGACGGCTTGTCCCAGAAAAAGTCACCATATTCACCGACGCGCAGGCCGCAATCACAAGAATCGCGTCGGACGAACCGGGGCCGGGCCAGCGATACGCCCCAAGAGCGAGAAAATGGAGAGCGCAACTGAGAGCAGCAAGGCCAGATATAAGCATTGAAGTGCGATGGTGTCCGGCCCACGAGGGAGTGGCAGGCAATGAGAAGGCAGACGAGGCGGCGGGACGGGCAGAGGAACCAGACGGTCGAATGGGTGGGCAGCACAGAGCGATATGGGAGGCAACGAATGCCTCTCCCCAGGTCACTAGCCAACACCAGGCGTGAGATTGCGGAGGAGAAGTGGGAGGAAGCGCGGAATTGCTCAGAACGGAGAATTAAAAAGAAGTACAGAATGCCAGGAAAGATGCGCCAAAACGCGGCGGGGGCCGGGGATCGAAGCGACTGACGGGGCGGTTCCACAGCTCAGAACGGGGCACTGCCGTACCGAGTAGTGCCTGAGGTGGGCAGAGAACGTGGGCGCGGCGGCGTGCGGGTGGTGTCAGCACGGGACACAAACACGACCGCCTGGTTCAGGAACTGCAAACGATGGAAGACGAAGCAGAAATTCCGCGGGCGGAGGTACGAAGAGCTACGGGAAGAGGGAAGCACCGGTTCAAGATCCGAGACCTGCTACGGATGAACGATGCACCCAATTGATCCTGGACTTCCTGCGCACCACGGAGGTGGGAAGCAGGGTGGGACCGCGAGCAGTGCCTCCGAACCGGGCGAGGAGCCAACCGAAGATGGGGACGTGGTCGATGAGCGCGGAAGCGAGGACGCGGGTGAGGGCCGCGGGAAGGACGAGGAACAGGAAGGCGAGAAGGGCGCGGAGGATGAGGAGGAGTATCTGGGTGGCGGGAGCGGGGAGTCTTTTCTTTTCTTGTCCTCTCTTTGGGTCGCGATGCAGGTTGCCTGTCGTTACTTCTCATTCTTTCTTGCAATTTTGGGGAAAGGCCAGGCGGGGCAGGGGCGGTTGCCACGGGCCGCCGGCGGGCTGCGAGAAGTCGCGGCGGACGGCAAACGGGAAGGACTGCACATAGTTGATATCGCCATGATCCGACAGGGCCGCATGCGGTCCGTGGATCGTCATCCATCACGAGCCGCCTCACCAGCCGAAAACCGGGCATTGTCTCACAGGACAACACCCTCCATTGGGCAAAGAAGCGGCCGACAATGCCGGACTCAGACTCGGGAGCACCTCTTCAAGTGCTACACTGGAAGCGCCAAAGATTCTGCGGGCTGAGGTGAGGAAGCAGACCGGGAGAAGTAAAAATTGGGTTAAGATCCGGGACCTCTTTGCGGATGAGCGCTGCAGTCCGGCAACCCTGGACTTTCTTTCGGCTACGGATGTGGAACGAAGGTTGGGGATGGGGGTGTTGAGGCGTTGGTGCTGGGACCGGGAGTGGAATGGAGTTGGGAGTGGGTAGGGGGTTTAAACACATTTCTTATTCTTTGGGTCAGGCCAGGGCGGAGGGCAGGGGAGCCACATCGTGCCGAAAGGACAGTGGATGGAAACGGACTGTGTGTATCGCCACGATCTAGATAGGTCGCATGCGAATTGTTAATGGCAAAACAAAAAATCATCACGAACCGTAGCGACAAAGGCCCATGGCTATGTACGTCAAAACAAGGTAATCAAGAAGGCACTTCCCGCGCGTTGAATCGGCCAATAACACGATCCGGCCTCTCTAGCGAGAAAAATGAGAAGATTGCTCTCGAGGAAGCGCTCCGAGCGGTTGAGTTGACCATATTCTTTTATCATTTCCCTCTTCGATGGCTGCAATGCCAGCTTCGCTGTAGGGAATGGTAATTCGAGTGTTAGTTTGTGAATGTCGAATACACATTGTTATTGGCTTGGCTGGGGGGCACCAGTTGGTGTGGGTTAGGGTTCTGGATAGGCAAAGAGCCGCTCGCACGTCGCCGTGGCTATCGATCGCCGCCTAAAACGTTCCCGCGCCTCCTTTCACTCTCGACGCTGCGACTCACCCCCCCCGACTTCCCTATTCTCTGAGTTTATCGCTAGCCAAAAAGTTTCCCTCAGCGCGAACGCGTCGCTAAATTTCCTCCCGTTCTTTTTGGTCGTGATTCACCCCAGCTTCACGAAAACATCTGCGACGACGATACAGCATCTTCGACATCCCCAACCCTACCGCGACAATGGGTCGCCCATCTCGCGCATCTCTCGACGAAGCGACGGCCATGGAGAGCGAACAAGTTGTCAAAGTCCTACAGTTCGACCAGCCGCTGTTATCGAAGGCCGGAAAGCCGATCGAAGTGGAAAAGCTCGTTGCGCACCTGAAGGCGCTGCAACGGGAAGTACAGGACTTGGATCAGGAGGGTGTTGACCGCTCGAGCCTGGTCACTCCTGCGAAAGAATTGGCTTCGGTGAAATTACTGCAACACCCGGACGAAGGCGTCGTGGCGTACACCGCGTGCTGCCTGGCGGACATGCTGCGGTTACACGCGCCGGATGCGCCTTACACCGCGAAACAACTGAAGGTAGGCCCCTCGTGCTGGGCGTGTCGGCGTCATATTGCTGTGGGCTGCCCAACGCTGATGGAGGAATTGCGTCAAGGACATCTTCGCGTGCTTCGTCAAGTGTCTCAAAGGTCTTGAGAACCCGGAGGCGCCCTTTTATCAGCAATACATGTATCTGCTGGATTCTCTGTCGACCGTCAAGTCTGTGGTGTTGATCTCCGACATTCCCGACGGCGACGAAATCACCAAAGAGTTGTTCACTACGTTCTTCGACATCGCAAAGCCGGAAGGTCCAAAAAATGTGGAATTCCAGATGACCGACATTCTGTGCCAGCTCATCGAGGAATGTCACTCTCTACCTCCCGAAGTGGTTGATGTCATCTGCATCCAGTTTCTGCGAACCCAGGCTGAGCCGGAGAAGCCTGCAAAGAAGGGTACTCTGTCGGCGCGTGCTGATACCCGGTTCGACGACAGACAGAAAAGGCTCACCAATAGGGTGCTACCACCGGCGTACGCAATGGCGAAACAGATCTGTCTCTCCTGCGTCGATAAGATGGCGCGGTACATTTGCCGGTACTTTTCCGAGGTGATCGTTGACGCCGCTGCGCGGAGACCGGGGACCCCCGGCGGAGACGACGATGTCCGAGGACACGAAGGCCCATCATCTGAAGACCTGGGAGAAGTGAAGAAAGCCCACACGCTCGCTAGGGAGCTCTGGAAATCTTGCCCTGCGGTCCTTCAGAATGTCATCCCCCTTCTTGAGCACGAGCTCCTTGCCGACAACGGTGAACTCCGCAAGTTGTCATGTGAAACAATCGGTGAGATGGCGCTGGAGGGAAACTTCGCACAATCCGCACCAGCGACATGGAAAGCATGGGCTAGTCGGGCCAACGACAAATCGCCTACAGTGCGTGCATCCTGGGTGAAGGCTGCTGTAAACATCCTGAAGACGCGGAACGACCCTATGGCTGTGCAAATGGTCGATCTCATCGCGATTAAACTAAACGATCTAGATGAAATTGTCCGACACGCGGCATGTTGCGCATTGAAGTCCCTCGATTATGACTCCATCACTAGCAAGCTGGCGGCCGATGAATCGCCATTTAACTTGTATGATTCCACCACATCCATTGTAGCCACGAGCTCGAATCGCAAGGGGTCTGTGGGAGATACCACAGGTTGGGGCAAGAAGATACTGCACACGTTGGCTGAGCGCGTGAGAGACAAGAAGATCAACGTGCGGTTGGAGGGCATGAGATGTCTTGCTCGGATGTGGGACATGGCATATAAAGATATTGCCAGCGGGAACGAGGTTATTTCTGTGCAACTGGGCTGGATTCCTAGTAAGGTTCTGGATACATTCTACATCAATGACCCCGAGGTCAACATGCTGCTCGACCACGTACTGCACGAGATATTACTCCCTGTCAACTACCCACCTATACCCGTGGAAAAGGCAACAGAACCGGATAAGGCTAACGGGACCAAAGGCAAAGGCAAGGGTAAGGAACTTACGAACCAAGAACGGGAGAAGGAAATACTGGAAGACGACAAGATTCGCGTCAAGCGATTACTTGTCTTGGTGAAGGGGCTGGACGCAAAGGCGAAGAAAGCCCTCTTTGCTGTGCCCCTACGACAAATTTCCTACGCCAAAGTCATGGAAGTGTTCCTCAAGGCGTGTGAGGACAACAACGTGAGCTACCCACTTGCTTCCCAGCCTCATGCTAGTTGGACTACGCTACCGATCTTCTGACATTGCTTGTATAGGGTGGGGTCATTGAACAAGGTGTCGACGAGGTCGCCTTACAGATGACCCTGGAAAAGTTCTCGGCGTGGTTGGCCCAGAAACTTCCCGAGTCACCCAAGGCTAAGGAGAATCTGCTGAGACTCGCCAAGTTACATGACCGCCGATGCTATCAGCTTATCCGCTTCTGCTTCAACCCGGATAGTGATTACCGCACCGTGGTTAGAGCCCTCAAGGAGATCAAGAAGCGCATTGGCGAGTCATCACAACCCATGATCTTGGACTCGCTCACGCCACTGCTCTATCGCGTCTCGCAGATCATATATAATAAATCGCACGTCGCGCCGATCGTCGAGTTCTCTCGCACGGACGAATCCGCACTCGGCAACGCGGCACATGAGGTTCTGAAGGAGATGTCGAACTCCAATCCGGCGGTCTTCAAGGCCAATGTCAAGGCTCTTTCAGATCTCCTCAAGGAGCAGTCGCAAGGCGGTTCCGGCGAAGGCGCGGTGGACACACTCAAAGCGTGTGCCGGATTCGCCAAGAGCTACCCTAAGGACATGCCGCAGGAGCGTAAGTTGCTCGAGGCGCTTGTATCCTTCGCCCTCACGGGTAAACCTCCCACCGCCGCGAAACACGCCGTTACCATCTTGATGTATTCCGCGAGCCGAAAGGAACTGTACGCATCGGACCTTGTCAAGCGGTGCCTAAAGGACTTCGAGTTTGGAGAAAATCACTTCTTGGCCAAACTCGCGTGTCTCTCCCAGTTGGTCTTATTGGCACCAGAACAATGCGAGCAACACGCCAAAGCCATCAAGGATATATGCACAAACATCATCGTCGGGACCCGAACGGAGAAGCCTGCAGGTGAAGAGAACAAGGAAGATAAGGACTGCAAGAAAGTCTGGGCAGAAGAAGCCGAGTTGGATGTTGAAATCAGGGCAAAAATCCTTGCGCTGCGAGTTCTCGTGAACCGCATACGAGGACGCCCGGACGCACAGAGCATCGGTGTTATCAGGTCTCTGAACCATATCATCGCCAATGATGGCGAAGCGCTGAAAACCAAGACCACACCGGCTGCTCATCGATCACGGATGCGCTTGGCCGCGGCTCAGCATCTGCTGAGATTGGCAAGCATTCGAATGTTTGACGAAATGATCTCGGCTGCAGACTTCATTCGACTTGCGACTGTTGCCCAGGACCCGTGCTTCCAGGTCCGTCGGGGGTTCTTGGACAAGCTCCAGAAATACCTTGCCGCCAAACAACTCCCAACACGCTTCCACACCATCGTATTTTTGATGGCTTATGAGCCTGATGATCAGTGGAGAGACGAAATTGCAACGTGGATCCGAGCTCGCACCAACGCGCTTTCCACAGATCGCATTGATATGGAAAGCATCTTTGCACGACTGATGAGTCTTCTTGTGCACCACCCTGACTTTGGAACCCAATATGAGGACATCATGGACTTCGCGAAGTAAGAATCGAAGATTCTCTCCTTCTCTAGCTTCTACGGTTTTTCGTAGCTAATTTGCATGGTTTGACAGATACATCCTGTTCTATCTCCGGACTGTTGCCAACGGCGAGAATGTTTCTCTTATTCACTATGTCGCGCAAAGGGCCAAACAATTCCGCGACAAACTGGCCCCAGAAAACTCGCAGGTTCGTTCCGCCGATCGGCTCATCACCGGCCCTCGCGCTAATGATCACAGAACCTGTACTACATATCCGAGCTCTCGCAGTCGCTCATCCGTCATTATGCCGACGTCCACAAATGGACGATCCAGACATGGCCGGGCAAAATGCGCCTTCCGGCGGCATTGTATGCGCCGATGGAGAGCAAGGACGAGTCACACGAAGTCGCGCAAACGACCTACCTCCCCGAAGGCATGGATAAGAGGCTTGGGGCTCTCGTGCGGGCCACCCTCAAAAACCAAACCGCCCCGGCGTCAGCCACGGCGTTTAGTACTGGTAAGAAGCGGAAGAACGAAAGCGCTGCGGTCGCCACCCCTACCACCAAACGAGTTAAGAAGCCGAAGGTGGCCAAGGCGGAAAGGACACCATCAAAACCTGCCAAAAGGGCGTCGACGAAGAAGCAGGTGATAAAAGACGACGACACCCCTCCGCCTATCAGAACGAGCGAGCGTCGCCGGAGTGGTCGCCAGTCCATTAGGGTCACTAGCTACAAGGAGAACGATGCGGAGACAGACGAGGAGGGTTACGGGGAGGAAGAGAGCAGCGATGAGGAGATGGGGGATGCCGACAGCCGTGAGAGCGAATCCGAGCCCGAGCCGAGACCTAGGAAAAGCAGCCGGTATGCGGCACGCAGCAGCTCTGGTGGTGGTTCGGCAAAGAGGTCTACCGAGCCGAGAGGCGCGGAGAAGGAAAAAGCAATGGAGGGCGATCGGGGGAGGAACAATACTTCAGCGCCAGAGGAGGAGATGGAGGTCGATGGGCCCGAGCTCAGGCCAGCAGCCAAGAAGGACGAAGCCGCTGCGACGCCTACTACCACCACTGTTGCTGTCGGAAGGAGGTCAACCCGTGGGAGTGTCATTGCCAACTTCAAACCTTTCGAACCCAAGAAGACACAAAAGGAGATCATCGATCGACAGGGTGCCCGAGACGCGAAGGGTAAGCAGAAGGAAGTCGCGGCGGTCAGCAATGAGAGTAGTGATCTCAGTGATGTTCCGGACGGCGATGATTGATGTCACCAGGTTCCTATCTCGATCCTCCATTTCTATTCTCTTTCTGTCTTTCGTTGGCATGAGTAGCTTACCAGTGTGCTGTTCTGTTAGTCGTTGAGTAGTGGATTAAGTGCTTCAGATCCCTTTTCTTTTCTCATCTTCTTTCGTACTTTCCCTTCTCTTCTTCCTGCTTATGAGTCATGTTCCTCCGTTGGTTTATTAGGATCCATTCGTATCCACCTTACCTTAACGATCTCGAAGGGGTGTTTTTTTTTGGGAACTTTTTTTTTGTTTATTTGTCCTTTCTACTTGTCTGGGGGTATCTCCTGCTTTCTGTACCTCTAGGAGTGCGGCTTTTTTTTCCTAATCGAAAGAAAAAAAATCGGTATGGGGGAATTCGAAGCGTATACCCGATAATGCTCTGCCTGGGTACATACATATTCTACATATGAACGGTTTATGGCTGGGGAGCGGAGCGATAATTTGGTTGGTCAGTGGGGGACGCGGTGTATCGTTCCGTCAACGTGTCAGTTCGCGTATCCTTACACGCGGGCAGGCTGTCAAAAAAAAGGGGGGGGGGGACGCTTTTTGTGACGGTAACGCCACAATAATATTACTATATCGTGGACAATGCTGCGCCGAATTTAAAATTCCGAAATAAGGCGGCTCTGTTTGGAAGGACGGCGGTTGTTAGTTTCAAAAGTCCAAATAGATAATTTGGTCGTCGATTGGTACCACACTAATTTCGTGACTCCGATCGTAATCCACAGCCAGCGACACAAAGCCAGTTAAGTTTTTCTAATACTGCTCACAGATGATAGATAACATCGTAGCAAATCACCTCCTGTTGTCAGATCATCGATTTGACCACTGGTTGTTGAGTTATTCACAGAAGAGTGATAATGGTAGTGGTGGTGGCAGCAGTAGTGGAAAAATTTGGTGTTTGCAGAAAACTGATCCGCGACTATATCCACACACCCATCCAACCCCCAGCCTCATGTAACATATAAGAGAAGAGGAACAAGATTAGGTAAAAATTCCACTCATAAAGGAGAGACAGTGAAGCTGTAAGCGAAATCCAGAGGGCATTTCCCGGGGTTGCGAGTGGATTTCCAGGTTTTGAGTACTGCCCCACTATCTACGGCCATCAACGCCACTACCATCACCACTCTTCTGTAAATACCTCAACAACCAACGCTCCAATCGATAATCTGACAACAGGAGATGATCTGCTACGATGTTATCTATCATCTGTGAGCGGTATTAGAAAAACTTATTTGGTTCTGTGTTGCTGGATATGGATTATTATCGAGGTCACGAAATTAGTGTGGTACCAACCGACGACCAAATTATCTATTTGGACTTTTGTTACTAACAACCGCTGTCCCTTTTCCCCCCCCCCCTCCCCCCATTTTTTTTTAATCCCTTTCTTTTCACATTTTTTTTTTTATTGCTCTATGTACAATGTAAGTATGTATGTACTTACTTAACCAAACTCAAATAATTGCGAATTTACATCAGAAAAAAATACAAAACTGCTGGATTCCCCTACTTACATATCAGTGCTAAGACCTTACTTTACAAAATTTTGAATTATTACAGTTGCAAAAAAAAAAAAAACACCCAGTTTTTGACATAGTTATCTAATATACAAGGCAAGTACCTAAGTACATACCTACATATAAGCAGGTTGGCCAACACCTGGGCCCGATTCGGACAGCGCAATAAAAATAAAAATAAAAAAAACGTGGCCTCGCCAGAGTTGTGGAGAAAAGGAGGGGCTTGGGTGGGTGGGTGTACTCATGATGGTACGCCCGATCGTGAGGGAATAAGACGTGAGCTTTCCCCACTTGTGGCTGACGGTGGATAGTAGTGAGATACCCATCGAACGGGGCGGCGCCTCGACGGTGGGCAGCCAGAGCCAGCGAGGCGCGGAGAATGAAGCAAATGCGGATGGTGGACAGTAATGAGGTACGACGAAACGGAGCGGATGTTAACAGCGGACATCACTGAGGCACACATAATGGAGCAGACGCTCGCGGAGGACATCACCAAAGCACAAAGAACGGAGCAGACACCGGTGCCGGACAAAGCACTGAGGCAAGAACAATGGAGCAGAGACAGACACCCGACAGCCCTGGGGTAGCACCGAGGTACATAAGTATGTAAGAACAATGGAGCTGACGCTGGACAAGCAGGTAGGCACGTCATCACTGAAACTCGAACAACGGAGCAGCACTGACGCCGAACAGCAGTGGGGGCGCATGTAAGGGAAAAGACACCGACGGAGGGCATCAGCGAAGCACGAGCAACGGAGCAGGCAAGCACGAAGAATAAAGAAGACGCCGACGCCGGGACGGCAGTGAGCACAACCGAGGCACGAAGAACAGAGAAGACGCCGGCGCCAGACAGCACCTTCAACTCCATATGAAGCGATAAAAAAAAACTGGATCCTTTGTTGGCTGGATTCTGTCGACCGGTAGTCCAGGTCATGCAGTTATTCGGTGGCATTCATTCACCGCTGTAGCGATTTGATCGAGTGGAGAGGTTGAAGACAACGCGCAGCAGGAAACGTACCCGCGCTTGATGGGGACCTTGCGCCGTTCCCCAACTACACGAGCCTTCCTTCCTCCCCCTTTCTCTCGCCAGCCCCGGTCCGTCCGCCACGAAAGCGCTCCTGTCAATCGGTTCCGCACGCCAGAGAGGCAGAAAAAAAAGAGCACGGCGTTCGCAGATGCGGTAAGCGCGCCGATAACTGCCCACAGCCAAAAGCGGGCGGTGTGATTACCCCCACCCCCCGGTTCCAACTACGTCATCCTCTGCATTTCCGAGCTCGCGCCACAGGATTCAGTGAGACAACCACGCTTCACTCGGGCCGGAGATTTCGGTCGGTGCGGATGTGCACAATCACATGTTGTCACTCGCTCTTAGCACGCACACACGCACGGATCGTCACTCGTCTATTGAAAAACCTTCCTGCATGATTTTCTCGTGATGATTCGTAGATTATCGCCATGGTCTAGGTAGGTTGCACGCGATTAATGACATGATAAGGAAATAGAAAAGAAAAAAAAGTTGGTTCGTAGATTCATCGAAAAGAAAGAAAGGGGGAGAAGGTCCAGGAGGTGAACCCCGCAAGTTTAGCCCTTCTTATCGCCACTCTGCACCACGGCTTTCAACAGCTTCTGCCGATCGCCGCTGGTGTCCCCTTCGATGCGCGCCCTGAGACTGCCCCTGGCCGGGTACCGCTTGCCGTACGCGTCCTTGACGGCGCCGAGCCGGTCTTTGTTCCACGCGATCGAGATGAGCTGGAAGGTGAGCTGCGTGTCTTTCGTTCCTGCGTGGCCGTTAGGTGAGGGCTACCGGGGAGAGAGAGAGAGATGTGCTGCTTACCGAAGCCCTTCATGGTGTTCTCCAGAAGCTCGGCGTCCCGCTTGGCGCGGGAGTCCTCGTCAAGCCCTGCCAGGATGTATACCAACACCTCCTTGAACGCCTCCAACTTCTTGAGCTTCTTGTTGACGGTTTCGAGGAGGGTGACCCCTTGCTTGACGTGGTAGGCGAGCGCGATGTCGCGGAGCCGCTCGGGTGAGCTGCTGGTGAAGAGCCACGCAAACCTGTTGCCCTCGACAGTGCCGACGGTGGCGGTGAACAGCTCGTCGGCCTCCTTGTCGATCGCGGTCTGCAGGGCGGCTTTGGCCGCGGGATCGCCGGCCACCGCCGCGGAGGACACTCCGGGAAACGCGTGGTTCTCTAGCACGTTCATGTACAGGTTCGCGAGGAGCGGCTCCTTGCGCAGGGCCTCCTTGAGCGAGTGCAGCAGCGTGTCGCCGTACCGCCGGCGGTACGAGTCCTTGATCGCCTCGATGTCGCCGCTCGTGCGGTTCAGCAGCACCAGCGACAGGATCCACGTGTACTTGAACGTCGACGACAGCTTCGTCTTGCTGCCGCTGCCGCTGCCGTCGCTGAGAGCGTAGTGCAGCATGTAAGCGTCGAAGTCCTTCGGCCCCATCAGCAGGCCCAGCACGCCGATCTTGACGATGTCGTCGACGCCGCGAGCAAGCTCTTGCGGGTTCGCGGCCAGATGCGGCTTCAGGCTCTCGAGCTGTAGGGGTGTCAGCTTCGGGAGCACCTTGAGCACAGCGTCGAGGTCCATCTTGGCGTCGCCTGCGGCCTCGTGTCAGTTGCTATAGCGCTGGGAGGAGGAAGGGGGGGGAGGTGGTGGACGGACCGATGGCCTTCCGGACGATCGCCGCGTCCGTCGTCGGATCGTAGCCGACCGCCGTCTCTCCGGGCGCGTAGCCTAGACTGTATTCGTGGGCCTTGGGCGCGTGGGCGGGCGGAGGGAAGTATTGCGCCATGGTGGGGGGGTTAGGATTGTTGGGATCCATGGGGGGCTGCTGGCCGTACGGTGGATAGCCCTGCGGCGGAGGATAGCCCTGCGGCAGCGGAGGCGGATAGTATGGCTGCTGCAGCGGCTGCAGCGGAGGCGGCTGGTATCCGTACTGTGGAGCGTACGATGGCACTTGCTGGTCGTACGGTTGCTGCCCGTAAGGCGGCTGCGGCTGCTGCGCGTAGTAGCCAGGCTGAGGGGGCGAGCCGTAGTAGCCTTGGGGCGGCTGCTGCTGCGCGAACTGCGGGGCGAACCCGGGGGGTGGCGGGCCCTGGTGGGGATAGCCTCCGGGCGACAGAGGCGGCTGCTGGTATCCCCCGGGCGAAGAGGGCGGTTGCTGGTATCCCCCGGGCGAAGAAGGCGGCTGCGAATAGCCCGCCGGCGGCGGCTGCAGGGGCGGCGGGGCATGTCCGATGGCCGGCGGTGACTGTGGCTGTTGCTGCACCTGTCCCTGCTGCTGTTGGTCCGGGGCGAATCCCACGGCGACATTTGGCTGCGTCAGTAGGGGTGGGAGGGGCGAGTGCTGCTGCTGCTGCTGCTGCTGGTCAGGTGGGCCCTGGGGTGGCTGCTGAGCTGTCGGCGTGGGAGCCGGTTGCATTTTCGGATCCGACATCTGCGGCTCTGGTGGTTCGATGGCCTGAGAGTGTCAGCGGGGCTCCGGTGGAGCAGCGGATGGCCAACCTACGACGACGGCAGGGCGGTGGTTTATACTCTCTCTTTCTTTCTTCTGGAAGGCTGAGCGGAGTGGCCAGCAAACCCGGGATATCTGTGGTTCCGGGAGGGGGCGGTGGGCTGAAGATGCAAATCTCTGAGTCTCCAGTTTCTCCACTCGCAAAGCGGGGTTCCGGACTGGCAACCAACCTAGCGTGGTGCAGCCATCCCTGTTTGCGTGCGCCCGATGGAACGAATGTTTTTCTTCTTCTTTGTGCGTCGAGTGTTCGCAATAATCCGCAGTCCTTTCGCATTAGGATGGTGGCATCAGGATGGCGGCATTAGGGTGGGATGGTGGCGGTGGTGTGGCGGCTGTGACGGGAAAGGGCAGGATGCTCGCGCGTTCTTCTGCTGCGCCGTGGACGGTCTGCCGGCTGCCCCCGCTCGCCGTGGAGCAGGGCACGAGGCACGACGGCCCCGCGGCTCCAGACGAGGAAGCTGGCGGGTCTCTCTCGTGCGCGCGTGCAGCTTCGTATCGGCGGGTATCCCTTTTGCGCGGCTCTCGATCTGCTCCCGACGACGTCCACACTCGTCATACTCGTCCACACCCGTCCACACCCGTCCACACCCGTCCCACACTCGTCCACACTCGTCCACACTCGTCCGCACTCGCCCCATACTCGTCCCATGCCCGGCTGCTATGGCTCGGGCTGCCGGAGCCGACCAGCAGGAATACTCGAGGAGCGCACATAGATATGGCCATATGTCACGCCGGAAGGGACGGACAGGTCTGGGGCGCGAGTGCCGGCAGTTCTCCGATTCACTTCCGCCATCTGCCCGACCGGATGGGTCCTCGTGTGTGCCCGTGATGGCGCCCCGCGGAACGCAGTGCTGTGGCAGCGCACGGAGTCAGAACGTGCAAGGCGGCTCACGGCGGCACGGGGCGCGGTTGGCACTCGCACACATATCTCCACCTTGTTCTCCGTCAATCGCAGTGGCGGAAGCAGTGCGTGGATATAGCAACACCGTCACGACTTGCGGCGGGGCGAAGGGGGGCATTGGCGCCATCACGGGCCGTCACCCAACACAACGACACGCGAACGAGAGCGAAGGAGGCCGGTCCGACGTGGCCAGAGCAGTCCGCGGCCGCTATGTACAATATCGTGCGTACATGGAGTGGGTGCGGGACTCTGCCACCGATACGATCCTGTCCTGCGGAATCCACGTCCACCCGCGGTGCCCAGCGTCCATACCGGACCAGCCGAAGACGGTCAAGATCCAGCGGATGTCTATCTACTCTACGAACAACTGACCAGCCCTTCCTGACGCCGGTTCGCGGAATACATACCCGCCTACAGAGGCTGTACGCGCGCACGCACCGGCTATCTACCTTGGTAGAGGTAGACTATGCGCATGTCGACGTGCTTGACCACATATGTACATATGTACATTCGCGTGGCGCTCGTCAATGCAGGTACACACACGGGGTTCTGCTAGTCTTGCCATGGGATGGATCTCGGTCAGCTTCAGGCCGCGGCTTTGCTCATCTGCCCCCCCATCGGCGATACATACGTGGGAGACAGTGGTGGAAGATTATCGATGAGGAGCGTTTTCGAGTTCGGGTTCGCTCTCCGACGGCTACGGGTCACGTCCGAAACGCACCTGGAATTGTCTTCGAAGGGGGAACAGCGCGGGAAGCGACCGCGTTTCCGACGGATACATATAAGACCCGGTGCTGCAGACGGACGGACGGACAGACAGACAGATATGTAGCTGCACACCTATCGCGTTGGGGAGATGGGATGCGATGAGCTCGCTCGAAGAGCATTCCACCCGTATCCGGACTCTGGGAGCGTGTGCACTCGTTGCAGCACGCGAGATCTAATCTAACTAATCTGATCGGAGCGATAAGCAGCACAGGGCCAGACATGTGGCCTGGCGGGCTGGCTGGGCGGACAGCTGCGTAATCTTATGCAGGGACAGGTGCCAAACGGCCCCAAGCCTGCCAGAGGAGCACTCAGCCGTGGGCGCGTGGAGTGGGGGCGCGGCGAACAAGGCGTGTCGTCGCTCGCTCGATCCTTGCGTGAGGAGGCGCCAACCGATGTCTGCAAGCACTCTGCATCTCCCCCTCCTCGCTCCGCCCGCACTCAAGGCTAGTGAGAAGGAACATATCTAGAATCACGATCTCTGCGCTGCTGCAGCAGGCGGGGAAGAGCGGACGTGTGCACATCTATCGATATTGCGCTCGATGAGGGGCGCCGCCTGTTCATGTGGCCAGAACGAGAGTGGTATGTATTCGCGCTACTGAGATGTCACCAGAGCTGTGCGGCCAGACGGCGAGGAGAGGAAGACGCTTGTGCTATCCGAAGATGGCCGACGTCGCTCTGTTCGTCCAGGAGACTAGTTGGGGGCCAGGCGAGGCAGTGGCAGGCACGATGTGCAGGGGATTGGGGGGGGGGGGGGGGCTCATGATGTTCCAGACACGACGAT
>Ga0307508_10000078_pt1 | contig 113416 bp, 109 predicted proteins | sample 9_EM_MG_FD_203089 | JGI IMG/M metagenome (GOLD analysis project Ga0307508, IMG submission 203089) | Populus trichocarpa ectomycorrhiza microbial communities from riparian zone in the Pacific Northwest, United States - 9_EM | ecosystem: Host-associated > Plants > Roots > Unclassified | place... | reverse complement strand
TGTTCTCGGTGGTGCGGATCACGACCGGGATCACGATCAGCGCCAGCGCCAGAATGCCGGCCCAGCCCGAGAAGCTCTTCATGCGCGCGACGATGACCGAGTAGATGAACAGGCCGACGACGATCGAAGGCGCGGCGAGCAGGATGTCGTTGATGAAGCGTGTGACGCTGCCGAGCCAGGTCTTCTGCCCATACTCGGCGAGGTAGATGCCAGCCAGGATGCCGACCGGCGTGCCGATCAGCGTGGCCAGCGTGACCATCGTCACCGAGCCGAAGATCGCGTTCGCGAGGCCACCGTCTTCGGCCTGCGGCGGCGGCGTCATCTGCGTGAACAGCGACAGCGTCAACCCGCCAAGGCCGAGGCGCACGGTCTCGATCAGGATCCAGATCAGCCAGAACAAGCCGAAGGCCATCGCGGCGAGCGAGAGCGTCAGCGCGATCGCGTTGACGCGCTTGCGCTTGGCGTGCTTGCTGACGCGGGACGCTTGCAGCGCCGCGGCCTGCGTCGCCATGGTGGACGTGGTTGTCGTGTTCATGCGCGCGCCCCTTCGCTCTTCTTCAGCTGCGCGAGCAGCAGCTTCGAGCAGGCCAGCACCACGAAGGTGATGAAGAACAGCACCAGCCCGAGGTAGATCAACGAGGCCTGGTGCAGGCCTTCGCCGGCTTCGGCGAACTCGTTCGCGAGCGCCGAGGTGATGCTGTTGGCGGCTTCGAACAGCGAGGCCGAGTTGAGCTGGTTCTGGTTGCCGATCACGAAGGTCACCGCCATCGTCTCGCCGAGCGCACGCCCGAGGCCGAGCATGATGCCGCCGACGACGCCGGTCTTGGTGTAGGGCAGCACGACCTTGAACATCACCTCCCAGGTCGTCGAGCCCAGGCCGTAGGCCGATTCTTTCAGCAGCGGCGGCGTGACCTCGAACACGTCGCGCATCACCGAGGCGATGAACGGGATGATCATGATCGCGAGGATGATGCCGGCCGACAGCAGCCCGATGCCCACCGGCGGCCCCGAGAACAACGCACCCAGGTACGGCACGCCGCTGAACAGCGACTGCAAGGGCTGCTGCACATAGCTCGACAGCAGCGGACTGAACACCAGCAGGCCCCACATGCCGTAGACGATGGAGGGGATCGCCGCGAGCAGCTCGATCGCGGTGCCCAGCGGGCGCTTCAGCCAGGTCGGCGACAGCTCGGTCAGGAACAGCGCGATGCCGAAGCTCACCGGCACCGCGATCAGCAGCGCGATCAGCGAGGTGACCAGCGTGCCGTAGATCATCACCAGGCCGCCGTACTTGTTCTGCACCGGGTCCCAGTCGCTGGACCACAGGAAGGACAGGCCGTATTCCTTGATCGCCGGCGCCGCGCCGATGACGAGCGAGACGATGATGCCCGCCAGCAGCGCCAGCGTCAGCCAGGCTGCCGCGTGGGCCAGGAGTGAAAACAAGGTGTCGGCCCACGGCGCCGCGCGGCGCGTGGCGGGCGGGCGCCCCTGCGACTGGGTTCGATCCATCTTCGCGGGCTCGTTGTACGGTGTCGCAGGAAGTGTAGCGGCCACGTGGATTCCTCGAAGTTCGGTCGCGAAAGGGCGGCGGCTTACTTCGCCGCGACCGTCTTGCCCGACGCGTCCTTGATGTTGTCGGCCCAGAGCTTGTGCACCAGGGCCTTCACCGAGTCAGGCATCGGCACGTAGTCGAGGTCGGACGCCATCTTGTCGCCGCTGGCGTAGGCCCAGTCGAAGAACTTCAGCGTGTTGGTGGCGTTGACCGGCTTGTCCTGCACCTTGTGCATCATGATGAACGTGGCGGCAGTGATGGGCCACGAGTCCTTGCCCGGCTGGTTGGTCAGCACCTGGTAGAAGGTCTTGTTCCAGTCGGCGTTGGCGGCAGCGGCCTTGAAGGTCGCGTCGTCCGGCGCGACGAACGTGCCGGCCTCGTTCTTCAGCAACGTGTAGGCCATCTTGTTCTGCTTGGCGTACGCGTATTCGACGTAGCCGATCGAGTTCGGCAGGCGCTGCACGAAGGCCGAGACGCCTTCGTTGCCCTTGCCACCCGCGCCGGTGGGCCAGTTCACGGCCGTGCCTTCGCCGACCTTGGCCTTCCATTCGGCGTTGACCTTGGACAGGTAGTTCGTGAAGTTGAAGCTCGTGCCCGAACCGTCGGCGCGGCGCACCGGGGCGATCGCGGCATCGGGCAGCGCGACGCCGGGGTTCAGCGCGGTCAGCGCGGCGTCGTTCCACTTCGTGATCTTGCCGAGGTAGATGTCGCCCAGCACCTGGCCGGTCAGCTTCAGCTGGCCCGGGGCGATGCCCTTGATGTTGACGACCGGCACCACACCACCGATCACGGTCGGGAACTGCACCAGGCCGCCCTTCGCCAGCTCATCATCCTTCAGCGGCGCGTCCGAGGCGCCGAAGTCGACGGTCTTGGCATTGATCTGCTTGATCCCGGCACCCGAGCCGACCGACTGGTAGTTGATGCGCGCACCGGTGGCCTTGTTGTAGGCATCGGCCCACTTGGCGTAGACCGGGGCCGGGAACGAGGCACCGGCACCGGTCACGTCCTGGGCGAAGGCAGCGGAGCCGATGAGGCCGAATGCGGCGAGCGAGACAGCAGAGCGGATGAACGAGAGTTTCACGGGCACGCCTTTCTTTCTAAGTGACTGCGGGTTCTGAATGAGCGCGACTCTAAGGAAGGCGCATGACACGACTGTGACAGCGCCTCCTGACTTGTCACACAGGATTCATGGCCTTGTCACGATCGCTGCATAAGCTGCCGCCCGAGCCCTGACAACCCTCGGAGATCCCATGCAAAAGCGTACCTGGATGACACTCGCCCCCTTGGCTGCCGCGCTGCTGCTCAGCGCCTGCGCGACCACACCCGCACCGACGACGGTTGCCCAGACCATCAGCGCCAACCCGCAGCTGACCACCGCCACCCGGCTGATCCAGGAAGCCGGCCTGACCGAGACGCTGCAAGGCACCGGCCCGTTCACGGTGTTCGTGCCCAGCGACGAAGCCTTCAAGGCCGTGCCGCCCGCAATGGTCGATGCGCTGGGCAAGGACAAGACGCGCCTGCAGGCGGTGTTGAACTACCACGTCGTGCCCGGTGCCCTCACCTCGGCCGACGTGAAGAACGGCCCGATCAAGACCGCACAAGGCGGCGCACTGTCGCTCTATCGTTCGGGCACTTTCGTGACGGCCGACGAAGCGGTGGTCACGACGGCCGACGTGCGCGCGACCAATGGCGTCGTGCACATCGTCGACAAGGTGCTGATGCCGCCGCGCTGAACACGCAGGTCAGCGACAGGTTCAGCGCAGCGTCTCCGCCATCCGTTCGGCGCAGCGCTGCGCCTGGGCCGCGTCGCGCGCCTCGACCATCACGCGCACCACCGGCTCGGTGCCGGACGGGCGGATCAGCACGCGGCCGTTGTTGCCGAGCTCGCGCGCCACCTCGGCCTGCGCCTGCGCCAGCGCGGCGTTGGTCTTCCAGTCGGTGCCGGGCTTCAGCTGCACGTTGATGAGCGTCTGCGGAAACAAGGTCACATCGGCCAGCAACTCGGCGAGCGTCTTGCCGGTGCGGCTCGCCGCCTGGAACACCAGCAGGCTGCTGACGATGCCGTCGCCGGTCGTGTGCTTGTCGAGCGCGAGCAGGTGGCCGGAGCCTTCGCCGCCGAGCTGCCAGCCGCGCGCGGCCAGCTCTTCCAGCACGTAGCGGTCGCCGACCTTGGTGCGCACGAACTCGACTTGGCGCTCGCGCAACGCGAGCTCGACGGCCATGTTGGTCATCAGCGTTCCGACCGCGCCAGGCACGGCCAGGCCTTGCGCCAGGCGGTCTGCCACGATCAGGTAGAGCAGCTCGTCGCCGTTGTACAGGCGACCCGCGGCGTCGACCAGTTGCAGGCGATCGGCATCGCCGTCGAGCGCCACGCCGTAGTGCGCGCCGTGCTCCTTTACTGCCGCGATCAGCGCGGCCGGCGCCGTGGCGCCGAAGCCGGCATTGATGTTGGTGCCGTTCGGGCTGCAACCGATCGAGATGACCTCCGCGCCGAGCTCGTGGAACACATTCGGCGCGACGTGATACGCCGCGCCGTTGGCCGCATCGACGACGATCTTCAGGCCCTTCAGCGACAGCTCATTGCTGAACGTGCCCTTGCAGAATTCGATGTAGCGGCCGCGCGCATCGTCGATGCGCTTGGCCCGGCCGAGCTGCACCGAATCGACCCACTGCGCGGGCTCTTCGAGCGCGCCCTCGACCTGCTGCTCCCAGGCGTCGGGCAGCTTCTCGCCGCGCGCCGAGAAGAACTTGATGCCGTTGTCGCCGAACGGGTTGTGCGAGGCGCTGATCACCACGCCCAGGTTCAGGCGCAACGCACGCGTCAGGTAGGCCACGCCCGGCGTCGGCAGCGGGCCGGTCAACAGCACATCGACACCGGCCGAAGCGAAGCCGGCCTCGAGTGCCGACTCGATCATGTAGCCCGAGATGCGCGTGTCCTTGCCGATCAGCACCGTGGGTTTCTTGTCGCCGGTGCGCAGCACGCGGCCGACCGCATGGCCCAGGCGCAGCATGAAGTCGGCGGTGATCGGCGACGTGCCCACCGTGCCGCGAATGCCATCGGTACCGAACCACGTTCTCGTCATGCTCTTGCTCATGCTGTTGTCCTCTGCGAAGGCTGCGAATTATCCGCGCGCCAGGTCTGCCGCCGCCCACACCTTCAGCGCATCGACGGTGGCCGCGACATCGTGCACGCGCACGATCCGCGCACCCGATTGCACCGCGGCCAGCGCGGCCGCCACGCTCGCCACCAGGCGCTGCGACACATCCCGGCCAGTGATCGTGCCAAGCGTCGATTTGCGCGACCAGCCGAGCAGCAGCGGCCGGCCGAGCGCCAGCAACTCGCGCTGGCGGCGCAGCAGGTCCAGATTGTGTTCGACGCTCTTGCCGAAGCCGATGCCGGGGTCGAGCACGATGCGTTCATCGACCACTCCACGGGCCCGGCAGGCGCGCAGGCGCTCATCGAGAAACCCGCCGACCTCGCGCAGCACGTCGTCGTAGTGTGGCCGCTGCTGCATCGTCGCCGGGTCGCCGCGCATGTGCATCAAGCAGACGCCGCAGCTCGCGTGGCCGGCCACCACGTCGAGCGCGCCCGGTGCCTGCAGCGCGTTGATGTCGTTGATGATGTCGGCGCCGCGCGCCAGCACCGCGCGCATCACCTCGGGCTTGTTGGTGTCGATCGAGACAGGGCGACCGAGCGTCAGTGCGGCATCGAGCACCGGCAGCACGCGGGCCAGCTCTTCGTCCACCGACACCGGCATCGAGCCGGGGCGGGTCGATTCGCCGCCGATGTCGAGCATGTCCGCGCCCTCGGCGACGAGCTGCTCGCAATGCCGGATCGCCGCCGAGGACTCGGTCAAGCGGCCGCCGTCCGAGAACGAATCGGGCGTGACGTTGACGATGCCCATCACCTGCGGGCGCGTCAGGTCAATGCGGAATCGGGTCGTCTGCCAGAACATGAAGGGGCAAGAACATCATCGCTGCGAATGAAAAACGGGGCCGCAGCCCCGTGTGTGCGGTCGGCGCAGCAGCCGTGCGTCAGGCCGCGGCCGGTGCGCTGCCCGGCGTCACCGGCGGGACCGCGGGCACAGCGCGGTTGATCGACGGCGTCCAGTCTTTCGGCGGGCGCGGCGGCTTGTCGTTCATGATGTCGTCGATCTGCTCGGTGTCGATGGTTTCCCATTCGAGCAGCGCGTTCGCCATCGCGTGCATCTTGTCCTTGTTGTCCTCGATGTGCTTGCGTGCGACCGCGTACTGCTCGTCGAGGATGCGGCGGATCTCGTGGTCGACCGCCTGCATCGTGCGCTCGCTCATCGTCGTCGTCTTCGTCACCGAGCGGCCGAGGAAGACCTCGCCTTCGTTCTCGGCGTAGACCATCGTGCCCAGCGCGTCGGTCATGCCGTAGCGTGTGACCATGTCGCGAGCGATGTGCGTGGCGCGCTCGAAGTCGTTGCTCGCGCCGGTGGTCATCTCGCCCATGAAAATCTCTTCGGCGATGCGGCCGCCGAACAGGATCGCGATCGTGCTCAGCATGCGGATCTTGTCGGTGCTGTAGCGGTCGCCCTCAGGCAACTGCATGGTCACACCCAGCGCCCTGCCGCGCGGGATCACGGTGACCTTGTGGACCGGGTCCGCCTTGGGCACCAGGCGCGCCACCAGCGCATGGCCGGCCTCGTGGTACGCGGTATTGCGGCGCTCTTCCTCGGCCATGACCATGGACTTGCGCTCCGGCCCCATCATGATCTTGTCCTTGGCCTTCTCGAAGTCGGCCATCTCGACGACGCGGCCATTGCGGCGCGCGGCGAACAAGGCCGATTCGTTGACCAGGTTGGCCAGATCGGCACCCGAGAAGCCCGGCGTACCGCGCGCCAGGATGTCGGCACGGATGTCCTGCCCGACCGGCACCTTGCGCATGTGCACGTTCAGGATCGCTTCGCGGCCGCGCACGTCCGGCAGCGTCACGTAGACCTGGCGGTCGAAGCGGCCCGGGCGCAGCAGCGCGGGGTCGAGGATGTCGGGCCGGTTGGTCGCGGCCATCACGATCACGCCGAGGTTGGTCTCGAAGCCGTCCATCTCGACCAGCATCTGGTTCAGCGTCTGCTCGCGCTCGTCGTTGCCGCCGCCCAGGCCGGCACCGCGGTGGCGGCCGACGGCGTCGATTTCGTCGACGAAGATGATGCAGGGCGCGCTTTTCTTGGCCTGCTCGAACATGTCGCGCACGCGGGCTGCGCCGACGCCGACGAACATCTCGACGAAGTCGGAGCCGCTGATGCTGAAGAACGGCACCTTGGCTTCACCCGCAATCGCCTTCGCGAGCAAGGTCTTGCCGGTGCCCGGAGGGCCGACCAGCAGCACGCCGCGCGGGATGCGCCCGCCGAGCTTCTGGAACTTCTGCGGGTCTTTCAGGAAGTCGACCAGTTCCTTGACCTCTTCCTTGGCCTCGTCGCAGCCGGCGACATCGGCGAAGGTGGTCGTGTTGTTGGCCTCGTCCAGCATGCGGGCCTTGCTCTTGCCGAAGCTGAACGCCCCGCCCTTGCCGCCGCCCTGCATCTGGCGCATGAAGTAGATCCAGACGCCGATCAGCAACAGGATCGGGCCCCACGACGCCAGCATGCTGAGCAGGAACGAAGGCTCCTCGCGCGGCTTGACGTCGAACTTGACGTTGTTGTTGATCAGGTCGCCGACCAGGCCGCGGTCAAGGTAGGTTGCGGTCGTGCGCAGTTCCTTGTCGTCGTTGGTCTTGGCGCGGATTTCGGTGCTGCCGCCGGCGCCCTCCTGGAGCTGAACGCTCTTGATGCGCTTGCCGCGCACCTCTTCGAGGAAGTCTGAGTAACCGATCATTCCCGACTGGGACGTGGTGCGGTCAAACTGCTTGAACACGGTGAACAGCACGAGGGCGATCACCATCCAGACAGCAACTTTAGAGAACCATTGATTGTTCACCGTGTCTCCATTTTCGGGCCATGACCGCCGGCGGCGGCCATGTACAGGGCACCCAGACCTTGCCCATCTGTGGCCGATTTTAGTTCAGTCAAGGTTCCAACACCGATTTCAGCGGTATTCACCGGTTACGTTGTCATATCGGCGCCGCTCGCGCGGGCTTGAGCGGGCGATTTCAGCCCGATGCCGACCAGGAAGGTCTCGGACGATTTGTCGCGCGAGGCCTTGGGCTTGATCGGCTTGACGACGCGGAAGGTGGTCTTGAACAGCTTCACGAGCTGGCTGTAGCCGCTGCCGTGGAAGACCTTGCACACCAGCGCCCCTTGCGGCGTCAGGTGGTTCTGCGCGAATTCGACCGCCAGTTCGACCAGATGGGTGATGCGCGCCGAATCGGCGCTCTCGATGCCCGACAGGTTGGGCGCCATGTCCGAGACGACCACATCCACCGGCCGCCCGGCGACGACGGCCTCGAGCTCGGCGAGCACCGATTCCTCGCGGATGTCGCCCTGAAGAAAGACCACGCCCTCGATCGGCTCCATCGGCAGCACGTCCAGCGCGATGATCGTGCCGTTCAAGGCCCCTGCCGCCGCCCCGCCGGCGCCGACCTCTTTCGGGGCGAAGCGGCGGCGCACGTACTGGCTCCAGGCGCCCGGCACCGAGCCCAGGTCAACGACGACCTGCCCGGGGCGGATCAGGTGCAGCTCCTCGTCGATCTCCTTCAGCTTGTACGCGGCGCGTGCGCGATAGCCCTCGCGCTGGGCCAGTTTCACGTAGGTGTCGTTGAGGTGGTCGTGCAGCCACGCCTTGTTGACCTTCTTGCTTTTGGTTTGGGTTTTCATCTGGAAGGGATAATACGGGGATGACTGCGATCCAACTCACCCCTGCCCAGCGCAAGGAAAAGCGCGCCGATGCCCATCACCTGACCCCCGTGGTGATGATCGGCGGAGACGGCCTCACGCCGGCCGTTCAAAAGGAAGTGGACGCGGCGCTGAACGCCCACGGCCTGATCAAGGTGCGGGTGTTCTCCGACGAACGCGCCACCCGCGAGACGATCTTCGCGACGCTCAGCGACGCGCTGAACGCCGCGCCGATCCAGCACATCGGCAAGCTGCTGGTGCTGTGGCGCCCGATGCCGCCGAAAGAAAAAGTCGAGCGCGAGGGCCGCGGCGCCGGCCCGAAGGTCGTGAAGATCCTGAAGTTCTCGAAGAGCGGCAACCACCGGGCCCAGGTCAAGAAGGTCACGGTGGTCGGCAATATGCGGATCGCCGCGGGCGGCGAGCTCAAGCGCGCGACCAAGCGCCGCACCAGCGTCAAGAAGTCTTCGCAGCAGAACTGAGCCGCCACGCCAGGGCCAGCACCAGCAGGCCCTTCAGCGCGAACAGGCCGGCGGACACGGCGTGCAGCGTCATGAACGAGACCGTGCCCTGCCCGGCGCGCGCTGCGGCCATCATCGGCTGCACCGCGAAGTAGCCGGCGATGGTGCAGAACAACGTCCCGAGTAGCAACACGAGGTTCAGGCTGAACACCGAGCCGGCGCCCGCCGCGGCGACCTGCCGCGTGCGCTGGCGCTCGATGACAAACAGAACGATGGCCACGCCGAGGCTCAGGTAGGCCTCCTGCATGAACATGCGCGCCACGACGCGGCCGGCATCGGCCGGCACCAGCGTCGCAAAAGCGGACGGCGCCGCGATCGCGCCGATGCACAGCAGGATGCCGGCCCACAGCCCCGCGACGACCGCAGCACAGCGCGCAGCCACCACGCTCAACCGTACCTGACCGCCATCACCTCGTAGTGTCGCAGCCCGCCCGGCGCCTGCACCTCGGCCACGTCGCCCTCGACCTTGCCGATCAGCGCGCGTGCGATCGGCGAGCTGATCGAGATCAGGCCCTGCTTCAGGTCGGCCTCGTCGTCGCCGACGATCTGGTAGGTGACCTTGGCGCCGCTGTCTTCGTCTTCGAGATCGACGGTCGAGCCGAACACGACGCGACCCTCGGCGTTGAGCGTCTTCGGGTCGATGATCTGCGCGGCGGCCAGCTTGCTTTCGACCTCGAGGATGCGGCCTTCGATGAAGCCCTGCTTGTCCTTGGCGGCCTCGTATTCGGCGTTCTCCGACAGGTCACCCTGGGCGCGCGCTTCGGCGATCGCCTGGATCACGGCGTGGCGCTCGACATTCTTCAAGCGCGCGAGTTCTTCCTTGAGTTTTTCGGCACCGCGAACGGTCAAAGGGATGGTGGCCATGATGTGAAAACCTTGCAGCAAAAATGACACCGCCGCCGGGTGCACCGGCGGCGGCTTGGGATGAACGCAATTTTAGTGCAGTTCGCGGTGCAGCTCTTGCAGAGACAACACCACCAGATCATCCTCGTGCTTCATGCCTTCGACCGCCGCCTCGCAGCCCGCCATGCTGGTGTAGTAAGTGATGCGGTGCGCGAGCGCCGCCTGGCGGATGTGGCGCGAGTCGGCGATCGCGGTGCGCGTTTCGTCCACGGTCGAGAACACGAGCTGGATCTCGCCGGCCTTGACCATGTCGACGATGTGCGGCCGGCCGTCCTTGACCTTGTTGATCGCCTTCACCGGCACGCCGGCCTGGGCGATCGCCGCCGCCGTGCCCTTGGTCGCGACGATGTTGAAGCCGAGGTCGTGCAGCTCGCTCGCGACCTTCACGGCGCGCGCCTTGTCGCTGTTCTTCACCGTGATGCAGACCGTGCCGCTGGTCGGCAGCTTCGAGCCGGCGCCGAGCTGGCTCTTCAGCATCGCCTCGCCGAAGGTGCGGCCGGCGCCCATCACCTCGCCGGTCGAACGCATCTCCGGCCCGAGGATCGGGTCGACGCCGGGGAATTTGTTGAACGGGAACACCGCTTCCTTCACCGAAAAATACGGCGGGATCACCTCGCGCGGCACCTGACCGTCGCTGTGACGCTGGTCGCGCAGCTTCTGCCCGACCATGCAGCGCGCGGCGATCTTCGCGAGCGGCTGGCCGGTCGCCTTCGAGACGAAGGGCACGGTGCGCGACGCGCGCGGGTTCACTTCGAGCACGTAGACCACCGCCTCGTCGCCCTCGCCCTGGATCGCGAACTGGGTGTTCATCAGGCCGACGACCTTCAAGGCCTTGGCCATCAGCGTCGCCTGGCGACGCAATTCGTCCTGCAAAGCCGGCGACAACGAGTACGGCGGCAGCGAACACGCCGAGTCGCCCGAGTGGATGCCGGCCTGTTCGACGTGCTCCATGATGCCGCCGATCATCACCTCGGCGCCATCGCTGATGCAGTCGACATCGACCTCAATGGCGTCATCGAGGAAGCGGTCGAGCAGCACCGGCGACTTCTCGCTGACCTTGACCGCCTCGCGCATGTAGCGCTCCAGATCCTTGTCGCCATGCACGATTTCCATCGCGCGTCCGCCCAGCACATAGCTCGGGCGCACGACCAGCGGGTAGCCGATCTCTTGCGCCAGCAACAGCGCCTGTTCTTCGGTGCGCGCGGTGCGGTTCGGCGGCTGCTTCAGGCCGAGCTCGTGCAGCAGCTTCTGGAAGCGCTCGCGGTCTTCGGCGATGTCGATGCTGTCGGGCGAGGTGCCGACGATCGGCACGCCGGCGCGCTCGAGGTCGAGCGCTAGCTTCAGCGGCGTCTGACCGCCGTATTGGACGATCACGCCGACGGGCTTCTCCTTGTCGACGATCTCGAGCACGTCCTCGAGCGTGACCGGCTCGAAGTAGAGCCGGTCCGAGGTGTCGTAGTCGGTCGACACGGTCTCGGGGTTGCAGTTGACCATGATGGTCTCGTAGCCGTCCTCGCGCATCGCCAGCGCCGCGTGCACGCAGCAGTAGTCGAACTCGATGCCCTGGCCGATGCGGTTTGGCCCGCCGCCGAGCACCATGATCTTCTTGGCCGTGGTCGGCTCGGCCTCGCACTCTTCGTCGTAGGTCGAGTACATGTACGCGGTCTGCGTCGCGAACTCGGCGGCACAGGTGTCGACGCGCTTGTAGACCGGGCGCACGTTCATCTCGATGCGCAGCTTGCGCACCTCGTGCTGGTTGGTGCCGAGCAGCTTGGCGAGGCGCCGGTCCGAGAAGCCTTTCGACTTGAGGAAACGCAGCTCGTCGCGCGACAGGTCGATCAACGCGCGGCCCGCGAGCGCTTGCTCATGCTGCACCAGCTGCTCGATCTGCGCGAGGAACCATGGGTCGATCGCGGTCTCTTCGAACACCTCTTGCAGGCTCATGCCGATGCGGAAGGCATCGCCGACGAACAGGATGCGCTCCGGACCCGCCTCGCCGATCTCCTGGATGATCTCTTCGCGGTCGCTGCTGCGTTCGGTCAGGCCGTCGATGCCAGTCTCCAAACCACGCAAGGCCTTCTGGAAACTCTCCTGGAAGGTGCGGCCCATCGCCATCACCTCGCCGACGGATTTCATCTGCGTCGTCAGGCGCGAATCGGCCGCCGGGAACTTCTCGAACGCGAAGCGCGGAATCTTCGTGACGACGTAGTCGATGCTCGGCTCGAACGACGCCGGCGTCGCGCCGCCGGTGATGTCGTTGCGCAACTCGTCCAAGGTGTAGCCGACCGCGAGCTTGGCCGCGACCTTCGCGATCGGGAAGCCGGTCGCCTTCGATGCCAGCGCCGACGAGCGCGACACGCGCGGGTTCATCTCGATCACGACCATGCGGCCGTCCTTCGGGTTGATCGAGAACTGCACGTTCGAGCCGCCGGTGTCGACGCCGATCTCGCGCAGGATCGCGATCGACGCGTTGCGCAGCAGCTGGTATTCCTTGTCGGACAGCGTCTGCGCCGGCGCCACCGTGATCGAGTCGCCGGTGTGGATGCCCATCGGGTCGAGGTTCTCGATCGAGCACACGATGATGCAGTTGTCGGCCTTGTCGCGCACGACCTCCATCTCGTACTCTTTCCAGCCAATCAGCGACTCTTCAATGAGCAGCTCCTTGGTCGGCGAAAGATCGAGCCCGCGCTTGCAGATCTCCTCGAACTCGTCCGGGTTGTAGGCGATGCCGCCGCCGGTGCCGCCGAGCGTGAAGCTCGGGCGGATCACCATCGGGAAGCCGGTGCCGCCGATCTCGTGCGTGATGCGCTTTTGCACCGAGAGTGCTTCGTCGAACGAGTGCGCGATGCCGCTCTTGGCCGAGTGCAGGCCAATGCCGGTCATCGCGTCCTTGAACTTCAGCCGGTCTTCGGCCTTCTCGATCGCGGTCTCGTTCGCGCCGATCATCTCGACGCCGTATTTCGCGAGTACTCCGTTCTTGTGCAGGTCGAGCGCGCAGTTCAGCGCGGTCTGGCCGCCCATTGTCGGCAGCACCGCGTCGGGGCGCTCCTTCGCAATGATCTTCTCGACGACCTGCCAGGTGATAGGTTCGATGTAGGTCACATCGGCCATCTCGGGGTCGGTCATGATCGTCGCCGGGTTGCTGTTGACGAGGATGACCTTGTAGCCCTCTTCGCGCAGCGCCTTGCAGGCCTGGGCACCCGAGTAGTCGAACTCGCAGGCCTGGCCGATGATGATCGGCCCGGCGCCGATGATGAGGATGGATTTGAGGTCGCTGCGCTTAGGCATTCTTCTTCTCCGCGTTCTTGTCGGCCATCAGCGCAGTGAAGCGGTCGAACAGATAGGCAATGTCGTGTGGGCCGGGCGAAGCCTCCGGGTGGCCCTGGAAGCAGAACGCCGGCTTGTCGGTGCGCGCCAGGCCTTGCAAGGTGCCGTCGAACAGCGACACATGCGTGGGCCGCAGGTTCGCCGGCAGCGTCTTTTCGTCGACCGCGAAGCCGTGGTTCTGGCTCGTGATGCTGACAACGCCCGAGTCCAGGTCTTTCACCGGGTGGTTCGCGCCGTGGTGGCCGAACTTCATCTTGAAGGTCTTCGCGCCCGAGGCCAGCGCGAGGATCTGGTGGCCCAGGCAGATGCCGAAGGTCGGGACGCCGGTTTCGATCAGCTCGCGTGTGGCCTGAATCGCGTAGTCGCAGGGCTCGGGGTCGCCCGGGCCGTTGCTCAGGAAGATGCCGTCGGGCTTGAACTCGAGCGCCGTGGCGGCCGAGGTCTGCGCCGGCACCACCGTGACGCGGCAGCCGCGGCTTGCGAGCATGCGCAGGATGTTGCGCTTCACGCCGAAGTCGTAGGCGACGACATGAAACTTGGCTGCACTCTGCTTGCCGTAGCCGGTGCCGAGCGCCCATTCGGTCTCGGACCATTCATAGGGCTCGACTTCGCTGACGACCTTGGCCAGATCGAGCCCGCTCATGCTGGGCGCGGCCTGGGCCTTCTTGATGGCGTCGGCTTCGTGCGCCGCAGTCAGCGCCTCGCCCAGCGGCAGCGTCAGGATGCAGCCATTCTGCGCGCCTTGCGTGCGCAGCACCCGCGTGAGGCGGCGTGTGTCGATGTTGGCGATGGCGACCGTGTTTTCGCGCTGCAGGTACTCCGACAGCGTCATGTCGCTGCGGAAGTTCGATGCGCGCAGCGGCAAGTCTTTAATGATCAACCCGGCAGCGAACACCTTCTTCGCTTCGACGTCTTCCGCGCTGACCCCGTAGTTGCCGACATGCGGATACGTCAGCGTGACGATCTGCCGGCAGTAGCTCGGGTCGGTGAGGATTTCCTGGTAGCCGGTCAACGCGGTGTTGAACACGACCTCGCCGACGGTGTGGCCGGGAGCGCCGATCGAGATGCCCCGGAACACCGTGCCGTCTGCGAGTGCCAGGAGGGCCTGGGCTTGAGGGAACAGCAGTTGCGGCGGCACCGGCATTTCTCCGTTTTGTGCGCGCCCAGCTTTGCTCTGCCGGCTCGGAGCCGCAGGGTTGAGCTGCTGGTGTGAAAACCGATGGAGTTTTCGGTGCAGAAACCGCAGGTTTTTCGACCTGTTTCTGGTCGACAAACCGCGTGAGTTGTGCGGGGCGCGCGGGTGTGTAGATGGTTAAGGGTAAACCTTCGAATTATAGACCACCCGCTCGCGCCGGCCGGATGCACAGAGGCCGCCACGTAGACTCGCGCATGCCCTTTCCTGCCGCCATACTGGCCACGCGCCAGCCCTCACGCAGCGACGCCGTTCCGCTGCTGTGCGCCGCCCTCGCCGCGGCGAGCTTCATCAGCATGGACAGCGTGATCAAGCTGCTGGCGCTGCGTTTCGATGCCTTGCAGCTGGGCTTCTTTCGCTTTGCCGGCGGCAGCGTGTTCGCGATTGCGCTGTGGCTCTGGAAGCGCTCGCCGCTGCCGAGCGGCAGCGCTTGGCGGCTGCACGTCGCGCGCAGCGCGCTGCTGCTGTGCTCGCTGCTCGGCTACTTCTTTGCGCTGACGCAGCTGCCGCTGGTGCAGGCGGTGACGATCTCGTACCTTGCGCCGATCTTCGTCGCGGTGTTGGCCATCCCGGTGCTGAACGAGCGCCCCGCCGCCTCGATCTGGCTCGCGCTCGCGGCCGGCCTGAGCGGCGTGCTGATCTCGGTGTACCCCGAGTTCCGCCGCAGCCTGTCGGGCGGGACGCCCGCGCAGCTGCTCGGCATGGCCAGCGCGGCGGCCGCGGCGCTGTCGTTCGCCGGCGTGATGCTGCTGGCGCGCCGTCAGTCGGGCCGCGATTCGATCTGGACGATCCTGCTAGTGCAAAGCGTGCTGCCGCTGTTGCTGCTGGCCGGGCCCGCGGCTTGGCGCTGGCGGCCGATCCAGGCCGGCGACATCGCGCTGATCCTGCTGGCCGGCGGCCTCGGCACGCTCGGGCTGCTGTGCCTGACCCACGCCTTCACGCGCCTCGAGGCCAGCCGCATCGCACCGCTCGAATACACCGGCCTGGTCTGGGCCACGGTGCTGGGCTACCTGCTGTTCGGCGAACTGCCGACGCCGGCCACGATGGCATCCGCGGCCTTGATCGTCGGCGGCTGTTTGCTGCTGTTACGCCGCTAGTGCGGCAATCCCGGCCCTGGCGATCTGCGCGTCCTCGGTCGACTTCACGCCGCTGACGCCGACCGCGCCCAGGCAATGCCCGTCGACCAGGATGGGCACGCCGCCCTCGAGCATCCCCTCGAGTTCGGGGGCGCTCAGGAACGACATGCGGCCGCCGTTGATCATTTCTTCGTAGACGCGGCTTTCGCGCCGCCCGAGCGCCGCGGTACGCGCCTTCGCGGGCGCGATGTGGGCCGAGATCGGCGCGGCGCCGTCGAGGCGTTGCAGCCACAGCAGGTGGCCGCCGTCGTCGACGATCGCGATCGTCACGACCCACTGGTTGGCGATGGCTTCGGCTTCGGCCGCGGCGGCGATGCGCTTCAGATCGGCCAGCGAGAGATAAGGTTTGTTGTTCATCGTGTTCAGCTCTGGTGTAGTGAAAATCCGGCCCCAACTGTAAGCACGAACGAGGATGCACGATCCGCGCCCACGGAACTAGAATCCGCCGCACGGGTCACAACCCGCGTTGTTCACCACTAGGAGGTCTGATGAACCAACCCCTGCAAACCGAATTCCCGGGCTACGCCGGCGGCGTCACGTCCGTCGACCAGCGCAATCGCGTATTGCGCAATACCTATTGGCTGCTTGCGCTGTCGATGGTGCCCACTGTGCTCGGTGCCTGGATCGGCGTCGCGACCGGCATCACCCAGGCCATGGGCCACGGCATGAGCGCGATCGTGTTCCTCGCCGGTGCGTTCGGCTTCATCTTCGCGATCGAGAAGACCAAGAACTCCGCGGCCGGCGTGCCTGTCCTGCTGGGCTTCACCTTCTTCATGGGCCTGATGCTGTCGCGCCTGATCGGTGCGGTGCTGGGCATGAACAACGGCGCCGGGCTGATCATGATGGCCTTTGCCGGCACCGGCGCGATCTTTTTCGGCATGGCGACGCTGTCGACGGTGATCAAGCGCGACCTGTCCTCGATGGGCAAGTTCCTGTTCGTCGGCGTGATCATGCTGATCGTGGCCAGCATCGCCAACATCTTCCTGCACTCGAGCGCGATGATGATCACGATCTCGGTGCTGGCGATCGGCATCTTCTCGGCCTTCATCATCTATGACCTGAAGCGCGTGCGCGACGGCGAAGAGACCAACTACATCAGCGCCACGCTGAGCATCTACCTCGACCTGTACAACATCTTCCAGTCGCTGTTGTCGATCCTGGGGTTTGCGAACAGCAGCAGCGACTGAGGCCTTTGGCCTTCACGCTGACAGGGGCCCCTCGGGGCCCCTTCTTCATTTCTGGACCAGCTCGCCGCGCTCGAACACCGCCATGCTCTCCACATGCGCCGTGTGCGGGAACATGTTGACCGCGCCCGCGGCCGTGCAGCGGTAGCCGGCCTGATGCACCAGCAAGCCGGCGTCGCGCGCGAGCGTGGCCGGGTTGCAGCTGACGTAGACGATGCGCTGCGGCGCCACGAACCCCGGCGCGAGCGCCGGGTCGGCATGCAGATCGGCGAGTGCCTTCGCGAGCGCGAATGCGCCCTCGCGCGGCGGGTCGACCAGCCACTTGTCGGCATGGCCGTAGCTCGCCAGCTCGGCCGGCGTCAGCTCGAACAAGTTGCGCGCGACGAAACTGGTCTTCGCGCCGACGCCGTTGACGAGCGCGTTCTCGCGCGAGCGCTGCACCAGCGCGTCGCTGCCCTCGATGCCCAGCACCTCGCGCGCCCGTGTCGCGATGGGCAGCGTGAAGTTGCCCAGGCCGCAGAACCAGTCGATCACGCGCTCGTTCGTTTGCGCATCGAGCAGGCGCAGCGCGCGCGTCACCAGCGTGCGGTTGATGTGCGGGTTGACCTGCGTGAAGTCGGTCGGCTTGAACGGCATCGTGATGCCGAACTCGGGCAGCGCATACGACAGGGCCGGGCCGCCGTCGTCGAGCCGGCACACCGTGTCCGGCCCTTTCGATTGCAGCCACCATTGCACGCCGTGCTCGGCGCCGAATGCGCGCAGGCGCGCCAGATCGGCATCGGTCAGCGGCTCGAGGTGGCGCAGCACGAGCGCGACGACCTCGTCACCGACAGCGAGTTCGATCTGCGGCAAGCGATCGCGCTGATCCATGGCGGCGACGAGCGCGCGCAGCGGCACCAGCATCGCACTCACTTTCGGCGGCAACACCTCGCAGCTGTCCATGTCGGCCACATAGCTCGACTGGCGCTCATGAAAGCCGACCAGCACCTTGTCCTTCTTGACGACGAAGCGCACCGACAGCCGCGCGCGGTAGCGGTAGCCCCAGGCCGGCCCTTCGATCGGCCGCAGCATCGTCTCGGCCTTGACCTTGCCGAGGTGCCACAGCCCGTCTTCGAGCGCGCGCTGCTTGGTGGCGATCTGCGCGCCAATGTGGAAGTGCTGCATCTTGCAGCCGCCGCAAGTGCCGAAGTGCGGGCAGCGCGGTGTGACGCGCTGCGAGCTCTCGCGGCGCAGCGCGACCATCGTCGCCTGCTCCCAGTTGTTCTTGCGCTTGTTGACCTTGACCTGGACTTCTTCGCCCGGCAAGGCGCCGTCGATGAAGACGACCTTGCCCTCGGCATTGTGCGCGACGCCTTGCGCGTCGAGGTCCATCGACTCGACCGTCAGCCACTCGGTCGACAGCGGCTCGTCGGGTTTCGCGTGTTTTGCTCTGCTCATGGTCCGCGATTATCGATGCCGCTGCTACACTCGACGCCGTCAGGAGAGAGCTTCCTCGTGAAGCCGCCGAAGGCGCAGAGCCCGCATGAGAACTCGGGGTCGAACGCTCAGGCAAAAGGACTGGCAAGCGCTTCTGAAAAGAGGCGTTCCTCGCTGGAGAGAGGCCCACCCCGAGTGGGTCCACCGAAGGGGCAAGTGGTGTGCTTCCCAACAGAACGCGCCGCCAATCTCTCAGGTAAAGCGGACAGAGAGGGCAATCACGGTGCGATCATGGTCGCACCGATCGGATGAATTGCCCCTGGAGACTGCCGCCATGATCGAGACCACCGCCCTCGCCCCGCTCGCCCGCACCCCGCTGCATGCGCTGCACATCGAGCTCGGCGCCAAGATGACGCCTTTCGCCGGCTACGACATGCCGGTCTCGTACCCCGAGGGCATCCTGAAGGAGCACCGGCACTGCCGCGAATCGGCGGCGCTGTTCGATGTCTCGCACATGGGCCAGCTGCGCCTGGTCGGCGAGCAGGCCGCGCGCGCCCTCGAAACGCTGGTGCCGATGGATGTCGAAGGCCTCGCGGTCGGCAAGCAGCGCTACGCCTTCTTCACGAATGCCAGCGGCGGCATCCTCGACGACCTGATGATCACGCGCCGCGAAGACCATCTGTTCCTGATCGTCAACGCCGCCTGCAAGGACGCCGACACGCGCCACCTGGTCACGCACATCGGCCACCGCTGCACGGTCCAGCCGCTGCCGGACCGCGCGCTGCTGGCGCTGCAAGGCCCGCAGGCCGCGAAGGCGCTGGCACGGCTGAACCCCGCCGTCACCACGCTGACCTTCATGACCGGCGCCAACGTCACGCTGGCCGGCGCCGATTGCTTCGTCACGCGCTCGGGCTACACCGGCGAAGACGGCTACGAGATCTCGGTGCCGGGCGCGCAGGCCGAGATGCTCGCGCGCGCGCTGCTCGCGCTGAACGAGGTCAAGCCCGCCGGCCTCGGCGCGCGCGACACGCTGCGCCTGGAGGCCGGCCTGTGCCTCTACGGTCACGACATCAACGAGACGACGACACCGGTCGAAGCCGGCCTGACCTGGGCGATCCAGAAAGTGCGCCGCGCCGGTGGCGCGCGCCATGGCGGCTACCCGGGCGCGTCGGCCATCGATGCGCAGCTGGCCAGCGGCCCGAGCACCAAGCGCGTCGGCCTGCTCGGCCTCGAGCGCGTGCCGGTGCGCGAAGGTGCGCCCATCGTCGATGCGCACGGCCGCAAGCTCGGCAGCGTCACCAGCGGCACGCTCTCGCCCACCGTCAACGAGCCGATCGCGATGGCCTACCTCGCGGCCAACCACGCGTTGCCGCATCACGAGGTCTACGCCGAAGTCCGCGGCAAGCGCCAGCCGATGCGCGTGAGCGCGATGCCCTTCACGCCGCACCGCTACTTCCGAGGCTGACCGGTTCAGTCTCGCCAATTCCCCCACCTTGCCGGTCCGAGCGGCCGGCCTTTCATTCCCCCAGGAGCCACCCCATGACGACGATGTACACCAACGACCACGAGTGGATCAACATCGAAGACCACGAGGCCGCGACCGTCGGCATCACGCACCACGCGCAGGACGCGCTCGGCGACGTGGTCTTCGTCGACCTGCCGGCCGTCGGCACGACCTTCAAGAAGGGCGAGGTCGCCGGCGTGGTCGAGTCGGTCAAGGCCGCGGCCGATCTGTTCATGCCGGTCACCGGCGAGGTCGTCGAGGTCAACGAGGCGCTGCGCGCCGACCCGTCGCTGGCCAACACCGACCCGCTCGGCAACGGCTGGTTCTTCAAGGTGCACGTCACCGACATGGGCGAGTTCGACCAGCTGATGGACGGCCCGGCCTACGACCTGCTCGTCAAGAACAGCTGATTTGCTGAAAGGCCCTGCGATGTTGATGTCCACGAACAAGCCGCTGCGCGAGCTTGAAAACGCTGCCGAGTTCGTCGCCCGCCACATCGGCATCGAGGCGGCCGACGAAGCGCACATGCTCTCGGTGATCGGCGCCGCATCGCGCCGTGCGCTGATCGAAGCGATCGTTCCGCGCGCCATCGTGCGCGCTGCGCCGATGTCGCTGCCCGCGCCACTGACCGAAGCGCAGGCCCTCGCCGAGCTGAAGACCATCGCAGGCCGCAACCAGGTGCTGAAGAGCTTCATCGGCCAGGGCTACTTTGGGACCCACACGCCGGGCGTGATCCTGCGCAACGTGCTCGAGAACCCGGCCTGGTACACGGCGTACACGCCGTACCAAGCTGAGATCTCGCAGGGCCGCATGGAGGCGCTGGTCAACTTCCAGACCATGGTGTGCGAGCTGACCGGCATGGCGATCGCCGGCTCGTCGATGCTCGACGAGGCGACCGCCGCCGCCGAAGCGATGACGCTCGCGATGCGCGTCGGCAAGAGCAAATCGATGACCCTGTTCGTCGCCGACGACGTGCTGCCGCAGACGCTCGAAGTCGTGCGCACGCGCGCCAAGCCGATCGGCGTGACCGTGCTGACCGGCCCGCTCGAGGCGGCGGCGCAGGCCGACGCGTTTGCGGTGCTGCTGCAATACCCCGGCGTCAGCGGCGCGGTGCGCGACCTGACGCCCATCATCGATGCGGTGCACGCCAAGGGTGGCCTCGCGATCGTCGGCGCCGACCTGCTCGCACTGGTGCTGCTCACGCCGCCGGGCGAGATGGGCGCCGACATCGTCGTCGGCAACACCCAGCGCTTCGGCATGCCGATGGGCAACGGCGGGCCGCATGCGGCCTACCTCGCGACCAAGGACGAATTCAAGCGCTCGATGCCGGGCCGGCTGGTCGGCGTCAGCATCGACGCGCACGGCGCGCCGGCGTACCGGCTCGCGCTGCAGACGCGCGAGCAGCACATCCGCCGCGAGAAGGCGACCTCGAACATCTGCACCGCGCAGGTCTTGCCGGCGGTGGTCGCGAGCATGTACGCGGTCTACCACGGGCCGCAGGGGCTCAAGCGCATCGCGCAGCGCGTCGCGAGCTACACCGCAATCCTGGCCAGCGGGCTGAAGCAGATGGGCCGCACGCTGGCCCACGAGTCGGCGTTCGACACCCTCGTCGTCGACACCGGCGGCCAGACCGAGGCGCTGCTGCAAGCCGCGCGGGCCGCGGGCTTCAACCTGCGCCGCGATTCGGCCACCTGCATCGGCATCTCGCTCGACGAGACCACGACGCGCGACGACGTTCTGGCGCTCTGGAAGCTCTTCGGCGCAGGCCACCCGCTGCCCGATTTCGCACCGTTCGAGAAAGGCGTCGCCTCGCTGATCCCGCCGAGCGTGCGACGCGCCAGCGCCTTCCTGACGCACCCGGTCTTCAACCGCCACCACAGCGAAACCGAGATGCTGCGCTACATCCGCAGCCTCGCCGACAAAGACCTCGCGCTCGACCGCACGATGATCCCGCTCGGCTCGTGCACGATGAAGCTGAACGCGACCAGCGAGATGATCCCGATCACCTGGCCAGAGTTCGCGAACATCCACCCGTTCGCGCCGCAAGACCAGCTCGCCGGCTACGACGCATTGCGCATCCAGCTCGAGGCGTGGCTGTGCCAGGCCACCGGCTACAGCGGCGTGAGCCTGCAGCCCAACGCCGGCTCGCAGGGCGAATATGCCGGGCTGCTGGTGATCCGCGCGTTCCACGAGGCACGCGGCGAGAGCCACCGCAACATCTGCCTGATCCCCGAATCGGCGCACGGCACCAACCCGGCGAGCGCGCAGATGAGCGGCTTGCAGGTCGTGGTGACGAAGTGCGATGCCGAGGGCAACATCGACCTCGCCGACCTGGCCGCGAAGTGCGAAACGCACAGCGCGAACCTGGCCTGCATCATGATCACCTACCCGTCGACCTACGGCGTGTTCGACACCCACGTGAAGGACATCTGCGCGCTCGTGCACCGGCACGGCGGGCGCGTCTACGTGGACGGCGCGAACATGAACGCGCTGGTCGGCGTGGCCGCGCCAGGCGAGTTCGGCGGCGACGTGAGCCACCTGAATTTGCACAAGACCTTCTGCATCCCGCACGGCGGCGGCGGCCCCGGTGTCGGGCCGACTTGCGTCGTCGCCGACCTCGTGCCCTATCTGCCGGCACATCGCAGCGCGGGCATCGGCACCGACGCGCAAGTCGGCGCCGTGTCTGCCGCGCCGCTCGGCAACGCCGCGGTGCTGCCGATCAGCTGGATGTACATGCGCATGATGGGCAGCGAAGGTCTGCAGGCCGCGACCGAGGCCGCGATCCTGTCGGCCAACTACATCGCTGCGCGGCTGGCCGACCACTATGACATCCACTTCAGCGGCAACATCGCGGGCGTCAAGGGTGGCGGTGTCGCGCACGAGTGCATCCTCGATCTGCGGCCGCTGAAAGAGGCGACCGGCGGCGCCACCGGCATCAGCGCCGAGGACGTCGCGAAGCGCCTGATCGACTACGGCTTTCACGCGCCGACGCTGAGCTTCCCGGTGCCCGGCACGCTGATGGTCGAGCCGACCGAGAGCGAAAACCTCGAGGAGCTCGACCGCTTCTGCGACGCGATGATCGCGATCCGCGGCGAGATCGCGAAGGTCGAGTCCGGCGCCTGGCCCGCCGCCGACAACCCGCTGAAGGCCGCGCCGCACACCGCTGCGGCGCTGCTCAAGAGCGACTGGCCGCACGCCTACACGCGCGAAGAAGCGGCCTACCCGGTGCCGGCGCTGCGCCGCAGCAAGTACTGGTCGCCGGTCGGCCGCGTCGACAACGTCTACGGCGACCGCAACCTGATGTGCTCCTGCCCGCCGCTCAGCGACTACACCTGACAGCCGGCGACAGCACCCCATGGCCGTCTCCGTCTTCGACCTCTTCAAGATCGGCATCGGCCCGAGCAGCTCGCACACCGTCGGCCCGATGCGGGCCGCGCGGCTGTTCGCGCTGCGCCTGCAGCACGAGGGTCACCTCGATGCGACCGCGCGCGTCTGCTCGCAGCTCTACGGCTCGCTCGGCGCCACCGGCAAGGGCCACGGCAGCGACAAGGCGGTGCTGCTGGGCCTGTGCGGCGAGGAGCCCGACAGCGTCGATGTCGAGAGCATCGCGCCGCGCCTGAAGCACATCCGCGAAGCCAAGCAGGTGCCGCTGCTCGGCACGCACGCGGTCGCCTTCAACGAGAAGACCGACCTGGTCATGTACCGGCGCGAGACCCTGCCCTTCCATGCCAACGGCATGCGCTTCACGGCCTTCGATGCCGCGGGCGCCGATCTGCTGACGCGGGTCTACTACTCGGTCGGCGGCGGCTTCGTCGTCAGCGACGAGATCGCGCACGACGGCACGAAGCAAAAGGTCATCGCGCCCGACACCACCGTGCTCGCGCACCCGTTCCACAGCGGCGCCGAGCTGCTGGCGCTGGCCACCTCGGAGCGCTGCAGCATCGCCGAGCTGATGCGCCGCAACGAGCGCCACTGGCGCAGCGATGCAGAGATCGACGCCGGCCTCTTGAAGATCTGGGCCGTGATGCAGGCCTGCGTGGTGCGCGGCTGCGCGACCGACGGCGTGCTGCCCGGCGGCTTCAAGGTGCGGCGCCGCGCCGCCGACCTGCACCGCCAGCTCTGCGCCAACCCCGAGGCCGCGCTGCGCGACCCGCTGCAGGTGCTGGACTGGGTCAACCTCTACGCGCTCGCCGTCAACGAAGAGAACGCCGCCGGCGGGCGCGTCGTCACTGCACCGACCAACGGCGCGGCCGGCATCGTGCCGGCGGTGCTGCACTACTACACGCGCTTCGTCCCCGGCGCGTCGGAAGCGCGTGTGATCGACTTCCTGCTCACCGCCGCCGCGATCGGCATGCTCTACAAAGAGAACGCGTCGATCAGCGGCGCCGAGGTCGGCTGCCAGGGCGAGGTCGGCGTCGCTTGCTCGATGGCCGCCGGCGCACTGTGCGCGGTGCTCGGCGGCACGCCCGAACAAGTCGAGAACGCGGCCGAGATTGGCATGGAGCACCACCTCGGGCTGACCTGCGACCCCGTCGGTGGCCTGGTGCAGATCCCGTGCATCGAGCGCAACGCGATCGCGTCGGTCAAGGCCATCAACGCCGCACGCATGGCGCTGCGCGGCGACGGCACGCACCACGTGAGCCTGGACAAGGTCATCAAGACGATGCGCGACACCGGCGCCGACATGATGACCAAGTACAAGGAAACCGCCCGCGGCGGGCTGGCGGTGAACATCGTCGAGTGCTGAGCTCGACGCGCGCCAGCGCCGGACCGAACGCCGCCCTCGTCAGCCGCCGACGGCCGCCTCGCGCATCAGCCAAGTCCGAAAGCCGGTCATCGCCTTCGTCACGGCGCGCGACTTCAGCCGCGTCAGCCAATACCGCCCCAGCGACACGCCCAGCTCGAAGGGCTGCACCAGCCGCTCGCTGCGCAGCTCGTCGCCGAACATGGCCGGCGGCAGCAGCGCGACGCCGGCGCCTTGCACCGCGGCAGCGGCCATCGTGATCGACGAATCGAAGACGGGCCCGCGTTGCAAGGGCAGCGCGTGCCCGGCCGCCGCGAACCAGCGCGGCCACTCGTCGACCCGATAAGACCGCAACAGCGTCTCGTGCGCGAGCTGCGCCGGCGAGCGCAGACGCTGCGCGATCGCGGGCGCGCACACCGGCGAGAGCGCGGCCTCGAGCAGGGGCTCGGCATCGGTGCCGTGCCAGGCGCCGTCGCCGAAGCGGATCGCGTAGTCGAGGCCTTCGGCCGCGAGGTCGACGCGGTTGTTGTGGGTCAGCAGGCGCAGATCGACAAAGGGGTGGCCACGCGTGAAGCCGGCGAGGCGCGGCATCAGCCAACCGACCGCGAAGGTGCCGACGACCGCGACGGTCAGCACCTCGCGGTGGCGGCCGGCCTCGAACTGCTCGAGCACGGCGCCGATGCGCTCGAAGCTGTCGCTCAGCAGCGGCAGCAAGGCCGTGCCTTCGTCCGTCAGTGCGAGGCCGCGCGGCAGGCGGCGGAACAGCGGCACATGCAGGCGCTGCTCGAGGTTCTTCACCTGCGCGCTGACGGCGTTCTGCGTCACGTTCAGCTCGGCCGCCGCGCGGGTGAAGCTCAGGTGGCGGGCCGAGACCTCGAAGGCCCGCAAGGCGTTCAATGGCAGTTGCATCGTGGCCCAGATTATCTGGGGTCTCGCCCTCGAAAGAAGCGTTTGAACGGCAGCGCTGCCTTGGTCATCATTCGCGCGCTTTCATCGAACACATCAGGACACCACCATGCAAAGAAGACAGTTCAGCGCCGGCCTCGCGCTGGCCTTTTCATCCACAGCGCCGCTGGTCTGCGCCGCAGCGCGAGGCCACGCCGGCGCGGGCCACGACGCACCCGACTCGCGCTGGCGCGGGATCGAGTCGGCCGTCGGCGGGCGGCTAGGCGTCGCGGTGCTGGACACCGCCACCGGTCGCACCGAAGGCCAGCGTCTCGACGAGCGCTTCCCGATGTGCAGCACCTTCAAATGGCTGGTCGCATCGCTGGTGCTGCAGCGTGTCGACGCGGGCCAGGAGCAGCTGGAGCGGCGCATCCGATTCGGTGCCGACGCGCTGCTGAGCAACTCGGGCATCACCGAGAAGCACGTCGGCGATGAAGGCATGACGGTCGGCGAGCTCTGCGAGGCCGCGGTCACCGTGAGCGACAACGCCGCGGCCAACCTGCTGCTGAAGAGCGTCGGCGGCCCCGCGGCCATCACGCGGCATGCGCGCAGCCTGGGCGACACGAAGACGCGGCTGGACCGCATCGAGCCGGCGCTGAACGAGTCCCGCCCCGGCGACCCGCGCGACACCACCACGCCGCGCGCGATGAGCGTGGCGCTGCACTCCGCGCTGCTGGGCCACGCGTTGTCGCCTGCGGGGCGCGCTCAGTTGATGCAGTGGATGGTGGCGACGAAAACCGGCGGCGAGCGCCTGCGCGCCGGCATGCCGGCCGCGTGGCGTGTCGGCGACAAGACCGGCACCGGCAGCCGCGGCAGCACCAACGATGTCGCCATCGTCATGCCGCCGAACCGCGTCCCGCTGATCGTCGTGGCCTACCTGACGCAGACGAGCGCGTCGATGGACAGGCGAAACGCGGCGCTCGCCGACGTCGGGCGCGCGGTCGCTGCATCGATGGCCTGAGCGGTGGCCAGGGCTCGACGCGGCGGGCGCGTCACTTGATGGTCGCCGCACCGGCCTTGCAGCTGACCTCGTCCTGCGAACCCGTGCCGCCGGAACAGCCGATCGCGCCGATCAGCTTGCCGCCTTCGATCAGCGGTATGCCGCCGCGCGATGCGATGATCCCGTCGAGCGTGATCTGGTAGTTCAAGCCGGCCTGGATGCCGCTCTCGAAGACCTTGGTCTCGCGGCGAAAGGTCGCCGATGCGCGGGCCTTGTGCTGCGAGATCTGGATCGATGCGACCTGCGCCCCGTCCATGCGCTGGAACGCGACGAGATTGCCGCCCGCGTCGACCACGGCCACGTTCATCTTCCAGTCGCGTCGCTTCGCTTCGGCCACCGCGGCCGCGATGGCGGCCTCGGCGCGGTCGAGCGAGATCGGGGTGCCGTAGGGGATGTCGAACGGCATCTTCTCCGGCACCGCGTCGAGCGGGTTCGGGGCCGCCGCAGGCTGCGTCTGCGCGCCGGCCGAGAAGCTCAAGAAGCCGCCGAGCAGGGCCACCGAGAAGGCAAGTCTTGCACGCATGCAGTGTCTCCGTTGTTTGAATGGGCCTCTAGCCTATTCGATGTCGCACGAGTGCCCCCACGAGATACACAACGACCACGTAGGACGCTGACTACGGTCGATCGCGATCTCGCCCGGTTATCGTGGCGGCATTCGCGCGCCAGACTCAGCGCGCTTCATTGGAGTCGCCATGAACATTCACCTGAGCTTGACGCCGCTGATCTCGTTGTTGGCGGGCATCCTGATCTTGGTCATGCCGAAGCTGCTGAACTTCATCGTCGCGATCTATCTGATCGTGATCGGTGTGATCGGTTTGCTGGGTACCGGCGCGCTGCACTTGTAGCGCGGCGCTTCGGATGACGCCACACAAGGTGTGCGGCTTTGCGTGCGGGCTCCGCGCGGATCGGGGAGCGCGAACGAGAATCCGACCGTTCGCCATCCACCCTGCCCCAAGGACTTCATGACCGCTCTCTCTGCCTTCGCCATCACCAAGAAATGGCCCGCCCAGCACCCCGACCGGATCCAGCTCTACTCCTTGCCGACGCCGAACGGCGTCAAGGTCTCGATCATGCTCGAGGAGACCGGTCTGGCCTACGAGCCGCACCTCGTGCGCTTCGACACCAACGACCAGTTGTCGCCTGAGTTTCTCTCGCTGAACCCGAACAACAAGATCCCGGCGATCATCGACCCCGACGGGCCCGGCGGCAAGCCGCTCGCCTTGTTCGAGTCGGGCGCGATCCTGATCTACCTGGCAGAAAAATCGGGCCAGCTGATGCCCGCAGATGCGGCCGGCCGCTACGAGACGATCCAGTGGCTGATGTTCCAGATGGGCGGCATCGGCCCGATGTTCGGCCAGGTCGGCTTCTTCCACAAGTTCGCCGGCAAGGACTTTGAGGACAAGCGCCCGCGCGACCGCTACGTGGCAGAGGCCAAGCGCCTGCTGGCCGTGCTGAATCAGCGGCTGGACGGCCGCGCATGGATCATGGGCGACGCGTATTCGATCGCCGACATCACCACCTTCCCGTGGGTCAACAACCTGATCGGTTTCTATGAAGCCGGCGGGCTGGTCGGTATCGAGGGCTTCCCGCATGTCACGCGGGCGCTTCAGGCCTTTCTGGCGCGACCGGCGGTCGCCAAGGGGCTGGGCATCCCTGCGCGGCCCAAGGTCTGAGCCTTGGCGCCCGGCGATGCGCATCGTCGGGCGTTGTTGAGGCGCGGGCGCAACGAGCGGCGAACCAGCCCCGGCCGGGCTCGCAGAGCAGGTATCGTCATGGCTTGACCTGCACCGATGCCTCTTCAACCGCCGATGAACCCGCAGCGCACGCCCCGACAGGTTCCCGACCCCGATGAAACGCCCAGCCCGGCCGGCCGACGCCTCTTCTATGAGCAGGCCTTGCGCGCGTCCGAACAGATGCAGGGCCCGGAGGGATATGTCGCGATGATCTTGCTCGACGTGACCGCTGCGCCTGCAGCGCGTTACCTCGACGAGCGCGTTCTCGTGCCCGTGACCTCGAAGCTCGCCACCTTGCTCAATCGGCGCCTGCGCTCGATCGATCTGCTCGTGCGCAGCGCAGGCACCGAGCTCGCGGTGCTTCTGAGGCAGGCCAACCTCGGCGTGGCGGCGGCGTTCTCGGAACGGCTGCGGCAACCGATCGAACAGGTGTTGCGCGAGGTCTCGCTGGCGAATGACGTCGTCGTCAGCATGGGGCTGGCCGCCAACCCGCACGCCGGCAGCTGGCAGCCCGACGCGTTGATCGAGCTGGCCGACTTCAGGATGCGGGCGGCCCGGCACGAGGCAGTGAGAGCGCCCGCGCGCGAATGGGCCTTGGCGGTCGATGGCGAGGCCGTGCCGCAGGCCTGGGCCGATCCGGCGCTGTGGCCGGCAACATCCAATATCACCAGCGACTATTTGCCGCTTTGACGCGGACGCCTTCACCGCCACTGTGGAACGTTTGATGCATGCTGCAGCTGCACATTCAACCCGCTGCAGGAGGACTGCCCCATGCTGGACAAGACGACCACGAGCTTCTCGCACGTCAAACCCGCCGACACGAGCTGGCGCAGCGACGGGCTCCGAGACTTCTTCCTGTACAAGGACCTCGGCGTCGCCGACGCCACCGCCGGCCGCGTGATCGCGCATCTGGTCAAGGCCAACATGGCACCAGAGAAGGGCACCGGCTGGCACCGCCATGAAGCGGAGTTCCAGATCGTGTTCATGACCAAGGGCTGGGCCAAGTTCATGTACGAGGACGAGATCACGCTCGTCGAGGCCGGCGACTGCGTGCACCAGCGGCCGGGCATCAACCACTACCTGTTCGACTACTCGCCCGACATGGAGTACCTCGAGATCGTCAGCCCGGCCGACTTCAAGTCCATCGATGTGCCGGCCGTCTGCGACGTGCCGGCGCCGACCGCCTGGAAGTGATGGCTAAAAATCCATGTCGAGCTCTTCGATGTCGTCGGGCTCGAGCTTGGCAGCGGCGATCCACTCCTGCATCTCGGGCAACGCCATGATGGTCTGGCAGTACAGGATGCAGGGCTTGGTCAGCTTCACGTCGTAGGTGAGAAAGCGCGTGACGACCGGCGCGAACATCGCGTCGGCCATGCCGCGCTGCTTGCCGAACAGGAACGGACCGCCGTAGGTGGCGAGGCACTCGGTCCAGATCTCGACGATGCGATCGATGTCGGGCTGCGCGCCGGCCCAGACCTTGTGGCCGGGGAACTTGGCCTTGAGGTTCATCGGCAGCGACGCGCGCAGGTTCGCGAAACCCGAGTTCATCTCGCCGCTGACCGAGCGGCAGTGCGCGCGGGCGATGCGGTCGGCCGGCATCAGCCCGGCGTCGGGCTTGATCTCGTTCAGGTACTGCGCGATCGCCAGCGTGTTCCAGACCTTCGCACCCTCGTGCGTCAGGCACGGCACGCGGATCGACGGCGCGATCAGCAGCAGCTCCTTGCGCACGTCGGCGTCGTCCGGCGAGACCATCACCTCGGTGAACGCTAGCCCGGCAAAGCGCGTCATCAGCCAGCCGCGCAACGACCACGACGAGTAGTTCTTGCTGCTCAGCGTGAGCGTGGCCTGGGTCTTGACGGCCTTTACCGCGGGTTGGGCCCCCGCCGTCTTGCGCGCTGCGGCTTTGGGCTTGGACGATGCGGCGACAGGCATGGGTGCTCTCCGGCGTGGATGCACCGCATCGATTGCAAGGGATGTGCCACGCTGGCGCGTTAGTTGCTGAGTTGACGCATCAGAACCAAATCACGGGGCACCCATGATGTACCAGGCCTACCAGGCTCAATCGGATCTGATGTGGCCGCTGCGCACGCTGGCCAAAATGTCGCTGCCGATGCTGCAGGACCCGGCTTTCGGGCTGGCCGGTCAACCGACGATGCGGCAGGCCGCGGCCGCCTGCCGCGTGCTCGAGCTCGCCGAGGTCACGCACAAGCGCCCGCCGTGGCGCCTCGATCACGTGATCGTGAAGGGCGAGAGCGTGCCCGTCGTCGAAGACGTCGTGCTGACGACACCGTTCGCGACCCTGCTGCGCTTTCGCAAGCCGGGCGCGCCGGCGCAGCCCAAGGTGCTGGTGGTCGCGCCGATGAGCGGCCACTTTGCCACGCTGCTGCGCGACACCGTGCGCACGACGCTGCAGGACCACGACGTCTATGTCACCGATTGGCACAACGTGCGCGACGTGCCGCTGTCGGCCGGCCGCTTCGGGCTGGACGAATACACCGAGCACATCATCGACTTCCTGGCCGCGATGGGCCCGAACGCGAACGTGATCGCGGTGTGCCAACCCTGCGTGGCGGCGCTCGCAGCGGTCGCGATCATGTCCGAAGAGAAGCACCCCGCCACGCCCGCGAGCCTGACGCTGATGGCCGGCCCGATCGACTGCCGCATCAGCCCGACCGAGGTCAACAAGCTCGCCACCACCCAACCGATCGAGTGGTTCGAGAAGAACCTGATCAGCCACGTGCCGTGGCGCCACGGCGGCGGCGGCCGGCGCGTCTACCCGGGCTTCGTGCAGTTGTCGGCGTTCATGAGCATGAACAAGGACCGCCACGTCAACGCATTCAAGGAGTACTACCGGCACCTGGTGGACGACGAGTTCGACAAGGCCGAGGTCACGCGCACCTTCTACGAAGAGTACATGGCGGTGGCCGATCTCTCGGCCGAGTTCTACCTCGAGACCGTGAGCCTGGTGTTCCAGGAATACGCACTGCCCAAGGGCGAGCTGATGTTCAAGGGCCGCGTCGTGAACCCGGCCGCGATCCGCCGCACTGCGCTGGTCACGATCGAAGGCGAGCGCGACGACATCTGCGCGATCGGCCAGACGCTCGCCGCGCAAGACCTCGCGAGCAGCCTGCGCCCCTACATGCGCACGCACTACGTGCAGCCCAACGTCGGCCACTACGGGGTGTTCAGCGGCAAGCGCTGGCAGAACCAGATCTACCCGTTGGTGCGCGACGTGATTCACATCTCACAGTAGCCAGCTCTATTCTTTCGACGCCGGCATGTGCGACGGGATCGCACCGCCCGCGGCCTCGGCGGGCTGCGCGTGGCCGAAGCGCCGCTTCGCCCACGCCGCGAGGTCGTCGAGGTAGCTGTACATCACCGGCACGACGATCAGCGTCAGCAAGGTCGAGGTGATCACGCCGCCGATGATCGCGCGACCCATCGGCGCCTGGATCTCGCCGCCTTCGTCGAGCGCGAGTGCGAGCGGCAGCATGCCGAAGACCATCGCCGCGGTCGTCATCATGATCGGGCGCATCCGCACCAGCCCGGCTTGCAGCAAGGCCTCGGGCGTGCCGACGCCGGTGCGGCTGCGCACGTGGTTCGCGTAGTCGACCAGCAGGATCGCGTTCTTCGTCACCAGGCCCATCAGCATGACTAGGCCGATCATCGAGAACAGGTTGAGCGTCGAGCGCGTGACCAGCAGCGCAAGCATCACGCCGATCAGCGCCAGCGGCAGCGAGGCCATGATCGCAAACGGCTGCAGGAAGCTGCCGAACTGCGACGCGAGCACGATGTAGATGAAGATCACCGCCGCCAGCAGCGCGAGAAGGATGCCCTGGAAGGCCTCGGCCTGGTCGCGCGTCTGGCCGCCCTGGTCGAAGCGGTAGCCCGGCGGCAGCTGGGTCGCGTCGACGAGCTTCTTGACCTCGTTGCCGACGTCGCCGCTGGGCCGGCCGGTCACGCCCGCGTAGATGGCCTGGCGGCGCTGCAGGTCCTGGCGCTTGATCACGAGCGGGTTGACGACCGAGACCACGTCGGCGACGCGGCCGAGCGCGATCGGCGTGCCGTCTTTGGCGTAGGCCACCGGCAGGTTGTCGAGCTGCGCGATGTTCTCGCGCAGCGGCTGCGGCAGGCGCAGCTCGACCTCGACCTGCTCGCCATCGGGTGCGGTCCAGTAGGTCGCGACGTCGCCATTGACGAAGCTGCGCAGGCTGGCCGCGAGCACCGTCGGCGTGAGGCCGAGTTCGCGCACCGCGTCGGGCTTCAGGCGCACCGCATACGCGGGCAAGCCGGGCTTGACCGAGGTCTCGAGGTCGGTGATGCCGGGGATCTGGCGCACCTTCTCGGCCAGGCGCAGCACCTCGGCATCGAGCACCTTCGGGTCGGGCCCGAGCAGCGAGATGAAGATCGGCCGGTTGCCCAGCGCCACATCGGCACCGGGGATCGGCGCGATCGCGGCACGGATCGCTTCTTCGACCTGCTTCTGGCTGCGCTTGCGCTGGCTCGGCTTGACGAGCTGGATGTTGAGGCGGCCGGCATTGCGGTTGCCGTCGACGTCGCCGGTCTGGCTCGAGATCATGCGCACCTCGGGCAGCGCACGCACCAGCGCCTCGACCTGCTGCATCTTCTCGCTGCCGCGCGCCAGGCTCGTGCCGACGGGCATCGTCACGTTCATCGAGATGAAGCTGTTGTCGGCATCGGGAACGAACTCGGTACCGACCAGCGGCGCCAGCAGGATGGCGCCGACGAAGCTCGCGATGCCGACCAGCACCACGATGCCGCGCGGCCCGATGAAGCGCAGGTAGCGCCGACCCGAGAACACCCAGTGGATGAGCCGCTCGTACAGGCCGTGCATCGCGTCGAGCGCGCGGTCGGTGGCGCGCATCAGGTGGCCGATGCCCCACAGTTTGATGAGCTTGCTGCCGGGCGGGTCCTTCCAGATGCTGGACAGCATCGGGTCGAGCGTGAAGCTGACGAACAGGCTCACCAGCACCGCCACCGCCACGGTGATGCCGAACGGGAAGAAGAACTTGCCGATGATGCCCTTCATGAACGCGACCGGTACGAACACCGCGCAGATCGCGAAGGTCGTCGCCATCACCGCCATGCCGATCTCTTCGGTGCCTTCGCGCGCGGCGGTGACGTGGTCCTTGCCCATGTGCACGTGGCGCACGATGTTCTCGCGCACCACGATCGCGTCGTCGATCAGCAGGCCGATGCACAGGCTCAGCGCCATCATCGTCATGAAGTTGAGCGTGAAGCCGAACGCGTAGACCGCGATGAAGGCCGAGATCACCGCGATCGGCAAGGTGAGCCCGGTGATGATGGTGCTGCGCCAGCTGTGCAGGAACAGGAACACGATCGCCACCGTGAGCAGCGCGCCCTCGATCAGCGTGCGCTTGACGCCGCTGAGCGAGTCCTTGACCCAGTCGCTGTCGGCATAGACCAGGCGCAGCTCGACGCCCGGCGGCAGCGTCTTGCGCATCTCTTCGGTCGCCTGCTTGATGCCCTCGCCGGTGACGACGATGTTGGCGTCCTGCTGCTTGTAGACCTGGAACGTGATCGCCGGCGTGCCGTCGACCCGCGCCAGCGAGCTGGGCTCCTGTTCGCGTTCGACCAGCGTGCCGAGATCGCCGAGGCGGACCACCAGGCTGTCGCGCGACGCCACGACGACATCGTTGAAGCCCTTCGCGTCGCGCACCTTGCCCTCGACGCGCACCAGCGCGTCTTCCTTGGCGCTGCTGAGCAGGCCCACGGGCACGTCGGCATTGGCGCGCTGCAGCGCCGCCGACACGTCGGCCGGCGTGAGCTGGAAGGCGCGCAGGCGCTGCGGGTCGAGGTCGATGCGCACCTGGCGCACCGTGAGGCCGCTGACATCGACCTTGGCAACGCCGCCAACGCGCTCGAGGCGCTTGCGCACGACCTGGTCCGCCAACAGCGAACGCTCGCGCGCGCTGCGATCGGGGGCGATGAGCGCGAGGTTGACGGTGGGCTGCGCGTTGTCGCCGTCAAAGCGCGAGATGTACGGCGCCTTCGCATCGCGCGGGAACCACGCCTGCAGCTGCCCGACCTTGTCGCGCACGTCCTGCACCGCGCGGCCCATGTCGGCGCTGAGCTGGAATTCGACGACCGTCTCGCTGCGCCCTTCGAGGCTGTTCGAGCGGATCATCTTGACGCCCGCGATGCCGTTCAGGCCGAGTTCGATCGGCCGCGTGAGCTCGGTCTCGACCGCCTCGGCCGACGCACCGGGATAGGCGACGCTGACGAACACGATGGGCGGCGTGATGTCGGGCAGGCGCTCGACGCCCAGCTGGTTGTACGAGAACAGGCCGAGCACGCACAAGGCCACCATGGCCATGGTGGCCAAGACCGGGTTGTTGATCGAGACGCGGGTGAACCACATGGCCAGCCTCCGGTCAGGACGCTTTGGGCGGCGGCGCGCTCGCCGGCGGGCTCGGCAAGGCACTCGCCGCAGGGATGCCCGGCGTGCCGTTGATGCGCGCCTGCGCGCCCTCTTTCAGCGTGTCGAAACGCGCCGCCAGCACCTGCGCCTCGGGGTTCAGGCCCTGCTTGACCTCGACGCGGCCGACGATGTCGTCGCGGCGGCCGGTGATGACGATGCGGCGCACCAGCGTGCCCTTTTCCAGCGTCCAGACGAAGTCCTGGCCAGAGGCCTGCCCGAGCGCAGAAACCGGCAGCGTCAGGCGCGGCTCGGTGTCGTCCAACAGCACCAGCACGCTCGCGTACTGGCCGGCGCGGAACAGCTCGTTCGGGTTCGGCAGCAACACCACGACTCGGATGCCGCGCGTGCCGACCTCGGCCGAAGGCGCGATCCGGTCGATGCGGCCCTCGACCGGCGTGGCCGACCCCTCGACGCGGACGCTGAGCTTCTGCCCCGGCAGCAGCCGCGAGACCTGGTGCGTGCCGACCACGCCGGCCAGCTCGAGTTCTTTCAGGTCGACGATCGTCATCAGCTCCTGCTCGGCGCCGACCTTCTCGCCCGGCAGCACGTTGCGCTTGCCGACCACGCCGCTGATCGGCGCCGCCAGCGCTGCTTCGCGAATCCCCAGCGTCGAGGTCGCCCACTGCGCCTGCGCTGACTTGAGCTGCGCACGCGCGGCCTCGAGCGTGGCACGCGAGGACTCGAGCGCGTTGGTCGAGATGAAGCGCTGCTTTTCCAGGTCGATGTTCGAGTTATGCAGGCGTTCGGCTTCAGCGACACGCGCCTTCGCCGAATCGACGCCGGCCGCGCGTTCGGCGGCGCGGCTCTGCAGGTCCGACAGATCGATCGTGCCGAGCGGCTGGCCGGCCTTGACGCGGCTGCCCTCGGCAACGCTGAGGCTCAGCAGCGTGCCGGCGGCCTTCGCACGCACGACTGCCGTGCGCGGCGCCATCAGCGGGCCCGAGAACTCGATGCGCTCGGGCATGGCCATCAGCACCGGCTTGACCACCTCGGCCGGCGTGAACTCGAGTGTCACCTCCGGCTTCTTGTCCTTGTCCGCGGCGGGCCCGGTGCTTTTGGCACGCGACACCGCCAGCAGTGTGGCCGCGACGACGATGATCGCCGCGCCTGCACCCATCAGCCACCGCTTCCGCATGAGGCTTCCTTTCCTGATTCGTTGTCTGTCTGGCGCGAGAGTGTAGAGAGCGAATCGCGTCTCACCACCCCACGTGCGACAGACTGCGGATTGTCAGGGACAGACGGTGTTTCGGCCACTCAGAGCGCAGGCCGCGCCAGCGCCCAAGCGCGGGCACTGCACAGCACCGCGACGACTCCGGCGGCGCTGGCGCCCCAGAACACCGCGGCAAAGCCCAGTGCCTCGCTCAGCGCGCCACCCACGAGCCCGCCGACGACACCCGATGCGCCGTAGCCCAGCACCGTGTACAGGGCCTGGCCGCGGCCGCGCAGCCGGCCCGGGAAGTGCCCGTTGATCACCGCGATGCACGAGCTGTGCTGGGCCGCGAAGGTGAGCGCGTGGCTGCACTGCAGCAGCACCAGCAGCCAGGGCACGCTGCCGAAGGTGGCGACGAGCGCGAAGCGCAGCACCGTGACGGCGGCGGCCAGCGTCAGCCAGGCGTGCGCCGACAAGCGCCCCAGCCAGCGGCCCTGAAACCAGAACCAGGTCACCTCGGCCGCGACACCCACGGCCCAGACCAGCCCGACTGCCGTCTTGCTGTAGCCGAGCGAGACCAGGTAGAGCGAAAAGAACGCATAGAGCGCGGTGTGGGCCAGCACCGTGAAGAACACGCCGGCGAAGAACCACGCCACCACCGGCTCGCGCAGCACCGACAAGGCACCGCGCGCCACGTCGCTGCCGTGCCGGCCCTCGCGGATCGTCGGCAGCCGCAGCGCGGCAACCAGCAACAGGCTCAGCAAGGCGATCACCAGCCACGGGAAGCTGCGCACGCCCACGGCCTGCATCAACGCCCCGCTGCCGATGACCGCGAGAATGAACCCGACCGAGCCCCAGACGCGCACGCGGCCGTAGCGGCCGGCATCCAGCTTCGCGCCGGTGCTGACGAAGTGCGCCAGCGCCGCCTCGCTGATCGGGATCACGCCCGCGGTGCAGATGAACAGCGCGACCGTGACCACGGCGATCCACCCGTACGTGCCCGAGACGAAGTAGCCGGTCGCGCTCGCCAGCGCACACACGACCGCGATGCGCAGCAGCTGCGTGCGCCGGCCGCTGTGATCGGCGAGCCAGCCCCAGGCATACGGGCTGAGCAGGCGCGTCGAGCTTTGCAGCGACGCGAGCGCGCCGATCGCCAGCGTGCTGTAGCCCAGGCTTTGGAACCACAGCGGCGCGTAGGTCGCGAACAGGCCGGCGTACGAGAAATACGCGAACGAGACCGAGCCGAACGCGAAGAGCGCGGACCGCGGTGCGGGCACCGACGACATCAGGCGCGTGGCGCCTGGGCCGGGATCGCCCCCATCGGCACGAGCACATCGCCGCACTGCGCACGCTGGCGTAGCGCATGGTCCATCAGCACCAGCGCGAGCATCGCCTCGGCGATCGGCGTGGCGCGGATGCCGACGCACGGGTCGTGGCGGCCGAAGGTCTCGACGGTGGCGGGCGCCCCGGCGAGGTCGATCGACTGGCGCGGGCTGCGGATCGAGCTGGTCGGCTTGATCGCGATGCTGACCACGATGTCCTGCCCGGTCGAGATACCGCCGAGCACGCCGCCGGCGTTGTTGCTGCGAAACCCCTCGGGGCTGAGCTCGTCGCCGTGCGTCGTGCCGCGCTGCGTGACGCTCGCGAAGCCCGCGCCGATCTCGACGCCCTTGACCGCGTTGATGCCCATCATCGCCTTCGCGATGTCGGCATCGAGCTTGTCGAACAGCGGCTCGCCCAGGCCGACGGGCACGCCGCGCGCCATCACGGCAATGCGTGCGCCGCAGCTGTCGCCGGCCTTGCGCAGCTCGTCCATGTAGGCCTCGAGGCGTGCGATGTCGCTCGCGTTCGCGGCGAAGAACGGGTTGTTCGGCACATGCTCGAGCGACTCGAACGGGATCGCGATGTCGCCGATCTGCGTCATGTGGCCGGCGAAGGTCGTGCCGTACTTTTCGAACAACCATTTGCGCGCGACCGCGCCGGCACCGACCATCGGCGCGGTCAGCCGTGCCGACGCGCGGCCGCCGCCGCGCGGGTCGCGCAAGCCGTACTTGTGCAGGTAGGTGTAGTCGGCGTGGCCGGGGCGGAAGGTGTTCAGGATGTTGCCGTAGTCCTTGCTGCGCTGGTCGGTGTTGCGGATCAGCAGGCAGATCGGCGTGCCGGTGGTCTTGCCCTCGTAGACGCCCGACAAGATCTCGACCGCATCCGGCTCGTTGCGCTGCGTCACATGGCGCGAGGTGCCGGGGCGGCGGCGGTCGAGCTCGGGCTGGATGTCGGCCTCGCTCAGGCTCATGCCGGGCGGGCAGCCGTCGATCACGCAGCCGATCGCCGGGCCGTGGCTCTCGCCGAAGTTGGTGACGCGGAACAACTCGCCGAGGGTGCTGCCGGACATGGAGGTCTCGAAAGTGGAGGTCTGCAATGCAAACCACCGCCCGAAGGCGGTGGCATTGCGGAAGACGGATTCTAAATCTGCACGGTCAGGGTCAGGACGAGGTCTGCTCGTCGCGCGGTTCCTCGACCGGCCAATCGCGGATGTAGGCCTTGAGCATGCGGTTCTCGAAGTCTTGGCCATCGACCACGGCCTTGGCCACGTCGTAGAACGAGATCACGCCCATCAGCGTGCGCTGGCTCATCACCGGCAGGTAGCGCGCATGCCGGCCGAGCATCATGCGGCGCACTTCGTCGATCTCGGTGTCGGGCGTGCAGGTCAGCGGATGGTCGTCCATCACGCTGCTCACGACGGTGTTGCCGAGCGAGCCGCCGCCCTTGACGACGGCCTGGATCACTTCGCGGAACGTGAGCATGCCCGCCACTTCGCCGCCGTCCATCACGACGAGCGACCCGATGTCGCGCTCGGACATCGCGACCACGGCCTCGCGCAGCGGCGAGTCGGGTGTCACGGTGTAGAGGGTCCCGCCCTTGACGCGGAGGATGTCGCTGACTTTCATGAGGCTCTCTCCGAGGCTGGTGTAAGTTCAATATAGCCCACAATTCGCAGCGGCAACACCCCGGAGACACCATGGCCGGCCACTCTGACCCTGGCTTCGACACGCTCGCGCTGCACGCCGGTGCCGCACCCGACCCGGCCACCGGCGCGCGGGCCGTGCCGATCCACCTGACCACCTCGTTCGTGTTCGACAGCAGCGAGCACGCCGCGTCGCTGTTCAACATGGAGCGCTCCGGCCACGTCTACAGCCGCATCTCGAATCCGACCAACGCGGTACTCGAAGAGCGTGTCGCCGCACTCGAAGGCGCCGCCGGTGCGATCGCCACCGCGAGCGGCCAGGCGGCGCTGCACCTGGCCATCAGCACCTTGGCCGGCGCGGGCTCGCACATCGTCGCGTCGAGCGCTTTGTACGGCGGCTCGCACAACCTGTTGCATTACACGCTGGCGCGCTTCGGCATCACGACCACCTTCGTGAAGCCCGGCGACATCGACGGCTGGCGCGCCGCGATCCGCCCCACCACGCGGCTGCTGTTCGGCGAAACGCTGGGCAACCCGGGGCTGGATGTGCTCGACATCCCGACCGTCGCTGCGCTGGCCCACGACCACGGCCTGCCGCTGCTGGTCGACTCGACCTTCACGACGCCGTGGCTGATGAAGCCGGTCGACCATGGCGCGGACCTGGTGTTTCATTCGGCGACCAAGTTCCTGTCCGGCCACGGCACCGTGATCGGCGGTGTGCTGGTCGACAGCGGGCAGTTCGACTGGGACCGGTCGGGCCGATTCCCCGAGCTGACGCAGCCCTACGACGGCTTTCACGGCATGGTGTTCAGCGAGGAAAGCAGCGTCGGCGCCTTCCTGCTGCGCGCGCGCCGCGAGGGCCTGCGCGACTTCGGCGCCTGCATGAGCCCGCACACCGCGTGGCTGATCCTGCAAGGCATCGAAACACTGCCGCTGCGCATGGCGCGGCATGTCGAGAACACACGCAAGGTCGTGGCCTTTCTCGCGGGCCAGAAGATGGTCGCGGCGATCGGCTACCCCGAGCTCGACACGCACCCCAGCCACGCGCTCGCGAAGACGCTGCTGCCGCGCGGCTGCGGCTCGGTGTTCAGCTTCAACCTGCGCGGCTCGCGCGCGCAGGGCGTGGCCTTCATCGAAGCGCTGAAGATCTTCTCGCACCTGGCCAACGTCGGCGACTGCCGCTCGCTCGTGATCCACCCGGCCTCGACCACGCACTTCCGCATGGACGATGCGGCGCTCGCGCAGGCGGGCATCACCGCGGGCACGATCCGCCTGTCGATCGGGCTCGAAGATGCCGACGACTTGATCGACGACCTCAAGCGGGCGCTGAAGATCGCCGAGAAGGCGGGGGCGTGATGGAGCTGAACGTCAAAGGCCACGGCCCGGCCTACGCCTACACCGGCGGCAGGCCCTTCGATGCCGCCTGGCCTTGCGTCGTCTTCATCCACGGCGCGCTGAACGACCACAGCGTCTGGACGCTGCTCGCGCGCTGGTGCGCGCACCACGGCTTCAGCGTGCTCGCAGTCGACCAACCCGGCCACGGCCGCAGCGCCGGCGCGCCGCTGGCCAGCGTCGAGGCGCTCGCCGATTGGGTGCTGGCGCTGCTCGATGCCGCAGGCGTCGAGAAGGCCGCGCTGGTCGGCCACAGCATGGGCTCGCTGATCGCGCTCGAGGCCGCGGCGCGCGCTCCGGAACGCGCGACGCGGCTCGTGATGATGGGCACGGCCTATCCGATGAAGGTGTCCGACGCGCTGCTGGCCACCGCCCGCGACGCGCCGATGCGCGCAATCGACATGGTCAACGCGTTCTCGCACGCCGGCCTGGCCGCGAAGCCCTCGTTCCCCGGCCCGGGTGCGTGGCTGCACGGCGCGGACCGCGCGCTGATGCGCCGCATGCAGGCCGGGCAGCGCGAGATGAACCTGTTCCACCATGACTTCAGCGTCTGCGATCGCTACACACACGGCCTGGAGGCCGCCGCGGCCGTCCGGTGTCCGGTCGACTTCGTGCTGGGCGCACGCGATCAGATGACGAGCCCGAAGCAGACCGTCGACATCGCGCGGGCGCTGAAGGCGCGCGTCCACACCGTGGTCGCCGGCCACGCGCTGATGGCCGAGGCGCCCGACGCGGTGCTGGCGGCGCTGCGCCAGGCCTTGAACTGAACCACTGGCTCACCCGATGGTTGCCGCCGCCGACCCGCGCATCTCGCACGTCGAGCGCCTGATCGGCGCGATCCACCTGCCGATTGGCCGCTGGGACCGCGATGCGCGCCTCGTCTTCTGCAACGACCACTACCTCAGCTGGGCGGCGCGCCCGGCCGAGCAGCTGCTCGGCCGCAGCCTGCAGGAGCTGTTCGGCGACAACGCCTGGGCCGCCGCCGCGCCGGCCTTCGCACTGGCCTTTGACGGGCAGACCGTGAGCTACCAGCGCCAGCTCATGCACGGCCCCACGCCGGGTCGCTGGATCCGCATCCAGGTGTTCCCCGACGTGGACGCCAGCGGTTCGGTCGAGGCCGTGTTCACGATCGCGACCGACATCCACGACGACGTGGTCGCGCGCGAGACGCTCACCGCCACGCAGCGCCGGCTCGATCGCTTCACCGAGAACATCCCGTACCCGCTGACTTACGTGGACCGTGACTTCGCGATCCGCTTCGTCAACAAGGCCTACCTCGAGGCGACCAACGAGACGAGCGCGAACCTGCTCGGCCGGCACATCGGCCAGGTGCGCGGCGCCGCACGCTGGGCCGAGCACGAGCCCTACTTCGAGCGCGCGATGCAGGGCAAGACGGTGCAGTACACGCGCCTCGTCCAGACCCTGCCGCAAGGCCCGCGCTGGATGCGCACCAGCTACGTGCCCGATCTCGACGACGACGGCCAGGTGCTGGGCCTGTACACCGTCACGATCGACGTGCACGAGCTCACCGTCTCACAGGAAAAGCTGCGGCGCCGCGCCGAGCGCGACGCGCTCACCGACGTGCTGAGCCGGCGCACGATGATGGACCACATCGAAGCCGCGCTGGCCGACCCGGAGCGCACGCCGGTCGCGCTGTACTTCGTCGACCTCGACGGCTTCAAGGCCGTCAACGACCGGCTCGGCCACCGCGAGGGCGACGCGCTGCTGGTCGCGGTCGGCGCCGCGTTGCAGAGCGCGGTGCGCGCCGAGGACGCGGTGGGCCGCTTCGGCGGCGACGAGTTCCTGGTGCTCGCGCCGGTGCGCGACACCGCGGGTGCGCATGCGCTCGCGCTGCACATGCTGGCGGCGGTGCGCGGCGTGGTCGGCACCGGGCCGCTCGCGGGCGTGGTCAGCGCCAGCATCGGCTACGCGCTCGCGCCCGGCGACGCGCGCCACCCGCTGAACCTGCTGCAACTCGCCGACGATGCGATGTACGCCGCGAAGCGCGAAGGCAAGAACTGCGCGATGCATTGCGGCGCCATTCCCTTCGAAGCCACCCGCTAGGCTTCGATTAATTCCTGAACCGTCATCGTGTCAAAACCGACGCGCTGCCACAGGCCGCGCGAGGTCGGCGACGGCTCCATCAGCAGTTGCGCGAGCAGCGGCTGCGCCGGCGTGCGCGTGGGCTCGCACAGCAGCACGAAGCGCGGGTCGTCCGGTTCATCGAGCCGCCCGACCCAGTCGAACGCAACCAGCATGTCGACGATGGGCTCGGTCTGCAGCGGATCGGTGCGCAGCACGCTCGCCAGCTCGCCGCCGCTCAAGCCGCGCTCGCCGGCGACGCGCGACTCCGCGAGCTGGCGCAGCACCGCGATCGCGAGCTGCAGCCGCGCGCCCGGCGCATCGGGCCAGCGCTTCACGCGCATCTGCAGGCTGGGCGCGTAGGCCGCGATCACCGCGCCGAGCAGCACGATGACCCAGGCGAGGTACATCCAGATCAGAAAGATCGGGACGGCCGCGAGCGCACCGTAGACCACCGAGTAGGTCGGCACCGTCGTCAGGTACCAGCCGAGCAGCCTCTTGGCCAGCTCGAAGCCGATCGTGCTGCTGACGCCGCCGGCCAGCGCATGGCGCCAGCGCACATGCGTGTTGGGCACATAGTGAAACAGCCCGGCCAGGCCGGCCGCAAGCAGCACGAATTCGAAGGCATCGAGCAGAAAGCTCAAGCCGCCCGGCAGCACGCCGACGAGGCCTTTCGACGCCGAGATCGCATACGAGGTGAGGCTCAGGCTCGCGCCCAGCAGCAGTGGCCCGAGCGTGGCCGCGGCCCAGTACACCAGCACGCGCTGCGCGATCGGCCGCGGCTTGCGAACGCGCCAGATGCCGTTGAGCGTGCGGTCGATGGTCAGCATCAGCGCCAGCGCAGTGAAGAACAGCAGCACCAGCCCGATGCTGCCCACGCCCTTGGCCTGGGCCGCGAACTTGGTCAGCTCGCGCAGCACCTGGCTGGCGATGTTCTCGGGCACCAGCGCCTGCAAAAAATACTTCTGCAACGAGGCCTGAAAGCTCGCGAACATCGGGAACGCCGAGAACACCGCGAGCATCACGGTGAGCAGCGGCACCAGCGAAATGATGGTCGTGAAGGTCAGGCTGCTGGCCGTCAGGCCGAGCCGGTCTTCGCCGAAGCGGGTGCGCAGCGTGCGCAGCGTGTCCAGCCACGGCCAGGTTTGAAGCGTCTGGACCAGGTTCGGCAACTGCTCCCGCAGCACGGACTTGATCGTCGTCGTCAGATTCATTGCTGGCATCATAGCCAGCGATGAACGACTCACCTTCTGCTCTCCCCGCCCCGATCGCCTGGACGCGCGCGGTCGCCGTCGGCAGCGTGCTGGCGCTGATCGCGCTCGGCCTGGCATGGGAGCTCTGGCTGGCGCCGACCGGGCAGCGCACGCTCGCGCTGAAGGTGCTGCCCCTGCTGCTGCCGCTGGCCGGCCTGTGGCGCAACCGCATGTACACCTACCGCTGGGTCAGCCTGATGGTGTGGCTGTACTTCACCGAAGGCGTCGTGCGCGCGACCAGCGACCGCGGCGCCGGCGTGCCGCTCGCGATCGCCGAACTGCTGCTGTGCCTGCTGCTGTTCGCGGCCTGTGCGGCGCATGTGCGCTGGCGCTTGCGCGCGGCGAAGGAGGCCACTGCATGAGCATGGGATGGCTGGATGAAGTTCGCGCGATCGTCGGCGCGGCGCACGTTCTCGAGGGCGGCGACCTCGCGGCCTACGAGCACGACTGGCGCAAGCGCTACCGCGGCCGCGCGCTCGCGGTGGTGCGGCCGGCGTCGACGCAAGAGGTGGCCGCGGTCGTGCGCGCCTGCGCCGCGCACCGCGTGCCCATCGTCACGCAGGGCGGCAACACCGGGCTGGTCGGCGCCTCGGTGCCCGATGCGTCGGGCACGCAGGTGCTGCTGAGCCTGACGCGCATGAACCGCGTGCGCGCGATCGATGCCGCGAACCTGACGATGAGCGTCGACGCCGGCTGCGTGCTGCAGCAGGTGCAGGAGGCCGCCGCCGCACAAGACCTGCTGTTCCCGCTCAGCCTGGCGGCCGAGGGCAGCTGCACCATCGGCGGCAACCTCGCGACCAACGCCGGCGGCACGCAGGTGCTGCGCTACGGCAACGCGCGCGAGCTGTGCCTGGGCCTCGAGGTCGTGACGGCCGCGGGCGAGGTCTGGGACGGCCTCACCGGCCTGCGCAAGGACAACACCGGCTACGACCTGCGCCATCTCTTCATCGGCAGCGAAGGCACGCTGGGCGTGATCACCGGTGCGACGCTGAAGCTCTACCCGCAGCCTGCGGCCACCGGCACCGCGCTCGCGGCCGTGGGCTCGCTCGATGACGCGGTCGCGCTGCTGCAGCTCGCGCAGTCGCGCCTGGGCGCGAGCCTGACCGGCTTCGAGGTGATGGGCGACTACGCGCTCGGGCTGGTGCGACAGCACTTTCCGCAACTCGCGCAGCCGCTGCCGCCCTGCGCCTGGACGGTGCTGCTGGAGCAGTCCGACAGCGAGAGCATGGCGCACGCGCAGGCCTTGTTCGAGGCTTTGCTCGAGACCGCGCTCGAGCGCAATCTGATCAGCGACGCCGCCGTGGCCACGAGCCTGGAGCAGGCCAAGACGATGTGGCATTTGCGCGAGTCCATCCCGCTGGCGCAAAGCATCGAGGGGCCGAACATCAAGCACGACATCGCGCTGCCGATCTCGGCCATCAGCGCCTTCGTCGCGAGCACCGATGCCGCGCTGCTCAGCGCGTTCCCCGGCGTGCGCCTCGTCAACTTCGGGCACCTGGGCGACGGCAACCTGCACTACAACGTGCAAGCGCCGATCGGCGCGGACGCCGGCGCCTACCTGCGGGAGTTCGAGCCGCGCGTCAACACGCTGGTCTACGACGCGGTCGGTCAATTTGGCGGCTCGTTCTCGGCCGAGCACGGCATCGGCGCACAGAAGCGCGACGAGCTCGCGCAACGCAAGTCGCCGGTGGCGTTGGAGCTGATGCGCGCGATCAAGCGTGGGCTCGATCCGCTGGGGCTGATGAACCCGCGTCGGATGCTGTGAGCGCCTCGGCGCTCAGCCACGCCGCGAACTCCTGCACCTCGGGCTTGCGCGCCGCCGTGGCCGAGCGCACCAGGTAGTAGCTGCGCGGTGACGCGACCGTCTTCTTGAACGGCGCGACCAGCCGCCGGTCGCGCAGCATCTGCTTCAGCAACGGGCTTCGGCCGAGCGCCACGCCCTGGCCGTTGATGGCCGCATTGATGAGCTGGTCGAACTGCGAGAAGTGCAGCACGCTGGCGGGCTTGATGTGTTCGAGCTTCATCGCGCGCAGCCAGATCGGCCAGTCCTGCATGTCGGCGCCGGGGCCGGAGTCGAGGTACATCAGCACGTGGTGGCGCAGGTCTTCGGGCGTCTTCAGCGGCCGCGCCGGGTCGCGCAGCAGCTTGGGCGCGCACACCGGCAGCACTACATCGCCGAACAGCAGCTCGGCGCCGTCGGCGATCGCGTCTTCAGACTGGTAGCGGATCGCCAGATCGAAGCCGTCGCGGTTCAGGTTCAGCAGCTTGTAGCCGGCCGAGATGCGCACGTCGACGTCCGGCCGCGCCGCGGTGAAGCCGGCCAGCCGCGGGATCAGCCACAGCCCGGCGAAGCCCGGCGTCGTCGTCACGACCACGGTCTTGGCGCGGCGATCGCGCTTGAGTTCGCCGCCGACGGCGTGCAGCTGGGCCAGCACCTCGCTGACGGTCTGGAACAGCGTCTGGCCGTCGTCGGTGAGCAGCAGCGCGCGATGCAGGCGGCGAAACAGCGCCAGGCCGTAGTGGTCTTCGAGCGCGGCGATCTGCCGGCTCACCGCCGACTGCGTCAGCGCGAGTTCGTCGGCCGCCTTGGTGAAGCTCAGGTAGCGCGCCGAAGCCTCGAAGGCCTCGAGCTGGTCCAGCGGCGGCAGGTCGTAGTGGCGCATCGGTCCTTCACCGTGGTTTGGCATTCTTGATTCGCATGCAAGCCATTCGAACTGACCGTTTGATCGCCTGCATTCGATGCACGAGACTGTAGCCAAGCCTCCTCCAAAAGGGAAGGTCCGGTCTGAAGCGCGCCATGCCGTCGCCTCATGCAAAGGAGCTGCCTCGCATCATGAACGTCACCGATCTCTTCCCCGCCTCGATCAGCCTGCGCAAAGGCGCGATTCACCGTTTGCCGGATGGCCGGGGCCGGCGCATCGAGTCGCTCAGCGGCAGTCTGTGGGTCACGATCGACCACGACAGGCGCGACATCCTCGTGAACCCGGGCAAGGGCTTCGACATCGATCGCAGCGGCACGACGCTGATCAGCGCGCTCGACGACGCGCGCTTCGTCGTGCTCGACGGGGTTTGATGCCAGCCGCGGCGCCGAGCTCGCGCCGACCTACTGGATCGTGCCCTTCAAGGGCTCTGGCACCGGCAAGGCGATGACCTCGATGCCCTCTTCGCGCAGCGCATGGGCGTCCTGTGTGGACGCACTGCCGCGGATGCTGCGCTCCTTCGCTTCGCCGTAGTGGATGCGGCGCGCTTCTTCGGGGAAGCGGTCGCCGACGTCCTCGGTCTTGCTGATCACGTCGCGCATCGCGCGCAGCCACTGGCCCTGGGCGCGGGCCTGGGCAAGCTCACCGGCCGACGGAGCGGCGGCCTCGCTGCGCTGCTTGGACACGTTCAATCGCGGTGCGCTCGGCAGGCGGCTGATGGTCTTGTCGTCGCAGATCGGGCAGGCGACCAGGCCGCGCTCGCCTTGCGCCTTGAAGTCGTCATCTGAGCCGAACCAACCCTCGAAACGGTGGTCGTGCGTGCAGCGCAGGTTCAGAACCTTCATGACTGAATTATCAGCCGGCGCCGGGCCGCCCCAAGGCGGCTGAGTGCCCCCCTGGGGGGCAGGAACGAAGTGACGTGGGGGCAGTCATGCTTTCACGGCGTGGCGTGCCACTCGACGGGCCAGCGCCCTGCCCGCCAGTGGTGCAGCCACGTCATTCCTATCAAGGTCTTGGCGTCGGTGAGCTCGCCGCGCCGCGCCATGTCGTCGAGTTCATCGAGGCTGGCGCTGCCCACGTCGAGGAATTCGCCCGCGTCGAGCTGACGCTCGCCGAGCGTCAGGCCGCGCGCGAACCAGACCTCGATGCCTTCGTTCGAATAGGCGATCGCGTTGTGCAGGATGCCGGCGCGCGCCCATTCGGTCGCGCGGTAGCCGGTCTCTTCGATCAGCTCGCGGATCGCACAATGCAGCGGCGGCTCGCCCGCCTCGAGCTTGCCGGCTGGGAACTCGACCATCACGCGCGCCAGCGGGTAGCGCCACTGGCGCTCGATCACGAGCCGGCCGTCGTCGAGCATCGGCACGACCATCACCGCGCCGGGGTGGACGATGTACTCGCGCTGCGCGGTGCTGCCGTCGGGCAGGCGGATGCGGTCGCGCCGCACGTCGAGAAACGCGCCGCGGTAGACCTCGTCGGAGACCAGTGTCTCCTCGCGCAGCAGCGCGTCGTCGGCCGGCGCGGCGGCGGGGGCGATCAAGTCGCCAGCGCCTGGACGATGGCCCGCACGCACAGCGTCATCAAGCCGCTGGGGAGGATGCCGAACAGCAGCACCGCGGCGCCGTTCAGCGAGAGCACCGCGCGCACATCGCCGCTGCTGACGATGGGGTGGGTGTCGGTCGGCTCGTCGAAGTACATGACCTTGATCACGCGCAGGTAGTAGAACGCGCCGACCAGCGACAGCAGCACCGCGGCGATCGCCAGCCACAGGTAGCCGGGGACATCGGTCGTGATCAGCGACTGCAGCACCGACAGCTTGGCGTAGAAGCCCACGGTCGGCGGCAGGCCGGCCAGCGACAGCATGAAGATCGTCATCACCAGCGCGAACCACGGGCTGCGCTTGGCCAGGCCCTTCAGGTCGTCGATCTGCTCGGCCTCGAAGCCTTGGCGCGACAGCAGCATGACCATGCCGAAGCTGCCCAGCGTGGTCAGCACATAGGTGACGATGTAGAACATCGACGAGGCATACGAGTTGCCGGCCGAGACGGTGTTGTCGTGGACCACGCCCGAGCACAGGCCGAGCAGCATGAAGCCCATCTGCGCGATGCTCGAGTACGCGAGCAGGCGCTTCAGGTTGGTCTGCGCGATCGCAACGACGTTGCCGAGCAGCATCGAGCCGACCGAGAGCACGACCAGCATCTGCTGCCAGTCGACCGCCAGGCCCAGCATGCCTTCGACCAGCAAACGGATCGTGATCGCGAACGCGGCCAGCTTGGGCGCGCCGCCGATCAGCAGCGTGACCGCGGTCGGTGCGCCTTGGTAGACGTCGGGCACCCACATGTGGAATGGCACCGCGCCGAGCTTGAAGCCCAGGCCGGCGACGACGAACACGATGCCCAGGACCATCACCTGCTTGTTGATCGTGCCGGTGCCGATGGCCTTGAAGACCTCGCCGATGTCGAGCGAGCCGGTCGCGCCGTACATCATCGACAGGCCGTAGAGCAGGAAGCCGCTGGCCAGCGCGCCGAGCACGAAGTACTTCATCGCGGCCTCGGTCGCGTCCGCATGGTCGCGGCGCATCGCGACCAGCGCGTACAGGCTCAGCGACATCAGCTCGAGCCCGAGGTAGACGACGAGGAAGTTGTTCGCCGACAGCATCACGCCGATGCCCAGCAGCGAGAACAGGCTGAGCGTGAACAGCTCGCCCTTGAGCATCTCGCGCTCCGCCGCGTACGGGCGCGCGTAGACCAGCGAGATCATCACCGCGAGCGTGGCGAACAGGCCGAGCAGGTGGCCCATCGGGTCGGCGACGACCATGTGCTGCATCGCGTAGACGGTGCCGCCGGCGTTGAAGGCATACAGGTGCATCGCGGCGACGATGGCCAGCGTGAGCTGCGTCAGCAGATAGGTGGGCAGGCGCCGCGGGTGCGCGACCCACAGGTCCACCATCGCGACGATGCACGCCATCGCGAGCAGGACGATTTCGGGGCCGACGGCGGACCAGTTCATCTGATTCATGGCTTGTCTGTCTTTGGGCCTGATTACTGGCTGGGGATCTTGCTGATGGCCACGTGCTTGAGCAAGCCGTCGACAGAGACGTGCATCACGTCGGTGAACGGCTTCGGGTACAGGCCCATGAACAGCACCGCGGCGGCGAGCAGCGCGAGCATGAGGAACTCGCGCGCATCGATGTCGAGCAGCTCGCGCACGTGCTCGTTCGCGACCGCGCCGAAGTAGACGCGCTTGACCATCCACAAGGTGTAGGCCGCGCCGAAGATCAGCGTGGTCGCGGCGATGAAGCCGAACCAGAAGTTGTACTTGATGGCGCCCAGGATCACCATCCACTCGCCGACGAAGCCGGCAGTGCCCGGCAGGCCGCAGTTGGCCATCGCGAACAGCACCGCGAAGGCCGCGAACTTCGGCATCGTGTTGGTCACGCCGCCGTAGGCCGCGATCTCGCGCGAGTGCACGCGGTCGTAGAGCACGCCGATGCAGAGGAACATCGCGCCCGACACGAAGCCGTGCGACACCATCTGCACGATGCCGCCGGACATGCCGAGCTCGTTGAAGATGAAGAAGCCGAAGGTCACGAAGCCCATGTGCGCGATCGACGAGTACGCGACCAGCTTCTTCATGTCCTGCTGCACCAGCGCGACGAAGCCGATGTAGACGACCGCGATCAGCGACAGCGCGATCATGAAGCCGGACCACTGGTGCGAGGCATCGGGCGCGATCGGCAGCGAGAAGCGCAGGAAGCCGTAGCAGCCGAGCTTCAGCATGATCGCCGCCAGCACCACCGAACCGCCGGTCGGGGCCTCGACGTGGGCGTCGGGCAGCCAGGTGTGCACCGGCCACATCGGCACCTTGACGCCGAAGGCGAGCAGGAACGCGAAGAACAGATAACTCTGCGCCGACAAACCGAGCGGCAGCTTGTGCCAGGTCAGGATGTCGAAGCTGCCGCCGGACTTGTAGTACAGGTAGATGATCGCGATCAGCATCAGCAGCGAGCCGGCCAGCGTATACAGGAAGAACTTGAATGCCGCGTAGACGCGCCGCGGGCCGCCCCACACGCCGATGATCAGGTACATCGGGATCAGCGTGGCTTCGAAGAACACGTAGAACAGCAGGCCGTCGAGCGCCGCGAACACGCCAACCATCAGCCCCGACAGGATCAGGAACGCGCCCATGTACTGGTTCACGCGGTTCGTGATCACCTGCCAGGCCGAGATCACGACGATGACGGTGATGAACGCCGTCAGCGGGATGAACCACATCGACAGCCCGTCGACGCCGAGGTGGTAGTGCACGTTGAAGCGCTCGATCCAGTCGAACTTCTCGGTGAACTGCATCGCGGCAGTCGTGTTGTCGAAGCCGCCGATCAACGGCAGCGTGACGAGCAGGCTGGCCAGCGCGGCCAGCAAGGCGATCCAGCGCACCACACCCGCGTACTCATCGCGGCCGATCGCGAGCAGCACGATGCCCGCGACGATAGGCAGCCAGATGGCGAAACTCAACAAACCCATGTTCTTGTTCTCCGCGCCTGTTGTCGACTAGATGCCCGCCCAAGCCCGCAGCGGGCCCCACCACAGCAGCCACGTCATCAGGCCGATCACGCCCATGATCATCACCAGCGCATACCAGTACAGGTGGCCGGTCTGCAGCCGCTTGCCCATCGCCGCGACACCGCCCACCGCACTCGCCGAACCGTTGATCAGCACGCCGTCGATCAGGCCTTCGTCGCCGCCCTTCCACAGGCCGGTGCCGGTCAGGCGCGCCAGGCGCGCGAGCACGTTCTCGTTGAACCAGTCGAAGTAGTACTTGTTGTCGAGCACGCGGTAGATGAACGAGAAGCGCGCCTGGATCGCGGCCGGGATCGCCGGGTTGACCATGTAGAAGACGTAGGCCGAGACGACGCCCGCGAGCGCCAGCCAGAAGACCGGCGAGCTCAGCGCGTGTGCGGCCATCGCAGCCGGGCCGTGGAAGGCCTCGGCCAGCTCCTTCATCGCCTCGTGGTGCTCGATGTCGATGACGATCGCGCCCTTGAAGAAGTCGCCGAACAGCATCGGGCCTATCGTCAGGTAGCCGATGATCACCGACGGGATCGCCAGCGCGATCAGCGGGAAGGTGACGACCCACGGCGACTCGTGCGGCACATGCACGTGCACGTGGCCGTGCTCGTCGGCATGGTCGTGATCGCCCGGGAACGGCTTGTGGCGGAAGCGCTCCTCGCCATGGAAGACCAGGAAGTACATCCGGAACGAATAGAACGCGGTGACGAACACGCCGGCCATGACCGCGAAGTACGCAAAGCCCGAGCCCCACAGGTGGCTCTCGTGCGCGGCCTCGATGATGCTGTCTTTGGAGTAGAAGCCGGCGAACAGCGGCGTGCCGATCAGCGCCAGCGAGCCGAGCAGCGAGGTGATCCAGGTGATCGGCATGTACTTGCGCAGGCCGCCCATGTTGCGGATGTCCTGATCGTGGTGCATGCCGATGATCACCGAGCCGGCGCCGAGAAACAGCAGCGCCTTGAAGAACGCGTGCGTCATCAGGTGAAACACCGCGACCGAGTAGGCCGAGGCGCCGAGCGCGACCGTCATGTAGCCGAGCTGGCTCAGGGTCGAGTACGCGACGACGCGCTTGATGTCGTTCTGGATGATGCCGAGGAAGCCCATGAACAGCGCGGTGATCGCTCCGATCACCATCACGAACGACAGCGCCGTGTCCGACAACTCGAACAGCGGCGACATGCGCGCGACCATGAAGATGCCGGCCGTCACCATCGTCGCCGCATGGATCAGCGCCGAGATCGGCGTCGGGCCTTCCATCGAGTCGGGCAGCCACACGTGCAGCGGGAACTGCGCGCTCTTGCCCATCGCGCCGATGAACAGGCAGATGCAGGTGACCGTGATCAGCAGCCATTCGCCGCCGAACAAGGGCAGCGGGAACGCGAGCTTGGCGAGCTCCGGGCCCTTGGCGAAGGCCTCGCCGTAGTTCAGCGTGTTGCCGAACGCGACAATCAGGCCGATGCCGAGGATGAAACCGAAGTCGCCGACGCGGTTGACCAGGAATGCCTTCAGGTTCGCGAAGATCGCGGTCGGCCGCGTGTACCAGAAGCCGATCAGCAGGTAAGACACCAGGCCCACCGCTTCCCAGCCGAAGAACAGCTGCAGGAAGTTGTTGCTCATCACGAGCATCAGCATCGAGAACGTGAACAGCGAAATGTAGCTGAAGAAGCGCTGGTAGCCCGGGTCTTCTTCCATGTAGCCGATGGTGTAGATGTGCACCATCAGCGAGACGAAGGTGACGACGCACATCATCATCGCGGTCAGGCCGTCGACGAGGAAGCCGATCTCCATCTTCAGGCCGCCGACGTTCATCCACTCATAGACGGTGGCGTTGAAGCGCGCGCCGTCCATCACCGCGAGCAGCGTCTGGATCGAGATCGCAAGCGAGATCGCCACACCGATGCAGGTGATCCAGTGCGCGCCGCGGCGGCCGATCTGTTTGCCGAACAGGCCGGCCGCGATGGCGCCGACGAGCGGTGCCAGCGGCACCGCGAGCAGCAGGTTCTGGGAGAGTTGTGCTGACATGGTCGGATCAGCCCTTCAGCGCGTCGAGTTCGTCGACGTTGATCGTGGCGCGGTTGCGGAACAGCACGACCAGGATCGCCAGGCCGATCGCCGACTCGGCCGCCGCAACGGTGAGGATGAAGAACACGAACACCTGGCCGGCCATGCGGTCCGACTCGAGCGGCAGGTAGTGCGAGAACGCGACGAAGTTCAGGTTGACCGCGAGCAGCATCAGCTCGATCGCCATCAGCAGCACGATCAGGTTCTTGCGGTTCAGGAAGATGCCGATCACCGACAGCGCGAACAGGATCGCGCCCAGCGACAGGTAGTGCCCCAGCGTCAGGGCGCCGAATGACAGGTTCATTTCTTTTCTCCTGCGACAGGCGCAGCGGCGGCGTCGGTGGCCGGCACCGGGTCCGGCGCTTCGACGAAGGCGTCCATCTTCACGAGGCGCATCCGGTCGGCGGCGCGCACGCGCACCTGGTCGGACGGGTTCTGGTACTTCGAGTCCTTGCGGCGGCGCAGGGTCAGCGCGATCGCCGCGATGATCGCGACCAGCAGCAGCACCGCGGCGATCTGCAGCGGGTACAGATAACGCGTGTAGACCTCGATGCCGAGCAGCTTGGTGTTGCCGAGCTTCAGCGCGGCCGCGTCGGCGATGGGCGCGTCGGTCACGCGGAAGCCGGGCAGCAGCACCGCGGCCATTTCGAGCGCAATGACGACGGCCACCAGCGCGGCGATCGGGAAGTGCTTCCAGAACCCTTCGCGCAATTCTTCGGAGCCGACGTCGAGCATCATCACGACGAACAGGAACAGCACCATCACCGCGCCGACGTAGACGAGCACCAGCACGATCGCGAGGAACTCGGCGCGCAGCAGCATCCACACGCAGGCCGCGTTGAAGAACGCGAGCACGAGGAACAGCGCCGCGTACACCGGGCTGCGCGCGGTGATGACGCGAAACGATGCAAACAGCAGGACGCCTGAAAAGACGTAGAAAAGCGCAGTGTTGATGTCCATGTTCTTGTCAGGCGCGAGGCTCCTCACCTCGCTGCCAGCACGCTGTGCGACCGTGGCCGCTCAGCGGTACTTGGCGTCCGCCTCCTTGGCTTTGGCGATCTCGCTCTCGTAACGGTCGCCCACGGCGAGCAGCATGTCTTTGGTGAAGTAAAGGTCGCCGCGCTTTTCGCCGTGGTATTCGAAGATGTGGGTCTCGACGATCGAGTCGACCGGGCAGCTCTCTTCGCAAAAGCCGCAGAAGATGCACTTGGTCAGGTCGATGTCGTAGCGGGTGGTGCGGCGCGAGCCGTCATCGCGCACGTCGGATTCGATCGTGATCGCGAGCGCCGGGCACACCGCCTCGCACAGCTTGCAGGCGATGCAGCGCTCTTCGCCGTTCTCGTAGCGGCGCAGCGCGTGCAGGCCGCGGAAGCGCGGCGACAGCGGCGTCTTCTCTTCGGGGAACTGCACCGTGATCTTGCGCGACCAGAAATGCCGGCCGGTCAGGGCCATGCCCTTGAACAGTTCGCCGAGCAGGAAGCTCGAGAAGAAGTCTTTGACGGGTGATGCGGTGGTGGCCATGTGTGCGCCCTGCTCTTTCCGATTCACTTCCAGATGTTCCAGGGAGACTGGATCCACAGCCCCACCACCACCAGCCACACCAGCGTGACCGGGATGAAGATCTTCCAGCCCAGACGCATGATCTGGTCGTAGCGGAAGCGCGGGAAGCTCGCGCGCACCCACAGGAACACGGTCACGACGCAGAAGGTCTTGGCGAACAGCCAGAACCAGTTCCAGAACCACGAGGTGTGTTGGACCCACTCGGGCGTCGTCATGCCGACGAGGCCGAACGACACCGGCGCATACCAGCCGCCGAGGAACATGATCACCGCGATCGCCGAGATCAGGATCATGTTGGCGTATTCGGCAAGAAAGAACATCGCGAACGCCATGCCCGAGTATTCGACCATGTGGCCGGCGACGATCTCGGACTCGCCTTCGACGACGTCGAACGGGTGCCGGTTGGTTTCGGCCAGCCCCGAGATGAAGTAGACGACGGCGATCGGCAGCAGCGGCAGCCAGTTCCACGACAGGAAGGTCAGCCCGCGATCGGCCAGCACGCCCTTGCCCTGAACGAGCACGATGTCGGTGACGTTCAGGCTGCCGCTCACCATCAGCACGACGACGAGACAGAAGCCGATCGCGATCTCGTAGCTGACCATCTGCGCCGATGCGCGCAGCGCGCCGAGGAACGCGTACTTCGAGTTCGAGGCCCAGCCGGCGATGATCACGCCGTAGACCTCGACCGAAGTGATCGCCATCAGCAGCAACAGGCCGGCGTTGAGGTTGGACAGCGCGGCGTCTGGGCCGAACGGGATCACGACCCACGCGGCCAGCGCCGGCATGATCGTCATCACCGGGCCGAGGAAGAACAGGCGCTTGTTCGCCGCAGTCGGGACGATGATCTCCTTGAAGATCAGCTTCACCGCATCGGCGATCGGCTGCAGCAGGCCGAGCGGGCCGACGCGGTTCGGGCCCGGACGGATCTGGCTCCAGCCGATGGCCTTGCGCTCCCACAGGGTCAGATACGCGACGCAGATCATCAGCGGCAGAACCAGCGCGACGATCTTGATGACAGACCAGACCACCGGCCACACCGGGCCGAGGACCGAGCTGCCGAACGACGTGATGGTGTCGAGCATGGTCAGGCCTTCTCGACGGTGAGGGCGCCGAACATCGCGCCCAGCGACGCCGTGTCGGCATGGCCGGCCGGCACGCGCACGGCAGTGGCGGCGAGCGTGGCGTCGAGCTGCGCCGGCAGCACGGCCTGGGCGCTGCCTTGCGACACGCGGACCTTGTCGCCGGCGTTCAGCCCGAGGCTGGCCCACAGCGCCGGCGGCAGGCTCGCGAACGGCGCACGCGCGTCGGCGGTGAGCTGCAGCGAGGTCGCGCGGCGCACCAGCGAGTCGGTCGCGTAGATCGGCACGTCGGCCACACGTTCGAACGCCGGCTCGCGGCCGTTGGCCGGCGATGCGGGCGACACTGCCGAGGTCGACGCGCTCGCGTTGCTCAGGCGTGACGCGATGCTGGCCAGATCGCCCAGCGCCTCGGCGCGCACCTCTTCGGAGGTCTCGAAGTCGAAGCCCTTCAGCCCGAGCATGTTGCCGAGCACGCGCAGCACCTTCCAGGCCGGCCGCGTTTCGACCAGCGGCTTCACGACGCCGTGAAAGCTTTGCACGCGGCCTTCGGCATTGACGAAGGTGCCCGAGGTCTCGGTGAACGGCGCGATCGGCAGCAGCACGTCGGCCACATCGCGCGCGGCGCTCTTAAACGGCGTCAGCACGACGACCATCTCGGCCGCATCCAGCGCAGCGCGCGCCGCGGCTGCGTTGGCAGCGTCGAGCGTGGGCTCGACGTTGAGCAGCACGCAGGCCTTCAGCGGGGAAGCACCGTCGGCCCCCAGCATCTGCCCGGCGTTGAGACCGCCGTTCTTCGGCAGCGCGCCGACGAGCTGCGCACCGACGCTGTTCGCGGCCTCGGTCAGGTAGCCGACGCTGGCGCCGGTCTGCGCACCGATCCAGTTCGCGAGGGCAAGCAGGCTGCTCGCTTGCGGGTGCTGGGCCGCGGCGTTGCCCAGCAGGATGGCCTTGCGCTCGCCGCTGAGCAGCGACGCGGCGATGGCCTTGGCGGGCTCGGTGGCCTGGCCCTGAACGGGTGCAGCGACTTGGCTGCTCTCGCCCACGGCCGTGGCCACATCTGCCAGCGCTTGCAGCCAGCCGCTCGGCGCGACGCTCTGCGCCGAGGCCATTGTGATCAGCCAGTCGTCATGCGCGGCGTTGATGCTGTGGACCTTCGCACCCTTGCGTGCGGCCTGGCGGATGCGCTGCGCGAACAGCGGGTGATCCTTGCGCAGGAACGAACCGACGACGAGCACGCGCTGCAGGTTCGACAGCGACGCGATCGAGGTGCCGAGCCAGCGCACCTGGCCATCGCTGCCCGAAAAATCGGCATGCCGCGTGCGGTGATCGACGTTGTCGTTGCCCAGCCCGCGCATCAGCTTCGCGAGCAGGTGCAGTTCTTCGACCGTGCTGTGCGCCGAGCCCAGCGCACCGATGCTCTTGGCGCCGTGATCGACGCCGATCTGCGTCAGGCCGCGGGTCACGTATTCGAGTGCGGTCGGCCAGTCGACCGACTTCCAGTCGCCGCCCTGCTTGATCATCGGCGCGGTCAGGCGCTCGGGGCCGTTCAGCGCCTCATACGAGAAGCGATCGCGATCGGCGATCCAGCATTCGTTGACGTCTTCGTTCTCGAGCGGCACGACCCGCATCACCTGGTGGTTCTTGACCTGAACGATCAGGTTCGCACCCGTGCTGTCGTGCGGGCTCACGCTCTTGCGGCGCGAGAGCTCCCAGGTGCGGGCGCTGTAGCGGAATGGCTTGCTCGTGAGCGCACCGACCGGGCAGACGTCGATCATGTTGCCCGACAGCTCGGAGTCGATGGTCTCGCCGACGATGGTCGTGATCTCGGAATGCTCGCCGCGGTGGATCATGCCCAGCTCCATCACGCCGGCCACTTCTTGGCCGAAGCGCACGCAGCGGGTGCAATGGATGCAGCGGTTCATCTCTTGCATCGAGATCAACGGGCCGACGTTCTTGTGGAAGACGACGCGCTTGTCTTCGTCGTAGCGCGTGCTCGAGGCACCGTAGCCGACCGCCAGGTCCTGCAGCTGGCACTCGCCGCCCTGGTCGCAGATCGGGCAGTCGAGCGGGTGGTTGATCAGCAGGAACTCCATCACGCCCTGCTGGGCCTGGAGCGCCTTCGCGCTCTTGGTGCGCACGATCATGCCCTGCGTGACCGGCGTGGCGCAGGCCGGCATCGGCTTGGGCGCCTTCTCGACGTCGACCAGGCACATGCGGCAGTTGGCCGCGATGCTGAGTTTCTTGTGATAGCAGAAGTGCGGGATGTAGGTGCCGGCCTTGTCGGCGGCATGCATCACCATGCTGCCTTCGAGCACTTCCACCTTCTTGCCGTCGAGTTCGATTTCGATCATTTTTTAGACTGCCATCGCTTGTGCAGAGACCGCGACCTTCGGCGTCTTGTGGTCGATGAGGTGGACGAACTCGTCGCGGAAGTGCTTGATCATCGCGCGCACCGGCATCGCCGCGGCGTCGCCGAGTGCGCAGATCGTGCGGCCCTGGATGTTGTCGGCGACCGAGTTCAGCAGGTCGATGTCTTCCATGCGGCCCTCGCCCTTCGCGATGCGGTCGACCATGCGGAACAGCCAGCCGGTGCCTTCGCGACACGGCGTGCACTGGCCGCAGCTCTCGTGCATGTAGAAGTACGACAGGCGCAGCAGGCTCTTGACCATGCAGCGGCTGTCGTCCATCACGATCACCGCGCCCGAGCCCAGCATCGAGCCGGCCTTGGCGATGCTGTCGTAGTCCATCGTCAGCTCGTTCATGATGGCCGCCGGCAACACCGGCGCCGATGAGCCGCCGGGGATCACCGCCTTCAGCGTGCGGCCGGGGCGCACGCCGCCGGCGAGCTCGAGCAGCTTGCTGAACGGGGTGCCGAGCGGAATCTCGAAGTTGCCTGGCTTCTGCACGTCGCCGACGACCGAGAAGATCTTCGTGCCGCCGTTGTTCGGCCTGCCGATCGCCAGATACGGGGCGCCGCCGTTGCGGATGATCCACGGCACCGCCGCGAAGGTCTCGGTGTTGTTGATCGTGGTCGGCTTGCCGTACAGGCCGTAGCTGGCCGGGAACGGCGGCTTGAAGCGCGGCTGGCCTTTCTTGCCCTCGAGCGACTCGAGCAGCGCCGTCTCTTCGCCGCAAATGTAGGCGCCGAAGCCGTGCGCGGCGTGCAGCTGGAAGCTATAGCTCGAGCCTAGGATGTTGTCGCCGAGGTAGCCGGCGGCGCGCGCTTCTTCGAGCGCGGCTTCGAAGCGTTCGTAGACCTCGAAGATCTCGCCGTGGATGTAGTTGTAGCCGACCTTGATGCCCATCGCATACGCCGCGATCGCCATGCCTTCGATGACGATGTGCGGGTTGAACATCAGGATGTCGCGGTCCTTGCAGGTGCCCGGCTCGCCTTCGTCCGAATTGCAGACCAGGTACTTCGCGCCGGGGAACTGGCGCGGCATGAAGCTCCACTTGAGCCCGGTCGGGAAGCCCGCGCCGCCACGGCCGCGCAGGCCCGAGGCCTTGACTTCGGCGATGACCTGATCGGGGGTCATGCCCCGCGCTTGCCCATCCACCTCGCCGGCTTCGAGGATCTTGCGCAAGGCCTGGTAGCCGCCGCGCGCCTCGTAGTCCTTCAGGCTCCAGTTCTTGCCGTCCAGGCCGTCGTAAATTTGCGCGCCGATGTGGCGGTCGTGAAAGCAGGTCTCGGTGCCCGAGGCCTGAAACTTCGACAAGTCCAATTGCGGGTTCATGGCTTGGCCGCCTTCAGTGTCTCGACCAGTTCATCGAGCCGCGCGTTGCTCATGAAGCTCACCATCTGGCGGTCGTTGACCAGCATCACCGGCGCATCGGCGCAGGCGCCCAGGCATTCGCTCTTCTGCACCGTGAACAGGCCGTCGGCGGTGGTGCCACCCTCGTCGACGCCAAGCTGGTGGCAGAGATGGTCGAGTGCCGCCTGCCCGTCGCGCAGCTGGCACGGCAGGTTGGTGCAGACGTTGAACTTGTAGCGCCCCAGCGGCTGCTGGTTGTACATGTTGTAGAAGGTCGTGACCTCGTGCACCGCGATCGGCGGCATGCCGAGGTACTCGGCCACCAGCTTCTCGCTCTCGCCGGAGACGAAGCCCTGCTCCTGCTGCACGATGGCCAGGCAGGCCATCACCGCGGACTGCTTCTGATCAGCCGGGTACTTCGCGACTTCTCTGTCGAAGCGCGCACGTGTTGCGTCGGTGATCACCTGTCGATCTCTCCGAAAACAATGTCCATCGTGCCGATCAGCGCAACCGCGTCGGCAATCATGTGGCCGCGCGAGAGCTCGTCCAGCGAGGCCAGGTGCGGGAAGCCGGGCGGGCGGATCTTCAGGCGGTACGGCTTGTTCGCGCCGTCGCTGACGATGTAGATGCCGAACTCGCCCTTCGGGTGCTCGACCGCCGCATACGCCTCGCCTTCGGGCACATGGAAGCCTTCGGTGAAGAGCTTGAAGTGGTGGATCAGGTCCTCCATGCCGCTCTTCATCTCGAGGCGCGACGGCGGCGCGACCTTGTGGTTGGTCGTGATCACCGGGCCTGGGTTCGCGCGCAGCCAATCGACGCACTGCTTGATGATGCGATTGGCCTGGCGCATCTCTTCGACGCGCACGAGGTAGCGATCGTAGGTGTCGCCGTTCACGCCCAGCGGCACGTCGAAGTCCATCTTGTCGTAGACCTCGTAGGGCTGGTGCTTGCGCAGGTCCCACAACACGCCGGAGCCGCGCAGCATCGCGCCGGTGAAGCCGAGGTTGAGCGCGCGCTCGGGGCTGACGACACCGATGCCGACGGTGCGCTGCTTCCAGATGCGGTTGTCGGTCAGCAGCGTTTCGTAGTCGTCGACGCACTTCGGGAAGCGCTTGACGAAGTCGTCGATGAAGTCGAGCAGCGAACCCTGGCGGTTCTCGTTGAGCTGCGACATCGCCTTGGCGTTGCGGATCTTCGAGGCCTTGTACTGCGGCATCACGTCCGGCAGATCGCGGTACACGCCGCCCGGGCGGTAGTAGGCCGCGTGCATGCGCGCGCCCGACGCGGCTTCGTACATGTCGAACAGGTCTTCGCGCTCGCGGAAGCAGTAGATGAAGATGTTCATCGCGCCGCAGTCGAGACCGTGCGCGCCCAGCCACATCAGGTGGTTCATCAGGCGCGTGATCTCGTCGAACATCACGCGGATGTACTGCGCGCGCACCGGCACGTCGACACCGAGCAGCTTCTCGATCGCGAGGCAGTACGCGTGCTCGTTGGACATCATCGACACGTAGTCGAGGCGGTCCATGTAGGGCAGCGACTGGATGAAGGTCTTGCTCTCGGCGAGCTTTTCGGTCGCGCGGTGCAGCAGGCCGATGTGCGGGTCGGCGCGCTGGATCACTTCGCCGTCGAGCTCGAGCACGAGGCGCAGCACGCCGTGCGCTGCCGGGTGCTGCGGGCCGAAGTTCAGCGTGTAATTCTTGATGTCAGCCATCAGTGAAGGCCACCGTAATTGTCTTCGCGGATGATGCGCGGCGTGATCTCGCGCGGCTCGATCGTGACCGGCTGGTAGATGACGCGCTTTTGCTCGGCGTCGTAGCGCATCTCGACGTTGCCCGACACCGGGAAGTCCTTGCGGAACGGGTGGCCGATGAAGCCGTAGTCGGTCAGGATGCGACGCAGGTCGAGGTGGCCGTCGAAGATGATGCCGTAGAGGTCGAAGGCTTCGCGCTCGAACCAGTTCACCGAAGCCCACACGTCGGTGAGCGAGGCGACGACGGGCACGTCGTCATCGGGGCAGAAGACCTTCAGGCGCACGCGCCAGTTCTTGCTGACCGAGAGCAGGTGCGAGACGACGCAGAAACGCGGGCCGTCCCAGGCCTCGTCCTTGTAGCTCGAGTAGTCGACGCCGCAGAGATCGACGTTCTGCTCGAACTTCAGGTCGGCGTGGTCGCGCAGGATCAGCGCGGCAGCGATGTAGTCATCGGCCGCGACGGTGACCGTGATCTCGCCGCGATCCCGAACCAGCTTCTTGAGCCGCGCCCCGAGATTCGATTCAAGTGCCGCTTGAAGAACGTCGAGTTTGCTCATGCGCGCGCGATCGTGTTTTCGCGGCGGATCTTCGCCTGCAGTTGCAGCACGCCGTAGAGCAGCGCCTCGGCGGTCGGCGGGCAGCCGGGCACGTAGACGTCGACCGGCACGATTCGGTCGCAGCCGCGCACGACCGAGTAGCTGTAGTGGTAGTAGCCGCCGCCGTTCGCGCACGAACCCATCGAGAGCACCCAGCGCGGCTCGGCCATCTGGTCGTAGACCTTGCGTAGCGCCGGCGCCATCTTGTTGCACAGCGTGCCGGCAACGATCATCAGATCGCTTTGCCGCGGGCTCGGCCGGAACAGCATGCCGAAGCGGTCGATGTCGTAGCGCGCCGCACCGGCGTGCATCATCTCGACCGCGCAGCACGCGAGGCCGAAGGTCATCGGCCACAGCGAGCCGGTCTTCGACCAGTTGATCAGGGTGTCGACACTGGTGGTGACGAAGCCCTCTTTGAGAACGCCTTCAATGCCCATTTCGTACTACTCCCAATCGAGAGCGCCCTTCTTCCATTCGTAGGCGAAGCCAACCACGAGGATGCCGAGGAAAATCATCATGGCCCAGAAGCCGGTGGGCCCGATCTCGCGCAGCGACACCGCCCACGGGAAGAGGAACGCGATTTCGAGGTCGAACAGGATGAACAGGATCGCCACGAGGTAGTAGCGAACGTCGAACTTCATGCGTGCGTCTTCGAAGGCTTCGAAGCCGCATTCGTAGGGGGAGTTCTTGGCCTTGTCGGGGCGGTTCGGGCCGAAGATGAAGCCGATGACCTGGGGTGCCACGCCCACTGCTGCACCGATGAGGATGAACAGAATGACGGGCAGGTAAGGTTCCAGATTCATGATCTTGGGCAGCTTGCGGGAGCCTGCAGGGCTGGAGCGATGAGCACCCTCTGCAAATGCTCAAGCAAGTGCGGGGCCCGAAATAACTTTTGGTGCCGTCGGCGAGACTCGAACTCGCACAGCTTTCGCCACTACCCCCTCAAGATAGCGTGTCTACCAATTTCACCACGACGGCCTAGCTTCAAAACCCTAGCGCAAACTGTGTCTGGGTGGCATGAGGATTGGCTCCCCGGACAGCTGCGCATTCTAGCCTCAAAGAGGCTCGCTTTCTGCGCCCGCACTGCACTGCAACAACGTCGCTGTGCACCGGGCGCAGGCGCCTTACTTGGTCGGTACCGCGCCTGCACCCGACGCGGTCGGGGCGGGTGCCGAAGGCACGGCCGCAGCGGACGCCGCCGGTGCCGCCGCGGAGGTCGCGCCGGGCACTTGCGCCGCGCCCGTGAGCGGGCCGCTCGCGGCCGGTGCAGTCACGCTCGGCTGGTCGAGCACGCTGCCCGATGCAGGGCGCGAACGGTCGCTCGAGAAATACGCGAGCGCCAGCGTGCAGGCGAAGAAGATCGCAGCGCACACCGCGGTGGAGCGCGACATGAAATTGGCGCTGCCGGTCGCACCGAACAAGCTGCCCGAGGCACCGCTGCCGAACGACGCGCCCATGTCGGCGCCCTTGCCGTGCTGGATCAGCACGAGGCCGATCATCACCAGCGCCGCAAGAATCTGCAACGCCACCACCAGGTTCCATACCAAGTTCATTCTTCTGACTCCGGAAATTCGTATTCGCGCGTGCGGGTTGAAGCGAATCAGCCCGCCGCGCGGCAGATGGCGGCAAAGTCTGCCGCCTTCAATGAGGCACCGCCGATCAACCCGCCGTCGATGTCGGGTTGCGCGAACAGCGTGGCGGCGTTGTCGGGCTTGACGCTGCCGCCGTACAAGATCTTCATGTCGCCGGCATGCTCGGTCGCGGCCTTCAGCTGCGCGCGCAGCAGCGCATGCACCGCCTGCGCCTGCTCGGGCGACGCGGTCTTGCCGGTGCCGATGGCCCAGACCGGCTCGTACGCGACGACGACCTGCGAGATGCAATGGCCCAGCGTGTGGATCACCGCCGACAGCTGACGTTTCACCACCGCGTCGGTCTGGCCGGCCTCGCGCTCGGCCAGCGTCTCGCCGACGCAGACGATGGGCGTGAGGCGATGCGCGAGCGCGGCCTTGGCCTTGTCAGCGACGAGCTGGTCGCTCTCGGCGTGCAGCGCGCGGCGCTCGGAGTGGCCATTGAGCACATAGCGGCAGCCAAACTCGGCCAGCATCGCGGCCGAGACTTCGCCGGTATAGGCGCCCGACTCGAACGCGGAACAGTCCTGCGCGCCCCACGCGATGCTCTCGCCTTGCAGCGACAGCGCCACGTCACCCAGATACGGCATCGGCGCGCAGACCGCGACCTCGGCGACCCACGGGCCGGCGGCCTTCAGCGCGGCCAGCAATTCGGCATTGGCGGCGCGGCTGCCGTTCATCTTCCAGTTGCCGACGACGAGTTGGCGACGCACGTGCCCGGCCTCCGGTTCAGCGATCTTGGTCACCATGTCAGCACCAGCTTTCCGATGTGCTGATTCGATTCCATCAGCGCGTGTGCGTCGGCGGCCTGAGCGGCCGGGAACACCTGGTAGATCACCGGCTTGATGCGCGCCGATTCGAGCCACGGCCAGACCGTCGTCTTCAAGGCCTGCGCGATCGCGGTCTTGAACGCGACTGGACGCGGCCGCAAGGTCGAGCCGGTGATGGTCAGGCGCCGGCGCAGCACCAGGCCGGCGTCGATTTGCGCGTCGACACCGCCCTGCACCGCGATGATCACGATGCGGCCGTCTTCGGCGAGACAGTCGACCTCGCGCGCAACATACGCGCCGGCGACCATGTCGAGCACGACATCGACACCGCGCCCGCCGGTGATGCGCTTGACCTCGTCGACGAAGTCATGGCTCTTGTAGTTGATCGCATGGTCAGCACCCAGCCCGATGCAGGCCACGCACTTGTCGTCGCTGCCTGCGGTGGCGATCACGGTCGCACCTGCGGCCTTCGCCATCTGGATCGCGGTGACGCCGATGCCGCTGGTGCCGCCCTGGATCAGCAGGGTTTCGCCGGCCTTCAGGTGCGCACGGTCGAACACGTTCGACCAGACGGTGAAGAAGGTCTCGGGCAGGCTGGCCGCTTCGATGTCGCTCAGGCCCGCCGGCACCGGCAGGCACTGGCCGACCGGTGCGACGCAGAGCTGCGCGTAGCCGCCGCCGGCGACCAGCGCACAGACGCGGTCGCCGAGCTTGAACCCGGCCGCAGCCATCGCACCGGCATCACCGCTCTCGATGACGCCCGCGACCTCCAGCCCCGGCAGGTCGGACGCACCCTTGGGTACCGGGTAGTGCCCCTTGCGCTGCAGCACGTCGGGCCGGTTCACACCGGCCGCGGCGACGCGGATCAGCACCTCGCCGGCACCCGCGACCGGGTCGGGCCGGTCGGCGAGGCACAGCACGTCGGGCTTGCCGTAGCTCGTGATCTCGATGGCTTTCATCGAGTAGCCCTCACTCCTGGTGGGCGGGCTGGACGGGTTGCGCGTCGCGGTCGATCAAGGCCTTCATCGACAGCTTGACGCGGCCCTTCTCGTCGGTCTCGAGCACCTTGACCTTGACGATCTGGCCTTCCTTCAGGAAGTCGGTGACCTTCTCGACGCGCTGGTGCGCGATCTGGCTGATGTGCAGCAGGCCGTCCTTGCCGGGCAGCAGGTTCACGAGCGCACCGAAGTCCAGGATCTTCGTGATCGGGCCTTCGTAGACCTTGCCGATCTCGACTTCGGCGGTGATCTCGGCGATGCGCTTCTTCGCGTGCTCGGCCTTGTCGGCATCGGCCGACGCGATCGTGATCGTGCCGTCTTCGCCGATGTCGATCGTGCAGCCGGTCTCTTCGGTCAGCGCGCGGATGGTCGCGCCGCCCTTGCCGATCACGTCGCGGATCTTCTCGGGGTTGATCTTCATCGTGTACAGGCGCGGCGCGAACTGCGACACCTCGGTGTTCGCCGTGCCCATCGCCTCGACCATCTTGCCGAGGATGTGCAGGCGCGCTTCCTTGGCCTGCGCCAATGCGACCTGCATGATCTCTTTGGTGATGCCCTGGATCTTGATGTCCATCTGCAGCGCGGTCACGCCAGCGGTCGTGCCGGCGACCTTGAAGTCCATGTCGCCGAGGTGATCTTCGTCGCCGAGGATGTCGGTCAGCACGGCGAAGCGGTTGCCGTCCTTGATCAGGCCCATCGCGATGCCGGCGACGTGCGCCTTCAGCGGCACGCCGGCGTCCATCAGCGCGAGGCAGCCGCCGCACACCGAGGCCATCGACGACGAGCCGTTCGACTCGGTGATCTCGGAGACGACGCGCATCGAGTACGGGAAGTCGGTCTTGCTCGGCAGCACCGCGACGAGCGCGCGCTTGGCCAGGCGGCCGTGGCCGATCTCGCGGCGCTTCGGCGTGCCGACGCGGCCGGTTTCGCCGGTCGCGAACGGGGGCATGTTGTAGTGGAGCATGAAGTGCTCGACGAACTCGCCCGACAGCGCGTCGATCTTCTGCGCGTCACGGTCGGTGCCGAGCGTGGCGGCGACCAGCGCCTGCGTCTCGCCGCGGGTGAACAGCGCCGAGCCGTGGACGCGAGGCAGCACGCCGTTGCGGATCTCGATCTGGCGCACGGTGCGCGTGTCGCGGCCGTCGATGCGCGGCTCGCCGGCCAGGATCTGGCTGCGCACGATGCGGGCTTCGATGTCGAACAGCACGTTGTCGAGCGCGACCTTGTCGAAGGCCACGCCCTCGCCTTGCAGCGAGGCCACGGTCGCGGCCGTCACGGCGCGGGTGGCCTGGGTGCGGGCCTGCTTCGAGCGGATCTGATAAGCCTCGCGCAGCGGGCCTTCGGCGAGGGCCACGACCTTGGCGATGAAGGGTTCGTCCTTCGGCGCAGCGGTCCAGTCCCAGGCCGGCTTGCCGGCGTCGCGCACGAGTTCGTGGATCGCATTGATCGCGATGTTGCCTTGCTCGTGGCCGAACACCACGCCGCCGAGCATGATCTCTTCGCTCAGTTGCTGCGCTTCGGATTCGACCATCAGCACGGCCGCTTCGGTGCCGGCGACGACAAGGTCCATCTGCGACGACAGCAACTGCGTCTTGCCCGGGTTCAGCACGTATTCGCCGTTGATGTAGCCGACCCGCGCGGCACCGATCGGGCCGTTGAACGGGATGCCCGAGATCGCCAGCGCGGCGGATGAGCCGATCAGCGCGGCGATGTCGGCCGAGACCTCGGGGTTCAGCGACAGCACGTGGATCACGACCTGGACTTCGTTGTAGAAGCCTTCGGGGAACAGCGGGCGCAGCGGGCGGTCGATCAGGCGCGAGGTCAGCGTCTCGAGCTCGCTCGGGCGGCCTTCGCGCTTGAAGAAGCTGCCGGGGATCTTGCCGGCGGCATACGTCTTCTCGATGTAGTCGACAGTCAGCGGAAAGAAGTCCTGGCCCGGCTTCGGGTTCTTGGCGGCGACCACGGTCGCGAGCACCACGGTGTCTTCGATGTTGACGATGACGGCGCCGCCCGACTGGCGTGCGATCTCACCGGTTTCGAGAACGACGGTGTGTTGACCCCATTGGAAGGTCTTGGTGACTTTGTTGAACATGCTCATGCGTGTCTCTCCGGTTGTTGTGACGCGCCTTCAAGGTGGCGGCGTTCGGACCCGGAACTCATGACCGACGGGCGGGATGCCATTCCAAGGGTGCTCCTGCTGGCGGAACATCGGTGGAATGACACAGCAGCGCCGCGCTGGCTGGGCTCCAAAAACAGGGCTTCAAAAGCGCAGAGCCTGTGCTGGCGAATTCCAGACAGGCTCTGTTGCTCGTGGGCCGATTACTTGCGCAGACCCAGTTTCTGGATCAGGGCCGTGTAGCGCTCGGCGTCGCGGCCCTTCAGGTAGGCCAGCAGGCTCTTGCGCTGATTGACCATCTTCAGCAGGCCGCGGCGACCATGGTGGTCCTTCATGTGGGCCTTGAAGTGCGGCGTCAGGTCGTTGATGCGGGCGGTCAGGATCGCGACCTGGACTTCCGGGGACCCGGTGTCGTTGGCGCTGCGGGCGTTGGCCGCGACGATCTCGGCCTTGTTGATGGTGGCGTTGGACATTTCTCGTTTCCAGTTGAATGAAACCGAGCCATCCCGCGGCCATCTTGGGCGCAATTGAGGAATGTCACGGTTTCGGTAACGCTCGTTGGCTTGGCTGCCTGGTTTGGCGCCAACAAGCTCCACTTGCGCACACCGGTGAAACCGACCAGTGGCGTGCCTTGCTCCGCTCTTTAGAGCAGAACCCGCGGATTATAGACCGAGGAACCGCCGCAGGCGCTCGACCCCCGCGCTCAGCCGCGCCGGGTCGTGCGAGGCGAAGCACCAGCGCAGCCAGCCCTCGCCTTCCGCGCCGAACGCGACACCGGGCGCCAACCCCAGCCCGGCCTCGGCGACCAGCCGTTTCGCCAGCGCCAGCGAGTCGTCATGGCCGTCGAGGCGAAAGAACGCGTACATGCCGCCCCGCGGCGTCGCAACCGACAGGCCCGGCATCGCCGCAAGCTGCGGCAGCAACGTGTCGCGGCAGGCCTGAAGACGGCCGACCAGCGCCGGCACGAAGTCGGCCGCGCCCTCGAGTGCAGCCAGCCCGGCGCGCTGCACGAACACCGGCGCACACGAGGTGTTGAACTCGATGAGCTTGCCCACCGATTCGGTCAACGTCGCCGGCAGCACGAGCCAGCCGAGGCGCCAGCCGGTCATCAGGAAGCTCTTCGAAAAGCTGTGCGCGACCACCAGGCGGTCGTCCGGCTCGGCGACGTCCAGAAAGCTCGGCGCGCAGATCCCGTCGAAGAACACGCGCTCGTAGACCTCGTCCGCGACGATCCAGGTGCCGGTGCGCCGGCAGTGCGCGAGGATGGTCTCCTGCTCGGCACGCGTCAGCGTCCAGCCGGTCGGGTTGTTCGGCGCATTCAGCAGCAGCACGGTGGTCGCCGGCGTGACGGCGGCCAGCAGCGCGTTCATGTCGAGCTGCCAGGCGCCGGCCTTCACGACCAGCGACACGCGCTTGACGTTCGCGCCCAGGATCGCCGGCTGCGCGGTGAGGTTCGGCCACAAGGGCACGACCGCGACGACTTCGTCGCCCGGCCCGGCAAGCGCCTGCATCGCGAGCATCAGCGCGTTCACGCCCGACGAGGTGACGGCGATGCGGTCCGCACCGACCGGCCGGTGCAGCGCGCTGGTGTAGGCCGACAAGGCCGCGCGCAATTCGAGGAGCCCGAGGTTGTGGGCATAGAAGGTCTCGCCCTCGTTCAACGAGCGCACCGCGGCCTCGCGGATGAACGCCGGCGTCGGCTCGTCGCTCTCGCCGAACCAGAACGGCAGCACGTCGGCGCGGCCGAGCCCGGCGTTGGCGACTTCGCGGATCTTCGATGCGGGCAGCTGGGCGATGGCCTGTCTCACAGGGACTCCTTCCGAGGGCGTTCCATTGTGCAGTGATGCGCTTGCTCGGTCTGGCGCGGCTCGAAGAAGCGCAGCGTCTTGAAACCGTAGCCCGAGCCTTCGTTGTCGTGCGCCACCCCCGACGTGCCGGCGCGTTCCATCACGCTCACGTAGAGCGGCTGGATGAACTGGTGATCGGCGGCGCGCATCCAGCCTTGATGAAAGCCGCCCAGCGTGTGCGCGTCCAGCGTCATGCCTTCGAGCGCACGCGCCACGGCGACCGCATCGGTGCTGCGCGCGCGCTCCATCGCCGCCACCAGCATCTCGATCATCACCTGCATGCGCGCGTGCACGTAGTCGTCCTGCGGCTTCGGGAAGCGCTCGCGAAAGCCCGCATAAAAGCGTTCGGACGCGGGTGTGCCGACGTTTGGGTGCCATTCCGCGACAGCGAGCACGCGGCCCACGCCAGCCTCGCCGATCGCCGCCGGCGCGCCGAGCGCATTGCCGTAAAAAGTGTAGAAGCGCGCGTCCACGCCGACCTCGCGGGCCGCCTTGATCAACAGCGTGAGGTCGTTGCCCCAGTTGCCGGTCAGCACGGCTTGCGCGCCGCTGGCCTTGATCTTCGCGGCATAAGGCAGGAAGTCCTTCACGCGCCCGAGCGGGTGCAGCTCGTCGCCGACGATCTCGATGTCCGGCCGCTTGGCCGCGATGCTGGCGCGGGCCTCGCGCAGCACCTGCTGGCCGAAGCTGTAATCCTGCCCGATCAGGTAGACCTTCTTGACGCTGGCGTCGTCGCGCAGCACATCGGTCAGCGCCGCCAGGCGCATGTCGGCATGCGCGTCGAAGCGAAAGTGCCAGAAGCTGCACTTCTGGTTCGTCAACGACGGGTCCACGGCCGAATAGTTCAGGAACAGCGCGCGTTGATTGGGCTCGCGTTCGTTGTGCTTGTTCAGCGCATCGATCAGCACCGCGGCCGCGGCCGAGCTGTTGCCTTGCATCACGACGCTGACCTGCTTGTCGAGCGCGGCCTTCAGCATCGACAGCGTCTCGTCGGCGCTGCCCTTGCTGTCGAAGCGCAGCAACTCAAGCGGCCGCGCACCGCCGGGCAGCTGCACGCCGCCGCGCGCGTTGACGCGCTCAACGGCAAGCAGCAGGTTGCGATGCACCGCTTCACCGGCATTCGCGAAGCTGCCGGACAGGCCTTCGATCATCGCGATGCGCACCGGCTCGCCGGCGGCCTGTGCCGTTGTCGAACACAAGGCCAACGCCAATCCGCACGCACCCAGAAATCGTTTGAACATCTGCAATTTCAAGTCCCTTGAAAACAAAAATGCCGCTCCAAATTCAGCGGCGTGGTTGCTGCATGGTGCAGCGACGCGGACTGTATCCCAGGAGCCCACCATGTTTGTTCTTCCCCTTGCCCGTACCTCCCATCATCGCGCGGTTGCGCCGCAGTTCAGCCGCTTCATCGATCGCTTGTTCGACGAGTCGTTCGAGCGCGTGTCGTCGCCAACGCCGTCGCGCACCCCGGCGCTCGATGTGAGCGAGACCGACGCCGGCTACACCGTGGCGTTCGACGTGCCCGGCGTGACGCGCGAGCAGCTGAAGGTGTCGGTCGAAGGCCGGCGCGTCAGCATCGAGACCGTCGACGTGACCGAAGCGGCCGGCGATCAAGCCAACAGTGCCGCGCCGCGCGTGCTCTATCGCGAACGCAGCAGCACCCGCTATGCGCGCACGGTGAGCCTGCCGGCCGAGGTCGATCAGGCCAGCTCGACGGCGAAGTTCGAGAACGGCGTGTTGACGCTGACGCTGGCGAAGAAGGTGCCCACCGGCGCGACGCAAATCAGCATCAACTGATGCCGGCAGATCGTCAGGCGGCAGCGAGCGGCCAGCGTGGCAACACGTTGAACGCGTAGTCGCTCGAAGTGGCCGCGCTGCCGCGCTGCAAACGCATCGCGGCAGCGAGCGCGATCATCGCGCCATTGTCAGTGCAGAGCGCCAGCTCCGGGTAGTGGACCCGCAGCTGGCGCTTCGCGCATTCGGCATTCAGCTGCGCGCGCAGCCGCGCGTTCGCGCCGACGCCGCCGGCCACGACGATGCGCCGGCAGCCGGTCTCGCGCAGCGCCTGCAACGACTTGCGCACCAGCACGTCGACAATGGCCTGCTGTGTGGCCGCCGCGATGTTGGCCTTGTCCTGCTCGCACACATTGCTGCCGAGCTTCATGACCTGGGTGCGCACCGCGGTCTTCAAGCCGGCGAACGAAAAATCGAGCTTGCCGCTGTGCAGCAGCGGGCGTGGCAAGTCGAACGCGCTCACATCGCCGAACTCGGCCAGGCGCGCCAGCGCCGGCCCGCCGGGGTAGCCCAGGCCGAGCAGCTTGGCCGACTTGTCGAAGGCCTCGCCGGCGGCGTCGTCGATGGTCTCGCCGAGCAGCTCGTAGCGGCCGGCGTCCTCGACGCGCATCAGCTGCGTGTGGCCGCCCGAGACGAGCAGCGCGACGAACGGGAACTCGGGTGGATCGCTGGACAGAAACGGCGACAGCAGATGCCCTTCGAGGTGGTGCACGCCGATGGCCGGTCGCCCCAGCGATGCCGCGAGTGCGCACGCCACGCCGGCACCGACGAGCAGTGCGCCGGCGAGGCCGGGTCCGCGTGTGTAGGCCACGTAGTCGACTTCGGCGAGCGTCGCGCCCGCCTCGCGCATGACCTGCTCGGCCAGCGGCACGACACGGCGGATGTGATCGCGCGAGGCCAGCTCCGGCACCACGCCGCCGTAAGCTTGGTGCATCTCGACCTGGCTGTGCAGCGCATGCGCGCGCAGCCGCGGCACGGCCTGGCCGCTGACCTCGACCAGCGCGACGCCGGTTTCGTCACACGACGATTCGATACCCAGAATGTTCATGCCGAGAGTTTGTCACGCCGGCCAGTCGCAGCCGACACCGGGCCGCCCAAGACGGCTGCGCACCCGCTCGGGGGGTGGTGGCGTACCCGCGACCGGTGCCCCGTCAGCGCGCGTGGCTGCTGCCGCCCCCGCCAGGCATGCTGCGAAGATCCTGCGCGACCTTGCCGTCGTGCATCACGATCACCCGCGTCGCCGAGGCGATCGTCTCGGGTCGGTGCGCGACGATGATGCGCGTCAGATCGAGCTGCTTGATGGCCTGGTTGACTTCGCGTTCGCGCTCGACATCGAGCGCGCTCGTGGCCTCGTCGAGGAACAGGATCTTCGGCCGCTTGTAGAGCGCCCGCGCCAGCAGGATGCGCTGGCGCTGCCCGCCCGAGAGGCTGGCGCCCATGTCGCCGATCAGCGTGTGAAAGCCCATCGGCATGGCCTTGATGTCGTCCTTCACCGCGGCGATGCGGGCGCACTCTTCGACCCAGTCCGGGTCGACATCGGCATCGAAGAAGCTGATGTTGTCGGTGATCGAACCGGCGAAGAGCCGATCGTCCTGCATCACGGTGCCGATCATGTCGCGCCACGCGCGCAGGCCGACCTGCCGCAGCGGCTGGCCGCCGACGCGGATCTCGCCCGAATCCGGCGCGTGCACGCCCAGCATCACCTTGAGCAGCGTGGTCTTGCCGCAACCCGACGGGCCGACGATCGCGACCGACTCGCCCGGCTCGATGCTCAGCGTGAGGCCGCGCAAGACTGCGGCCTCGGTGTCCGAATACGCAAAGTGCAGGCCGCGCAGCTCGACGCTGGCGCTCAGCTCCTGCATGCGCGGTGCGAACTCGGCCTGAGGCTCGGGTTCGGCGAGCACGATGTCGGCCAGGCGCTCACCCTGGAGCTTGAGCATCTTCACCTCGACGACCTTGTCGATCAACGCGCTGACACGCTGCGCGAACTGTTCTTTGTAGGCGATGAACGCGAACAGCATGCCGACCGAGAAGGTGTGGTCCATCACCAGCAGCGCGCCGACCCAGATCATCGCGATGCGCTCGAGGCCGAACACCAGCTTGTGGCCGACGCCGAACATCAAGTCGAGCTGGCGCGTCACGACGTTGGCGTTCATCGCGTCGACGACGAGGTTCATGAAGCGCGCCTGGCGGTCTTCCTGGCGGTTGAAGAGCTTGATCGACTGCACGCCGCGCAGCGATTCGAGGAAGTGCGTCGAGCGCCGGGCCTCGAAGATGATGGACTCTTCGGTGGCGTCGCGCAGCGGCCGGAAGAACGCCCAGCGCAGCGCGGCATACGCCACCACGCTTGCCATCGCGATGGCGGTGAGCGTGCCGCTGTACACGAGCATCATCGCCAGCGTAACGACGACCAGCACGCCGTCGAGCATGGCCTCGATGAAGCTGGTGGTCAGCGTCTGCTGAATCATCTGCACCGCGCCGAACCGAGACATCACATCGCCGGTGTGGCGCTTCTCGAACCACGACACCGGCAGCCGCATCAGGTGCGCGAAGACGTTGGACAGCCACTGCAAATTAAGCGTGGTCGACAGATGCAGCACCGCCCAGGAACGGATCGCGCCGGTTGCGACGGTGATCAGCACCAGCAGCCCGAAGCCCAGCCCGAGCGTGACGAGCAGATCGCGGTCCAGGCTGACGAGCACGCTGTCCACCACCCACTGCATGAAGAACGGCGCGAGCAGCATGAAGCCCTCGAGCGCGAGCGCCAGCGTGAAGATCTGCAGCAGCGAGCGGCGCAAGCCGGTGACACGGCCGAGCAGCTGGCGCAGCGTGACGCTCTGGCGCTCGGTGTGGGGTTTGAAGTCGGCCTGCGGCGTGAGCTCGAGCACGACGCCGGTGAAGTGCTTCGAGACTTCGGCCAGCGGCAGGCGTCGCACGCCGCGCGCCGGATCGTGGATCACGGCCATCCCACGGCGCACTTCCTTGAGCACGACGAAGTGGTTCAGGTCCCAGTGCAAGACGCAGGGCGTCGCCAATTCGGGCAGGTGCACCATCTCGGCACGCAGTGCCCGCGCATTGAGCTGCAGCTGGCCGGCGAGCCGCACCATGTCGGCCAGGGTCACGCCCTTGAGCGAGACCGAGAAGCGCTGGCGCAGGGTCGGCAGGTCGCTCTGCAGCCCGTGGTGCGCGGCGATCATCGCCATGCAGGCGAGGCCGCACTCGGCGGCCTCGGTTTGCAAGATCATCGGCAGGTGGCGGCCGCCCAGACCCAGCCGCAGGCCATCGAGCCAGCCAGAACCGCTCATACGCGCCCCGCGATGCCGAGCACCGGCTCGAACAGCCACTCGATCAGGCGGCGCCTGTCCAGTTGCACATCAGCCTCGAGCTGCATGCCAGGCGACAACGTCTGCGCGTGGCCGTAGGCCGCGACGCTCTGCTGGTTCAGCGTGACGGTGATTCGATACAGCGGCTCGCCGCTCGCCATGATGGCGGCGGGCAACGGCAGCCCGGCGAGTTCGGCGGCTTGCAAGGGCGAGCGCGACACCTGCGCGACGGCGCCCGATTGGTGACCGAACTTCTGATACGGGAAGGCCTGGTAGCGCAGCTGCACGGTCTGATCCGCGCGCACGAAACCGACCGCGCTCGAGGGCGCGAACAGGTGGGCCTGCAGCTTGGCATCCGCCGGCAACAGGCTCGCCAGCGCCACCGTCGGTGTGACGTTTTGTCCGGGCGCGGCAAGCACGCTGGTGACCACGCCATCCTGCGGCGCACGCACGACGATGCGCTGGCGTGCCTCGCTCTCGGCGCTCTGCTGAGCGAGCGCGGCGAGATCGCGATCGATCTCGCCGTGGACGGCCTGGGTGCGCAGCGGCAACTCGATGCGCTGCGCCTGCAGGGCCGCGATCTCGCGCAGCCGGGTAGCGCGCTGGCGCTCCAGGCTTTGCAGCTGCGCCTTGACGCCGAGCACGTCCTCGGCCTTGGCACGCACTTGCGCACTCGAGACGAAATTGTCGTTGCGCAGGGATTCGTACTGCGCCAGCGCGTCTTGCGCGAGCGCGAGGCGCTGGCGCTGCAGGTCGGCCTCGGCGGCCATCGCATCGAGCTCGCGGCGCATGTCCGCAACCTGGGCATCGAGCGCGGCAGTCTGGGTTTGTTCGAGCTGGCTGCGCTGACGCGCCGCGCCTTGCAGGCTGCGCTCGCGTGACGCGAGACTGCTTTGCACGGCGGCCTGGGTGTCGCCGCTCAACGTCGCCTGACCGACCGCGAGCACGAACAGCACATCGCCGCGCTGCACCGTGGCGCCCTCGGTCGCATGGCTCTCGACGACGGTGGCCGGCTGCGGCGTGACGAGGCGGATCACCCCGCGATCGGGCACCAGATAGCCGCTGACACGAGCCTTGCGCGTGTACTCGCCCAGCGTCAGATAGGCAGCCACCGCAGCAGCCACCAACAGCACAAAGCCGGTGAGCAAGGCCAGCGAAACCGGCCGGATCAGCTGAATGCTGCCCAGCCAGTCACGCTGTTGGTTCGACAGGGCTTCAGAACGGAATAAGCCCAAGGCAGGAACCTCAATTACCAGTTGTCGTTCGGACCGGCGGTAACCGCGGAGGTCACACCGCCACTGACTTGTTGCAGCTGCTCGAGTGTCAGTTCGACGGGGGCGACTGCAGGGGTGGTTTCGACGTTGTCGGCGGTTTGAAGATTGTCTTGCATGCTGTGCTCCAAGGGGTTTGGTAGGTGCACGCATCGCATGCACTGGAGCTATTGCAGCAGCGGGGAATCAATCGCGTAACTGTCAAGTCTTACAGGGTGGGGGTTGACGCAACAACTGTTACGTTGTGGAGAAAGCCGCAACGAGCGATGTGCGCGCGCATCGTTGGCGCGCAGTTTCTAACGCCTAACGCGCTAACGCAGCAGGCCGAGCCGCAGCGCCTTGAGCACCGCCTGGTGCTTGTTCACGCAGCCCAGCTTGTGGGCGGCGTTGTTGACGTGCAGCACGGCGGTGCGCTCGGCAATGCCGAGCACATCGCCCACTTCCCATGCGGTCTTGCCTTCCATGGTCCAGCGCAATGCCTCGAGCTCGCGCGGCGTGAGCGAAGGCACGCTGGGATCGGCGGAGCTGGGCACAAGGATGCGCAGTGCAGCGTCTTGTGCGTGCACTGCAAAAAGCTGCAGATCGGCCACGACGCGGGTGAGTTCGCCCGGGTCTGCCGGAACCGGCCGGTCGCGTTCCATGCCGATGAAGAAGTGCCGCCCTTCGGGCATGTGCAAGGCCAGCGCCACGCCGTTGCTGATGCCGAAGCGCGCCTGCTCTTCCCACTTGTCGCCGAGGCCACGGCTGACGTAGGTGGTCTGGTCCCAGATGATGGGGACGCTTTGGCGCTTGCAGTGCTGCATCACCGGGTCGCGCCGGCCGTTCTGGCGACTCCTGAACGAGTCTTTGTAGTCGCGCGGCGTGTTGTCGATCGTGATGAACTCGGCCTCACCGAGCAGGTGATCGATGACGACCGTTGCCGAGAAGGTCTCGAAGCCAAGCCGCCTGGTGAAGGCCGTCACTTCGCCGAGGAACTCGTCACGGTTCCGACTCTTCAGCACTTCCGAAAAACCACCCTGAAGCATGCCGCCCCTTCAATACCGATCGCGCACAAGCTCACGCACCAGCGTTGCTGGCAGCCCCAACCTGACAAGGTTTACAGATGGCAAGACGCATTTCTCTGGTCACACTCGGCACATCAATCAGAAAACTGCAGGAGCTCGATCATCGACGCATCGACGCTGCCCGGCGCCATGACACCCGCTTGGATTGTCTACGCGTGGGCCCCCGTATTGTGGCAGGCTAGCTCCGCGCCGCGTTTGCATCTTGTCCACCTCGGCACGAGAGTGTTGACTTTCGGCGACGACGACAGCCCTTGCACCGGCCAGACGCTCTGGGGCGGCCAGTCCGAAGAGTGCGCTGCCGGTGTCGCCTGGGACTGGGTCGAGCTGCGCGACGGCGTGGTCGCCATGGCCGACCCCTTCGGCATGGTCACCAATTTGCGTTTGCTCGACGACCATGGCGAAGCGCTGAGCCAGACCCAGGTGGCATTGCAATTGCATCAGCTTGTCCATGCCTTGCCGTGGCAGCATGAAGTGACGCTGGCGCTGCACAAGCCGTCTTGAAGACTTTCGCATCATCTGGTTACACAGCGAATGCAAGCTTCGCGCCATTGGTATTTTCGCTAATATTGCACCTTCGGCCCTTCACGCGGCGCCGATAAAGACCTACCCTGCAGTCCCAGTCGAGCCTCGGCACAGATCCGCGGCCGTCAAAACAGTGAGTCGTTGGCCCCATGAAAGAATATCGCCTTGCCGCGTGGCCGCAATTGCGGCCACCGTTCGACAAGATTGCCTACAGGCGCATGCTCAGCGACATGTCGCATCGTCACATGACGCTAGCCCAGCTGGTCGAGTGCAGCGGCATTCGCCGCCACGAGGTGCGCAGCTTCATCGAGATGCTCGAGGCCCGCGGGCTGATCGCCCAGCGCGAGGCCACCACGCCCGACTCGCTGTTCGGCTCGCTGCGCCCGCTGGGCGGCTGGCTCAGGCGCGCACTCGCCGCGGCGCACATCGACTCCCGCTGAACCTTCTTCTGCCCGTGGCGCAAATGTTGCTGCAGTCACGTCATGGCATCGGTCGAATCACTGCGTATCGTCATCGTCGCACCCGACTCGCTGGTGCCTGACGCGACCGACCCCGAAGCTCAATCCGAAGCCCTGCGCTCCCGATCCCTGCGCATCGGCCTGCTGCAAAACGGCTGCAACATCGTCGCCGTCCTGCCCGCCGACGTGTTCCTGCCCGAGCGGCTGGCCCAGATCGGGCCCGACATGATCATCGTCGATGCCGAAAGCCAGGCCCGCGACACGCTCGAGCATGTGGTGATGGCCACGCGTGACGCGCGCCGCCCGATCGTGCTCTTCACCGAAGACAACGACACCACGCATGTGCGCGACGCCATCGCCGCGGGCGTGACGGCCTACGTGGTGGCCGGCCTTGCACCGGATCGGGTCAGGCCGGTGCTCGATGTGGCGCTCGCCCGCTTTCAGCACGAGGAGGGCATGCGGCGCGAACTCGCCGATGCACGCAACCAGCTCACCGAGCGCAAGGCCATCGACCGCGCCAAGGGCCTGTTGATGCAGCGCCAGGGGCTGAGCGAAGACGAGGCCTACGCCCGGCTGCGCAAGACCGCGATGGACAAGGGCCTGAAGCTCGCCGAGGTCGCGCAGCGCATTCTCGACGTGGCCGATCTGCTCGCCTGAGCGCACGGCCCGCGCCTTCTGGCATGGGCGTTGCTTAGAGCTTTGCAGAGGGTCAACGGCGACCTTCAAATTTCACTGCGGTGCACCAAAGCAGGTGCGCTCACCCGGACGACGGCGTCCGCACAAGCTCGGCTTCACCGCCAGCTTCGTGTGGACGCCGTTTTTGTTTTTGCTGATCGCTCCATTGAGACCACGCCATGCGCAACCTCCTCGCCGAACGAAAGATCAACATGACTCGCCGAAGCATCGTCAAGGCAGCAGCCGCCACCAGCGCCGCGGGCCTGGTGCCGGGGCTGAGCACCGCCGTCTACGCCCAGGGCTCCGACAAGCCCGAGAAAGAAGAAGTTCGCATCGGCTTCATCCCGCTGACCGATTGCGCCTCGGTCGTGATGGCGTCGGTGCTGGGCTTCGACAAGAAGTACGGCGTCAAGATCATCCCGACCAAAGAGGCTTCATGGGCCGGCGTGCGCGACAAGCTCGTCAACGGCGAGCTCGACATGGCGCACGTGCTCTACGGCCTGATCTATGGCGTGCACATCGGCGTCGGCGGCCCGAAAAAGGACATGGCCGTGCTGATGAGCCTGAACAACAACGGGCAGGCCATCACCTTGTCGAAGACGCTGGCCGACAAGGGCGCTGTCGACGGCCCGTCGCTGGCCAAGGCGATGGCCAAGGACAAGCGCGAATACACCTTCGCCGGCACCTTCCCGACCGGCACGCATGCGATGTGGATGCACTACTGGCTGGCGGCCTCGGGCATCAACCCGATCAGCGGCGCCAAGCTCATCACCGTGCCGCCGCCGCAGATGGTGGCCAACATGCGCGTCGGCAACATGGACGGCTTTTGCGTCGGCGAACCCTGGGGCCACCGCGCGATCATGGACGGCATCGGCGTGACCGCGATCACCACCCAGGACATCTGGCGCGATCACCCCGAGAAGACACTCGGCACCACCGCCGACTTCGTCAAGAAGAACCCGAACACCTGCCGCGCCGTGATGATGGCCATTCTCGAAGCCGGCCGCTGGATCGACGCGAGCCTCGCCAACAAGATGAAGATGGCCGAGACCGTCGCCGACAAGAGCTACGTCAACACCGGCGTCGACGCCATCAACCAGCGCATCCTGGGCCGCTACCAGAACGGCATGGGCAAGACCTGGGACGACCCGAACCACATGAAGTTCTTCAACGACGGCGCGGTGAACTTCCCGTACCTCTCCGACGGCATGTGGTTCCTCACGCAGCACAAGCGCTGGGGCTTGCTGAAGGAGCACCCCGACTATCTGGCCGTGGCCAAGCAGATCAATCAGATCGAGCTCTACAAGCAGGCCGCGGGTGCGCTGAAGATCAGCGTCCCGAAGGACGTGATGCGCAGCAGCAAGCTGATGGACGGCGTGATCTGGGACGGCAAGGACCCGAAGAAGTACGCCGACAGCTTCGCCATCAAGGCCTGAGCCGCCAAAGGAGAACCGCCATGGTCAGTGCCGTGTTCCATTCCCCGACGCAGGCGATGCTCGACGCAAAGAGCGGCACCAAGCCGATCAGCGCGGCGGCGTCCGCGTCTGCTGCACCCGAAGTTTCCGCCCAGCCGCCGTCCAGACCCGCTGCGCCACCGAAGCCGTCATTCGATTGGCCCGCGCTGTGGATGAAGATCGTTCCGCCGCTGGTGGGCATCGCGCTGCTCGTGGGCATCTGGGCGCTGCTCACGATCAAGAGCACGACCTTTCCGACGCCGGCCGCCACCTTCTCCGAAGCGCTGAAGGTCTTCGCCGACCCGTTCTACCGCAAAGGCCCGAACGACCAGGGCATCGGCTGGAACATCCTGTTCTCGCTCGAGCGTGTCGCAGTCGGCTTCGGCATGGCGGCGCTCGTCGGCATTCCGCTCGGCTTCATGATCGGCCGCTTCGAGGTGCTGAACCGCATGGCCTCGCCGCTGATCAGCCTGCTGCGGCCGGTCTCGCCGCTGGCGTGGCTGCCGATCGGGCTGCTGGTCTTCAAGGCCGCGAACCCGGCTGCGATCTGGACCATCTTCATCTGCTCGATCTGGCCGATGATCATCAACACCGCCGTCGGCGTGCAGCGTGTGCCGACCGACTACTTGAACGTCGCGCGCGTGCTCAACCTGAGCGAGTGGAAGGTCTTCACGAAGATCCTGTTCCCGGCCGTGCTGCCTTACATGCTGACCGGCGTGCGCCTGTCGGTGAGCACGGCGTGGCTGGTGATCGTCGCGGCCGAGATGCTGACCGGCGGCGTGGGCATCGGCTTCTGGGTCTGGGACGAGTGGAACAACCTGAACGTGCAGCACATCCTGATCGCGATCTTCGTGATCGGCGTGGTCGGCCTGCTGCTCGAGCAGTTGCTGGTGAGCGTGGCCAAGCGCTTCACCTACGACGAAGTCTGACCAAGGGACGATGCCATGAACCACTTCATCGAGATCCAGCACGCCGAGATGGTGTTCAGCTCGCGCAAGGGCCGATTCCATGCGCTGCGCGACATCAACCTCACCGTGGCCAAGGGCGAGTTCGTCACGCTGATCGGGCATTCGGGCTGCGGCAAGTCGACGCTGCTGAACCTGATCGCCGGGCTGACCACGCCGACCGCCGGCACGCTGCTGTGCGACAACCGCGAGATCGCCGCGCCCGGCCCCGAGCGCGCGGTCGTGTTCCAGAACCACTCGCTGCTGCCCTGGCTCACCTGCATCGAGAACGTGCAGCTCGCGGTCGAGCGCGTGTTCGGCGCCAACGAGAGCAAGCCGCAGCTGACCGCCCGAGCCAAGGCCGCGCTCGCGCTCGTCGGCATGGACCACGCGCTGGCCAAGCGGCCGCATGAGATCTCGGGCGGCATGAAGCAGCGCGTCGGCATCGCCCGCGCGCTCGCGATGGAACCCAAGGTGCTGCTGCTCGACGAGCCCTTCGGTGCACTCGACGCGCTGACACGCGCGCACCTGCAGGACGAGTTGCTGAAGATCGTCGCGCGCACGCAGAGCACCGTCGTGATGGTCACGCACGATGTCGACGAGGCGGTGCTGCTGTCCGATCGCGTCGTGATGATGACGAACGGCCCGGCCGCCACGATCGGCGAGATCCTGAGCGTCGACCTGGCGCGCCCACGCCAGCGCGTCGAGCTCGCCGAAGACAGCCGCTACGTGCACTGCCGCAAGGAGGTGCTGGACTTCCTCTACACGCGCCACGGGCATATCGAGAGTCGCGCCGCGTGAGAGCAGGTGCACCCCGTCAATCCGCGAGCAGCCGGTAGCCCACGCCGGTCTCGGTCAGGATGTGGCGCGGCTGCGCCGGGTCGGCCTCGAGCTTTTGGCGCAATTGCGCCATGTAGACGCGCAGGTAGTGGGTGCTCTCCGAGTGCGACGGGCCCCAGACCTCGCGCAGCAGCGCGCGGTGCGTCAGCACGCGCCCGGCATTGGCGATCAGCACGCCGAGCAGCCGGTATTCGATCGGCGTCAGGTGCACCGCTTCGCCGTCGCGCTGCACGCGCCGCGCGCTGAAGTCCACTGAGACCTGGCCGAACGTGAAAACCGCGCTGCCGGGCTCGCTCGCCTTCTGGCCGCGCCGCAGCGCGACGCGCACGCGCGCCATCAACTCACCGACACCGAAGGGCTTGGTCAGGTAGTCGTCGGCGCCGGCGTCGAGCGCGGCGATCTTGTCGGTCTCGTCGACGCGCGCCGACAGCACGATCACCGCCACCTGCGACCAGGCGCGCAGATCGTGCAGGTAGTCGACGCCGTCGCCGTCCGGCAGACCCAGGTCGAGGATCACCAGATTGGGTCGGCGCGTCCCGGCCTCGACCAGGCCCTGCTTCAGCGTGCCGGCCTCGAAGACCTGCCAGTGCTCGGCTTCGAGCGCGGCGCGCACGAAGCGGCGAATCTGCGGCTCATCTTCGACGATCACGGCGGTCGGATGCGGCTCGCTCATCTGACGCCCTCCTCTTCGCTCGCCGGCATGCGGGGCGGCACACCCAGCGGCAACGTGAAGCAGAAGCGCGCGCCGCCGCGCGGTGCAGGCAAGCCGGCCGACTCGACCCAGATGCGCCCTGCGTGTGCCTCGACGATCGCGCGACAGATCGCCAGCCCCAGGCCGACACCCGGCGTGGCCGACTCGCGCTCGCCGCGCGTGAACTTCTCGAACAGCGCCTCTTCGCGGCCCGCAGGCAAACCGGGGCCGTCGTCGCTCACGGTCACCAGCAGGTCCAGGGCAGCCACGCGCGCGGCAATCGTCACGGTGCTGCCGGCAGGCGTGTACTTGGCAGCGTTCTCGAGCAGGTTGCCGAACACGCGCTCGATCAGCACTGCGTCGATGTTCACCAGCGGCAAGTCCGGCGCGAGCTCGGTGCGCACGCGGTGATTCGACAAGGCAGTGCGGACGGATTGCAGCGCACTGCCCACCACCTCTTCGATCGGCTGCCATTGCCGATTGAGCTGGACCGCGCCGCTTTGCAGCCGCGCCATGTCGAGCAGGTTGTTGACCATCGCGTTGATGCGCCGCGCCTCGTGGCCGATGGCCTGCGCGATCTCGCGCGGCGCCTGCGGCAGCGCCGGCGTGCTGCCCACCAAGGTGTCTGCCAGGCCGTACAAGGCAGCCAGCGGCGTGCGCAGGTCGTGCGACAGCGCCGACAGCAGCGAGTTGCGCAGACGCTCCGATTCGATCTGCACCGTGGCCTGCTGCGCCACCTCGACGTAGTGCACGCGTTCGAGTGCGATCGCCACCAGCACCGCGAAGGTCTCGAGCTGCTGGCGCTGCTCGGGCACCAGCAGCAGGCGCGGCTGTTCGGGCTTCAGCGCGAGCACTCCGCGCGCGCGCATCGGTGCCTTCAGCGGCAGGTACAGCCAGGCGCTGCCCGGCAAGGTGTCGGTGCCCAACCCGGCCGGCTCGACGTGGTCCAGCGCCCAGCGCGCGGTGCCGATGTCCAGCGTCGCGTCGAGCGGCGCCGAGCGCGGTATCTGCAGCCGATCGTTCGAGTCGAGCAAGAACACATGCGCCCGAGCGTGGAACTCGCGCGCAATCGCGCTCTCGGCGATCTCGACGCACTGCTCCATCAGCAGCACGCTCGACAACTCGCGCGCGACCTCGAACAGCGCGCGCGAGCGCGCTTCGCGGTGCGTGGCGATGCGCGCCTGAAAGCGCAGCCCGGCCGTCAGCTGGCCGGTGACCAGGCCCACCGCCAGCATCACCGCGAAGGTCAGCAGGTACTGCACATCGGACACCGCGAACGACAGCCGCGGCGGCACGAAGAAATAGTCGAACGCGGCGACGTTGAGGAAGGCCGCCAGCACCGCAGGCCCGCGCCCGAAACGCATCGCCACGCCGACCACCGCCAGCAGAAAGATCATCACGATGTTCGCGAGATCGAAGATCGGCTGAAGCGGCATTGCCACCAAGGTCGTGAGCCCGCAGACAGCGGCGGCCCAGAGGTAGCCGATGCGGCCCGGCGCCGCGGTCTCGCTGGTCGCGTCGGGCCGACCCGCGCTCGGCGCTGCGGCAGCCTGCTTGCGCTGACCCAGGCCGACCTCGATCAGATCGAACTCCGGCGCGAGCTGCGCGAGGCGCCGGCCCAGCGCCTCGCGCTGCCACCAGCCGCGCGGCTGGTTGTGGCCCATCACGATCTTCGACAGATTGTGGTGGCGCGCATGTTCGACCAGCGCGTTCGGTACGTTCTGCGCCGACAGCACGGCCGTGGTCGCACCCAGGTCCTCGGCCAGCTTGACGGTGCGCAAGATGCGCTCGCGCTGCGCGTTGCCGAGACGCTGCAGCGCCGGCGTCTCGACATACACCGCGTGCCACGCCACCGCGAGCTGCTGCGACAGCCGCGCCGCGCTGCGCACCACGTGGTCGGTGCCCTCGCGCGGGCCGATGCAGCACAGCAGCGCGGCCTCGGTCTTCCAGACCGGCGCGATCGATTCGTTGACGCGGTAGGCCTGCACATCGTCTTCGATGCGATCGGCAGTGCGGCGCAGCGCGAGCTCGCGCAGCGCCATCAGGTTGCCCTTGCGGAAGAAGTTGCTCGCCGCGCGCTCGGCCTGCGCTGGCACATAAACCTTGCCGGCCTTGAGGCGACCGATCAGCTCATCGGCCGGCGTGTCGACCAGCACGACCTCGTCGGCGCGATCGAAGAAGGTGTCGGGCAGCGTCTCGTGCACGCGGATGCCGGTGATGCCGCCGACCACGTCGTTCAGGCTCTCGAGGTGCTGCACGTTCAGCGTCGTGTAGACGTCGATGCCGGCGGCGAGCAGCTCATCCACGTCCTGCCAGCGCTTCGGGTGGCGCGAGCCGGCAACGTTGCTGTGCGCCAGCTCGTCGACCAGGATCAGCGCCGGGTGCCGCTTCAGTGCGCCGTCGAGATCGAACTCGGGCAGCGTGCGGCCACGCGCCTGGATCTGCGCCGGTGGCAGCACGTCGAGGTCTTGCAGCTGCGCCGCGGTCTCGATCCGGCCGTGGGTCTCGACCACGCCCGCGACCACGTCCATCCCGCCGGCCTTGAGCTGGCGACCGGCGGCCAGCATCGCGTAGGTCTTGCCGACACCGGCAGACGAGCCGAAGTAGATGCGCAGTTTGCCGCGTGCCGCGCGCGCTTCCTCAACGCGCAGCTGCAGCAGCAATTCGTCGGGGTCGGGGCGCGCGTCGGCCATCGCCTATTGTCGCGTTGGGTTCAATGCGAGGTTGAGCTCGAGCACGTTGACGCGCGGCTCGCCGATGAAGCCGAGCAATCTGCCCTCGCTGTGCTGCGCGATCAGCGCCTGGACTTCGGCCAGCAGCAGATTGCGCGCACGTGCGACGCGCCCAGCCTGGTAGTTCGCCGCGGCCACGCTGATGTGCGGGTCCAGGCCACTGCCAGATGCCGTGACCAGATCGACCGGGATCGGCAGCGCGTTGTCCGGGTCGGCGGCCTTCAGCGCCTTGACGCGGGCCTGCACCGCGTCGAGCAACGCCGGGTTCAGCGGGCCGAGGTTCGAGCCGCCCGAGTTGGCCGCGTTGTTGGGCATCGGCGAGGTCGCCGACGGCCGGCCCCAGAAGTTCTTCGCGTCCGTGAAGTTCTGGCCGATCAGCGCCGAGCCGATGACGTGGCCGTCCCGCTCGATCAGGCTGCCCCCGGCTTGGAACGGAAACACCGCCTTGGCGATGCCGGTCACGGCCAGCGGATACGCGACGCCGGTGATGGCGGTCAGCGCGACGAACAGCACGAGGGCCGGGCGAACGATGGAGTTCATGGTGATGGTGTCCTGCAAAAGATGAGCTGTGCTGTTGCCTCAAACGAGGTGCAGCACGCCGAGCAGCATGTCGATCAGCTTGATGCCGGCGAACGGCACGATCAGGCCGCCCAGGCCGTAGATCAGCACGTTGCGGCGCAGCAGTGCGGCGGCACCGATGGCGCGGTACCGCACGCCCTTCAGCGCCAACGGGATCAGAAAGATGATGATGACCGCGTTGAAGATCACCGCCGCCAGCACCGCCGATGACGGGCTGTGCAGGCCCATCACGTCGAGCGCCCTGAGCTGCGGGTAGGTCGTCGCGAACGCGGCCGGGATGATCGCGAAGTACTTGGCCACGTCGTTCGCGATCGAGAACGTCGTCAGCGAGCCGCGCGTCATCAGCAGCTGCTTGCCGGTCTCGACCACCTCGAGCAGCTTGGTCGGGTTCGAGTCGAGGTCGACCATGTTGCCGGCTTCCTTGGCCGCCTGCGTGCCCGAGTTCATCGCGACGGCCACGTCGGCCTGCGCCAGCGCCGGCGCGTCATTGGTGCCGTCGCCGGTCATCGCGACGAGCCGTCCTTCGCTCTGGTATTCGCGGATCAGCGCGAGCTTGGCCTCCGGCGTGGCCTCGGCGAGAAAGTCGTCGACGCCCGCCTCGGCCGCGATCGCCGCGGCGGTGAGCTTGTTGTCGCCGGTGATCATGATGGTCTTGATGCCCATGCGGCGCAGCTCGGCAAAGCGCTCCTTGATGCCGCCCTTGACGATGTCCTTGAGCTCGACCACGCCGAGCACGCGCGCACCGTCCGACACCACCAGCGGCGTGCTGCCGCGGCGCGCGACATCGTCGGCCGCCGCCTGTACCTCGGCCGGCCAGGCACCGCCCAGCGACTCGACGTGCTTGCGGATCGCATCGCCCGCGCCCTTGCGCAAGCGGCGCGGGTCGCCGGTGCTGCCCGCAAGGTCGATGCCGCTCATGCGCGTCTGCGCGGTGAACGGCACGAAGGTGGCGCCCAACTCGGTCATCTCGCGCAGGCTGGGCACGCGGTCGCCTTCGGTGCCGGGCCGCAGGTTGAACTTCTGCTTCGCGAGCACGACGATGCTGCGGCCTTCGGGCGTCTCGTCGGCGAGCGACGCGAGCTGTGCCGCATCGGCCAGCGCCTGCTCGGCCACGCCCTTGGCCGGCATGAATGCCGAGGCCTGGCGGTTGCCGAGCGTGATCGTGCCGGTCTTGTCCATCAGCAGCACGTCGACATCGCCGGCCGCCTCGACGGCGCGGCCCGAGGTCGCGATCACGTTGGCCTGCATCATGCGGCTCATGCCAGCGACACCGATCGCCGACAGAAGCGCGCCGATGGTCGTCGGGATCAGGCACACCAGCAGCGCGATCAGCGTCGTGACCGTCACGGCCGAGCCAACCTTCGCGGTGGCGACGCTGAAGATCGACATCGGCAGCAGCGTCACGACGACGATGAGGAACACGATCGTCAGCGCGACCAGCAGGATGTTCAGCGCGATCTCGTTCGGCGTCTTCTGGCGCTTCGCGCCCTCGACCATCGCGATCATGCGGTCGACGAACGATTCGCCCGGGTTCACCGCGATGCGCACGACCAGCCAGTCCGAGAGCACGCGCGTGCCGCCGGTGACAGACGAGAAGTCGCCGCCCGACTCGCGAATCACCGGCGCCGATTCGCCAGTGATCGCGCTCTCGTCGACCGAGGCGACGCCTTCGATCACCTCGCCGTCGAGCGGGATCACGTCGCCGGTCTCGACCAGCACGACCGCGCCCTTGCGCAGCTCGTCGATCGGCATCGGGATCCACGGCGCGCCGTGCTTGGCCTCCTGCAGCCGCTTGCCGATGACCTTGCGCTTCATGCCGCGCAGCGACGCGGCCTGGGCCTTGCTGCGGCCCTCGGCGAGCGCCTCGGCGAAGTTCGCGAACAGCACCGTGAACCACAGCCACAAGGCGATCGCCAAGATGAAGCCGGCCGGCGCCTCGCCCTGCCCGCCCAGCGCCTGCAGCCACAGAATGGTCGTGATGATGCTGCCGACGTAGACGACGAACATCACCGGGTTGCGCCACTGCACGCGCGGGCTCAGCTTCTTGAAGGCCGAGACGATCGCTGGTTTCGCGAGCGTGGGGTCGAGCAATGAAAACGATGACGTGGTGGTGGTCATGGATGATTCACTCGAAGGAGTTGCTTGCACGGCGCTCATCGGCCCGCCCCCAACATGAGGTGCTCGACCACCGGCCCGAGCGCGAGCGCGGGCACGTAGTTCAGCAGGCCGACGAGCAGCACCGAGCCGAGCAGCAGCACGACGAACAGCGGGCCGTGCGTCGGCAGCGTGCCGGCGGTCACCGCGAGGCGCTTCTTCAGCGCGAGGTTGCCGGCGATGGCCAGCACCGGCACGATCACGGCAAAACGGCCGAACCACACCGCCACCGCGAGCAGCGTGTTCCAGAACGGCGTGTTCGCCGAGAGGCCCGCGAACGCGCTGCCGTTGTTGTTCGCGGCCGAGCTGAGCGCGTAGAGGATCTCCGAGAAGCCGTGCGCGCCGGGGTTCGCGATGCCTGCCTTGCCGGCGTCTGCGACCACCGCGAGTGCGGTGCCCGCCAGCACCAGGATCGGCGTCGCCAGGATCGAGATCGAGGTCATCTTCATGTCGAAGGATTCGATCTTCTTGCCCAGATATTCCGGCGTGCGCCCGATCATCAGCCCGGCGATGAAGACCGCGAGGATCGCGAAGATCAGCATGCCGTACAGCCCCGAGCCGACGCCGCCGAACACGACCTCGCCGAGCTGGATCAACACCATCGGCACCGCGCCGCCCAGCGGCATGAACGAGTCGTGCATGCCGTTGACCGCGCCGCACGAGGCGGCCGTGGTGATCGCGGCGAACAGCGTGGTGGCGTTGATGCCGAAGCGCGCCTCCTTGCCTTCCATGTTGCCGCCGGGCTGCGATGCCGATGCGGCCTGGTCGATGCCGAGCGCCGTGAACTGCGGGTTGCCGGTCTGCTCAGGCGGCGTCACGAGCAGCACCGAGACGACGAACAGGAACGTCATCGCCGCGAGCACCGCCCAGCCCTGGCGCATGTCGCCGACCAGGCGGCCGAACGCGAACACCAGGCCGGCGGGGATCAGGAAGATCGCGAGCATCTGCATGAAGTTGCTCAGCGGCGTCGGGTTCTCGAACGGGTGCGCCGAGTTCGCGTTGAAGAAGCCGCCGCCGTTCGTGCCCAGCATCTTGATCGCTTCTTGCGACGCGACCGGGCCCATCGCGATCTGCTGCGTCGCGTGATCGCCGTTGACCTCGAGTGTCGTCACGTCCTTGTACGCGTCGAAGTTCTGGATCACGCCCTGCCCGACCAGGAACACCGCGAACACCAGCGACAGCGGCAGCAGCACGTACAGCGTGATGCGCGTCAAGTCGGCCCAGACATGGCCGATCACGCCCGACGAGCGCGCAACGAAGCCGCGGATCAGCGCGAACACGACGGCGATGCCGGTCGCGGCGGAGAAGAAGTTCTGCACCGTCAGCGCGAGCATCTGCGTCAGATAGCTCATCGTCGCTTCGCCGCCGTAGCCCTGCCAGTTCGTGTTGGTCACGAAGCTGAACGCGGTGTTGAACGACGAATCGGCGCTCACCGCGGCCAGGCCTTGCGGGTTGAGCGGCAGCACGCCTTGCAGGCGTTGCAGCGCATAGACCGCCAGCACGCCGAGCACGTTGAAGGCCAGCAGCGCGAGCGCGTAGTGCTTCCAGCCCATGCTGGCTTCGGCGTCGATGCCGGCGAGCCGGTACAGGTCGTGTTCGACGCTGCGAACCGGCGCGAGCCAGCGCGGCAAGCGACCCTCGGCCACCGCCGCGAGCCAGCGGCCCATCGGCCAGGCCAGCAGCGCGAGCACGACGAGGAAGACGACGAGTTGAATCCAGGCTTGGGAGTTCATCAGAACTCCTCGGCGTTGAACAACGCGATCACCAGGTAGATCAGCAAGCCGGCCGCGGCCGCGCCGCTGAGCAGATAGAGCCAGGTCATGGTCGCGCTCCCAGCTTGTAGCACGCGACCACCAGGCCGGCGATGGCCAAGGCCATCACGGCGGCCGCACCCAGATAGAGAAAGTCCATACATCCCTCACAAGGCGTTCTTCAAGCCTTGAATGGTGGGGACGGCCGCGTCAAATCGGCGTAGAGACTCCTGCGGGCGGTATCAAGAAAGCATCAAGACGCACTGCGCCCAATGCACTTCTTCTCAGTGCGCTTCCTTGGCGTGGTTGATCGTGTACTTGGGGATCTCGATCACCACGTCCTGGTTCGACAGGATCGCCTGGCACGACAGGCGCGAGTTCGGCTCCAGGCCCCAGGCGCGGTCGAGCAGGTCTTCTTCGCTCTCGTCGATCTCGCCGAGCGAGGCGAAGCCTTCGCGCACGATCACGTGGCAGGTCGTGCAGGCGCAGCTCATCTCGCACGCGTGTTCGATCTCGACGTGGTTGTCGAGCAGCGCTTCGCAGATGGACGTGCCGCTCGGCGCCTCGATCTGTTTGCCCTCGGGGCAGTACTCGGCGTGCGGCAGGATCTTGATGATGGGCATGAGAAGAATCAGACTTGGTCGACGCGCTTGCCGGCGAGGGCGACACGGATGCTGCGGTTCATGCGCTCGGCCGCGAAAGCCTCGGTGCCTTTGGCGAGCGCTTCGACGGCGGCATCGATGGTGTGGTGGTCGGTGGATTCACGGCTCGCTTGCAACGCTGTCAGCAAGGCCTCGACCTCGTCGCGCTGCGCGGTGCTGAGCAGATCGCCATCGGCCGCCAATGCGGACCGCGTCGCCAGCAGCATGCGCTCGGCCTCGACGCGCGACTCGCGCAGGCTGCGTTCGACCATGTCCTGCTCGGCGGTGCTGAAGCTCTCGCTCAGCATGCGTGCGATCTCGTCGTCCGCGAGGCCGTAGCTCGGCTTCACGCTGATCATGGCCTCGACGCCCGAGCTCTCTTCGCGCGCCGTCACGTTCAGCAGCCCGTCGGCATCGACCTGGAAGCTCACGCGCACGCGCGCCGCACCCGCCACCATAGCCGGGATACCGCGCAGCTCGAAGCGCGCGAGCGAGCGGCAGTCGCTGACGACCTCGCGCTCGCCTTGCACGACGTGGATCGCGATCGCGGTCTGGCCATCTTTGAAGGTGGTGAAGTCTTGCGCGCGCGCGGTCGGGATCGTGCTGTTGCGCGGGATGATGCGTTCGACGAGGCCGCCCATGGTCTCGAGCCCGAGCGACAGCGCGATCACGTCGAGCAGCAGCAGCTCGCCGGCGCCGGCATTGCCCGCGAGCGCGTTGGCCTGGATCGCCGCACCGAGTGCGACGACCTCGTCCGGGTTCAGGTTGGTCAGCGGCGTCTGGCCGAAGAACTCGCCGACCGCAGCCTGCACCATCGGCATGCGCGTCGAGCCGCCGACCATCACGATGCCTTTGACCTCGGCCTTGTCGGTCTTCGCGTCGCGCAGCACCTTGCGCACGGCGGCGATCGTGCTCTGCACGAGGCGCCGCGTCAGCATCGTGAACTGCTCGCGCGTGACCACGACCGAGAGCTCGCCGGCGTCGAGCGGGCACGCGAGCGTCGTGTGGTCGATGCTCGAGAGCTTCTCTTTCGCGGCGCGCGCGGCGACCAGCACGGCGCGCTTGTCCTGCGGCGTCGTGGCCTCGAGCCCAGCTTGCAACAGCGCCCATTCGGCCAGCGCGGCATCGAAGTCGTCGCCGCCGAGCGCCGAATCGCCGCCGGTCGCGACCACCTCGAACACGCCGGCGCTCAGTCGCAGCAGCGAGATGTCGAAGGTGCCGCCGCCCAGGTCGTAGACCGCGTACAGGCCTTCGGCGCCGTTCTCGAGACCGTAGGCGATCGCCGCGGCAGTCGGCTCGCTGATCAGCCGCAACACGTTCAGACCGGCGAGCTGCGCGGCGTCCTTGGTGGCTTGGCGTTGCGCGTCGTCGAAGTAGGCGGGGACAGTGACGACGGCACCGAAGATGTCGTCGGCGAAGGTGTCTTCGGCACGGAAGCGCAGCGTCGCGAGGATCTCGGCCGAGACCTCTACAGGCGACTTCACGCCGCCGATCGTGCGGATCTGCACCATGCCTGGCGCATCGACAAAGTCGTAGGGCAGCTTGTCGCGGCCCTCGATGTCGGCCAGGCCGCGGCCCATGAAGCGCTTGACCGACACGATGGTGTTGCGCGGGTCGGTCGCGGCCTCGGCCAGCGCGGCACTGCCGATCTGGCGCTTGCCGCCGTCGAGGTAGCGCACCGCCGACGGCAGGATCACGCGGCCGGCATCGTCGGGCAGGCACTCGGCCACGCCGTTGCGCACCGCGGCCACCAGCGAATGCGTGGTGCCGAGGTCGATGCCGACGGCGATGCGGCGCTGATGCGGATCGGGTGCGCCGCCGGGTTCGGAGATTTGCAGGAGAGCCATGTCAGTTCCGCCGGGCCGCCCCAAGGATCTGACGCGCCCCCTCGGGGGGCAGCGAACGAAGTGAGCGTGGGGGTTTCATTCAGCTATTGTCCCAGCGCTTCGAGGCGGCCATCGATGTCGTGCGCAAAGCGCTCGACGAACATGAGGGCTCTGACCTGCTGCGCCGCGGCGGCGTAATCGTGGTCGCGATCCAGCGTGGCTTCGAGCTGCGCCAAGGCTGCGCGGCGGTGATCGGTGACGCGCTGAAGCAGCGCATCGACATCATCGATCGTGTGCGCGTCGTCCAGCGCTTCGCGCCATTCCATCTGCTGCATCAGAAACGCGGTCGGCATCGCGGTGTTGTTCTCGGCGTCGATCGCGGCACCGTTCAGCTCGCAGAGGTAGGCCGCGCGCTTGAGCGGGTCCTTGAGGCGCTGATAGGCCTCATTGACGCGCACCGCCCATTGCATCGCGACGCGCTGCGCCGCCGTGCCTTCGGCCGCAAAACGATCGGGGTGAACCTCGGCCTGCAGCGCACGCCAGCGCGCATCGAGCGCGGCGCGGTCTTGCGTGAAGCGCGGTGCGGTGTCGAAGAGTTCGAAGTCGGTGCTGGCGAGGTTCAGATCCATCAGACCCGGAACGATTCGCCGCAGCCGCAGCGGTCTTTCTCGCGCGGGTTGTGGAACTTGAAGCCTTCGTTCAGCCCTTCGCGCACGAAGTCGAGCTCGGTGCCGTCGATGTAGGGCAGGCTCTTCGGGTCGACGATGACCTTGACGCCGTGGCCTTCGAAGACGGTGTCTTCGGGCGCGAACTCGTCGGCGTATTCGAGCTTGTAGGCCAGGCCCGAGCAGCCGGTCGTCTTCACGCCCAGTCGCACCCCCACGCCCTTGCCGCGCTTGGTCATGTAGCGCGTCACATGACGCGCCGCTGCTTCAGTCAACGTGACGGCCATGTTGGTTACGCAGCCTTGGCGATCGTTGCCGTCTTGGCCTTGTAATCGTTCACCGCCGCCTTGATCGCGTCTTCGGCGAGGATGGAGCAGTGGATCTTCACCGGCGGCAGCGCCAGTTCTTCGGCGATGTGGGTGTTCTTGATCGTCAGCGCGTCGTCCAGCGACTTGCCCTTGACCCACTCCGTCACGAGCGAACTCGACGCGATCGCCGAGCCGCAGCCGTAGGTCTTGAACTTCGCGTCTTCGATCAGGCCCGTCACCGGGTTGACCTTGATCTGCAGCTTCATCACGTCGCCGCAGGCCGGTGCGCCGACCATGCCGGTGCCGACCGTGTCGTCGCCCTTGTCGAACGAACCCACGTTGCGCGGGTTTTCATAGTGGTCGACCACTTTTTCGCTGTATGCCATGTCGTACTCCTGAGATTAATGTTCAGCCCACTGGATGGTGCTGATGTCGATGCCTTCCTTGTGCATGTCCCACAGCGGCGACAGGTCGCGCAGCTTGGCCACGCGGTCCTTCAAAGTGGTCACGACGTAGTCGATCTCTTCGACGGTCGTGAAGCGGCCGATCGTCATGCGCAGGCTCGAATGCGCGAGCTCGTCGCTGCGACCGAGCGCGCGCAGCACGTAGCTCGGCTCCAGGCTCGCCGAAGTGCAGGCCGAACCCGACGACACCGCGATGCCCTTGATGCCCATGATCAGCGACTCGCCTTCGACGAAGTTGAAGCTCATGTTCACGTTGTGCGGCACGCGCTGCTCGGGGTGCCCGTTCAGGAAGGTCTGCTCGATGTCCGACAACCCATTGAGCAGGCGCTGATGCAGCATGTGGATGCGCTCGTTGTCGGTGTGCATCTCGGCCTTCGCGATCGCGTAGGCCTCGCCCATGCCGACGATCTGGTGCGTGGCCAGCGTGCCCGAACGCATGCCGCGCTCGTGGCCGCCGCCGTGCATCTGCGCCTCGATGCGCACGCGCGGCTTGCGGCGCACGTAGAGCGCGCCGATGCCCTTCGGGCCGTAGGTCTTGTGCGAGGCCAGGCTCATCAGGTCGACCGGCAGCTTGGCCAGATCGATGTCGACCTTGCCGGTGGCCTGGGCCGCATCGACGTGGAAGATGATGCCGCGCTCGCGGCACATCTTGCCGATCGTCTCGATGTCCTGGATCACGCCGATCTCGTTGTTGACGAACAGCACCGAGACCAGGATCGTGTCGGCGCGCAATGCCGCCTGCAGCTTGGCGAGGTCGACGAGGCCGTCTTCCTGCACATCGAGGTACGTGACCTCGAAGCCCTGGCGCTCCAGCTCGCGCATCGTGTCGAGCACGGCCTTGTGCTCGGTCTTCAGCGTGATCAGGTGCTTGCCGCGCGTCTTGTAGAACTGCGCCGCGCCCTTCAGCGCGAGATTGATCGACTCGGTCGCGCCCGACGTCCACACGATCTCGCGCGGGTCGGCGCCGACAAGGCCAGCGACCTGCTCGCGCGCCTTCTCGACCGCCGCCTCAGCCTCCCAGCCCCACGCATGACTGCGCGACGCCGGGTTGCCGAAGTGCTCGCGCAGCCACGGGATCATCGCGTCGACAACGCGCTGGTCGACCGGCGTGGTCGCGCCGTAGTCCATGTAGATGGGGAAGTGCGGGGTCATGTCCATGGGAGTCGTCACCGCGGCCTGAACGCCGCGATCTGGGGCAGTGGGTTACTTCGAGAAGGCCGCGCCGAACGCGAACACCGAGTTCGGTGCGGTGATCTTGATCGGCTTGACGACCGGCTGCGACGAGATCGCGCGCTTCACCGGCTGCTCTTCGATCGAGACGCCCTTGGCGAGCTGCTCATCAACGAGCTTGCGCAGCGACACCGAGTCGAGGAACTCGATCATCTTGGTGTTCAGGCTCGCCCACAGGTCGTGCGTCATGCAGCGGCCCGAGTCCTCGCCCATGCAGTTTTCCTTGCCGGCGCAGCCGGTGGCGTCGATCGGCTCATCGACGGCGACGATGATGTCGGCGACGGTGATCTGATCGGCCTTGCGACCCAGCGAGTAGCCGCCACCCGGTCCGCGCGTGCTCTCGACGAGCTCATGGCGGCGCAGCTTGCCGAACAGCTGCTCCAGGTAGGACAGCGAAATCTGTTGCCGCCCGCTGATCGCAGCCAGGGCCACGGGCCCGGTGTTCTCGCGCAGTGCGAGGTCGATCATGGCGGTCACCGCGAAACGGCCCTTGGTGGTCAAACGCATGGAATTCTCCTTAGCCTGTGTCGGCGGTTGGGCTGTGAAAATGCAACCCCGACCAACCGACGCGCCCGGGAGCAAGGGGTTAACCCTGCTGATCCCGAGTAGTTTCGTCAAGTATAGCCGAAGCCGACAAATTCGGTCGTGATTGGGCCGGGAAGTTCCCTGCCCCGAGCAGGGAATCAGCCCGGGCCGCGCCCCGCGACCAGCCCCGCGACGTTGTCGGTACCAGGCGCCCCGAAGGCCTGTTCGCGCAGGTGCGCAAGCTGGTCGCGCACGCGTGCCGCCTTCTCGAACTCGAGGTTGCGGGCGTGGTCGAGCATCTGTTTTTCGAGCAGCTTGATGCGTTTGCTGAGGTCTTTTTCACTCAGTGCCTCGATCGCGGCGGCCTCGTTCACTGCCTTCAGATCGTCTTTGGCGCCCTTCTCGCTGTAGACGCCGTCGATCAGATCGCGCACCTTCTTCACGATGCTGCGCGGCGTGATGCCCTCGGCAAGATTGTGCGCAATCTGCTTGGTGCGCCGTCGTTCGGTCTCGTCGATCGCCTTGCGCATCGACTCGGTGACCTTGTCGGCGTACAGGATGGCGCGGCCGCTCAGGTTGCGCGCCGCCCGACCGATGGTCTGGATCAGGCTGCGCTCGGAGCGCAAAAAGCCTTCCTTGTCGGCATCGAGGATCGCGACCAGCGAGACCTCGGGGATGTCCAGCCCTTCGCGCAGCAGGTTGATGCCGACCAGCACGTCGAAGGTGCCCAGGCGCAGGTCGCGCAGGATCTCGACGCGCTCGACTGTGTCCACGTCGCTGTGCAGGTAGCGCACCTTGACGCCGTTGTCGCTGAGGTAGTCGGTGAGCTGCTCGGCCATGCGCTTCGTCAGCGTGGTGATCAGCACGCGCTCGCTCTTCTCGACGCGATCGCGGATCTCCTGCAGCACGTCGTCGACCTGGTTCGTCGCCGGTCGTACCTCGACGCTCGGGTCGACCAGCCCGGTCGGCCGCACCAGCTGCTCGACGACCTGCCCCGCAGTCCGCTGCTCGTACTGCGCCGGCGTCGCCGAGATGTACATCACCTGGCGCATCTTCTTCTCGAACTCCTCGAACTTCAGCGGCCGGTTGTCGAGCGCGCTCGGCAGCCGGAAGCCGTATTCGACCAGCGTCGTCTTGCGCGCGCGGTCGCCGTTGTACATGCCGCCGAACTGGCCGATCAGCACATGCGATTCGTCGAGGAACATCAGCGCATCGGCCGGCAGGTAGTCGACCAGCGTCGGCGGCGGGTCGCCCGGCATCGCGCCGGACAGGTGCCGCGTGTAGTTCTCGATGCCCTTGCAGTGGCCGACCTCCTGCAGCATTTCTAGATCGAAGCGCGTGCGCTGCTCGAGCCGCTGCGCCTCGACCAGCTTGCCCATGCCGACGAGCTCGGCAAGCCGTTCGCGCAGCTCGTTTTTGATCGTGTCGATCGCGACGACGACGCGCTCGCGCGGCGTCACGTAATGGCTGCTCGGGTAGACCGTGAAGCGCACGATCTTCTGGCGGATCTGCCCGGTCAGCGGGTCGAAGAGCTGCAGCGATTCGACCTCGTCGTCGAACAGCTCGATGCGGATCGCCAGCTCGGAATGCTCGGCCGGGAACACGTCGATCGTGTCGCCGCGCACGCGGAACGAGCCGCGCGAGAAATCGACCTCGTTGCGCGTGTACTGCATGCGGATCAGCTGCGCGATCACGTCGCGCTGGCCGAGCTTGTCCTTGATGCGCAGCGTCATCACCATCTTGTGATAGTCGCTCGGGTTGCCGATGCCGTAGATCGCCGAAACGCTCGCGACGATGACCACGTCGCGCCGCTCGAGCAGGCTCTTGGTCGCCGACAGACGCATCTGCTCGATGTGCTCGTTGATCGCGCTGTCCTTCTCGATGAACAGGTCGCGCTGCGGCACGTAGGCCTCGGGCTGGTAGTAGTCGTAGTAGCTGACGAAGTACTCGACCGCATTGCGCGGGAAGAACTCGCGGAACTCGCTGTACAGCTGCGCCGCGAGCGTCTTGTTGGGCGCGAACACGATCGCCGGCCGGCCCATCTGCGCGATCACGTTGGCCATCGTGAAGGTCTTGCCCGAGCCGGTCACGCCGAGCAGCGTCTGGAAGCTCAGGCCGTCATTCAAGCCCTCGACGAGCTGCGCGATCGCCGCGGGCTGGTCGCCCGCCGGCGGATAGGGCTGGAACAACTGGAACGGCGAATCCGGGTACGTGACGAACTCGCCCGCGTGCTCTGGCGCAGAGGTCTCGGCGAGGGCGCGCTGTTGGGTCCGCTGTTGTGTCGTTTCAGAAGCGTCGGCCATGACAGATAAAATCTCCAGGTTTTCCGGTGCCGCGCTTGCGCCAGGCAACCGCACACCTTAGCGGAAAACGCCCCACTTCTCTACTGACAAGGATTGACGATGTCTTCGCTCTTCGCTGCCGTCGAAATGGCCCCTCGCGACCCGATCCTCGGGCTGAACGAGCAGTTCAACGCCGATCCGAACCCGGCCAAGGTCAACCTCGGGGTCGGCGTGTACTTCGACGACACCGGCAAGCTGCCGCTGCTGCAATGCGTGCAGCAGGCCGAGAAGATGATGATGGAAGCGCCGAAGGCAAGAGGCTATCTGCCGATCGACGGCATCGCCGCCTACGACAAGGCGGTGCAAGGCCTGGTGTTCGGCGCCGACAGCGCGGCCGTCAAGGCCGGGCGCATCGCGACCGTGCAGGCGCTGGGCGGCACCGGCGGGCTGAAGATCGGCGCCGATCTGCTCAAGCGCATGACGCCCAACGCGCAGGTGCTGATCAGCGACCCGAGCTGGGAGAACCACCGCGCGCTGTTCGAGAGCGCCGGCTTCACGGTCGCGCAATATCCCTACTACGACGCCGCGAAGCGCGACACCGAAGGCGGCATCGACTTCGCCGGCATGCTGACTGCGCTGAACTCGGCAGCGGCCGGCACGATCGTCGTGCTGCACGCCTGCTGCCACAACCCGACCGGCTACGACATCACGCCGGCGCAGTGGGCGCAGGTCATCGCCACCGTCAAGGCGCGCAATCTGGTGCCCTTCCTCGACATGGCCTACCAAGGCTTCGGCGAAGGCATTGCCGAAGACGGCGCGGTGGTCGGCATGTGCATGGACGCCGGCCTCGACTTCTTCGTCGCGACCAGCTTCTCGAAGAGCTTCTCGCTCTACGGCGAGCGCGTCGGCGCGCTCAGCGTCGTCTGCGTCTCCAAGGAAGAGGCCGACCGCGTGCTGAGCCAGCTCAAGCGCGTGATCCGCACCAACTACTCCAACCCGCCGACGCACGGCGCGCAGGTCGTGGCCCTGGTGCTGACCACGCCGGCGCTGCGCGCGCTGTGGGAACAAGAACTCGCCGCCATGCGCGTGCGCATCAAGGAAATGCGCGTCGCGCTGCAAGCCAAGCTCAGCGCCGCCGGCATGCCGCAGGACATGAGCTTCATCACCCGGCAGAAGGGCATGTTCAGCTATTCCGGCCTGGGCAAGGAGCAGATGCAGCGCCTGCGCAGCGAGTTCGGCATCTATGGCGTCGACTCGGGGCGCATCTGCGTGGCCGCGCTGAACAGCAAGAACATCGACGCGACGGTGGCGGCGATCCTGGCAGTTTCGCGCTGACCGCCAGCAAGAATTCGCCCCTGAATGGGGCGTTGATTCGGGTTTCACCTCGGCGGTGCGTGCTGCAAGATGAAGCGCGCGCGCCTAGAATGCTGCATTGCACAAATGTCGTGTCGTGCGGTCCACCGGCTCACGCCGTTCTTTCACTTGCCAGGTCCTGTGATGCTGTATCAACTCTATGAAACCCAACGTGCGCTGCTGAGCCCGTTCGCGGAGTTCGCCAGCGCCACCTCGAAGCTGTACAACCATCCGCTCTCGCCGTTCGCGCACACCCCCGGTGCACAGCGCGTCTCGGCCGGGCTCGATTTGATGCATCGGCTCTCAAAGGAATACGAGAAGCCCGAGTTCGGCATCACCTCGGTCAAGGTCGACAAGGTCGACGTCGCGGTACAAGAGCAGGTCGCGATCACCAAGCCGTTCTGCCGCTTGCTGCGTTTCAAGCGCTTCACCGACGACGTCGCCGTGCTGCGGCGGCTGAAGGACCAACCGACCGTGCTGGTGGTCGCGCCGCTGTCGGGCCACCACTCGACGCTGCTGCGCGAAACCGTCCGCGAGCTGCTGAAGGACCACAAGGTCTACATCACCGACTGGACCGACGCGCGCATGGTCCCGCTCGATGCCGGGCCGTTCCACCTGGACGACTATGTCGCCTACGTGCAGGAGTTCATCCGCCACGTCGGCCCCGAGGTCAACGTGATCTCGGTCTGCCAGCCCACCGTGCCGGTGCTCGCCGCGATCTCGCTGATGGCCAGCAAGGGCGAGAAGACGCCGCGCACGATGACGATGATGGGCGGCCCGATCGACGCCCGCAAGAGCCCGACGGCGGTCAACAACCTGGCCACCAACAAGCCCTTCGAATGGTTCGAGAACAACGTGATCTACCGCGTGCCGACGAACTTCCCCGGCAGCGGGCGCGCGGTGTACCCAGGCTTCCTGCAGCACACCGGCTTCGTCGCGATGAACCCGGACCGCCACCTCAGCTCGCACTACGACTACTTCCTCGACCTGGTGCGCGGCGACGACGACAGCGCCGAGTTCCATCGCAGTTTCTACGACGAATACAACGCCGTGCTCGACATGCCGGCCGAGTACTACCTCGACACGATCCGCACCGTGTTCCAGGATTTCGCCTTGGTGAACGGCAGCTGGAAGATCGGCGACCAGCTCGTGCGTCCGCAGGACATCAAGACCAGCGCGCTGCTGACCATCGAGGGCGAGCTCGACGACATCTCCGGTGCCGGCCAGACACGCGCCGCACACGACCTGTGCACCGGCATCCCGAAGGAGCGCCAGTTCCACTACGACGCGGTCGGTGCCGGCCACTACGGCATCTTCTCGGGCCGGCGCTGGCGCGAGAAGATCTACCCGAAGGTGCGCGACTTCATCGCGGGCCACCAGGGTGCTGCCGTCGCGAAACACAAGCCCACCGCAACCGCCGCGAAGAAGGCAGCGGCCAAGGCCACCGCCACCGTCACCGCAAAGAAGGCGGTGCGCGCACGTCGTTGAGGCGGCTGTCGTGAGCGTGGTGACGAGCGCGCTGGCGCAGGCGCTGAACGACGCGTTGCCGCAGACCCAATGCACGCGCTGCGGCTACCCCGATTGCCGCGCCTACGCCGAAGCCATCGCCGCCGACGAGGCCGCGATCAACCAGTGCCCGCCCGGCGGGGCCGAGGGCATCCAACGCCTGGCCGCCCTCACCGGCCGCTCGGTGCTGCCACTCAACCCCGACCACGGCACCGAGGCGCCGCGCCAGCTCGCGGTGATCGACGAGGCCTGGTGCATCGGCTGCACGCTGTGCCTGAAGGCCTGCCCGGTCGACTGCATCGTCGGCGGCCCGAAGGCGATGCACACCGTCATCGACGATCTGTGCACCGGCTGCGAACTCTGCATCCCGGTCTGCCCGGTGGACTGCATCTCGCTGCAGCCAGTAACTGGCGCGCGCACCGGCTGGCAGGCCTGGAGCAGCGCCCAGGCCACCCAAGCCGCCGAGCGCTACGCGTGGCACCGGCAGCGCGAGCAGCGTGATGAGCTCGAGTGCAGCGAGCGCCTCGCCGCGTTGAGCACAATGCGCCGATGAAGCAACAAGACATCGCCCCGTTCTTCGCGACGCTGAAGGCCGCCAACCCGCAGCCCGAGACCGAGCTCGAATACACCAACACCTTCGAGCTGCTGGCCGCGGTGCTGCTGTCGGCCCAGGCCACCGATGTCGGCGTGAACAAGGCGACGCGGCGGCTGTTCGCGATCGCCAACACGCCGCAGCGCATGCTCGCGCTCGGCCTGCCGGCGCTGACCGAACACATCCGCACCATCGGCCTGTACCGCACCAAGGCCAAGAACCTGATGGAGACCTGCCGGCTGCTGATCGAGCGCCATGGCGGCATCGTGCCGCGCAGCCGCGAAGCGCTCGAGGCGTTGCCCGGTGTCGGCCGCAAGACCGCCAACGTGGTGCTCAACGTTGCGTTCGGCGAGCCGACGATGGCGGTCGACACGCACATCTTCCGCGTCGCCAACCGCACCGGCCTGGCGCCGGGCAAGACCCCGCTCGCAGTCGAGCTCGGCCTGCTCAAGCGCGTGCCCGCCGACTACCTCGTCGACGCGCACCACTGGCTGATCCTGCATGGCCGCTATGTTTGCCAGGCACGCCGGCCGCTGTGCCCGCAGTGCGCGGTGTCGCGCTGGTGCGATTCAGCCCCTTTGTTCCTGCCGGCGCGCCCATAATTCCGGCATGTCTGATCGACTCGATCTGCAAGAGATCTCCGGCCGCCTCGAACGCGGCGAGATCGACAGCGCGCAATACCTCGATCAGCTGATGCGCTTCGTCGCCACGCAGATCGGCTGCCCGCGTGCCGGCTTGCGCCTGTTCGTCGACACCGAGCAAGGCCGCACCTCGCGCTGCGTCGCGATGTTCGATGCAAGCCTGGACCGCATCGTCAGCGCGGCCGACATCCTGCATGCCGCAGACAGCATGTACTTCGAGCAGCTGCAACGCGACGGAAGCGTCACGGTGATTCGGGCCAGCGGCGACCCGGTCGACAGCGGCGCCCTCGGCGAATACCTGGCGGCCGGCGAAGTGATCGCGCTGATGGACATGGGCTTTTCGGTCAACGGTGCGCTGTTCGGTACCTTCAGCTGCGAGCAACTCGGCACGCCGGTCGACTGGACGCAGCGCCAGCTGCAAGCGCTGCGCAAGATCGCCTCGCGCGCCACGCTGGCCTTGATGCACGTGCTCTCGATGTCGGTCGATACGGCACCCGGCGCGCTCTGGGAAACCAGCACGCCGAACCGGCTCGCGACGATGCCGATGCCGCTGGACCCGACCAAGACCTGAGCGGCCCCGGCTTCAGACGCGCGCGTGCAGCACAGTGAGGCTGGCGTAGCGCACGGCCGCAGGCCACTGCGCGGCGCTCGGGTCCTGCCCTGCGTGCTCGCCCAGCCACAGCGCCGCGCTGATCCAGCCGGCATGGGCGATGACGCTGCCGCACGGCGTCTCGCTCAGAAAGGCATCGCAGCGCTGCAGCAGGCACGCCACCGGCTCGCCGCCACCGGGGGCGTGCCGCGCGAAGTCGGCGCACCAGGCATCGACCGGCGCGGCGCCGATCTCGTGCCACGGCCGCCCATCCCACACGCCGAAGTCGAGCTCGCTCAGCCGCGCGTCGATGCGGTGCTCCCAGCCCCAGCGCGCGAGCCAGCGGCCGACATCGGTCGCGCGCCGCAGCGGTGACGTGATCACGACCGGCGGTGCGTGATGGCGGCGCGCCCATTGCCGCACGCGATGCGCGAGCCGCTTGGCCTTGCGGCGGTCCACGGCGACATCGATGCGGCCGATGCAGCGGCCCGCCACATCCTGCGGCAACGGATGGCGCCACACGGCCCAGCTGTTCATGCGAGGCGCACCGCGCCGAGCCAGCCCAGCAGCATCAGCAGTTCGGTGAGCTGCTGCGTCGCGCCCAAGGCATCGCCGGTGTAGCCGCCGAGGCGACGACGCAACCAGCGCGCGCAGCCCACGGTGCCGACGAGCCCGAGCGCCAAGCCCGCCAGCGCGGCCGGCATCTGCGGCGGCGCGTGGCACACGAGTGCTGCGCTGACCAACGCCACCCAGCCCAACGCGACCAGCAGCTCGATTGTCCCGATGCGCTGCGCCATCGGCTTGGCCTTGGCGTGTTCGACATCGCCCGCATACGGCAGCACGCGCATCAGCATCACGGCGGCCGCGCGGCTCGCGGTGTGCGCGAGCAGCAGCGCCGGCACCGCGGCGGCGAGCGGCAGCGATGCGAGCGTCGCCGCCTTCAGCCCCAGCATCAGCACCAGGCCGATCGCGCCATAGGCACCGATGCGCGAGTCCTTCATGATCTCGAGCGCGCGCTCGCGGCTGACGGCACCGCCGAGCGCATCGCAGGTATCGGCCCAGCCGTCTTCGTGAAACCCGCCGGTGATCAGCACGCTCGCGGCCATCGCCAGGCCCACCGCCACGGCGTGGCCGAACAGCGCCTCGCCTGCCATCAACACGAGTGCCGATGCCGCGCCAACGCACAGCCCGACGGCCGGGAAATGGCGCGCACTCTGGTTCAACCGCGCCGGCTCGAAGCCGACCCAGCGCGGCACCGGCACGCGCGTGAGGAACTGCAGCGCGATGAAGAACAGGCGCAGCTCGTGGATCACGCGTCGCCTCGAGCCACCGGTTCACGATCGGAGACACCTGCCGATTCGAAGCTCGCCATCTCGGCGAGCAGACCAACGGCGCTGGCGATCAAGGGCCACGCGAGCGCCGCACCCGAGCCCTCGCCGAGCCGCAGGCCGAGGTCGAGCAAGGGCGTCGCGTCCAGCTGCGACAGCATCAACGCGTGGCCGGCTTCGTCGGAGCGGTGCGCGAACACGCAGTAATCCAGCAGCGTCGGCACCAGCCTGGCCGCGACCAGGATCGCCGCGCCGCTGATGAAGCCATCGACGACCACCAGACGCTGTTCGCTCGCCGCCTGCAAGGCCGCGCCGGCCATCATCGCGATCTCGAAGCCACCGAACGCGGCCAGCGCGTCCAGCGGCGTTGTGGCCGATGCGTGGCGCGCGAGCACCTCGCGCAATACCGCGAGCTTGCGCGCGAGACCCGCGTCGTCGAGGCCGGTGCCGCGGCCGACGCACGCGTCGATCTCGCAGCCCGCCAGCCGCGCCAGCAGCAGCGCCGCGCTCGAGGTATTGCCGATGCCCATCTCGCCGAGCAGCAGCACGTTGCCCGGCAGCGCGCTCGTCACCTCGCGTCCGGCTGCGATGGCCTGCGCGCACTGCGCCGGCGTCATCGCCGGGCCGTCGAGTGCGCTCGCGGTGCCCGCGCCGATCTTGCGATTCAACAACCCCGCGCGCGGCGCGAAGTCGTGGCGCACGCCGGCATCGACGACCGTGAGTGCCAGGCCATGCTGACGCGCGAGCACGCTGACCGCGGCGCCGCCGGCGAGAAAGTTCTCGACCATCTGCCAGGTCACGTCGCTCGGGTACGCCGACACGCCATGCGCCGCGAGCCCATGGTCGGCCGCGAACACGACGAGCTGCGGCGCGTGCAGCGCGGGCGCGTCGCTGCGCTGGATCAGGCCGATCTGCAGCGCCAGCGCCTCGAGCCGGCCGAGCGCGCCGCGCGGCTTGGTCTGCTGGTCGATGCGGTGCTGCAAGCGCTGCGCAAGCGCGGCATCGGCGATGGGCGTGATCAACGGCAGGGTCGGCATGGGGATGAGGCTTTCAAGCTTGGATCAGCCGGGGCAACACGCCCGGCTCGACGTGTTGATCGATGAAGTCGGCCAGGCCGTCGAACACGCTGTCCAGCGTGCGAACGCCGGCGCCGAACAAGGCGCGCATCGCGTCGGCCGATTCGAACAGGCCGTGCGCGTACACGCCGAGCACCGGGCCGTGCTGCCAGCCGATGGGCTCGCCGACTACATTGCGCAGCGCGACGCGCACATCGGCATGCGCCTCGGTGCGGCCGTGGCGGATCTCGTAGCCCTCGAAGCCGACGGTCGCCAATGCAGCCCACTCGCCTGTCGTGTCTTCAAACGCGGCGCGCGTGCGGCGCAGCAGCTTGTCGCGATCGAAGTGCGTGATCAAGGGCAGCAGGCCGAGGCCGGCGGCGCTGCCGTCCACATCATGCGGATCGCGCAGCTCGGTGCCCAGCATTTGCAGGCCGCCGCAGACGCCGAGCACGCGTTGGCCCGCGGCCGCGTGCCGCGCGATCGCCGCGTCCAGGCCTTGCGCACGCAGCCACGCGAGGTCGCTGCTCGTGTGTTTGGAGCCGGGCAGCACGACCCAGTCGGCGCCGTCGAGATCGGCCGACGTGCGCGCCCAGCGCACGCGCAGCCCCGGCACATGGCGCAGCGGCTGGAACTCGTCGAGGTTGCTGATGCGCGGATACGCGATGACCACGATCACCGGGCCGCCGGCGCTGCCACCGCTGGGCACAGCGTCGAACACACCGTCCTCTTCCGGCAGGCCGTGCTCGCGCCACATCGGCAGCACCGCGACCGTTGGCACACCGGTGAGCGCTTGCAGTTGCGCCGGGCCGGGCGTGAGCAGGCGCGCGTCGCCGCGAAAGCGGTTCAGCACGAAGCCGCGAATCAGCGCGCGCTCGGCCTCGGGCAGCAACTGGTGCGTGCCGAACAGGTGCGCGAACGCACCGCCGCGGTCGATGTCGGTCACCAGCAGGCAGGCGGCCCGCGCCTCGCGCGCGCTGCGCATGTTGACGTAGTCGTTCGCGTGCAGGTTGATCTCGGCCGGCGAGCCGGCGCCCTCGAGCACGACGACGTCGTTCTCGGCCATCAGCATGTGCAGCGCGTCGCGCGCGAACGGCCAGAGCCGCTCGCTGCGTTCGCGCCACGGCACGGCTGCGAGGTCGGCACGCACGCGGCCCATCACGACGACCTGGCTCGCAGTGTCGCGCTCCGGCTTGAGCAGCACCGGGTTCATGCGCACCTCGGGCACCGCGCGCGCGGCAAGCGCCTGGAAGTACTGCGCGCTGCCGATCTCGCCGGCCCCGCCATCAAGCCCGACGACGACGCGCGCGTTGTTGCTCATGTTCTGCGCCTTGAACGGCGCGACCTTCAAACCCTGGCGCGCATACCAGCGGCACAGCGCGGTCGCGAGCCAGCTCTTGCCCGCGTTGCTGGTCGTGCCCAGCACCATGACGGCACGCGCAGTCATGCGGCCCGAGCCATCCACGCCAGGACGACGAGCACGACGCTGATGCCCGCGACCCACCCGGCATGCGCGAGCGCCAGACGCACCTGCTCAGCGTTCGGCGACGGCGCATTGCCGTTCAGTTCGTACACGCCCGGCTTGCGCAAACGCACGCCCAGCCGCAGCGCCATCGCGCTCATCGGCCAACCGCTGTTCGGCGACGGCGTCTGGCGCGCTTGCTCGTACAGGCGCGGCGTCGGCAGCAGCAACAGCGCGGTGATGCGCGCCGGCAGCCACGACAGCACATCGTCGGCGCGCGCGCTCCACTTGCCGGCCCATTCCCACGCGCCGCGGTAGCCCCACATCGCATCCAACGTATTCGCGAAGCGATAGACCGCCGCACCCGGCAGCCCGAACAGCGCGTACCAGAACAGCGGCGCGACGACCGAGTCGTTGAGGTTCTCGGCAATCGTCTCGATGGTGGTTTCGCGGATCAGCGCGGCGTCGAGCACGCGCACGTCGCGGCTGACGAGACGGGCCAGCCTGACGCGTGCCGCGTCGACGCCTTCGTCAGCCAACGCAGCTTCGACGGCCGCCGCTTCGTCGCGCAGCATGCGCCACGCGAAAGTCGGCTTGAGCAGCAGCGCCAGCAGCGGCACCGCCACCCACGGCGACACGCCGCCGACTAGCAACGCCGCCTGCAGCGCCAACGCGAGCCATGCAATCGCGCCGGCGCCGATGAGCCACACGACAGCGCCACCGACAAAGGCCGGCGCAGGGTTCAGCGTGCGCAGCCGGCGCCCCACCGGCGCGAGCGCGCGGCCCAGCCACGCGACCGGATGCCAGGCATCGCGCGGCTCGCCGAAGCGGGCATCGATCGCCCACGCCAGCGGCACGGCCAGCGCCAGGGTCAGCGCGGGCGGCCAGCTCATCGCGCGGCGAGTTCGAGTGACTGCATCACGAGCTCGACCGGCGGCATCGCCGGCTGCGCCTGCACGATGCGCTGCGCGCCGTTGACCAGCGGCAGCGCATGGTCGAAGCCCGGCGCGTCGAACACGAAGGTGTGGAACTCGCCGCCCTCGCCGCACGGGCACACGCCGGGCGGCAATTGCGCGAGCAGCGCGGCGTCGTAGTCGCGGCCACAGAAGGACGCGTCCAGCCAGCGCGTGTCGACGCAGACGATGCGGGCGCGGATGCCGCGTGCGAGGATCAGCCTCGCGACCTCGGCACGCGCGAGTCCCCACAGCGGGAACACCGCGGTCAGGCCGGCGCGCGCGCAGGCCGGCTCGAGCCAGTCGCGGTGCGCGGCGAGATCGATGTCGCCGAACACCATGTGCGTGTGGCCATCGGCGACGAGGCGCGCGAGCTCGGCGTCGAAGACGCGCGCGTACTCGCCCGGCGGCACGCGCGCCGCGCGCCAGGTGGCGCCGATCGAGCGCAGCTGCGCCTCGATCAACGCCGGAGCCAGCGCGTGCGACTTGCTCGTGCCGTCGGGCTCGCACATCGTCAGGAACGTGCGCACGTCCAGGCCCTGCTCGCGCGCCAGCAGCCACGCGAGGCACGAGTCCTTGCCGGCGCTCCAGCTGATCGCGGCACGCGTGTGCGTCATGGCCAGAAGCTGTGAATGAATCCCGCGCGTCCGAGCAGACCGCCGCCACGCGCCCAATCAAGGCGCAAAGCGCAGTCGTGCCTCGGGGCGCGGCGAGCATTTGCAACGCCGAGTGGGCGCGTTGCGGTGGGATGAGCGGGCGTGTGGGGTTCGTTCACAGCTTCTCAGTCCTCGATGCCGCGCTGCGCCGGCACGCCGGCCTGGAAGTGGTGCTTGTGCAGCGTCATCTCGGTGACGGTGTCGGCGACATCGATCAGCTCCTGCGGCGCACCGCGGCCGGTGAGCACCACGCTCACGTTCGGCGGCCGCTCGCGCAGGCAGCTCAAGACCTCGTCCAGCGGCAGCCAGCCGTAGCGCAGCGGGTACATCACCTCGTCGAGCACGACGAGGAAATGCGCGCCGGCGCGGATCGTCGCCGCGGCGCGCGCCCAGCCGTCGCGCGCCAGCTGCGCGGAGTGCTCGAGGTCGCGGCTCTTCCAGCTGAAGCCATCGCCCAGGCCTTCGATCGGCACGCCGAGCTGCTCGAACACGCGGTGCTCGCCGAAGCGCGCCGACGGTACCTTCATGAACTGGTAGATCTTGACGGCCTTGCCGCGCCCGTGCGCACGCAACGCGAGGCCGAACGCAGCGGTGCTCTTGCCCTTGCCATCGCCGGTGTGGACGAACACGAGGCCGCGGCGTTCGCCGCTGGCCTTGGCGCTGCAGGCGTCGGTCGGGGGTGCTTCGATGTCCATCAGGTCTTGTGCTCCAGTTGCGGTACGGTGATCCAGCGTTCGCCGATACGCTCGATGCGGATCGCACCGGCGAACACCTCGATGAACGCGGCATGCAGCGCCGGATCGTCGCGCGAACCTTCGGCAACGACGCGCCCATGGTTCATCACCAGCAGCCGATCGGCGAGCAGCGCCAGCGACACATCGTGCAGCACGCTGACCACCGTGCGGCCGAGCTGCGCCTGGCGCTGCAGCAGCCGCACCAGCGCGACCTGGTGCGGCGGGTCGAGGTGGGTCGTCGGCTCGTCGAGCAGCAGGATCGGCGCCATCACCGCGAGCGCGCGCGCGAGCAGCACGCGCTGGCGCTCGCCGCCCGAGAGCTCGTGCAGGCGGCGCGCCTGCCACGCCGCGCATTCGGTCTCGCGCATCGCCTGCTCGACGGCCGCATCGTCGTCGGCGCGTGGCGCCATGAACAAGCCAAGGTGCGGCAAGCGCCCGAGTTGCACGAGCTCGCGCACCGTCAGTTCGCCGTTGGTGTCGGACTGCTGCGCCAGCCACGCGATTTGTGCGCCGCGCGCGCGCGCCGGCCACTGGTGCAGCGCGCGCGCATTCAGCGATACGCTGCCCGCGTCGGGCGCCTGCAGGCCGGCGAGCACGCGCAACAGCGTCGACTTGCCGGCGCCGTTCGGGCCGACGATGGCCGTCCAGCCGGGCGATGGCGCGAAGCTCACGTCGTCCAGCGCCAGCGTCGCGCCGAGGCGCACGCTGACGCGCAGCGACTGGAGCGCGGGCGCCATCACACGACCCTCCGCCGGTGCAGCAGCCACAGCAGATAGCCGCCGCCGAGCAGCGCGGTGAGCACGCCGACCGGCACCTCTTGCGGCGCGATCAGGCTGCGCGCGAGCACGTCCGCGGCGAGCAGCAGCGTGCCGCCGACGCCGGCACTCGCAAGCGCCGTGAAGCCGTGCGGTGCCGGCGCGAAACGGCGCACCAGATGCGGCGCGACCAGGCCGACGAAGGCGACCAGGCCGGCCTGCGAAACCGCAAGACCGGTCGCCAGCGCAAGCATCACCACCAGCGCGATGCGCACGCGCGGCAGGTCGAGGCCGAGGCTGCGCGCGCTGTCTTCGCCCAAGGTCAACGCATCGAGCGCGCGCGACCAGCGCCAGCTCAGCGGCGCGCACACCAGCACGCCCGCGCCCAGCGCCAGGCAGCTGCCCCAGCCCAGGAAACCGGTGCTGCCGAGCATGAACACCTGCTTGCCGCGCAACGCGTCGGGTGCGGCCGTCGTGACCAGATCGCTGAATGCCGACAGCACCACGCCGACGACCACGCCGGCGAGCAGCAGCCGCACCGTCTGCTGCGCGCCGCGTGCCAGCGTCAGCGTGGTCAGCACGCCGAGCAAGGCGCCCGCAAAGGCCGCACCGACGAGGCCGACGCGCGCGAGCACATCGACGGTCGCGAGGCTGATGCCGTGGCCCGCGAGCGCACTGGCCGCGAGCACGAGCACGACGCCCAGCGACGCGCCCGAAGCCGAGCCGAGCAGGTAGGGATCGGCGAGCGGGTTGCGGAACAAGCCTTGCGCGGTCGCGCCGGCGAGCCCGAGCAGCGCGCCGGTGAGCCACGCGCCCAGGGTGCGCGGCGCGCGGATCTGGCCGACGATCAACGCGGCGTCCGGGCCGTTCAGCGTCTGCATCAGATCAGCGATCGACCAGCCTTCGCTGCCGGCCGCGAGGCCCGCCGCGAGCAGCAGCGCGGTGAGCACGGTGAGGCCGACGCTCAGGCGGACGCGGCGCAGGCGATCAAGATTCATTACCGACTCTGGCCCAAGGTGACGAGGCAGTCTGCCAACGCGCGCGCGGCCTCGCCCATGCGCGGCCCGGGGCGGATCAGCAGCTCGTAGTGTTCGCTGTCGAAGCCGCAGGCCTGATGGCGCTGCAAGGCGCGCAGCGCAGACCAGCCGGGGCGGCGCGGCATCTCGTCGAGGTTGCGCTGCGCGGCCATCACGATGTCGGGTTGGGCGCGCAGCACGTATTCGGGGTTGAGCTTCGGGAACGGCCCAAGCTCGGGCGGGATCGCGTTGGCCAGGCCGAGCCGGCTCAGCGTCTGGCCGATGAACGACGCCGCGCCCGCGGCATACGGCGTCGCGTCGACCTCGAAGTAGACGCGCTGCCCGCGCAGGCGCGGCGGCACGCGCGCGGCGGCGTCGACGAGCTCGTGCTCGATCGCGGCCCAGACCTTGTCGGCCTCGGTTGGTGCGCCCAGCAACTGCGCGAGCGTCTTCAAAGTGCGCTGCACGTCGGCATGGTCGCGCGACTCGAGCACCAGCACCTTCAGGCCCAGCGCCTCGAGCCGGTCGATCGCGCGCGCCGACGGCGCGGCCAGCACCACGTCGGGCCTGAGCGCAACGACGCGCTCGATCTGCGCGTCTTCCAAGCCGCCGAGCTTGGGCAGCGCCCTCACGCTCGCCGGCGAATTCGAGAAACGATCGGTGCCGACCAGCCGCGCGCAGCCGCCGAGCGCGCACACGCTCTCGGTGAGCGAAGGCAGCAGGCTGACGATGCGCTGCGGCGACGCGGGCAGCACGACGGTGGCGCCGCGGTCGTCGCGCACGCTGATCTGCGCGCCGGCCACCGCCTGCCAACACAGCAGCATCGCGGCCATGAAGAAGCGCGCGCGCAGCTGGTTCATGCCCCGGCCCGTTTGATCGGCATCTCGAGGCCGGCCACCATCAGCGTCACGCGCTCGCACGACTGCGCGACGAGCTGGTGCAAACGGCCGAGTTCGTCGACGAAACGCCGCGCCGGCGCGGTCAGCGGCGCGAGGCCGAGGCCGATCTCGTTCGACACCAGCAGCACCGGCCCGGGCGCGCGGCGCAGGGCCTCGTCCAATGCGGCGGTGGCAGATGCGAGCGCCGCATCGCCGAGCGCGTCGCCGTGCATCGGCATCAGCAGGTTCGTCAGCCACAGCGTCAGGCAGTCGACCACGACCAGCCGCGACGGCGTGCTTTGCTGCTGCAGCACGCGCGCCAGTTCGCGCGGCTCCTCGATGGTCTGCAATGCCGACACGCGCCGCGCGCGGTCGGCCTGGTGCTGCGCGATGCGCGCGCGCATCTCGTCGTCACCCGCGAGCGCGGTGGCGATCAGCACGGCCGAGCGGCCCGGGTGCATAAGCCAGGCCGAGGCACGCGACTCGGCGCAGCGCGACTTGCCACTGCGCTGGCCGCCGAGGATGAGCTCGTGGGGCACGCCCATGCCCAAGTCTAGAAGTGCAGGCGCACCGACGCGGTGACGGCGCGCCCGGCTTCCGGATAAATCGAACTGACCGCGCCATTGACGCACGAGAATGCCTGCGTGTAGTACTTGGCGTCGGCCAGGTTCGAGACACCGATCGCCAGCTCGGCGGCGCTCCACTGGTATGCGTAGCGCACGTCGGCGGTCGTGTAGCTCGGCATGCGGCAGGCATTGTCGAAGTCCGGGCTTTGCGAGGACACGACGTTGACGCCGCCGTCGACCCGGTGTCCGGCCGCGGGCGACCAATCGGCGCGCACCGACAGCGTGTGCCGCGGCGTCAGCGGCACGTCCTTGCCCTGGTAGCTGCCGGTGGTGAAACGGGCGCGTCGGGTCGCAGCGTTGACGTGCAGGTTCGCGTTCGCGGCGAGCGCCTGCCTGACTTCGAGCTCCAACCCTTCGCGCCGAGTCGGATCGAAGTTGACGTTGGCGCCGTTGAAGCCGAATGCGCTGTTCTGGCCGATGGCGTTCGGGTCATAGCCGATCTCGTTCGTGAGTGCGCTGCGGTACACGCGCAGCTCAGCCCGGCCGCCGGTATAGGTCCAGCGCACGCCGAGTTCGGCGTCACGCGACGTTTGCGTCTTCAACTCGACCCCGGGGGTGGTGAAGCCGAACTCGTCGACGTTGGCAAGCCGGAAGCTGCGGCCATAGCGGCCGTAGACCGACACGCCCGCACCCACCGGCTGCACCACGCCGAGCTCCCAGGCGTTGGGGCGCTCGTCGATGCTCGTCGTCGCAGTGCTGTTGTCCTTCTTCACGCTCTGGGTGCGCCATCCGGCGCTCAGGCGCGTGCCGCCGGGCAGCGCGAGCTCGTCCCGCAGGTACAGCGCCTGTGAGTGCTGGTTCGCCTCGGAACCGAACGAGCCGAGCACCGTGCGCTTCCACGCGTCGTGGTCGATGCCGGCGATGAAGCTGTTGGCGTACGCGCCGAATGTAGCCGCGTGCCGCGCCCGCAATGCGTAGGTGCTGGCGTCGACATCAAAGGCATAGACGAATCCGCCGCTGTTGCTGTTCAGCGATTTGTCGCGCCAGCCGGCGTCCAGACCGATCTGCCAATCGCCGAGCACGGCCTCGCCGAACACGCTGCTGCGCTTGTTGCGGATGCTGGCAGAGTCGAAGGGCGCGTTGGTCTGATGCGGGTCGGCTTCGTATTGGGCCGCGCTCAGCGAACCCGGCAGGCCGGTGTCCAAGTGGTCGTAGGCGTGGCGTACGCCGGCACGCAACCAGTCGTTGCTCCATTGGCCGGTCACGGAGGCGCCGTCGGTCTTGGAGCGAAAGTTCTCACGGTCGTTGTCGGTGTCGCGCTTGTTCGCAGCCGCATCGAGCGAGAAGCCGCCAGCGGCAACCGTGCCGGTGGCGCGCGCTTCGCGCAGCCCGAAGCTGCCGATGGCCGCATACACATCGGCCTGGCTCTTGCGCGCCGTGCCACGACCGGCCTTGGTGGTGATCACGATCACGCCGCCCGTCGCGCCTTCACCGTACAGCACGGCACCGCTGCCGCGAATGACCTCGATGCGTTCGACCGAGTCGATCGAGATGCCAGCCAGCCGAGTGCCGCTGAGATCCGCCTCGTTGATGCGGATGCCGTCGACGACCACGACTTGGTTGTTGTCGGCGGTGGTGCCGAAGCCGCGCAGATCCAGGCCGTAGTCGCCGCCGCCATAGAAGTCGAGACGGCCGGGGACGCCGAGCAGTTTCATGATCGCATCGTTCACGGTCGTGACGCCGGACGCCTTGATGTCATCGGCGGTCAGCACGCTGACGCCGAAGGGCAGATCTGCCGCCGCTGCGGAAAAGCGCGTCGCGGTGACGGTCACCGGCGCCAGGCTGGTTTGCGCCATCGCACCTGCGCAAGCGGCACCGATCACCGACGCGGCGAACCACGGCGCGGCCGAGCGGGCATGCGCGCCGCGGGGTGCTTGATGCACCGAAATCAACTTGAACATTGGAAGAACTCACTGAAGCGTAGTCGCGCGCGCCAGCTTCCCCGCGGACGCGCACCTCTTGACGCATCGCTCGCGCGATACGCCTCCTTGTTGGCCGGTATCCGGGCTGGCGGAACAACGCTTGCGTTCCTTCCCAAAGGCCAGTGGCCCTCAGTGGTGTGTGCGCATGCGCTGAAGCGTTCGATCGATCGAAGGCTTCGTCCGCCGTACCGTTGCGGGGGCAGCGCAGATTGGGTCGCCGCGCCGGGGCGTGACTTCCTTCTGCTTCCCGTTTAACTGTGCCGGCTGAACGCCGGCACGGGCACCAACAGCGCGCATTCTAGGCGAGGGCCACGCCTACAATCGTGGCTCACGCCATTCCTTCATCACCGCCACGCCATGTCGAAGATCGAAGAACTCGCCGACCGGGTTGAGCGCCTGCTCTTGCGGCACGACGAACTGAAACGCACGAACGCGCTGCTCGAACAGCAGATGGCCGCGGTGACCCACGAGCGCGACAAC